>Ga0209540_10000433_pt1 | contig 40279 bp, 32 predicted proteins | sample BarGraIncu01121A_FD_184501 | JGI IMG/M metagenome (GOLD analysis project Ga0209540, IMG submission 184501) | Arctic peat soil microbial communities from Barrow, Alaska - Barrow Graham LP Incubations 011-21A (SPAdes) (version 2) | ecosystem: Environmental > Terrestrial > Soil > Wetlands > Peat... | reverse complement strand
CCACTTCCATGGCGCTCATGATGCCTTCCAGCCGGAGCAGTTCCGTAAAGACTAAGTTACTGAATAAGGTGGAGTCACAGACGACATTCGGATTTTCTTTGGTCTTCCACATCAAGAGGAAAAGCGAAGAATAGAAGGCGTTTTGCGACAGCAACGCGAAGGTTTCCTTGTCGTTATAGAAATACGGCAAGTATTCGTTCTTTTCAACCGGTTCCTCGAGCAAGGAACAATGATAATAAGCCGCTAGTTTTTTGGAAAGCAGTGACTTTCCCGAACCGATTGGCCCGATGATCCCGATTCTCATGATTATATCCCCCAAATGCCGCAGCATTAACAAAGTTAATTATAGGCAGTCAATAGAGTCGTGTCAAAGCGTTTTCTGGTCTTCTTCCTAAGTTTTTTTATCGCTTTTCCATTGGAAAAAACAGTATAAATGACTTCGGATTGTTCTTTCGTTTCATTTTATCTCGAATCTATCGCAACGATTCCTCGTATTGAGCATTGATGAGGGCGACGATCTGCGTAAATTCCCTCGGGTCTTCCATGTCTTCGCAGGTCAGCCATAAAATTTTGCTTTCTGGGACATGGTAATGCTTAAAAATACGTCTGAGGGAAGAATAATAGTTTGAGTTATGAAACCCCAAATATTCTTCTTGGCCTTGTTCGATGCCACGGCCACGGCTCTTGACGTTCCGGAAGAGCTGTTCGTTAGAACGGACGAGCACGACAGTTAAGTCTAAATCCGGAAGACGTTTCATGTTTTCGTCACAAATCATATAGGTCAGCGCCGCTTGGGTGGCATTCATGATGCCTTGAAGTTGCATGATCTCAACGAAGACTAAGTTACTGAGCATGGTCGAATCGCAGACGAGGTTCTGATTGTCTTTTTCTTGCCAGAAAAGTAAAAAGAGGTCGCTGTAGAAAGCGTTTTGGGCAATCAGCGACATCGTTTCTTTATTGTTATAGAAAATGGGAAGGAAGGGGCTTTTGGCAACCGGTTCTTCAATCAGCGTGGCGTGGTAGTATTTGGCGAGCTTTTGGGACAGTAATGATTTACCGGCCCCGGTCGGTCCAATGACACCTAGGCGCATGAGCTTCCTCCTATAGAACACAAAAAGAAAGGATCGTGTTCAAGCGACTGACAAAACGAACTAAAGCGTTGTGAAAGCCGCTAAGACGCGTTCGACGATCGAGGCAAATTCTTTGGGGTCGTCCAGGTCGTTGACCGGCAACCACAAAACATGTTTGGATGAAACTTTATAGTTTTGGAGAATACGGCGGACCGTATCGTAGAAGACTTGATTTTGAAAATCGAAGAATTCGGCTTCTTTCTTTTCGAAAGGACGGCCATATTTCGCGATGCGCTCACGGAGTTGTTCGGGCGTGCGGACGAGGACGATTTCAAGGTCGAAATCCGGAATCCGTTTGAGATGTTGGTCGGCGACCGAGAGGATCACCGCGACTTCGGCGGCGCTTAATATACCTTCTAAGCGCAGGATTTCGGTATGGACTAAGTTATTGTAAAGCGTGGAATCGCAGACGATGTTTTGATTTTCCCGCGTTTTCCATAAAGTTAAGAACAGCGATCCATAGAAAGCGTTTTGCGATAACAAGGCAAAGGTATCGCGGTCTTGGTAGAAGTAAGGTAGGTACTCGTTCTTCTCGACCGGCTCTTCCACATAGGTCAAGTGAAAATGCTCAGCTAGCTTTTTACTGAGCGCTGATTTACCTGCTCCGGTGGGCCCAATGATTCCGATTCTCATCTTTGTTCTCCCATTCAATTATTTGTAACGTCACTTTCATTATAATTTCATTATAAGGTGATTCCAAGTGAAGAAACATAGACACCATGAAAAAAGGACCTAAAGGTCCTTAACCGAAAACAGGTCATCAATGAAAACGGTATCATCTTTAAAAAGATGGAACGGGGTCAAAAAAGATCGAAATCTTTATTTTTTGTTTTTCATGAATTCATAGCAAGCGACGCTGACGGAAACTTGAAGATTAAAGGAGTCGATTTTAGAACTCTGACGGATTTTAATCGGCGTGCCGACGGTAAGATAACTGTCATCCAGTCCGCTTGATTCAGGGCCGAAGATGAGGCTGCTTGGTTTCTTCGGGAATTTCATCTCGTCAAGATAATGTTCGGTTTGGAGCATGAAAGGATATAAGAGATGTTCCGGAAAGGCTTTCTGATAATCCGCAAACGATTCATAATAGGCAATCTTCATTTGGAAGAGCGCGCCCATCGAGGCACGGACGACTTTTGGGTCAAAGATATCCGCGGCCGGTTTGATGACAGCGAGATTCTCGATGCCAAAGCCAAGCACTGTCCGGATAATCGTTCCGACATTGCCCATATTCGCCGGACTGACGAGGACGACATGATGACCTTCAGTTAAAGTATCTTCGTATTTTTTAAAGACGCCCACCACATAAACGTTTTCTTTGTCGCTTAATTTCCCGATGTTCTTGTCACTGACTTCATAGGGAAGATTATTGGCTTCGCAAAGCTTAATGATTTCTTCGGGATTATTCAGTTTACTCGAAAGATAAACCCAGGCGACGCTCTCGGGTTTGTTTTTAATCAGTTCAATCGTCGGGAACGCCCCGAGCGTATAGGAGGTGGTATCTTCTTTTTGATATTTTTTCATATAAGGACCGCTTTTCTTTTAGGTTATGGGCTCAACAGCATTTTACCATATTAAAAGAGAGGAAAACCCAACCAATTTGCTTTCGGGGCATTTGCTTTTTTGCTAAATGCCCTTAAACTATAAATACAGCGTTGGTAAAGAATACCAACTAGAGGCAAATAACTATGTGTGATACCTTAGTCAAAAAAACAAGTCAAGGTTTGATTTTCGGCAAGAACAGCGACCGGAGTCCGAACGAACCAAATCTCATCGTTTACACGCCGGCCCATAAAAGCAATAACCAACACCTCCACTGCACCTATATCACCATTGACGAAGTGAAGAGCCAACAAGGCGTTTTACTCGTCCAGCCGAGTTGGCTGTGGGGTGCGGAGATGGGCATCAACGATGCCGGCGTGATGATTGGTAACGAAGCCGTGTTTACGCGGTCCAAAGGCCAGAAGGTTGAAAAGCTGATTGGCATGGATTTACTGCGTCTAAGCTTAGAACGGGCGGACACCGCCAAAAAAGCCGTTGAAGTCATCATTGGCTTACTTGAAAAGTATGGCCAAGGCGGTAACTGCGGTTTTGATAAACCTTTCTTCTACGACAATTCCTTCTTAGTCGCCGATAAGACGACCGCCTTTATTTTAGAAACCGTCGGACAGAAATGGGTCGTCAAAGAAGTCGAGCGTTTTGGCAACATCTCCAACCGTCTGTCGCTCAATAACGACTTCACGATGACCTCTTCGAAATCCAACAAGCGTTTTGCCAAGAAGTATTCCGAACCGTTATTTACGTTCTTTTCAGGATCGGGCTCTCGGAAAAAAGCGGCGAAGTGCGGATTGGATACCCCAAACGAAATCGATGTCCCGACCATGATGGCGACGTTACGGAGTCATCTCGAAAAGGACTCCAAAAAACTTTATACAAAGGGTAGCGTCAAGAGCGTCTGCATGCATAAGAACTTTCTCGGTGACCACACCACCGGCAGCATGATTGTCGAAAGCCGTCCCGAAATCGATACGATTTGGCTTACCGGGAGCAGCACACCCTGCTTATCGATTTATAAGCCCACTTACTTTGGCGTTGTCGTCCCGCCGGTGTTTGCTGACAAGAAGAGCAGCTTGGCTTATTGGCTGCAACGTGAATATCTCATGCGCGCCATTTACGCCGGACTCATTGACGAAAAAGCCTACCGCCTCGAAGCGGGTACCCTCCAAAAACGCTTTATAGACGAGGATAAGGCCATTAGTTTGTCTCATCCTAGTGTCGAGACCTTAAAAGCGTTTGCGGTCCGCTGCAGCGCTCTGGAGCAAGATTTTGTCGATAAGTTCGCTAAGGAAATAGACTTAGTGAAGTCCGGCAAGGCCGTTTTGCCCAAAATGTGGGCCAAAGAAGCCAAAGCCTTAGGCAAGAATGTTTTTAAGATTACGCTCAAGGAACGGACTGCCGAATGAAGAAAGCGATTATCATACCGGCTTCCTATAAAGGAACCTTATCCAGCATTGAAGTCGGCGATTTGATGGCAAAGGCCGTTAAGAATGTTGCGCCGGATTGTCAGATTACAAAGATTCCCATCTCCGACGGCGGCGAAGGCTGCGTCGATTGTTTTATCTCAGCGTTCGGTGGTAAAAAAATCACCCTCAAAACCTTTGATCCTTATGAAAAACCGATTAACAGTTTCTATGGCCGGTTGACGGACGGGACCGCAATCATCGAAATGGCCGCCAGTGCCGGACTACCCCTGGTCAAAGATAACCCGAATCCCTCTTTGACCACCACCTATGGCGTCGGTCAACTGATCAAGCACGCGGTTCAGCACGGAAGCAAAAAAATCATCATCGGGCTCGGTGGCAGTTGCACCAACGACGCCGGGGTCGGTCTGGCTCAAGCTTTAGGCGTTGAATTCTTTGATCACCGATGCAGAAAGTTTTTGCCCACCGGCGGAACTTTAAATGAAATCCACTTCATCTCGACCGACCATTTACTGCCGGAAGTAAAATCCGTGAAGTTCACGGTTTTGTGCGATGTGAAGAATACGTTCAGCGGACCGACAGGCGCCGCCTACGTTTTTGCCAAACAAAAGGGCGCTGACGAAGCGATGATCAAGTCTCTTGACGAAAATCTCGCCGCCTTCTCCTCGATGCTCAAAACGAAATATGGCTTTGATACCGACTTTGAAGGTGCCGGCGCTGCCGGAGGTACCACCGTGGGTCTCAAGTTGTTTCTGAACGCCACGATTAAAAAAGGCATCGATACCATTCTTGATATGATTAACTTTGACCGTTTGATTAAAGACGCCGACGTCATCTTTACCGGCGAAGGCCGACTCGACAAAACCAGCTTCCGCGGCAAAGTCATCGACGGCATTGCGAAACATGCATTCGCGAAAAAGATCCCGCTCATCGCCATTTGCGGGCAGATCGGTGACATCAAAGCCAGCGACTATCCAAAAGGACTGACCACAGCGGTCAGCTTATTACAAAAAAACGTATCCGTTGAGCAAGCCATCAAGGACACACCAAAGAATTTATTATTAGCTACGGAGAAACTCTGCCGAAATCACCTTTATTTTTAATAACCGCAAATCATTGGATTGTTCTTATTTGAAAATCAAATTGTCTTTCCTCTTGAAGTGCATTTCTTATTAGAAATTCATTGGCTCGATATCTCGTTTATTTTGATTTTACTTTTCGGTATCTTTTTATATTCTTTGTTTTGATGTTTAATATAAATGAAAGACGTTACATCGTAAAGTTTCCTTGAAATTACAAAGGAGCTGAGAAAATATGTTTAAGGGCGAGTTTTCTTTTCTGATTCTTTTGGCTATGATTTTAGTGGGTTGTGGGACTCCAACAAACAGTGGTCAAACAAGCGGAGATAACTCCAATAACCAGAATAGCGGGACTTCGATGGTCAATCCCGTGACCCCGGTTTATCAAGGCATGGTAATCAGTTCCACGGCAGGAACGCAGAGCCGGCATAAGAAAAGCTCAGGAGCAACCATCGATCAAGACAACCCGTTCGGCAATCCCAACGGCTATTTGATTGAGGATTTTATCAACGCCGATATGCCGATGGTTTCAACGGCCCCACTTGCCTATTATGCTGACGTTAATGAAGAAGTGATTGTCACCGTCCGAGTCTATAACCCCAGTTCTTTCGAAATATTATCGTTCACGCTGAACACCTATAAATACCAATCCTACCAATTTGAAGATGGTTCAGATTCGGAAAATCTTCTTTTAAAAACCAGTGTCGGCATGATGCCCGGCATTAAGGAATACACGATTGACCAAATCAAGTATGTCGATGGCGTCGATATCAAAGACGTCCTCATTGAAGGCAATCAGACCGTTGCAGTCGGCATCCGCTACCCAAGTGATCCAACGATTGATGTTTCCAATATTGTGGTCACGAAATCCGCCTATACTTTTGACATCACGTTGCTCGACCCGAACCAAATTCTCGGCAACGAGGGTTCGGAAACCCGCGCCTATGTGTTTGATGGCGTGTCATTAATCAAAAATATCGTCGTTAATGCCACGACCAGTGGCATCGTGTTTGATGGTTTGCTGTCTGATACCTTGTATCAATATGCTCTCGTTGGCATTTTCGATAATTTGTCAGGCGCAGGTTTACAACGGACCTACTTTCAAAGATTCGCCTTTACGACGGATTCATATATCGCAATTACGAATGTCATCCCCACTCAGAACTCCGTCGCTTTTGGCATCACGGAAGAAGATCCCGATAACGTTGGTGTAATCACAAGCATCGAGTTGTTTAAAGGGGCGACTTTAATTGAGTCTTTAAGCAATTTGAATCTCCGTGAATTTTTAGGCTTATTGTCTTATAACGACTATGAGATTAGAGTGACATTTACTTATAATTTGGGCGATGAAAATGGCGAGCAAACCAATGTCGCCATTGCCGCTTTCACGACGGTGGCAAAAGCCATCCCGACCGTTTTAATCAATAATGTTGTTCCAACGCAGACCTCCGTCACTTTTGCTTTGACCGTGACCGATGTCGATGATGTCGGTTCATTAACTTCCATCCAACTAATGGAAGGTGATAACGTGTTAGCGACTTTAATGGATTTAGGCACACGCCAATTCGTTAGTTTGCTTTCCAATGCCACTTATGCGATTAAGACCGTTTATACCTATGACCTCAATGACGGTCTTGGAACGAGGACCGTTATCTCCGAAAGCCCATTCGCGACATTGTCAAAGACCACACCAGTCCTTGCGATCGAGGGCATCGTCTCAACTCAAACTTCTATTCATTTCGGAATCACGGTTTCAGATCCTGACGGAGTGATTGATGTCACTTCTATCATGCTTTATTCGGGTGCAGTTCTCGTGAGTTCATTAACGGAACTTGAACTTCGCGAATTTACCGGTTTGACCTCCAATACCGGCTATTCTATTCATGTCGCCTATAATTACGACCTCAACGACGGCATCGGTGAACAAGCGGGATTAGTCACTCAGACCGTGGTGACCTTGGCCCAAGAAATCAGCATCACCGGAATCTCCGTTTTAAACACCACGAACCCGAAAGTCGGGGAAGAAGTCCATGTCCGTATTTACCTCAACAATCCTGATTCGATCGTCATCACCGCTTTTATCATCAACGGACAAGAAATCAGCGTTGTCGGCGGCAGCGTCATCACCTCGGCAATCGTTAAGTTCGTTCCGGATTTCGCCGGTGGCATATACGACGTTACGATTGATGCAATCCAATATTTATCCCATGGTATCACCCTTGAACAAAATATCCTGTCAGTTTATAGCGACAGCATCCTTGTCCTCGGCGATTTAGCAGTCATCGATATCACGACCTTTGATGGGCATGATTATATCAATACAAGCGATATCGCGTCGGAATATCTCGTCATTGAGATTGCCAACCCCACTGGGTATGATATCTCACAACTTTTAATTAATTACAGCAACATGAATACCTATACATACTCCGCAGGTGAAATCACTATGCCAGATGCTAATCATGTCAAGGTTTTGTGGCATGGCTCGAATTGGTGTGACCAGGGTTATAATTCCGAAACTGTTGCCGTCACTTCCATCACCTATGGAATCGTCGGAGAAGAGTATTCCACAAAATTATTGAGCGGAATCACAAAGCGTTTCGCGCTATTGAAATCGGATGTCGTTCATATGATATCCACTCCCACAGAACTTGCGAATATGGTAGGCGGCTATATTAATAAACTACAAAATGATATTGACTTAATCAGCACCCCTTGGACGCCAATCACTTCGTTCTATGGAATTCTTGATGGCGACGGCCACAGTATCAAAAACTTAACGATGGTTGTCGAAAACGTTTCTTCAAACCCACAATCTTTTGGCTTTTTCGATAACTTAACTGGAAAAGTAAGTAATGTATCTTTCCAAGATGCTTATATTTCCATTAAAACGCCTGGCGCAGTTTCTGTCGGCACGATTGCCGGTATTGTGAACAACAATGGCAGCATCGATGATGTCGCGATTAGCGGCACTTCAATTTCCATTGACTCTAACGGCGCTCTTGTTGGCGTGGTAGCCAGCAATCTCTGGGGGACGATTTCTAATTGCCGCATCAGTGCTTCCTCCATCGAGGTGGCCAGCACCGCAAGCGTAAACGCTGGCGGCGTTGCTGGTTCCGCTTGGGGGTATATTGATGATTGTTCAGTTGACGGATTAACGCTTAACATAGAAACTGCTGGCACTTATTTAGAAGTGGCCGTCGGTGGCATCATTGGTCATGACGAGTACGGAATTTCCGGATGTGCCGTTGACAACACCATGATTACGGTCATCGTTTCCAGCGGGCTCATTGATGTTGGCGGCATCGCCGGATACGGAAACTCGATTTCCCACTGCTCGGTGCGTCGGACATCACTGACTGCTTCAATGACTAAGTCTATTTTAATGGGTGGCATCTCGGCTGTCATGGGTTCGAATGCGGTCATCGCTGACTGCCTTGTCTACGGTTTGACGATGAGTGCCGTAAGCGAGGGAACGATGGCGCACGCACAAGTGGGTGGCATTACCTCATCCATGGGAACGATTTCCCGTTGCTTAGTGACCGGGGCTTCGATTCATGTCACTTCCACCAATTTTGCCGGAATCTATGGAATTGCCGCGAGTGGTCCTTCCAGTACCATCACGGACTCTTACATCGGTTTTGATTTGTCGGCGACATTCAACGACACGGCACTCACGCTCACTGATCCTGTTGCGACGCTTGAACAATTAAATACCAAATCGTTCTACACGACGTCATTAAAATGGGAAGAAACCGTTTGGAATCTCGACCATCTCGATTATGAAAATGGGTTCGGCCCCGTTTTGATTTTTGAGGCCTAACCCATTTGAAATATCATTTATAAAGTGTTTATTATTTTTCGTAAGCAGTATAGACAATTAATAAGGTGCCATTATCAACGCTGATGACACTATTTATCCCGGTGAACTCGTTAGAGATTCCCATCGGGTTTTCACTATTCAGGATGTAATTTTTAAGTGGAAATTTTAAGCCTTCCTCGAAAACGCCACGGCTTTCCGGCACTAACGAGAACACCGAGACATAACCTTTCGCGTCGCTGCTGAACGAAATCGAGCGGTTATGGATGACCGTCATGATTTCGCCATCCCCGAACATATAGCCTTGGCAAGATCGGTCCGCTAACATGGCAAGACATTGGATATTGGCAATCGTATGGTCGGTTCGTCCGCCCATGCCACCATAAATATGAAAGAGTTCGTATCCGGCTTGGAGCCCCACTTTAATCGCGGCCAACATGTCGGTTTCATCTTTATTGGGGCTTAATTTAATGATGTTTTCACCCACGGGTATTTCTTTTAAGGAATCGAAATCACCGATGACGACATTGGGTTTCACACCCATTTCCCTTAAATAGGCATAACCATTGTCAGCGGCGATGACCATATCATTTTCATTGACGTGGAAAGTGTTACGATAATTTTCTCCGGCACCGGCAATAATACAGATTTTTTCTCTCATAGTGGCCTCCTCGGCAGTGCAACATTAACAATTTACTTGTCTCTATTTTACCATAACAGTGCATATGAAAAGAAAAACGAACAGAATTACTGCCCGTTTCTTTATTTTTCGTTTTCGATATAGGGAAGGTCAACGCTGAAGGTGGTATGCAGATTCGGGATACTCTCAAAGGCAATCGTGCCGTTCAACTTGTCGGTGATTTTCTTAGCGATGGCTAAGCCCACGCCGCTATTTTGTTGGTTTCGCATCTTCTCTTCGACAAAGAAGAGATGGAAAATATTGGGCTTATCCTTATCGGAAATACCTGAACCGTAGTCCGTGATTTCAAAGTGAACCACCTGCTGTCTTTTTTGAAAAAGAATATCGATCTTTCCGTTCTGCGGTGAGTAACGGATCGCGTTGTCGATCAGGTTCAGCCAAATCTGATAGGTGAATTCCTTGTTGCTCAAGAGATGGACATCCTCGAGGAAGAGGTTGAATTCAATACCTTTAACTTCCCACTGCAGTTGCATCATCTGGATGACGCTCCGGATTTGCTCAGCCATATTGAAATTGTCTTCATATTTGATAATCGCTTTGCTATCGAGAATCGAAAGCTGCAGCATGCTTTTGGAAAGCGTTGCCAACCGCGTTGATTCGTTAGCGATGATTTTTGAATATTCTTCGGTTTCTTCTTTGGAGAGGTTACCTTCGGCAATGAGATCAGCGTAGCCCTTAATCGCGCTGACCGGAGTCTTGAATTCATGGGAAAAGTCACGGATGAAATCTTTATTGAGGTACTCGTTGCCTTGGAGTTCGTTCACCATCGTGTTGAAGTTTTTCGTCAGGCTGGAAAGTTCGTCTTTCCCATGCACCGGGAGTTGGACATAATAATCTCCGTTAGTCACTTTGGTCATCGCGTCGCTGAGTTTTTTCACTCTGCGGACAATGATGATGTTCATGGCGAACGCAAATAAGAACAAGGCCAATGTAGCCGTCAGGAACATGCCCCAAATAAACACCGGAGAATCAAAAATCGCTTGGGAAGGGAAATCGTGATAAAACATGAAGACAATCCGTGGAATCAGCGTGACGATAAAGAACGCTAATGCCGACGCCAAGAGGATTTTAACGGATAGTTTTTTCATTTGAGCACCGCCTTGTACCCGAGCCGCCGTACCGTGATGACTTCAAAGTCATCGGATAGGACGCGTTCACGGATTCTTTTAATATGGGTATCGACCGTCCGGTCGTAACTTTCCGAATCGAAACCCCAGATATCGTTCATCAACTGTTCTCTCGTAAAAATCTTGTTCGGAAAGGATAATAATTTGAATAATAACTTGAACTCTTTCTGCGTCAGTTCAATGGGCTTCTGGTTCACCAGACATTGCTGCGTCGAGGCATCGAGTAGCAGGTGTGGGAGCGTCAATTGGTTTTCATTGATGATTTGATAACGGCGGGCGAGCGCTTTGACACGCAGTAACAACTCTTTCATGTCGACTGGCTTGACCATATAATCGTCAGCGCCGTTAAAAAAGCCTTTTTCCTTGTCGGCATAACTCTCGAGCGCGGTCAAAATTAAAATCGGCAAGTCGCGGTTCATCGCGCGGATTTTGGAAACAAGGACATTGCCATCCATCACCGGCATCATCACATCGGTGATAAGTACGTCGACGTGATGTTCACTAAAGTATTCGAAGGCTTCTTCGCCATCGCCGGCTTCGGCGACTTCATAATTGTTTTTTCGCAAATAGGTGGCCATCAATTTTCTGAGATTCAGATCGTCTTCCACCACTAAAACTTTAATCATCGCGAACACCTCTTCTCACTGTAGATAAATCATAACATGTCTCAACGAGGTTATTCGGTTCTTAAAGCAACCACAGGATCACGTCGGGCGGCGATGCCACTCGGGAATAAGCCAGCGATTAAAGTCAAGACCGTGCTGAGGGCAATGAGGATGACGGCATTCTGAACCGTCAGAATCGAGAATCCGGACACGCCGATGTATTTTGAAATCAGCAAGTTGACCGGGAAATTGAGAACCCAGGCAATGGCCACGCCAAGTAGCCCTGAGCCAAGGCCGATCAAGATGGTCTCGGCGTTAAAGATACGCGAGATATCCTTTTTACGCGCGCCTAGACTGCGCATGATGCCGATTTCTTTGGTCCGTTCCACCACCGAGACGTAGGTAATGATCCCAATCATGATAGAGGAAACGACAAGCGAGATTCCGGCGAAAGCGGCCAAGATAATGGTAATGGTATTGATCAGGCTAGAAATGGTCGTAGAAATGAGGGCCGCCAAATCGCTATAAACAATTGATTGCACTTCTGTTTTTCCGACATTGTAGGCATCTAAATAGGCCTTGATCGCGTCTTTCGAATCAAAGGAAACCGGATAGATTTGAACGCCGGTCGGAGACGAATCGCCACCGATAGCGCGCATGACGTTTTGGTACGTGACCGAGGTGTTAAAGGCTTGACCTGTCAGGACGCTGGTCGTCGGGCTAGCTTCTTGGGAATGGACAATCGCGGAATCAGCTTCGATCGCTAACATATGATCGGTCAGCATCGTCGTATAGTTGACGCCATTCGAAAGCAGTTCGCTGCTGGCATCTGGGCTAACCCGTAGAATGCCGGCAATCGAGATGCTCACGGCTTCCGGCGCTTGGTACATCGTGCCGTAGTCTGTGCCGGCGACATAAACGGTGCCGCTGCTTTGGTAATATTGATCGTTTGGGATGACCTTGAAGGTCTTTCCGATAAAATCGGTGAACGTATAAGAATCGGTGATGTCGATTCCAAGCGCGTTCAGGATTTTGACATCCACGCGGTTTTGGTTATCGACCACGAGGAGTAATTGGCTATAATCAACGGGATAGGAACCCGCCAATAAATCATATTGAGACTGGATAAATTCGGGGTTGTTCGGGATTTCGCTGAACACCTTGCTGCCGCCAGAGAAGATACTGCCGCCACCCGTGCTGGTCGCGACTTTAATATAACCGCCGACATTGGTCTCAGCGACAAGGTTCATAGAAACCGCACGCGTATAGGAAATCGAATTGACCAAAGTTGGATCAATCTGGCCTAAATAGTCTAAGAAAGGTTGATCGATGATATTGGTATGCAGTTTCGTGTTGCTCGCCGTGTCATAGGAATAAATGGTTGGGTCACTCGGGAACTCGCTGGAGTTCGTGTCAGTCAAGCTGGACATCGGGCCAGTCCGGCCCGCAAACACATCGGTCGATACTTGGCTTGAGATGGTGATTGGGAATCCGGCTAACGTGTCGCTTTGCATCGTGCCGACATACGAAGTCATGCCAGTCGAAATGGACAAAACTAAAGCGATGCCGATGATGCCAATACTGCCAGCCACTGCCGTGACAATCGTTCGGCCTTTTTTAGTTAACAGGTTACGGAAACTGGATTTCAACGCGGTTAAATAAGACATGGACGTTTTCTTGTTCACGAGTTTGGTCGGCTGTACCTGATTGGGATCTGGATAAACCGGACGGGTATCTTCGGTGACGCGGCCATCGAGAAGCGTGATGATGCGGTCGCTGAAACGATGCGCGATATCCGCGTTATGCGTGACCATGATGACGAGGCGGTCTTTACTTATTTCATGGATCAGTTCGATGATTTGGCCGCTGGTCTTGCTGTCTAAAGCGCCAGTCGGTTCATCAGCTAATAAGATTTTAGGATTGTTGACAAGGGCACGGGCAATCGCCACGCGTTGCATCTGTCCGCCGGAGAGTTGGTTAGGACGTTTCGTGATATGGTCCGCCAAGCCGACGTCATGCAAAACCTTCGTCGCGCGGGCTTTCCGTTCTTTGCTGGAAACGCCGGATAGACGTAAGGCCATCTCAACGTTATCCAAGACGGATAAATGCGAAATTAGGTTGTAGTTTTGGAACACGAAACCAATCGTGGAATTTCGATAGGCGTCCCAATCGCTTTCGGAGAAATCGTTGGTCGATTTTCCGTCAATGAGCAAATCGCCGCTGGTATAACGGTCAAGGCCGCCGATGATGTTGAGCATCGTTGTCTTGCCGCTACCAGATGGGCCTAAAATCGAGACGAATTCATTTTTTTGAAAAGTTAAGTTGATGCCCGCTAACGCGTGATCCATCAGCCCCACTGTTTTGTAATCTTTGGTAATGTCTTTCAGTTGTAACATATATTTTTCCTCTTTCGTTCGCCTATACCCTAATACGGAAATGTGAAATGAATTTGAAATATGCTCACAAATAAAAAAAGGCTGACCGGTTGGGTCAGCCTATAGGATAGGATGCGTCTAGATTTCGAGTTGGAGGAAGACCGACGGAACCATGATGCTGATGAAGAGAGTCAGAATCAATAGAAGCGCGAGTAATCCACCCACGGTAAGGGCAAGGAATAAAGAGAAGAGTAACGGAACGATAATCAGCGTGTTCCAAATCAGGTTTTGGCTGAAGGCCACATGCTTGACGATTTTGTTTTTGACGAAGGTATCAAGGATGAGTGATACGATACCGAATAACGCTGGGATAAAGAAGAGGAAGGATGCGCCGCTGAGGATAAACCCGGTCGCGGTCGCGAGTAAGAGATTGAAACCAATGCCGGCAATCATCATCGCCACTTTGTCTTCTTTGGTCTTCAGGAACTTCTTCACGAGGAACCCGAAGCCAACGATCGTCGCGAGCATGATGAGCAAGGTTGGGAGTTCCGTCCCCGTCATTCTAACATAAGTAACGCTCCACGGCACTTTGCCTAAGAACGCCATCAGTTTACTCGCGTATAAGCCGACGAGCACCACCACGACGATGGAACCGACCAAGATACCCAACTGCTTGAGAATCTGAAGTGGCCGTAACTGCTTTCTGATAGCCAAATAAACGATAAGACCGATGAATAAGACGATGAGGATAATATTCATGGTAACAGCCAATGTTTCCGTATAAGCGACGAAGACACCCGGCAGTAAATTGAAGAACACTTGGTTCTGCGTGCCGACAAAGAAATTAACATCCGAGTACTGCGTATGGGTCGTGAACTCTTCGACGAGCGGAACGATTTGTTCCCCATAATGCTGGATGCTGCTGAGATTGATGTTGGTGTAATTGTCAAACGGGGTGTGGTAATAGTATAGACCATCTAGGACCGCAAAGTTCACGCCTTGTTTGCCAATCGCTAAGAACTCAGTGAAATCGGTGAGGTTCGGCATCACGGTATATACCGCTGTCGCTAAGCTATAAGACACCGGAAGCTGTGCATTCTTATAGAAATCAATGACTTTTTGGTTGTTGGTGCTGGTCTCAAACATGTAAGCCGCGCCTTGGACGCCACGGGCTTCGACGTTAATGACAAAGCCGACTTTGGCCATTAAAGCCGTTTCTTGGGCGGCCATGCGGGCGCCATATAAACCGACTTCTTCGCCGTCGGTCATCAAGATATAAATAGAATTAGACAATGTTCTCGTTCCATACAGACGGGCAATTTCGAGTAAGGTGGCTAAACCATAACCGTCATCGGCAGCGCCATAGGAACGACCCAGTTCGCCCGCCCGACCAATGTGGCCGCGTGAGTCATAGTGAGCGACTAAAAGGACACCCGTATCGGAGGTACCGGGAATCGTCGCCAGTAAGTTGCTGATTGGATAATCGCAGTCATCGCCGACTTGTTCGGCTGTGTAATTCATCTCTTCGACGTTACTGGCACCGACGAATTCTTCGAGTTTGCCTTTCAGGTAATCGTGGACCACTTCATGAGTTTCAGCATCGCTGAGGGCATGCGGGTCCCGGGATATTTCGCTGATGTAGGAGGCGGCTTTCACGGCGCTGAAACTATCGGCGGCGTTACTTGGGGTGGGCGTATAGAGCACGAATAAACTGAGAAGCAGACTGACAAAACCGACAGCGGACGCGATGATCAAATTCTTCTTTTTCACAGACAAAATCCCCCTTGGATTTCTTTCTCAGACAAGTCTTATCCGTCATACCCTGATGACCCTAAAGATTGTTTGATGTTAAAGGTATATCATAAAAAACGTTTTTTGACAAACATTCATTTGTGTCGCAAAATCGATGGGCCTGGCACGAGACCAAAAAGCCCGCTTCCTCAAGGTGAAGATGCGGGCGTTTTCATGATTATGAATGAAGATTGAGGCCTTTATTTTTTTCTTAAGCGTTTGATCAGTTTGACGACTTCATACCAACAAACGGAAACAACCGAGATGCCCACGACAAGCGCTGCTTCGCCAAGTGGCAAGGCGGTGAGCTTCAAATAGGTGTTAATCGGCGTATAGAGCAGGACGACGAGTAACGCAATCGTCGAGAGGTTGATAATCCAGAGGACTTTATCGTGGAAAAGACTCTTAAAGGATTTGAACATCGAATCGCGGCTGGAGGCATTGACGTTCACGAGGAGAATATTGCTGAGGAAGAGCACCGCTAAAGCAAAACTTCTTGCCTCTTCCGGACTTTTGCTCAGGACCTCCGACATGATATAGAAACTGCCGAAGGAAGCGATAAACATAATGAATCCCTGTATCAGGCTTTTAAATAAGAAGCCTTTGCTGATGATTTGGGCTTTAAGAGAACGCGGCTTCCGCGACATGATGTCGGCTTCGGCAGGTTGACGTTCCAAAACAACCGAACATGTGGGGTCAATCAGCAGTTCCAAAAGCATGACGTGTAACGGTAATAAGAAAAGTAGGTTTCCGCTTAAACCAAGCAGCGGGCCGAGTAACGCAGAAAGGGCAATCGGGACATGGATGGCGAAAATATAGCCCACCGCTTTTTTGATATTGTCATAAATGCGGCGGCCGTCTTCGATCGTGTCAACGATGGTTTCAAAGTTGTCGTCCATAAGAATCAAGTCAGCGGCTTCTCTAGAGACTTCGCTACCGCGTTTTCCCATCGCGATACCGATGTCGGCATGCTTTAAGGCAGGAGCGTCGTTAACGCCGTCGCCAGTCATGGCCACGACTTCGCCGAGTTCCTGAAAAAGGGTGACGATACGCATCTTATGCTGTGGGATAACCCGCGAGAAAATGCTGATTTCAGGGAGTTTCGCTTTTAATTCCTCATCGGATAACTGATCAATCTCCTCGCCCGTTAAGACGTGGTCGTTATTTCTAAGGCCGATCTTCCTAGCGATGGCGCTGGCGGTCGTTCCGTTATCGCCGGTGATCATGACGACGCGGATGCCCGCTTTGTAACAGGTGGCAATGTGCTTATCGACATTTTCGCGTGGCGGGTCCATAAAGGCAATGAGACCCAGATAGGTTAATTGAAGGTTCGCTAAATCATCAACCAAGCCATCGACTTCACGGCTCGCGACCGCAAGGACGCGGAGACCGTGACGCGAAAGATCTAAGGCTTTATCTTTGATTTCCACGCTTTCACTCTCGCTTAAATTGGTGCATAAAGGCAAGACGCGTTCATAAGCGCCTTTAACGGAAAGCACTTTCTTGCCATCCAGTTCATATGTATTTCCCATCATCTTGTTTTCATTGGTGAATGGGAAAGCTTGATAGATTTTGTTCTTGAACAGTTTTTCGGTATCGATATGTTGGGCGTTCGCATAGGTGACGATGGCTTTTTCCATTGAGTCGAAGGTATTTTGTTCGCACGCCATGGCAGCGGCTTTATTAAATAGGAGAGGATCTACTTTCGTGTCGATTTGCTCGACGGTCATTTTGTTTTGGGTGATCGTCCCGGTCTTATCGACGCAGAGGACAGTGACCGCGCCTAATGTCTCGACAGCAGGCAGTTTCCGGACGAGCGAATGTTTCTTGGCTAAACGCCAAGCCCCCATCGAAAGGAATACGGTAAGGACAACAGGGAATTCTTCAGGAATCATTGCCATCGCGACCGTGATGCCGGAGAGCACGCTCTCAATGATGCGTTCCTCCATCGTATGACCGACCAAGATAAAGAAGGTGGCGACGCCGACAAGGAGGAATAACGCAAAAGCAATCACGGCGCAGATTTTGACCAACACCGCAGTTTGTTTTTCGAGGGGCGATTTCGAAAGCTCGGCATTGACGACGTTCTGGCCAATTTTGCCGAATTCGGTTTCGCGGCCGATTTTACTGACAAGTACTGTCGCGATACCCTGCGTGACTAAGGTGCCAGCATAACAAAAATCGTTTTTGAAATAATCGTTGGTTTCCGCTTTCGGGTCGTGGACGATTTTCCATTTGCCTTCCGGTTCTCCGGTTAAAGAGGATTCGTCGATGCAAACGCCGTTGGTCTCGATGACAAAACCATCCGCGGGGACTTTAACGCCTTCATAAATAATCATCAAATCATCAGGGACGAGGTCGACGCTCGATATCTCTATTTCGTTTCCATCGCGTATGACTTTGACACGCGGAGAGGATAAATCTTTCAACGCTTTGAGGGTCTTATCGGTTTTCCATTCTTGGAAAGTCTCGATGGTGATAACGCCAACGACGAAGACGAGCATAATCGCGCCATCGCGCGGTTCTCCTAATATAAAGTAGATCGCCGCGGCGACAAGCAATAGTAAAAACATCGGCTCCTTGATGACTAAAAGGATCTTGATGAATAACGATACCTTTTTCTCTTGGGCCAGTTCATTCTTGCCAAACTTCTTTTGCCGTTCCTCGACTTCTTTCGCGTTTAAACCTTTTCGTACCATAAATAAAAACACCCTTCCTTTGAATAAAGTTCTCATCACGTTTGTCGATTACTCTGGGGTGTTTGATCATTTTCTATAAAAACGCCCCGTGAGATTATCCGTCCCACAGGGTGCAAATTCCTGTTGCCGTTATTGGCCCGGCTGCGCATTTGAAATGCCGCTTGATCAGATTGTAATGTAGATTGGTGCATTGCAATGAGATAAGGATATATTACTAAAAAAAGTGAAAGTGGTCAATGAGAAGCGATGCTTTGCTATACAGGCGTCCTCAGGCAACATTTCTCAACGGGATGCAGTACAATGAAAACATAAGTGCGCATCCTTTCATAATGATGCCAAGAAAAGAAGGACTTCCGTATGACCACAAAAACAGTCGTTATCACGGGCGCGACCGATGGCATTGGCCTCGCCACCGTCCGTGATTTACTTGGCGGAGGCGCTTATGTCATCGCCGTTGCCCGTAACAAAGAAAAAGCGATGCGGATTGCCAAAGAACTGGATAACGGACGCTTAACGTTCGTTTTCGGTGACCTATCTTTGAAGAGTGAAGTCACCAAAATCGCCGACCAAATTAAAACAATCCTGGACGAGCGGAACGTCCCGCTGCATGTTTTAATGCATGTCGCCGGTGCTGTCTCTTCGAAGCACATCATGACCAGTGAAGGCATCGAATGGCAATTCGCTGTCAACCACCTTGCCCCGTTTTTACTGACCAAACTCTTGATGCCCTACTTACTCAAGGAAAAAGGCGCCCGTGTCCTGGTCGTCAGTTCGGGTGCCCACAAAGGCGGCCGTGTCCACTTCCGCAATATCATGTTCAAGCACGGCTACTTCCTCATCACGGTGTATGCCCAATCCAAACTGATGAACGTCTTGTTCGTCAAGGAATCAGCAAACCGGATTGATCCTGCTCTAGTCTCTTTCTACGCGCTGGATCCCGGCCTCGTGAAAACCGGTCTGGGTGTCAAAAAAACCTTTGGTCTTGAAAAAGCGGCTTGGCTCTATCAAGCGAAAAAAGGCGTCGACCCGTCGGTACCCGCTCACTACTTCACCGAGATTGCCCTCAGTCCCAATTATGCATTAAAATCCGGTCTCTATTGGAAGAACGGCGTGGAGAAGACCCCATCTAAACGTGCCGAGAACAAGAAAGACATGAAACGTCTCTACGAGCTTACCGATAAGCTCTGCGAAACCAAATAGGAAACCAAACAAAAAGTAAGCGCCATGCTTACTTTTTTCTTCTTTGTTTTAGAAAGTAGTCGTTTTATTTTTTGTCTTTGTTGAGTAAGACGTTGAGTTCTTTTTCTTCCTTCTTCGCTTTTTTTGCCACGAGAAGCACGGTAATCGTATAGGTGACCGCACACGCGGCAAAGAGAATGAAGATGACGAACGAGAAACGGAAGATGATGGGACCGTAGAGACTGCGAAGTAGTAACGGAACCGGCATCAACGCAGCTAAACCTAAGACCGCTTTAAGTATTTCGTTACCTTTTTTCAACTTGAAGAGGAAAATCGACAAGGTAATGAAAAGCGAAATCAGGATGACGTAAAACACAACGGCCTGATAACGGATGGAACTCCCGAGATGGTTCGTAATCCAAATATTAAGGAAGAAGAGGGCCAAACTGGTCCCCAGAAAACTATAACTAAACCAAGTTAAGATTTTTTTCATTTTATTGGCCTCCCAACATACGCTTGAGCATGGGAACATAGGTACGAGCGATTTCCACCACTTCACCGTTTTTTAGTTTGGCTTCCATTCGGCCGTTGAAACTTGATTTAAAGTTGGTAATCTGGGTGAGATTCAAAATCATGCTGATGCTGATGCGGGCAAACTTTGAATGAGCGAGTATTTCTTCGAGTTCATAGAGACGATATTTCACTTCATAGGTGTCGTCACGCGTATAACAGAACACGCGTTCATCAACGCTTTCAAAGTAAAAGATATCTTCTAATTTAAGCACATGATTCACATCGTCTTTTTTCCCGATAATGTCGAGATTTAAAAGATCCAAGACCGACAGGATTTTGTCGACCTCGGCATCTTTTTGATGGCATTTAATCAAGATTTCAGGTTCTTGAAGTTCGGGTTTTTCTTCGATGCTGATTTTCATTTACGCCAACCGGTCAACGAGGAGTTGATTGACTTCGGTGATAATCTCGCCGACACGGGTTACGACATGGACACGGACCGTCATCGCGTCATCCGCGGTTTGATAGGTCGTGATGATGACATCGAGGTTCTCTACTTGGTACTTGTTGCGTAAATCGGCAAGACGGCGATAGACAAGGCCGAGCGTCGCTTCTGCATCATCACGCAGGGTTCTGATTTCGGTACGTTCCGCGGTGACAAGCGCTTTTTCTTCATCGGTCAGCGGAACGTTAAGGGCTTTAAAGGCAGCGACATTGGACTTCAACGTCGCGAAGATTTCCTTGTCAACGATTTTAGCGGCATCGATGGTCGTTTGTTTGGTTTTGATGCTGTCGCGTAAGGAAAGGATCAAATCGATTTTCTCGCCGATGGTGAGTTCGGCTTCTTGGATACGGCGTGAGGAAAGGATAACTCTCCCGTTAATTGCCGCTTGGGTCACGCTCAGGCTTCCCGAGCTTAAATCTTCCGGGGCGGCCACATCCATTTTCTCAACGGTCGCGTTATGCGTGTTGATGTTACGGACTAAGGCATCGAGCCCGGTGACTCCGGAACAAGAGGCAAGTCCTAATACTCCGGCGACTAAGATAAGACTGGCGGCAACTTTATTTAGAATGGTCATAACTAAATCCTCTTTTCTTTTGCTTTCGCTCTCTCAGTATAGCGATAGGAAGATTTCGTACAATATTATAACCGGTAAGTGGCAAAAAACAACGCCTAAGTAGCAAGGGGAATATAAAAGTGGCCGAAGCCACTTCTTCAATTTTTAACTCTCGTAACTATGGGCCACGTAGTTGATATGATCGCCAACCCGTTCAAGGTTGGAAACGAAGTTAATGTAGACAGCGCTGTTGTTCGGGCTGCAACTACCTTCATTGAGGCGTTTGATATGGTCATCGATCATCTGGTTACGCTTGAGGTCAATCTTGTCTTCGATTTTCTCGACTTCAGGTAAGAGATCAAGTTCCTTGTTAATGAAGATCTGGCTGGTAATCTTAAATTCATGACTCAAAAGAGCAAACATATCGCGGAGATCCACTTTGACGGGGGCGGAGAATTCAAGGTGACGTTCCATGCTCGTCTTCGTATATTTCAAGACGTTATCGCTGATTTCGGCAATACGCATGAAGTCGCCTAAAATATGGTGCAACCGTGACACCATCGCTTCGTCATCCAGCGAGAGGTCGTTGGTGGAAACCAGAATCAAGTACTCAGTAATGTCATGGTTAAGCTGCTCTATCTCGATATTTTTGAAACGGATTTTGTCCATTAAAATATCATCTTGGGCAATAAAAGCCTTAATCGCGTTATCGAGTGAATCCATCGCGAGGTCACCTAAGCGGACGGCTTCTTTGGTTAATTGGCCGATGGCGATTCCGGGGGTCTTCAGTAAGCGTTCATCGAAGAACGTTTTAGCGACACGTACTTTCTTTTCCTTAATAATGGTTTCAGAGAGCTTAACGAAGACAGCGGTAAACGGCAGGAAGATAATCGTGCAGAAGACGTTAAAGAAGGTATGAAACATCGCGATTTGCGTGCCCGGGAGCGGAAACCAACGCGCTAACGTGCTCCCCATAAACTGCGGCCAGAAGAAAAGAAAGGGAAATACGACAACCGTGCCAAAAACGTTAAACATCAAATGGATTAATGCCGCCCGCTTGCCGTTTGCCGATGCCCCGATTGAGGACAGTAGCGCGGTGACGCATGTGCCAATATTTGTGCCAAGCACGACATACAGAACGGCGTTTCCGCCATTACCGATGACAAGCCCCGCTGCCACCATGGAAATAAGAATAGTCGTCACGGCGCTTGAAGATTGAATGATACCGGTAATGATAATACCGATGGCTAATAAGAGGAACGGATTGTTAATAGAAGTGAGTGCGTCCGTGATGACTGGAGAAGTACGGAATATTTTCATCGCGTCGGACATGATGGTCAAGCCTACGAAGACAAGACCGAGACCGGCTAAAGCATAGAAGACCGATTTGACTTTATCACGTTTGGCGAACATTTCACCGAAGATGCCGATGGCAGTCAAGAGCATGGCGTACGCGGTCACGTTAAACGCTTGCAAAGCCACTAATTGTGCTGTAATCGTCGTACCAATGTTGGCGCCCATGATAATCGTGGTCGCCTGGAAGAGGTTCATCACTCCGGCATTCACGAAGCCGACCACCATGACCGTGGTCACGGAGGAAGACTGAATAATCATCGTCACCGCTGTGCCAATGCCAACGCCGACCAATTTGTTTTTTGTGATTTTATTAAAGAGTTGTTTGAGTTTCCTGTTGGCTAGTTTCTCAACGTTGTCGGAAAGAATCCTAAACCCGACAAGAAAAGCGCCAAGACCGGCCAGCAAGTAGATAATCGCGTAACCTATTTCACCCATGTGATAAGCCTCCTTGAGTCGTACAAAGACAAAGAGCTATTCCTTAAAAATTATAACATCTTGAACTTAGCGGCATATCGAGTATCCAAAAAAACCGCTTTCATGAGAAGCGGTTATTTAGAACTTCGGTATTATGGCTAAAAAATCATTCGTCCGATAAACGGTAACCGACGCCTACTTCGGTAAGAATATATCGCGGGGCATTCGTGTCATTTTCTATTTTTCGCCGAATTGAAGCCATAAAAACACGCAAGGTTTGATAATCATCATTAGAGGCATAGCCCCAAATTTTATCTTGAATGAAACTATGAGTTAAAACCTTTCCCTGATAATCAATGAGTAAGGAAAGCATTTTAAATTCTATCGGGGTCAAGTGGATGTTTTCTTCCCCCACCATCACTTTGCGTTTTTCAAAATCGATTGATAATTCCCCAAACGTAAAAACATTATTGGGGTATTCGCGCACCACCGTTTTACGGAATGCGACGCGTAAACGAGCCAAAAGTTCCCCGATATTAAAGGGCTTGGTCACGTAATCGTCCGCCCCAGCATCAAGGGCTTCGACTTTTTCTCTTTCTTTTCCGCGCGCCGATACGATGATGATTGGAATATTCGAGATATGTTTAATCTGCGCAAGAACTTCCATCCCATCCATGTCGGGTAGTCCCATGTCGAGTAAAATCAAATCGGGATTATCGGATAAAAACAAAGAAATCCCGGTGGCTCCGTTTTCGGCGACGATGGTCTCGTATTTATTGGTGGTTAGGGAAATCGAAAGCAGCCGCGAGATGGCTTTGTCGTCTTCAATGATTAAGATTTTTTTATTTTCCATTGCTGTGAGCCTCGTCGGGGATATTAAACACGAAAGTGGCCCCACTCTGTTCATTATTAAATGCCGAGATATGTCCGCCATGCGCTTCAACGATGGACTTGCAGATGCTAAGGCCTAATCCCATGTTTCGGGATTTGTCTTGTCCACCACCGCTGGTCGCATATTCTTCAAATATCTTGACAAGGATTTCTGGTTTGATGCCACCGCCATCGTCGCTGACAGAAAACTCAATACCGGTTTCTTGCTGTGAATAGGTTAAGAAAATATGTGCATCTTGGCGGGTATGTTTGACAGCGTTATCGAGAATATTGACGATCACTTGAACCAATAAACCGGCGTCTGTATAGACATACATCATTTTCTCGGCTTGAGCTATTTTCAACGTGTGTTTTCCCAAACGTTTGGTTATTTTTTTTGAGACTTCGGCAAGAATATCATCGATGACTTCGAGTTTACGGTTGATAATCCGCTTGTTCGAGTCAATCCGTGTCATATTCAAGAGATTATCGACAAAGCCAGATAATTCGCAAGCTTCGTTATAGATATCATATAGCATATCTTTTTTCGTTTTGTCGTCAATGTCAGAATAACTGTCAAAAAGGAAACTAGCACCACCCTGAATGCTCGTTAGTGGCGTTCGTAAGTCATGCGACAAACTCCTGAGAAGCGATGTCTTCAATTTTTCTTTTTCGGTTTCGACCGTCGCACGTTCTTTTTCTTGGGTCATTTTTTCGCGTTCCAAGACCACAATCAAATGGGTGATGTTATTCTGAATGAATTGCTTTTCTGCGGAAGTAATATCGGTTGTCTGGCATTCAATCAAAGCGGCTCCGAAAATAGAGGACTTGCTTGCGATGGGAAAGATTTTAAACTTGAAGTTCCCAAATTTGTTTTCGTGTGTCCCGCAAATCAGATTCCGCTCTTTCGCAAAATCGATTTCTCTCTTGAATTCATTAAAGTTAATAGGGGAAACGAAGGCTCCCCTCTCGGCACCGTTCTCATCGATGATGATCACGCCGCGCTTTAGATAAGTACTCAGATATTTGATTACCAAATCATAAATGTCTTCTTTTTTGTGAGCATTCAAAAAGCCTTTGCTTAACTGATAGAGAAAATCAATCCGCCGCTCCTTCTCACGTGAACTTTCAATTTGTTTTTGCAAGCTCGAGGTTAAGGTGCTGATGACGAAAGCGACAATTAAGAACATCACCAATGAAACAAAGTTATTGGGATCGTTAATCCGGAACGAAAACCGAGGTTCGATAAAAAAGTAATTGAAGAAAATCACCAAAAAAAGGCTGGTGACTGCTCCATAAACGATTTTTTTTGTTTCGATGATAACAACCACAACCGCTAATGAATAAATTAAATAAATAGTTTCGGCACGAAGCAAAAAAGCATCTAGGGCAAAAGAGGACAAGCCCGAAAGGATGACGACGCATAACGTAATCAAACAATTTTTGACCCATTTCTTTTTCAAATTTACATCACCTGGCGTTTAAACGCATCCATCGCAAGTTTACTCAAAGCAATATACACGACAACGATTTCAAGACGTCCAATGAACATTCCGATGGTCGAAGTCCAAAGGATAATCGGATTGGCATAGTAACCGACAATCCCAATAGAGATGCCGACTGTGCCGAGCGAAGAAGAAAATTCAAACATCGAATCGGTCAGCGAGTAACCAAACGCCGTGAAAATCAGAGAACCGACGACGAATACGGCTAAATAAAGAATAATAAACGATAAAGTATCGATATATTCTTCGTTAGATATTATAACACGAGTGCCCACACGATTAATGAAATGGGTGCGGACGACCCGACGGCTGGAAAGTTTTTCGCGGAATGACCAGTACATGCCTTTAAGGGCAATCGCGACACGGTATTGTTTGAGTCCTCCGGCAGTCGAGCCAATGCCACCGCCAATGAGCATGACCACGATTAAAATCGTGAGAAAACTACTCGGCAAGCCTTGGAACGTCGGAACGGTCTGGAATCCAGTCGTCGTAATCGCGGTAAAAAACTGGAAAGTCCCAACACGGACGGCTAACCAAAAATCACCATGATAAGAGCCATAGATACTCAAGACTAAGAGCGGGACACAAATCACGGACAATAAGCCGACAAGCTTTATTTCGGCATGCTGGAAAACATTTTTGAACTTTCCCGTCACCAGGTGGAGGTGAACGAAAAAGTTGGTGTTGCCAAGGAGCATGAGGACAATCGTGATGATTTCAATCGGCACGCTATTGTAATATCCGATATTAGCGGTATGCGTCGAGAATCCACCCGTTGATAATGCGGCGATTGAATGGTTGAGGCCATCAAAAATGGACATTCCAAAAAGAGCGTACATCGCCGTACCAAGAATAATATAGCCCGAATAAATACTTAAAATCAAACGTGCTGATTTGACAAGGTTTGGCATCAACCGATCAGGGTGGCCTTCCGCATTCCATAGACGCATGCCATAGCGATCTGAAATGGCGGAAGTAAGAACGAGAATCAACCCAACGCCGCCAAAGAAAAGTGTGATACTGCGGAACATGAGAAAGATTTTCGGGGTCGTGTCAGGGTCGACAACCGTGAGTCCAGTGGTCGAAAAGCCGCTTGTCATCTCAAAAACGCTTTGGGTAAAATTATATTTTCCGGTTAACATGAACGGAACAGCACAAATCACGATAGCAAGAATCCACGCCAAGACGACTAAAAGAGCATCTTGGTGTCCGACAAGTTGGCTCTTTTCTTTCCCTTTTAATATGAAGAAAAGAAGATAGCCAATCAAAATCGAAGACACCCCTGGGATGATAAAATCTTTGGCATAAATTAAATCCTCAGGATAGAAAAACAAAACCAAGAGCGGGAGCAAGCAAATAATCCCGATCATGATGATGAAGATTCCGAGGTAACCTAAAATTAGGCGGTATCCGCTAATCTGCTTTTTCATATTATCTTTGAATAAAGTTCACGACATCGTTTTGATTGCTGGGTGCCGAAACGATGACGAGCTTATCCTTTGGACGTAAAACCGTCGCGCCATTAGGGATGATGACATGTGGATAACGAAGGATGCAACTGATGTTGGCGTTCTCTGGGAAATGAATTTCCGCAATTGTCTTATTAGCAATTGCATATTTTTCAGAAATCAAGACTTCATACAAAACGATTTGCTCGTTCTCGAGAGAAAGCAGTTTGATGACGTTTTCCAATGAGGATTCGTTCTGGATTGTTTCCGCGAGGTAATACGTGGAGCAAATGACACTATCGATACCGAGCTTTTTGAAGAGCTCGACATTTTTGGGGTTGGTCACCGTGCAAATGCTTTTTTTGACATTGAATTCTTTTTTGGCAAGAATGCACGCGACATAATTGTCAGCGTCTGAGTTCGACAAGGCAATAAAGACATCGGCATCCCGGACATTCGTTTCTTCCAAAACGTATTTTTTGGTTGCAACGCCAAAATAAACCGGCATCTGCAGGTTCGCGCTGATATAGTCGCAATAGGCTTTATCGCTATTAATTACGATAATATCATTGTTCTTTTTTTGTTTAAACATTTTAACGATAAAATCGGCTTCATGGCCGCCATTAACGATGACAACTTTCATATACTGTTACTCCTTATCCAAAAACTGAAATTCGTTGATTGAAAGCAAAAAAGGATAAATCGCGCGGATTGAGGTATTCTCGATTAATTTCCCCTTGTCACAGTCGGACAAACGTAAATAGATACGTGGTACATCGTAGACATAAAAACTTGCATGCGCGAGTAATATATTAATGTTGTCGTCTTCGGTCGCGATGATTACCTTTTTTGCGGTCGCGATTCCGTTGGCTTCTAAAAACGACATCTCTGTGGCGTCACCGCAGATTGTATAGCCGCTAAAGCCGTCCGAGAGCTTATTGAAAGCTTCCGGACTTTTATCAATCATCAAAACATCTTCACCACGCTCTGAGAACATGCGGGCGATATTGGCTCCTAAACGACTGGCGCCGATGACAATGATTTTAGTTCGCTTCATGGGTTTCATCACCACAAATCCGGAATGTCTTGATTGAATTCTTCGATATATATTCAATCCCTTCCCGATCGACAATCACTAAATAATCTTGGGTTTCGTTTAAATATTTACCTGTCGTGCAGACCATGCCTGTCACCGAGGTCATAAATACTTTAATCGTTTTGCCTTTAAGTTCTTCCATAACAAATCACCTTCTGCCATTAGTTTACGGTCGGTAATAATAAGGATTCTATGCGTGATGGAGGGTTTTGTATAAAGACCGTGTGAAGATGTTATCGAAAAGCAAGATGGTTGCATTGTTATTTTTGCGTTTCTCCGTGATGCTCCTCATAGCAAAAAAAGAGGTTTGATGGTAAATTAAGAGGGTATGAAAATCACCTTAACCAAAGAAGACTCAAAGAAAGTCAAAACACTGTCTGAAACCAAAGACCGCAACATCGAAGTGGCGGACATGTATTTATATTTTCTCAGTAACGCCGCGCGTTCTATTCATAAAGAAGCCATTGAGGATGTCATGCTCGCGTATGCCTGTAACGAGTCCACCGCTTACTACCGTTTGATGATGGACACGCTTGGAATCGACCTCAACAATAAGAAATACCAGAGCATCGGCACAGACTACTGCCTCAAAGGGATTAGGGAACTCGAACCAAAGAAATATCGTGATAATCTTTATTATAAAAATATCCATACGGCGACCATCAAATCAAAGAATTGGGAAATCGGGTACCAACCTTATTTACCTTATGAAGGCTTTGTCTATGACGATGTCACCGTTGAAGACGGCCACCACTTTTTAGAAATCTCCCATCTTGGTTTCTTTGAAGAAACCTTTTCGTATTTGGCGGTTTCTGAAGGCGATGTCATCTGGATGAGTGTCACCCCAAACGAAATCGAAACGATGCAACCCGTCATTGACCACATCAAAGGCAAGGTCGTTACCTTTGGCTTAGGTCTTGGTTATTTCGCCTATATGGCATCGATCAAAGACGATGTCGAAAGCGTCACCATCATCGAAAAAAATAAAGATATCATCGCTTTATTCAATAAACATATCCTTCCGCAGTTCTCACATAAAGAGAAAATCAAAATCGTGAATGCCGACGCATTTGAATATGCCGCCAAAGAAATGCCGAAGCACCACTTCGACGAGGCCTTTGTCGACTTGTGGCATGGGGCCGAAGACGGCGTGACCCTCTATTTACAAATGAAAAAGTTAGAACATTTGAATCCCGGAACAAAGTTTTCCTACTGGTTAGAAAAGTCTCTCATCGCGATGCTTCGAAGATGTGTTCTCGTCCTTTTGGAAGAGCAACTTGACGGATCCACTGACGCTGACTATCAAAAAGCGGAAACCGACATTGATAAGATGATCAACCAGCTCTATTTCTACCTAAAAGAGTATTCAATCGCCACATATGAGGCAGTCATTGCTCTACTCAAAGACGACGTTTTAACTGAGATTGCTTCAAAAATCTAATTCATTGAGGCTTATTTGTTTTTGCCGCGTTCTTCAGCATGGAGGTAAGCGCTACCATTTTAGCATTTTTTCGGACTTTCGTTGCCTTCTATTTTTCCGTTGGTACATGACAAAAACGATAATGTGCTTGAAGATTTAATCTTTTTATAAATGGGCGTGATAAAATATAACTAACATAATTCAAAACAGAATAACGAAAAAAGGAGAAATTATGTCCAAAATCATAATTATCGCTGGAGATTTGGCATCCGGGAAATCAACCCTCGCCAAAAAGTTGTCTGCACACCTTAAGGTTCCTTATTTTTCTAAGGAAAATATTAAGGAAATTCTTGGCGCGGAAATCGACTTTTCCAAAATCAAGGAGAACAAAAAATTATCCAATTCTGCAATTGATCTCTTGCTTCACATTCTCGACCGGGTAACGGCCGTGAATGGAAGCGTCATCTTGGAAGCCAATTTTCATAAAGAAGAATTAGAAAAAATTAAGCGCGAATGCGAACTCAGTCATGAGGCAGTCGTGCTTCTTTATTTAACGGGGGACATCGATGTGCTCTTTGAGCGCTTCATGTACCGGACTTATTATGAGAACCGCCACCCCGTCCACCTCACTCATCCGCTTGCTACCATCGAAGAATTTGAGAAATACGTCTTGAAATGGAGAGCCGACCCAGAGGTCTTGCCCCGCCATATCATCAATGTCACTAATTGCGACCGCGACATTATCTTCTCTAAAGCCGTTGAAATGCTTAAAAGCATTAAATAATCATTAAGGTGAAGAAAGGAAAATAATCAGTATGGATTATGAATCGGAAAAAATCCGCAACATCCTTTTCTTAGGACATCAAGGCAGTGGTAAAACGACGCTCATTGAATCTTTAGCGAGCATCGCCAATAAAACCCCAAAGGGTTCCATTGAACGAAAGAACACGATCAGCGATTTCACCAACGAGGAAAAAGCCCGTTTAAGCTCGTGCAATCTTGCGGTTGTCCCCATTTTTTACGAAGGTTACAAACTGAATTTACTCGATGCGCCCGGAAACGACGACTTCGTCTATGAAATCATCGGTGTCCTCGATATGGTCAAAGGCGCGGTGCTTGTCATCGACGCCACCGCCGGCATCGAAGTCGGGACCGTCAAGCATTACAACCTGCTGAAGAAACATGGCATCCCCACCATCATCTACATCAATAAGATGGATAAAGAGTATGTCAAATTCGAAGAACTCCTTGAGGATATCAAAATGAAACTCGGAAAAACCGCCGTTTCGTTTGTTTACCCGCTTGGGCACGAAGAAGAATTTGACGGCTTCGTAAACGTTGTCACATTAAAAGCCCGCCGCTACAACGGCATTGAATGTGTCGATGACATTATCCATGAAGATAAAAAAGCTAAAATTCTCGCGCTTCACAACGTCATTACGGAACAAGTCGCTTTAACGGATGAAAAACTCCTCGAAAAATTCTTCGGCGGAGAAACTTTGTCGATGAATGAAATCCATAAAGGCCTATATACGGCCGTATTAAAGGGCGAACTAACGCCCGTGCTTGTCGGCAGTGCCAAAAAAGATATCGGCATTCATACGATGCTAGAAATGCTCGTTGAATATTTACCCAATCCGACCGAGCTGAAACCATATGCCGCGCTCGCTGAAGATGGCAGTGAAGTCATTCGCAAAACCACATCGAGCGAACCATTCAGCGCCTATGTCTTTAAAACGATTTTCGATCAATATAAAGGCACGACCAACATCATTAAAGTGTGCTCCGGCACACTGAGTGTTGGCGATGAGGTTTTATGCCCCAACACCCAACAAATGGTCGAAATCATCCAGATGTTCTCCCTCAGTGGCAATAAGCAAATCCCAGTCGCTAAGGTTTTTGCGGGCGATATCGTCGGGTTAACCAAACTCGAACATATTTCCACCGGGTTCACACTCTGCGAAAAAACAAAAGCGATTACCTATCCAAAAGCCAAATACCCCACCGCTGTTTACTTTAGGGCGATTGCCGCAAAGAATAACAAAGATGAAGAAAAGTTAAGTGTCTCTCTCGGCAAACTGCAGATTGAAGACCCTTGCCTCGTCATCACGCGTAACCACGAGACCAAGCAACTCCTCATCGGCGGACTGAGCGATTCCCATTTAGCTTACATTCTCGAGAAAGTCAAAAATATCTTTGGCATCCTCGTCGATGTCATGGAACCGAAGATCAACTACCGTGAGACCGTTCGTAAAGAGACTACCGCGCCGGGACGTTACATCAAACAATCTGGCGGCAGCGGTTTCTATGGGGTGGTCGAAATGCGCTTTGGCCCGAGTGGCACCGAAGAGAATGTTTTCGAAGAAGATGTCTTTGGCGGCGCCGTTCCGAAGAACTATTTTCCTGCGGTTGAAAAGGGATTCTTTGAATCCGTCAAACAAGGACTGCTTGCCGGATTCCCTGTCATCGGGATGAAAGGTGTTCTGACGGATGGCAAATACCACCCTGTCGATTCCAATGAACTCGCGTTCAAGATGGCCTCGATCATCGCCTATAAAGAAGCCTACCTAAAATGCAGTCCCACGATTTTGGAACCGGTCATGAAAATTGAAATCAACGTACTTAACGAATTTACCGGTAACATCATGAACGACCTGAACCAACGTCGCGCCCGCATCAGCAGCATCGATGAAAAGGTCAATAATATCCAGCAAATCACCGCGCTTGTTCCCGAATCTGAAATTCTCGATTACGCGACCAATCTACGGAGTCTTTCCCAAGGTAGCGGTTACTTCAATCGAGTCTTTGATTCCTATCAAGAAGTGCCGACCCAGTTCGTTGATGACATCATTAAAAACAATTCGATGCTCCCACACGCCGAAGCCAAGTAATCTGTATTTAAAAAGTGCCGTAACATATCGGCACTTTTTTTTGAAACCTTGAAGATTGCTGAATAGTGCGTGAAAATGAAACAATACCCGAGTGATGGTCATCCTCGACTTGGCGGACCCGAAACTTAAATCATTCTGTGTCGCTGGCGTCATGATAGGCCAATCGATAACCAATGCCCAAATGCGTAATGATATAAACTGGTTTGCTGATATTGGGCTCAATCTTTTTTCTTAAAGATGCCATATATACGCGAAGAGAACCCATATCGTATTCCATCAGTTCGGGCGTCATTCCGCTTCGAAGTTCACTCAGCAACATCTTATAGGTAATCACTTTGCCTGCATTTTTAGACAAATAAACCAGCAAGCGATATTCTGTCGGGGTTAGGTGTATTTCCTTTTCTTCAACAGTGACTTGGCAGCTTTCATAGTTTATTTTTAAACTGCCATCACTAAATGAGGAGCCAATCAATAAGTTTGAATTTAGCCGTCGTTTAATGACGCGAAGTCGGGCCAGCATTTCCTCGATGCTGAAAGGCTTTGTGAGATAATCATCGGCGCCTAGATCTAATGCCGCGACTTTTTCTACGTCTTCATCCCGCGCGGTGACAACGATGATGGGTTTTTGGCTATATTTTCGAACCTCGGCAATCACTTGCATGCCATCCATATCAGGCAATCCTAAATCTAGAATAATAAATTGGGGATTCTTGATCAGGTCCATTTTCAAACCGAGGTGCCCTGTGCCTGCAATCTCCAACGCATACTCATCCTTAAGGAATAGCGCAAACAAACCTTGAATCGTGGCATCGTCTTCAATGAGCAGACACCTACACTTTTCCATCATTGTTTTCTCCCATCGAAACGGATTCCACTGCTGAAAGACCATGCTCAGGAAAACTCATTTTAACGATGACGCCTTGCGGAACGTTATCGCCGATTTCAATCGTTCCTCCATGAGCGGTCACGATTGATTTAGCGATGAACAAGCCTAAACCCAGGCTACGCGGGTTATCGCTCGTTTGTTTTTTCGTGGTGTAAAACATTGAAAACAAATGATTTCGCTCCTCGGCAGCGATGTTCTCCCCTGCATTGGCGATGGTGATGGTAATGAGATTGTTGGCGGCATAGGCCGAAATGGTAATCGCATCAGCGGTTTTGGTATGTTCAATCGCGTTATTAATGATATTGATTAGGGCCTGACACATTAACTTAGCATCACAAAACATGCGAAGGAAATCATCGCTGATTTTGACTTTGATTGAACGTTTTTGAATATCTTGATTCGCGTGTTTGATTGATTCGGTAATGAGTTCGGAAACGAAATTCATCTCGAATTGGTATTCCGGTTTGCTTTCAAGGCGCGTGATTGAGAGGATGTTTTGAACCAGTTCTTCAAGCCATTTCGATTCCCGGTAAATGGATTGGATAATGGCTTCTTGTTCGGTTGGGTCGTGTTTCCTTAGTAGCAGTTCGGCATGACCGGATATGCCCGTTAACGGGGTCCGCAAGTCGTGCGAAACGGCCCGCAAAAAAGTACTTCTCGTCTTTTCGTTTTCAAAGAGCGTTTCCGTTCTCCGTTTTTCAGCGAGGATGGCATTTTTTTCTAATTGGGCAGATAAAATCGATAGTATGGTTGAAAAGAGCGAGGACTCAAAATTGGTCATTTCACGAACCGGCTCGAAGGCAATGACACCGAAAACATCGCCCATTTTTCCAGTAAGGGGATAGTAAGAGTATTTTGCCGATGGCAGGTTGTCCGAATATTTCCCGACTTTTTGCTGTTTTTCATAAGCGAGGTTGACAATAGCTAATTCGTGTTCGTTAAAGGATGGCAACGGGCAATCCGTGGGCTTTGAAATTATCGTCCATTTTTTGTTTTGGCCATGTGCGAGATAAGAAAAAGACATATGGAACGTTAAGGCACACTGTCCAAGAAAGAATTCGATGGATTTTTCGGATGTTTCGGCCCCTTCGATTTTTTGGTTTGCATAGAGAATCGTTTCCAATCGCTGGCTGTTGACGACAGAAACATTTTTTTGTTTATTAAACGCTTTGGCCAAAGTAACGATGATAAGCGAAGTGAGTAACATAATTAAAAAAGTCGCCGGATAGTCGCTTCGATATGCCAAAAAAGTAAACCGCGGAGCGGTAAAGAAAAAATCAAATAAGAGCACGGAAAACAAAGAGCAAAGGCCGCCCAAAAAGTATGAGTCGACTCTGATTGAGATAAAAACAATCGCCAAAATATAGACAATAATGATATTCGACTCCCCAAAATTTAATTGATAGAACAAAAGACCAAAACCCGTCGCAAGCACAAGGGCGAGCATGGACCATAAAAACTCGCTGAGTTTGAAGTGAAAAACGAATTTTGGCTTTTTTACGGCTGTTTTTTTCAGTTCGTTCGGAATAACATAGATATCTGTATTAGGAAGGCGACTATTCACGATGTCAACGAAGGCATCGTGCTTGGAAAACAGATGTCCCGCCGATACCGTCTTGCCAATCACGATTTTTGTGGCGTGCACTTCTTTCGCGTAAAGCGCGATTTGATCGGGAACGCTTTCGGCATAGATCGTGACATTTTTAGCGCCTAGGTTTTCTGCCAACTTTTGGTTTGCGAGAACCGTTTCTTTATAAAATTCTTGCGAAGTTTGGATGTACAGGGCAACGAATTCTGCGTGGAAAGCCTGTGCGAGCGTTTGAGCGGCCCGTATGACCTTCGGATTGGAAGGTGATGAACTAATGCACACGATGACTTTTTCTTTAATTCCGTTAGAATCAACAAGATTTTCTGACATCAACTTTTCGGCCGTTTTCATCATTGACATTTCGCGGAGAACAGCGAGATTTTTGTGAGTAAAAAAATGTTTGAGGGCTTGCCCAACTTTATCTTCTTGGTAAATTTTACCTTGAATAAGTCGTTCAATCAGTTGTTCGGGCTCGATATCGATAAGCTCAACGTTATCGGCATTATCGAAGATAAAATTAGGAATCGTCTCTTTGACCTGAACACCAATTTTTGTATAAAGCAAATCATTCAATGATTCAATATGCTGGATATTGACTGTCGTGAGGACATTGATCCCGCTTGCGAGCAAATCCTCGACATCCATATAACGTTTAGGGTGCAAAAAATCGCTTGGATTCGTATGTGCGAGTTCATCGATGCAAATGAATTCCGGTTGGCGTTTCAAGGCTGCTTCTAAATCAAATTCATTGGTCGTCAAATTGAAATATTTGTTGATTTTGGGAGGGAGGATTTCTAGTCCCGCCAACAAGGCATTGGTTTCCGGGCGTGTGTGCGGTTCAACGTAACCGACCACGACATCGTGGCCCTCATCGCGAAGTTTTCGGGCGGCCTGAAGCATTCCATAGGTTTTCCCGACGCCCGCGGCGTAGCCAAAAAAGATTTTCAGGCTTCCTTTTTGTTTGATCGGCTCGGCATGCACTTCGTCCATATATTTTCCTTTGGAACCGTTACGCGATGATTCCGTCAAGCGTTAAGTTCACAAGCAAGACATTGACATAGGCGTTCCCGAAAAGGCCTAAAAACTTTTCTGTCGTGTTCTTTTTGATGGCCTCGGCGACCACCGTCTTATCGATTCCCCGACTTGCGGCGATGCGGTCAATCTGGTACTCGGCGGCCGGTACCGTTATATCCGGATCCATCCCGCTGCCGGAAACGGTGACTAAATCATAAGGGATTGGGGTAGCCGCCATCGTCGGATGAGCGACAGCAATCATTTGCGCCCGTTCGGTTAGGAGTGTGGCATAGGCGTCATTCGTTACGTCAATATTCGAGGGAAAAGCAAATAAAGTGGGCGCATCGAAGTAATCATAAAATGCGTCCGCGTCAATGAGCATGATGCGACCCCACAAATAATTATAACTCGTAAATTGTTGAGCGACGAGAGTGCTCCCATATTTGATCCCGTCGACTTCGACGATTTTGCCATTGGCTTGATCGCGCATCGTGAGTTGGGAAATGCCGAAAACGGTAAGTGGAAAAACAACACCGCAGAGGGCTGTTAATATCAGTGTGATTTTTAGTGATCGGGCAATGTGGTTTTTCATAAATGCCTTTCTACATGAATAGATTGATTAGTAAGTCAATCAGTTTAATGGCGATAAAAGGAATAATCAAGCCTCCGAGCCCATAAATAAGTAGGTTCTTTTGCAGGATATGCGAGGCCGAACCCTCTTTGTATTTTACCCCTTTTAAAGATAGCGGGATGAGGGCAACGATAATAAGCGCGTTGTAGATGACCGCTGAAAGAATCGCAGACTTCGGGCTGCCCAGATGCATGATGTTAAGAACATTCAAAGAAGGATACACAGTCATAAACAAAGCGGGTATGATCGTAAAATACTTGGAAACGTCGTTTGCTATTGAAAAAGTCGTCAGGGCTCCACGTGTCATGAGCAATTGCTTCCCGATTTTGACGATTTCGATCAATTTTGTGGGATTGGAATCTAAGTCCACCATGTTGCAAGCTTCCTTGGCGGCTTGCGTCCCCGTGTTCATCGCCACCGCCACGTCCGCCTGAGCTAAGGCTGGGGCATCGTTGGTGCCATCGCCCGTCATGGCCACCAAATGGCCTTCGGCCTGATATTTTTTGATTAAAAACAATTTTCCTTCCGGCGTCGCTTCCGCTAGAAAATCGTCGACACCTGCTTCGCTCGCAATCGCTGCCGCCGTCAACGGATTGTCGCCGGTGATCATGATGGTTTTAATACCCGCTTTCCGTAAGTCGCCAAATTTTTCCTTGACACCGTTTTTGACGATATCTTTTAAATAGATGACGCCGATGACCTTGCCATTTTTGGCAACGACCAGTGGCGTTCCGCCTTGTTTGGCGATGCCTTGGATAATACTCTGGCATTCAGAAGAAAAACAATTGCCTTTTTCCGCCACGTATTTTTTGATGGCTTCGCTGGAGCCTTTCATGATGGTATTCTCATCGTAAATGATGCCGCTCATCCGCGTTTTGGCGGTGAAAGGAACAAAGGTGGCATTCAACGAAGACAAGTTACGGCTCCGGATGTTAAACATGTTTTTAGCTAATATGACAATACTGCGGCCCTCAGGTGTCTCATCCGCCAAACTGGCCAGTTGCGCCGCATCAGCCAATTCTATTTTTGAAAAACCATCCACCGATAAAAAGTCAGCGGCTTGGCGGTTTCCCAAAGTGATGGTCCCCGTTTTATCAAGCAACAGGATATCAACGTCTCCGGCGGCCTCGATGGCTCTCCCGCTCATCGCCAGCACGTTGGCTTTGTTGAGGCGGCTCATCCCGGCAATGCCGATGGAGGATAAAAGCGCGCCAATCGTCGTTGGCGCCAGGCAAACGAATAACGCGACGAGCGAGGTGATGGATAGCGATTCGCCGATATTGTCGATCAATGCAGCAAACTCAAAGAAAATAAAGAGCGAGACCGTCACTAAAATAAAAATGACGGTAAGGGAATTGAGTAAAATCTCAAGCGCGATTTCATTTGGGGTCTTTTTGCGGTTGGCGCCTTCCACGAGCAATATCATGTGATCGAGGAAACTCTCTCCTGGGTTTGAAGTCACATTGATGACGATTTCATCGGAAATGACGAGCGTTCCGCCCGTGATGGCGCTCCGGTCCCCACCGGCCTCACGTATCACCGGCGCCGATTCTCCGGTAATGGCGCTTTCATCGACGCTGGCAGCGCCCCATACCACATCGCCATCCGCAGGTATTTGCTCGTTTTCGTGGACAAGAATGATATCCCCACGTCGCAATGAATTGGATAGAACATCGGTCCAGTGTTCTCTGTCTTCGGCTTTTAAAAGTTTATGAGCCAAGACGCTTTTACGGGCAGCACGCAAAGCTTCCGCTTGCGCTTTGCCACGTCGCTCCGCCATCGCTTCGGCGAAATTGGCGAAAATAACCGTGAAGAGGAGCAATATAAAGATCATGAAGATGAAAACAGAATCGGCATCATTGACGCCAAAAAAAGAGAGTATGAACAAACCAAAAGTAATGAGGGCGGAAATGAAAACGGTAAACATGACAGGATTCCGGACCTGCGTTTTTGGATTCAGTTTTTTGAGAGAATCGAGGATTGCCGTTCCCCAGATTCCAGATTTCTTTTCATTCATAGGTTTATCCTTCAATCCAACATGTCACGGACGGGCCCAAGCGCGAGTGACGGGAGAAAACTTAACGCTCCGACAATCACGACCACGGCGACCAGCAAGATCGTAAACAGGAATGATTCGGTATTCAACGTCCCGCTCGATTGCGCGACCACTTTTTTCCGGGCGAGCGATCCTGCCATCGCGATGATCGCGACAATCGGCAAGAACCGAGCGACCAACATCGTTAAACCCAAACCGACATTGAGCATGTCCGTATTGGCAAAAAAGCCTGCCATCGCGGAGCCGTTATTCGCACCGGCGGATGAAAAGGCATAGAAAAATTCGCTGAAACCGTGAGCTCCGCCGTTTGAAATGCTGGCTAAAAGGCCTGGCAACAAAGCGGTAATCGATCCAAAAATCAGGACCGCGAAAGGGGTCGCCAAGCAAACCGCAGTGGCCAACAATATTTCTTTGGGTTCAATCTTTTTCCCCAAATATTCTGGGGTGCGGCCAATCATTAGGCCTGAAATAAATACCGTTAGGATAACGAAAGCGATCATCGTGTAAAGCCCTGATCCGACGCCGCCGAAAACGACTTCGCCGGTATCCATCAAGATGATTAGGACTAAGTTACTGGCAGGCAGGTAGCTGTCAATCATCCCGTTGACGCTCCCGTTAGAAACAGCGGTCGTGAACACGGACCACAGAGAACTAGTCAAAGCGCCAAAACGAACTTCTTTGCCTTCCATATTTCCGAGGGAAAAATCGATTAGTCCGTTAAGCGTCGTTCCACCGCTGACATGGAGTTCCGCAAGCACCACAGGGATAATGGCGCACACGAGCAAGAACATCATCGCTCCCCAAATGAACCAACCCGCCTTTTGTTTTCCCACGCTACGGCCGAAAGAAAAACACAAAGCCATCGGGATAAGCATGATTGAAATCATTTCGACTAGGTTCGAAAGCATGGTCGGGTTTTCGAGAGGGAACGCGGAATTCGTCCCAAAAAAGCCGCCCCCGTTCGATCCGAGCATTTTGATTGCTTCCATCGAGGCTATCGGACCTTGAGGAATAATTTGAGTCATGATCCACTGGCCATCTTTCAAGATGGGCTCCAGTAATTGGACCACCGTATAATCACTAAAGTTTTGGGGAACGCCTTGAGAGACGAGAACCAGCGCCGAAACAAATGACAATGGGAGTAAGACATAGAGAGTCGAACGTGTCAGGTCGGCATAGAAATTGCCGATGGTTCCTAAGTTTTTCCTTTTTAGTCCGCGTATGAACGCAAATAAAACCGAAATGCCGACGGCCGCTGAGGTAAATTGTTGGACAGTGAGGATTAATTGGCTAAACATGGACATCGTCGTTTCGCCGCCATAGGCTTGCCAGTTAGTGTTGGTTACAAAACTAATTGCCGTGTTGAAGGCCAACGACCACGATAAGTCGTGGAAACCCGCGGGGTTAAGAAACAGCAGGTTTTGGAAAAATAGACAGAGGAATGTCACGATAAAACTAACGACGGTGAAAAAGACGATTGATAAGAGGTACTCTTTCCAATCCATCTCTTCTTTGGGATCCATGCGTAAAAAACGATAGGTTAAACGCTCGATGAAACCCAATATCTTTTTGGTAACTCTGTTTTCGCCATCCATGGTTTTACTGATGTATATTCCCAAAGGATATGCAAGTAACACAATCACTAAAAGGATGAGGGCTATCTGTAAAAAACTGTTCATTTTTGAAAGGCTCCCATGAATGTCACGATGACTAGGAATATCAATAGGAGGATGGCAATAATCGCAATGATAATTGAAACGGTAGTCATTTTATCAATTCCTTTAGTAAGGGGATGAGAAAGCTTATATAAAGGAAAGCCCCTACGCCATTATTATACTATGCTCGATTTCTATGATTATTAAGATTTCATTATGAAAAGAGGGAAACGGAAGCGCTTTGAAGACGATTTTTTCCATAAGTATCATCGGCTAAATAAATCTAGAAAGATTGTTTTGCCGATAACGCGTAGGGTTTGATAAAAAAAGCCCGAATTCTATCGGGCTTATGTTTATGGAGCACTAAGAAGGTTCTTTCTAGTGTGTTTTCG
>Ga0209540_10000432_pt1 | contig 40330 bp, 32 predicted proteins | sample BarGraIncu01121A_FD_184501 | JGI IMG/M metagenome (GOLD analysis project Ga0209540, IMG submission 184501) | Arctic peat soil microbial communities from Barrow, Alaska - Barrow Graham LP Incubations 011-21A (SPAdes) (version 2) | ecosystem: Environmental > Terrestrial > Soil > Wetlands > Peat... | reverse complement strand
TTGGTCTGGAATACCAGAGACAGAGCGGATCGTCCGTTCAATCAGAAGCAACTATAACTGAGGCTGTGGATGATGTAATCTGTGAAGATGAGAGCCACAGAGAGGTTATATGAACTCTGGAATCTCTCCCGCATTCAGGCGTGAGAGGGTTCAATCTGTGTTCTCTACGTCCTCTGTGGTTGATTATCTTTACCTGGATTATTTATCCTGGCATTTAAAAAACATTTGAACAATTAATATTAATGTATAAAATAAAAAAAATCGAAGTAAGAGGTTTTTCCTTTCACTTTTTAACGATTTATTCTTCTTTTATTTTCCTTTGCTGGAAGAAGAATACGAGTCCTATAGCTGCTGCTATGGGCAGGGCCACTTTAGGCATTTCGGGAATTGCATTTTCTCCAGTCTTTATATATGCATTTCTCGTTGAGTATCCTGTATTCCACTTTAGATTGTAGTTGAATAAGTATTCTTCATTTGGTGCCCCTTTATTATTTATAAACGTAAATTTATATGTCGACCCAGAAATAGCAGATGGTACTGTTATAGTAAGAACTCCATTAATTAATACGGGGTCTTTTTCTATGTTATCAACCTTAATAGTAAATTTATCCAAAGGTCCTGTAATATTGAAGTGATCTGCTGCATAACCATTCGTGTTAATCGTTACTAAATGGTCACCATCAAGATTTCTGTTAATAGTAATACCATCGCCCAACACTTCGATATTTGAAGCCACTGCTACTCCTATCATCGCTTTCAATACTAAAAGCAACGCTATAATAATTAATATTCTATTTTTCATTGATTCACTCCTATACTTAGTTACAATACGATTTGCGGTTATGCAACTTAATACTCCTTACCATATATCTTTATCGCTTTTGAAATATTAATTAAATGATTGCAATACTCATAATTATTATACAGGATTAACAACATCCAGAGCCGTATAATATCAATCATGGCCCATCCATAAGAAACTATATACGATTCTTTCTCCTATCTGGATTGAATAAATCCTATAAAAGGAGAGTATAACTCTAATCAAAAATTATGAAAAACCGATTCAATGTTTTTTTAGCTCTTACCATCCTTTATGCGATGTTGATTTTCTATCTCTCATCAAAGTCAAGCCTTGGCGACCCAGGAGCAATACTGGATATGGAGATCCTGAGGAGTATCATTCATTATTTTGAAGGATATGATATGAAATTCATACTTTATCCTCTGGGGATATTTTTCCAGTATCCAGATAAGGCTTTGCACATGATCCTTTATGCAGGTTTTGGATTCCTTCTTTTTTACACCATTCATAACTCTTCAAATCCGGCATTCAGGAACCATGCTTTCCTGCTAGCTATAATTATTGGCTTTCTATACGGTGCAAGTGATGAATTTCACCAGTCGTTCGTACCCGGAAGATCTGCAAGCACATGGGATCTTGCCGCAGATGTTTTAGGAGTGGCGACCGCACAGACCATTATCTTTATAAAAGATAAGTTATCTAATAGATATAAGAACTCTTTTAAGAGCCCCATAATAAAGGATAACATTTAAATGAAAAATATCAGGATAGTGAATTACCTGAAAGATCGACAATATAATAACCTCGATTTGTCAATGATCATTATTTTTACTATTCTATCAGTGATCTTTATTTTAATTCCCCCATTCAACCAGACATTTCTTAGGATTATCTTCGCCCTGCCTTTGCTTCTTTTCTTGCCCGGATATCTGTTGATCGCCGCAATGTTCCCAAGGCGCGGCGAACTTAGCGCAATAGAACGATTTACACTGAGCATTGGCCTTAGCATAGCGATAACAGTTTTTGATGGATTCGGGCTGAATTATACCCGATGGGGATTCAGACCCAATTCTATAACAATAAGTTTATCCATCATTATAGGTATCCTCTTCTTAATAACGATTATCCAGAGAAGGGGATATGGGAAGGAAAGTTATAGTTTTTCTCTGGGAGATATAAGATCCTTTTATAATATTCTCAGGACAAAAGAGACGCAAACGGGGCGCGAATATGATCCGGCTCTTGAAAAAATGTTGATAAAAACAATGATCATAGCCATACTTATTGTTACTGCGATGCTGATATATGCAAAAGTGACCTATGAACCTGAAAAATTCACGGCACTCTATATCCTTGGTGAGAATGGAAAGGCAGAGAATTACCCAGCTGAAGTCATGGTCGGAGAGCCGTCAACTATTCTTGTTGGAGTGGAAAATCATGAATATGCGAAAGTTAACTATTCGCTTATTGTGAAGCTCGAAGGAATTGACCTTACAAAGGAAGATATCTATCTTGGTCATGGAGACAAATGGTTGAAAAATGTAACATTCGTACCTCAATTGACTTCTTCTATCGCACTTGCAGGAGCGAATAAATCAAAACTGGAATTCCAGTTATTAAAAGATAATATGCCATACAGATCAGTGTATCTTCTTGTATATACAGGTCTTGATTTAGTAAAATTCGCAGAATTGCCCCAGATAGTTAATGGGAACATGGAATCCAATAAGGGCTGGGAGTTTTCAGGATCAAGTCCCAATATCATTGGAGGTTATAATAATTCAAATGTTTTTTCGTCCAGAGTATATGAAATAAATTTTCCTTCGAAAAGTCAGGGATCAAAAGGGTTAATTTCACAGAATTTCACTATTAATGGAAGCTCCAGCGCGGTATTATCCTTTAATATAAAAGATTCCTGGTCAAATATTTCAAATTACACATATAAACAGGCATTATTGGATAATAAAGTAATATGGGAATCAAAGGTCGGAAGTGGAAACAACAGTTGGGAGCATGTAGAAGTACCAGTATTTTTATCTTCGAAAGGGATTTTTTCACTGGGGATTTTTGGAAGATACCTGAGTGATGACAATGTTACGGTCTGGATTGACAATGTAGATCTTATACCTTATAGTCCCCCAGGAAAAGAGGAAAATAATATAAAACTGCCGAGAATAAGATATGATTTCAATTTCGATATTATGGGAGAGCCGCATCGATTGGAACAAAATATGAGAATAGATGGTTTTGATTTCCCTGGATTTGATTATAATATAGATAAAAACTCGTCATATGAAGAATTGACATTTAATGTTTCAGGGATAAATGAAACAAACCCCGTAATAGAAATTGGAAATGCTACCTATATTACAAGGGTAAACGGAAGCGATATCAAACTTATGGGTTCGCGGTTCAGGATACAAGGAAAGGATATGCCGACAAATATTTCAAGGAAAATTGAGATACCTTCAACAAGGTCCATCAAAACAGATTCAACATGGGAATTTGGGAGGGGGTATACTCTTTCTGTGATCTTGATAAGTTCGCTGGGTGATACCGCATTTATAGCTCTCAAAGAAAATGGAGTTGGACTTGATTACAGGTATATTAAAAATGGGATTTATGAATACAGGAAAAATATGGGTGAACTTCAAGCCCTCGTCTTTAGAGCAAGAGTAGAGTCAATTACTGCTGAATCGGTTAATTTTACTGATATCGAACTTTATTCTGATGAAATCACAGAATTGAAATTGAATGAATCTTATGGTGATTTTGAGGTAGCAAATATCAGTTCCGATGAAGTAGTTTTCAAGAATCGTTACCCTATCGAATTAAAAGATAAGACCTCAATACTTAAAGGAAGCGCTGGATTCAGGATTTTAGGAGATAAATTATATCCTTATACCTCAAATGTCAAATTAAGGGGGACGCCACAATATATTAATTCAGGCAGATGGATGAATATCAGTGGTCTTAATTATCCAGGGTTCTACTTTGAAAATGATATCTCATATGAAGATTTGCATATTTATTTTACAGGGAACGGTTCTGTTAAAGAAGGGGATGCAGCCTATGTATCAAAGGTGCATAATGGGAGAATTTCTTTCCTTGGAAATACATATCAGTTGATCCAGCCAAACCGACCCGGGTATTTAAGTAATGTAACATTGGAAAGTGAATTTAATTTAGTGGAGAATGAAACGAAGGCATTTGGAGGATATAATTATAAATTCAATAAAATTAATAATGATAGTATTCAATTATTGATCCGGAAAATGGGCACTAACAACCAAACTGATTTATTGAATAGAGCATTAGATCTAAATACATCTGCACCATTATTATATCCAGATATAAATTATTTCATGCTTACGGGAAGTAATAATAAACTGAAGACATCAAATATTCTTAAATCCGGGGAAATATTTGAATACTGGAACGAATTCAGAGTGGATTATGACTTTAAAAGAATTGGAGGAAGGTTAGAGTCTGTTAATAATAGTAATTTTAGCAATATCAATGTTAATTTGAGTGTGATTTTATATGATGTCCCCTTTGAAATATTCCCGGGAAAGGGTTATGGTGATTTTGAAGTATACAGCATTTCCAATAACTCAATTGTTTTAAAAAATACAAAACCTCTGCTATTTGGGCGAGGAAAAGAAGTCCCCATTCTTGGTGGAGCAATGAAAATTAGAACTTCGACATCTGAGTTCCTGGCCTATCCTGAAAAATAATATTATTTTATTCGATTCAAAATCGTCATCAATCCAAAACTGATTACAACAAATATTATCCATCCCAGATATACGTGTACGAACATCATTTGTTTTATTCCATAATTGTATCCAACATAATATAATAGGGAGACCCGTATCAAATTGGCGAAGTATGCTATGATTATTGTAGTAAATACTAAGAGAAATACTTTTTTCCTGTCTGACAGGCGCTCCATCTTTGCATATCCGACAATGATACCGATGAGCAGCAACATCGAATAAAGACCGGAACAGGGACCACCAATAACGACCGTGGCATCTTCGACTCCATTGAACTGAACAGTTTCCGTTGCTATTATATGTATATTCATATCAGTCAAAGCATTTACAATGGTAAGGGACGGGAGCAGTACAAGATAATGATCAAAATCATTGATGAAATTATTGTTGAGGGATGTAAGGAATGAATAGAAAAACAAAAAGAGGACTATGAAAGTTCCTGACATGAAAATCCCGAATTCACCCATTCTCTTGTACTTGCTCGTACCGTAGGCTATAAAAGATATGCCTAAAAAGAAGGTCATTGAGTCAAGCGTTCGAAGCTGGTTCATTGCTTTTAGATTGTATGCTATATCCGCAAGCAGGATCAATATACCCAGGATTACATAAAATTTTGAGCTTTTTGTGATATATTCTCCGCTTAATTGTATCCTTGTTGTCAGTCCCAGGGAAACAAGGAACAGAATTATCCCTATGAGCGTCGAGCCTTCACTGAACTGGATCGTCGCACCGGTAAAGAAAGCCATTATTAATAAAACTACAAGAATATTCTTTTTTTGAGCTTCGATCATATCGTTAAATCCTAATATTGGGGTAAACTATATATAATTTATGCGTTAATAATATAAATTCTAATGTTATCCAAGAAAACTTTATTTTTCATAATTCTAATAATCATTCCATCTATTTCTGGAATATCTTATGGGTTGGTTGGTGCACTTATTGGGATTTTGATCTCATTGTTGGTCTGTATTTTGTTCATAATAATTAATGCAGATAAATTCATATTGCCTCTTTACAAAGCGCGTCCTGCTCTGGCAGGAGAACTGTCTGATATCCAGGACAAGATATTGATGCTTTCCACAGGACATGGTGTGCCTGCACCATCCATTTATATTACTGATATCGAGCTTCCAGGAAGCTTTATTATTGGCAGGGATATGCAGAAAACGTCCATTGTTTTTCCTAAAAGGTTATTCACTTTATTAAAAAGTGAAGAAATTGAAGCTGTCCTTGCACATAATATTGTACAAATAGATAATACGATACGCAAGAGAACTATTGTTGCCCTGATCGCAGGAGCCATGACTATGTTTTCGTCTGCAATTCGCTGGGGGGCGGTATTTGCAGGATTTGGGGATTTTAATGACCCAGCGCCAAAGTTATTTGGATTATTCGTAATTGGACTGGCTGCGCCTCCTGCTGCAGCTCTTATTCACTCTTTACCAAAAGAAGATTATGATGCAAAGGCCGTAACTCTCTGTGGCAATTCTGCCGCACTCATTCGCGCAATTTCGCATCTTGAGTCTAATAATGTCACATCTTATTCATCTTTAGGATTCCTTTGCCTTATTGATCCGCAAAAAGAGACGTTTTTCGAATATCTTTTTTATATTCACCCTCCAATAGAGATTCGTTTTAAGAACCTGACAGCAAAAGGAGAAAATACATCATGATTGAACTGCATCTGGATTTAAAATTTCATATGAAACCATGGAAGAAGGCGCTTGTTTTCAGTTACTTATCTTATTTGATAGTTTTATTTATATTGATCTTCATTGTCTCTATCATCAAAAAGGATATTGATTTCAAACTTGTGTATATAATATCGATGACCTGTCTGGCAGCATTGACATTGGGCTTTCTCTATATGCATAAAATATTCAAATCCAAATTTTCATGAGAATTAAGAATTTTATGATTATGATTATAATTATCAACACATTTCTGATAGAAAAACCTATTATCTGTATGGTTGTTGTTAGAATAAGAAAAAGAGGATAAAATATTGAAATGCGATCATATGGACTGTGGAAACATTGAAAAAATATGGCTCCCGTATATTATACGTGAGCGTACGATAGTTTTAAAATCCCACTCTTATTGTATCCATTGTGGAATGGTAAAAAATATAGGCTCAGATAGAGCTGTCGGTTCGGGGTATTTTATTAATGCATTATCTCAAATAGAAAAACACATCAAGCTCCCGGGTTCAAGTGTCAGGATGCGTCTTGTCGCTAAAGACCTTGAAAATATTGAGGATTTCGAAGATAACTATTCTATGACTAAATATGCCCAGGAAAAAACCTTTATCAATATAATTAAAAAATATTATAAGCTTCCTGATAGTACTATCCGGAAATTTCTTTAGGCTGCGTCTGAATTGAACCAATGATAAGAGGATCGGCTGATCCAGCGGAGCTATTTGGATATGATAAAATGTACAATTTTAAAAAAATATATAGGTAACTATGATTAGTATAAAAATTGGGCTAATATTGCTATCAATATCATTGTTTGTGTTAGTCAGTATATTTGTAATAAAAGAAGAATTTAGAGCTAATGCAACTTTAGAAAACCAGATTTTGAAAAAACCAGATTTTGAAAAACTAAACTTTGAAAAGACCCACTCAGCTATTACAAGCATGGAATTATTTCAGAATTCTACAGAGCCGCAAGAGATACAATTGAATTTTCTTGGTGAAGTATTAACCTGTACCAATAAAACCGATATAGAACATGTTATCGACGTAAGGCTAAGTAATCTCAATATGGAAAATAAATCCATTACTATTTATCCTTTGAATTTAACTATAAAATTGTTACCTGAACAGATAAAGAGGACAGATATTTTTCTTCCAAATGGAATTTCCATCTTAAAATTAGTTTCCAGTGATGGTGAAGAGGAAAAAGTTCAAGTGCCTCCTTGTGTTAATGGTTATGAAGGCAGTAGGGCTACGCAAACAACAATTAAAAAAGTTAACGAAATTCCAGAATTTCCATCAATAGGGTTGCCAGTTATAACCATACTAGCATTTTTATTCGTAATGAAGAAAACAAAATAATAATATTATTTATATTTATAAAATAAGGTGATAAAATGTTTAAAGAACTATTAATTACAATGAGGCCAAGCCAATGGTATAAAAATCTGATTCTCTTCATTAGTATTATTTTTTCGTTCAACATTAAAAATCTTGAAATGTGGTCAATAGCTATCTTTGCATTTGTTATATTTTGTCTCCTTTCGGGAGGTGAATATATAATTAATGATATTATAGATCTTGAAAAAGATAAGAAACATCCTAAAAAGCAGAAAAGACCTATTGCTTCAGGAAGGTTCAAATTGAATTATGCGCTAATTTCTGCAATTATATTAATAGTTGGAGGTATTACAGCTTCATATTTTATAAATATACCATTTATGATACTATCAATATCATATGTTCTTCTCATTTTGCTATATTCATTAAGACTCAAACATCTTATTATTGTGGATTTGCTGGTTATTTCTATTGGTTTTGTCATCAGGGCAATCGCAGGCGGAGTGGCTATCAACGTTTTTATCTCACCATGGCTTATTGTATGCACATTTTTACTCGCATTATTTTTGGCAATTGCAAAAAGACGGCATGAACTGGTCCTCCTTGGCGACGAGGGAAAAAACCATCGAAAGATCCTTTCGGAATATTCGACAAATGTTCTCGATCAAATGATGAGCATAGCAACAGCTGCATTAATAATATCTTATTCAATGTATACTTTTCTTTCAAATAACTATTACATGATGCTCACAATTCCTTTTGCTATTTATGGTATTTTTAGATATCTTTTCCTGGTTCATTCAACTAATTTTGGGGGAGAAGCTGAAATGTTATTCAAAGACAAAGGGATGCAGATCTGTATTGTTTTGTGGGGAGTGACAGCCATTGGAGTACTTTATATAGGCAAATAAGGTTTTTAAAGTGGAGAGGAAATTGATAAATTATATGAAGTCTAAGTGGCAGTCATTCGCAATCGTTTTAATAGGTTTATATTTTATTTTAATTGCATATATTTTTACGCCTTATTTTATTGAAAAATATATTTTCCCTGGGATGGTATTAAACAAATCATTAGCCAATATTGCACAAAACCTGAGACTTGCGGCTTTTATAGCTGGATTTTTCATCATTCTGTTCGGAATTATATCGGCAAAGTGGCCTGCATCATTTTCAAGACTAAAGGATCAGGGTTATAGGGGGATTTTAGGTTATAGGAGTATTTTTATAATTATATCTAGTTTTATCATTATCTTCGTATCCATGCATATTATAGTAAAGATGGTTCGAAGAAATATTGAATTTGACGTCACACCATTCTGGCCAATAAGCAACGTTATCCCTCAAATACCAGATTTTGCGCATCTATTAGCAGCTGCTGCAATTCTAATTATATTTTATTTTTTTATTAAATACTTGCCAAGACTCCACTTCAGACTGCTTTTTATTATCCTTTTTGGTATTTTTTTAGTCATGGGTACCAACATGCTTCAAAGCCAGGGCTGGGAAGGCAAGACCCTTCTTAAAAACAATGGTTGGGAGGCAGGATTTGTTGTTCCCATTATAGGAAGTTCAAAGATTAATACTGAATATTATAATGATGCAATAAATATAACAGATATGGTTTATTTCATACATACTTATGAACAGATGCAGCCATACTTACTCTTGCATGCCAGAACGCATCCTCCAGGCCCTCTTCTTACAATAAACCTGCTATTAAGAATTCTTAGAAATCCGATTCTCGTATCAATCGTGATGGGAATAATCTCGGTTTCCTTTTCGACATTTTTTTTGTATAAAATATTATCTATTGAATTTAAAGAAGACTTTTCTAAATATATAACCTTCCTGTTCATTCTTATTCCAAGTATACAGGTCTTCTATGTAGCATCGATCGATGCCTTGATCAGCAGTTTCTTACTCGGATCTCTATACTTTTATTTAAAACAACGATCGGTAATCAATATAATCGGTTCTGTATTTTTTCTTTTCCTGTCATCTTTTTTGACATTTGCTTTTGTATTTATTCTCCCCATAATGGTTGGATATGAGTTCCTGAAGAGGAAGGATTTTTTGAGATCAGGGTATATAATCTCAGGTCTGGCACTTATATATGCAATTATATATTTAATTTTTAATTTCAATTATATTAATTCATTTATGATAGCTTCAGTATCGGAGAATCCATATGGGTTTATGCTTTTTTCTGAACCTGCTACGTATTTATTCACACGGATAGAAGGGATCTTTGAAATCATTTTATATTTTGGACCCTTCCTAACTCTGTTCATGGTGATGGGTCTTCATAGACAAGAGAGAAGTAAATCAATTCTCCTGACAATAACCTGGCTGGCAATTTTCACTTTGTTTGCCATGCTTGCTACCGGGGCATTTCGTACAGGTGAGACGGCTCGAGTTGCTTTGTTCATATATCCATTTTTAATGTTCCCTGTTGCTTCCTGTTTACAGAAGTTTAACATTTCTTTAAAAGAGAGAAATATATTGATGTATCTGGTATTTGCTCAAACTATCCTGATGCAAACATTTGGTTTTTATTATTGGTGATTATAAATGAAATACGATATGCATATACATTCAAAATATTCCTCAGATGGTATTCTGGATGTAAAGGAAATAATCAAGATAGCAATAAAAAGAGGGTTGAATGGTATCGCAATAACTGATCACAATACGATAAAAGGGGGCATGGAAGCAAAAAAATATAAAAATGCTGATCTGGAAATAATTGTAGGTTCAGAGATCATGACAGAAAAAGGTGAAATAATAGGTCTTTTTCTTACCGAAGAAATAACTTCAAATAATCTCCAGGATGTTATCCAGGCGATCAAAGATCAAGACGGCATTATTATAATCCCCCATCCTTTTGATGAAATGCGCCATTGCGCTTTTCACCCAGGAGAAGAAGATGATAAATTTTTTGATGGTATAGAAGTATTTAATTCGAGGTGTATATTTCAAAGATATAATGATAATGCAATTGAATTTGCAAGAAGACATAAACTTTCGATCACGGCAGGAAGCGATGCTCACTTTCGAAACGAGATAGGAAATGCCGGCATAATAACTGAAAAAGAGGATATTAGAGAAGCAATCCAGAAAAATGAAATTGAGATATTTGGAAATAGGACCCTGCTCACAAATCATGGATTAACAAAAATATTAAAACTATGGCGAAAAACAAATTCCTGTATATAATCATACTTTTTGCAGCTGCTGTATATATATTAATGGGAATATACGTAGATGTCGGAAGACTTGTATCGATAATGGAAAAATTCCGATGGGATTTTTTCATATTATTGCTCATCTTCACAACAATAAGTTATGCGATCAGATTTATAAAATGGGATTTCTTCCTTAAAAGAGTTGGGATCCGGTTAAATATATGGAATAACCTATTTATTTTTTTAAGTGGTTTTTCGATGGTAATGACTCCCGGAAAAGTAGGTGAGATCTGGAAAGGGTGGTTGATAAAAGATATTAATGGGGAGAAATTAAATAAGACGGTTCCTGTAGTAATTATAGACCGGATAACAGATGTCCTGGGTTTAATAATTCTTTCTATGCTGGGTATTATATATTATATGGAAGGAGTATACATCATTATAGTATTGCTGTTATTATTTTCCGGATTTATTATTGCCATTCGGTCTAAAACTATTTCGGGGAAGATCATCTTGCTGCTGGAAAAAAGAATGGGAAAACATGCCGAAAATATTAAGATGATGCATGCGACATTTGAGATCTTAATGAAACCCGCCGGTCTGATCCTAATGTCGTTCGTGAGCGCATTGGCATGGTTTTTTGAGTGTCTTGTGATGTATTTTACCATTCTTGGATTCGGGCAATCCATCAGTATAACAGTATCAACGTTTATTTTCAGCTTTGCATCCCTGGCTGGCGCAGTAAGTATGGTTCCAGGAGGTTTGGGTGTGGCTGAAGGTTCTATCTCGGGCATGCTCCAATATTTTGGCACTGCACCCGCGGTATCTGTGGCAATAACGATCATTGTCAGATCTGTAACGCTGTGGTACGGAACGATCATAGGATTATCAGTATATTTTATTTTCAATAAAAAAATCAAGAGATTTAAAAGTAATGAAATAATTAAAACAAATGAAGGATAAGTGAAAAATGTCAAAAGTCGCAGTCTTAACAACATCCCCGGAGAGGGTAATTGAAGATTATCTTGATCTTATGCATCTTGCAGAGTATGAGAAAATCCTGCCAAAAGAGAATAAGACCATACTCAAGCTAAATCTTTCCTGGAGTTTATTCTATCCTGCATGCTCTACTGAAGCCTGGCAGCTGGATGGGATATTAAAAACAATGAGAGAAGATGGATATAAAGATATCCTTTCAGTAGAAAATCAAACCGTTGTCACCCATCCATGGAAAGGTGCTTATGGTAACAAATGGCTTCCTGTTCTGAAAAAACATGAGGTTGATTTCAAGCCACTGACGGATGTTGAATGGGTCACTTTCAAACCGTCTTCTGAAATGCTGGCGATGCATGATATCTTCGAAGAGATCTTGATTCCAAAAATCTTTAAGGGAAGCAATATTCTCCATCTACCCACCGTAAAGACACACGGGCATACAACAACCACGGGTGCAATGAAAAACGCGTTTGGAGGTTTGATCCCTAAATACAGGCATCATGCTCATCTGAAGATCCATGAGGTCCTTGTGGATCTGCTAGCGATCCAGAAGGAGATCCATAAAGGAATTTTTGCTGTGATGGATGGGTGTGTTTGCGGAAATGGGGCAGGCCCAAGGACCATGGAGCCATATATTGGAAACACCATATTAGCAAGCAATGACCAGGTCGCAATAGATGCAGTGGCTTCGAAAATTATGGGTTTTGATCCTCTTAAGATCGATTATATAAAAATGGCGCATGATAGGGGACTGGGGATGGGAGATATCGACCAGATCGAGATAGTGGGAATGGACAGGAAGGATTTTGAAAAACAAAATTTTGGTTTCGAAGCAAAGAAAAGTCCTATCATCAAATGGGACCAGATCTTGAGAAAGAAAACGGCGAAAATCAAATCGTTACATAATCTTTTGTTTTATTCTCCGATATTTAAAGCGTTTATTTTTGCATCGGAATTTTACCATGACTCTCTCTGGTATCCTACAACAGGTAAATCAAAGATTGAAAATTTCATGAAAACTGAATGGGGGGAGCTTTTCAATAAATATCCTTATGGGGAGCTTCCGGAATATAAAGAGGTAAAAGAGTGGAATCCGTATTGAAATATCAATTTCCTCAGATACCACACCTTTTTCACAAATCTTTTTATATTCTAACCGGATGTAACAGCATTATGATAATGTTAAATATGAGATGAGAACATTGAATCTTGATTTTACCTTAGAAAAATATAATTCATTGTGTGAAACAATTTCAAAATCTTCATACACTACATTAACGTTTTCACAGTATTTTAGCCGGAAAAACCTGCCAGAAAAATGTATCCTTCTCCGGCATGATGTGGATAGGAATATCGGAAATGCTCTAAAGATGGCCAAAATTGAAAATGAATTTGATTTGGTATCCACTTATTATTGTAGAAAGACAAAAAGAGTATTTAAACCGGAATATTTCAAGCAAATAGCCTCTCTGGGACATGAAATCGGTTTCCATTATGAAACACTGGACAAAGCAAAAGGTGATTTTGTTGAAGCGATCAAGCTATTTGAGCAGGAACTTAATACATTCCGTGATTTCATCGAAATAAAAACAATTTGCATGCATGGAAATCCGTTGTCCCCCTGGTTGAATTCAAATATCTGGAATAAGTATGATTTTAGAGAATTCGGGATCATTGGTGAACCATACCTATCCCTTGATTATAAGAAAGTTGTTTACTTAACTGATACAGGACGTACATGGGCTAATAAAAATATCAGGGTGAAAGATGTGATCAGAAACGGGGATTATCAAAGAAATAACCCATTGATTGGAAATATATCAACAACGGATGATATCATTGATTTGATCAAAGAAGAAAGAATCCCGCAAATCTGCCTGTTGTCGCACCCCAATAGATGGCACGAACATATGATTGACTGGATAGGGGAATCGGTATTACAGAACATAAAAAATATAGGAAAAGCGGGGATCGTGTGGTATAGGAAATGAATTGGCAATTTACAAAGTTCTATTAAATTGGAGGCTTACAAGTGTTTAATCTTGATCTGCATGTTCATTCCAACTACTCATATGATTCAAATTTGAGCCCTGAAAAGATTATTAAAATTTCCAGGAAAAAAGGTCTCTCCGGGATAGCAATTACTGATCATAATACAATTAATGGTTCAATAAAAGCAAAGTCGCTTGCGAAAGATGATATTATGATTATACTGGGATCAGAAATAACAACCGAAAAGGGAGATTTAATTGGATTATTTTTGAATGATAATATAAAATCAAGAAGATTTATTGATGTAATTGATGCTATAAGAGATCAGGGTGGAATATCAGTCCTGCCTCATCCCTATAAAAATAAGTTCGCGGATCCAGTAGATTTGATCAAGAATGTAGATATGGTGGAAGTAATGAATGCACGAATTTCAAATAAGTTGAATCAAAAAGCCAGCATATTATCAAAAAAATTTGGAAAAGGCATCGTTGCAGGGAGTGATGCACACACATCTTTTGAGGTAGGACGTGTTCAATCGATCTTAAGTGGGAAACAAATCTTCAAAGATGACGAAGATGTTAAGAAATTTTTACTCAATGGAAAAGTAAATATCTGGGGAAATGAATCCCCATTTTATATTCGCAAGTTAAGTACTGTTATCGGAAAATATAATAAAGCCGGAATGACGGGTTTATTTAATGCTGGTTTACATAAAGTTTTGTTGCGGTGATCAAGGATTAATGAGCGTACTTGTAACAAATGCTTCAAATGCAAAAGGCCTTGTAGTAACGCAGAGTCTGGGCAAACAAGGAGTAGAAATTACAACAACAGATTGTGAAAAACTTTCTGCTGCATTTTTTTCCAGGTATTCTAAACATCACTTTGTGTGTGCTTCCCCCGAAAAATCACCCCTTGAATTTGCAAATTCTATTATAAATTATTTAAAAAGAAAAAAAATAGATGTGTTAATGCCTATTAACAGTACTGAGACAAATATTATTTCTAAATATAAAGAAAAATTTACTCCATACACTAAAGTACCTTTTGAGGATTTTCCTAAGATGATGCAACTGAATGATAAAAATGAAGTTATGAAACTGGCCTCAGAACTCGATATCCGCATACCTGAAACATTTGAGATGGAAAATGTCAAAAATTTGGAAACATTTTCAAAACAAATTAATTATCCAATAGTTATTAAATTGAGAAATGCCACAAGCAGTGTTGGGATATCCTATGTACATTCACCTCAGGAATTCATTTCAAAATACAAATATACAATTCAAAAATTCAATTTAGAGCCTTCAAACTATCCCGTCGTCCAGGAGTATATACCCGGAAATGGATATGGTGTCTCTATGCTTTATAATAGCGGAGACATTAGAGCACTTTTTACCCATAAGCGACTGAGGGAATTTCCTATAACAGGAGGGCCCAGCACATTAAGAGTGAGCGTCAGGCATCCGGAAATGGAAAAAGCTGCAAAGAAGCTTTTGGACCATGTTGGCTGGCATGGTGTTGCTATGGTGGAATTTAAACTCGATGAACGTAACAACAAACCCGTACTTATAGAGGTGAATCCTCGTTTCTGGGGATCTGTATTCCAGGCGATTGCTTCGGGAGTAAATTTCCCTTATCTCCTTTATGAAATGGCACTAAATGGAGATGTAAAGCCTGTTTTTAATTATAAGATTGGTATTAAGACCAGATTTTTTTTAAATGATTTTCGTGCTCTTATCAGTCAAATGAAGAATCCAGATAACCGCACTCAAACGTTCAAGGAATTTTTTAAGTTTTATGAAAAAGGATTATATTATGACACATTTTCAATCGATGATATGTTACCAGCTGTGATGTTCACTTATAAGGGGTTAAATGAACTCCTGAATAGCAAATATAAATGAATTAAAAGGTTTGTTAATGAAAAAGAGGTATTTCCCTGGCAGGAATAAATAATGAAACAAGTATTAAACTACAATATCCATGACATATTAAAATTTCGGATTATTTTAGAAAAGAAATTTAATATAATTGAATATTTAAATGTGGAACACCGATTTTTTCAGGTAAATAATATTGATAAACCTGACATCATACTTAACATAGGTAAGTTCAATCCAACGAATAAAGATTGTTATATAGTTGATAGTAAATACTATATAAAAGAAAATTATTTTTATTGTAAAGACTCAAAAGGAAAAACGAAATGGGAACTTGAGATATTTGGGTTCGAATCGGGAGATATGATATTGAATTTTGATATCAATATACCGGGGATACGTAGTTTGCTCCCGATTCTAACCGCTCATAATATTTTTCTTAGTTCTGTTATTGATTATCAATTATCAAATAAAGGATATTTCTTAATCCATTCTGCCGGGCTTGGAAAGGACAAAAAGGCGTTTTTATTGGCTGGGATGGGAGGTGCATTCAAGACCACATTAGCTATGGATTTTGTTAGAAAGGGAGGATTTGATTTTTTTGGTGATGAAAGAGTAATATTCCATGATGGTTGTATCTGGAGTTATCCAGTTGGTTTGGCTTCATTTGATTATAGGTGTAAATATTTACCAACAGAAAAAAAACGTAATTACCTTGATAAAATAAACTTAATAAAACATAATATATATAAATATAATAACTTAGATAAAATTAATGTGAACATTCCCAAAATGTCTGATTTCTGCGCATTGCTCTTCATTGTAAAAAGAGATGCCGGAAAATCAATTACGATAAATCAAATAGAACTGGAAAAAGCGGTTGATAAATTGATAATAAATAACATGATGGAAATGAACCATGTATATATGCCAAATCTTATGGGCATATCATCAAATAAGTATTTAGAATATACTCTTGCATATTCTTTTATTTTTCCGGATAGCCTTTTAGCTTCACATTGGACTGATATGAAAAAGAAACTTACTGATTTTCTAAAAGGAGTACCTTTATATGAGATTGAAATCCCTATCGAGTACGATGATAGCGTATTTAATGAAGTGTATTCTAATATTAATTCAGTTTTAAAATAAAAATAAATTGAGACTATGATTTACAAGAGAAGGAAAGAAATGAAAAAAGGTATTACTATTGCCTTTCTTGGGATAGATGGCACGGGAAAATCAACACATTCTAAAAAAATATGTTCCTGGCTTAATGAAAATGAAATCAGATGCATAATAATTCCATTTCATAAATGGATGTTTGCAGGTTTTTTAAAGAAAAAATTTGGAGATTATGTTGATAAAGGAAGAGAAAAAAAATCTTTGAAACCGTACATGCCAAAAAAGTATTCAATGGCAGCAATGCTCAAGCCGCTGGTGGCTTTTATTGATAATCTTATAATGTTTTATTTATACAAATGGAAGTACAGGAATTATGATATACTGATATTCGATCGGTTCATCTGTGCGACCCTGATAAAATCTAAAGCTTTGAATTATAATGTCGAATGGCTCCGTCCTTTATGGCAAAATATCAAGACAGATATTGGAATAGTCCTGGATGCTCCAATGCAAAAATCAATTGGAACGATAAATGAACGAGGGGATCATATTTTATATACTGCCGGGCAATTGTTGGGGGAGAGGGAAGAATATCTGGAAATTGCAAAAAAAAATGGATATCCGGTATTTAACACATCAGGTCAGCTGGAAATTGTCAATGAAGAAATTAAAAACTATTTGAAGAAAAATCCATTATTACATCTTAATAGGAGTGACATATGAGAATATTAGTCGGAATATCGCATCCGAAGCAAGTGTATATGTTCAAGAACCTTATCAAGGAAATGGAATCCGGCGGTCATAAGATAAAAGTTGTTTTGGTGGAAAAAGAGATTACAGGATTTTTACTTGGACAATTTAAAATACCGTATGAACTTATCGGAACTAACCAAAAATCTTTTTTTAGTAAAATATTAAATCTTCCCGGGTGGGAAATCAGGACTTTCAGGATCGCTCACAAATTCAAACCCGACATTTTCATAGGGCAGGCTTTGCCTCATTTAGCCCATGTCAGTGCTCTTTTGAATAAACCATTTGTTGTCTTTGAAGATACAGAACATGCCAAAAAATTGCATAAAATAGTATTACCATTTGCTGATGCCATAGTAACACCGGATTGTTTCAGGAATGATTTAGGAAAAAAGCAGGTGAGGTTCAAAGGGAACTATGAACTTGCATATCTTCATCCAAACAACTTCCAACCCGATGCAGGCATATTGAAGGAATTCGGGCTGGAGAAAGATAGCAAGTTTATTATTTTGAGATTTATTTCATGGGAAGCTGTTCATGATATAGGCCAGAGTGGACTGGACATGGAAACAAAGAGAAAACTTGTAAAAGAATTTGAGAGATATGGAAAGGTATTCATAAGTTCTGAAAAGAAACTTCCGCAGGATATGGAAAAATACAGAATTCGCCTGTCAGCAACCCAAATGCACAATTTCATGTATCATGCAACATTGTTATTTGGAGAAAGTGCAACAATGGCTTCAGAGTGTGCGGTAATGGGAGTGCCATCTATACTCATTGATTTTGAGGGAAGGGGATATACAGATGAAGAAGAAAAAAAATATGGTTTGGTTTTCAGGTTCTCTACGCAAAGACAGGATCAGGAAAGGGCAATTAAAAAAGCCATTGAGCTTCTGGAAAATCCAAACCTGAAGAATGAATGGTCAATAAAAAGAGAGAAAATGCTTAATGAACAAATTGATGTTACAAGATTTATGATAAATTTTATTTTGGATTTAAACAGAGATGAAAATACTCATAACTCTTAATCAATTGATAGAAGTTTTAGGGGGCGGTGCCAAACATATACTTGAAGTTGTGAATTATTGGACCCCGGTAAATGAAGTCACATTTTTAATTTCTGAAGCAGGATACGAAGTGGCAAGAGAATCAATGTTACCTTATCCAGGCAAGAATGCAATAACATACAGGACATTATTAGATCATAGAACAAGGCCATATATTATAAAAAAATTTGTTCATTTGTCAAGGATGTTTAAAACCATATTTTTATCAATGAAATTACGCAATCAAAAATATGATATAATTATCGCCCCAAATTTCCTGCCAGAAAATATTGTTCCTGTATCCTTTTTTAAAGGAAGGGCAAAGCTTATTGTATTTTTCCATGGCGGCTCTCCATTATCAAGGGGTGAAGAATTGAAAAAAAGAGGAACATTTAGAAGGATTATTTCCATGCTCAATTGGGAATTTTGTGTGGCTTTTGCGAGGATATATGATATTCTTTTCGTCCCTGAAATCTCCATAAAAAGATATTTTATCCTAAGAGGATTTGACCCGGAAAAAATAATAGTAGTGGGTAATGGCATCCCATTTAAGATGATATCAGGAATTAAAGGAGGCATTGAGGAATATGATGGTGTATTTCTGGGACAATTGGTAAACGGTAAAGTGCGTGACCTGATAGAAGTTTGGAAAGAAGTGGACAGAGTAGTTCCAGGGGCAAAATTTTGTGTAATTGGGGATGGCCCCAAAAGGAAAGAACTGGAAATCCAGGCAAGAAAGTATGGGCTAGATATGAATTTCAAAGGATGGATATCTGGTGTTGAAAAATATAAACTTATGAAAAGCTCAAAGATATTTGTATTCCCAAGTTACTATGAAAGCTGGGGCGTTGCTGTTGCTGAAGCACTGGCATGCGGTTTACCTGTAGTTGCATATCATCAACCAGTTTACAGGGAAATATTTGGAAATAATATTCTCGGAGTAAAGACCGGGGATATCAGGGAAATGGCAAAAAAAATAATTGATGTCCTTGAAAATTATCCCGAATATGATCATTTTCGCAGGGAAGGTGTGCAGCTTGCTTCAAGATTTGACTGGAAGGATGTTGCCAATAATGAATTCTTATCCATGAAAAAAATACAGGAAGCTGTTAGATGATTTATCTAAAGCCCCTGACAACGCTCACAGGAAATTCGTAACCATTTACTACGGTTGCATCGGTTGGGTTCTGAGAGGGAAATGTTATTTTCTCCAATAGAACGTTATTGATGTAATCGACGATTCCAATACCTGTTATAACCCTCGTGTTGGGGTATAGGAGTTGGCGTGGGTGTTGGAATTGGTGTTAGTGCTGGAATTGGTATCAGTGCTGGTGCAGGTACTAATGTTGTAAATTGGTACTCACTTGTAATTGACTGTCCAGATGCAATTGTAATAGTATCTATTATATCGGGATAATCGGGCAATACAAGCCTGATGTTGTGCGTTCCTGGGGTCAATACAAGTTTATTGGGCGTATATCCTGTATTTGCATTGGAGCTATCAATCCATATATCAGCATGGGCCGGATTTGTTGTAATAGTAATTGTACTGGTTCCAGAAACCGGAGGTGTTGTTGATGTAGGAGTTGAAGTTGGTGTTAGTGCTTGTGCAGATAATGAAGCAGGTGTTGATGTTTGAGTAGGTGTCGGGGTTCGTGTTGGAATAGGTGTCGGGGTTCGTGTTGGAGTTGGAGCCACAACTACACCGGATATTGGAATTCTACCTATTACACTAGCAATTGTATCTGATGATGACAATACATAATTCGGATTCAACTTATTTAGTTCAGGATAATTACTTAGTGCAACATCATTCATATCTGTTTGTGTTATTGATATTGGCATACCTCGTGTATTAAAATAACCTATAACGGTAAACAGTTCAGTAGTAGTAGGCTGTGAAGCAGTCCATCCATATGCATATGGAACAATAAGAGTATTTGGCATGTAACCATTCCATTGGTCATATGCATCTTTTGATGCAGAAAGTCCTCTATCTCCTATCTGTAAAAATACAGAATCTACCAGACGTTGGGAATCAATATATGTCAAATCAAATCCAAGATTAGTAAAAGGTGGATTCATCTGCGCAATGTTGAATGTAACAAACATTCCTTTTGTTCTCAGGAAATTAGTTGTTTGTGTAAGGAAATCATTCATAGCTGCAATATTCCCTGATCCAGATGACTGCAACTCTTCATATTGTATCCCTGATATTCCAGGTAATGCATTAACTAAGTCTTTAACATATTGAATACGTTGCGACCTGATGGTGGGATTCGTAATATCAAATGTTTGACCACTATCATGATTAAGAACAGGGTCACAACCAAGCCAAACGGTAAATCCTGCATTTTTGAATTGTGTAATCATGCTTGTTGTAATGACATCTTCAGGAATTAATATCACATCTGCATGCATTTGTTGTGCCCATTGAACTTGTGTGGATGCAGGATAATTATCATAAAATACCGTATTCCATATCCTCATTGGTGCTGAGCTTGCAGTAGAGATACTCAATAACAATATAAATATTGTAATCAAATTTCTAATATTTTTTTGAAATGTGCTTGTTTGTTTATTTCCATTCATTTTTTTCCTCTGTGAATTCTCGCAATTATCACTTTTTGTTAGCGAACCTATTGCATGATATCCCAGTCCACTATGAACTCTTTTTTTTGTTTTTTCTTTCATTTACTTTTTCTCCATTGATTTCTTATAGTCCAGATATTGAAGGACGTTTGACAAAGTTCAATTCATTTCAATATAAATAAATACGTTGAAAGTTTTTAGATTTTTTCGAGTTTATAAGGTTTATTAATATTCAATATTAAATTTAGGGCACAATTTTAAGTTATTTTTACGTTTGATGCTTAATTAATAGGTTTAATTTAAATATAATGAATTTGAGGATTTTTTTCTACAATATTGTGTTATATAATACCTAATTTCATTAACCACTATTAAATATTTAATATTAAATTTAGGATGCAATTTTAAGTTATTTTTACGTTTCATGCTTTATTAATAAGTTTAATTGAAATATAGTGAATTTGATGACTTATCCGGCAATCTTGTGTAATATAATACCTAATTTCAGTAATAACTATTAATTTTTAATAATTTATCTATTTTATTCACTTTATCGTTTAGAAAAGCCTTGACTTATGCAGACTGCAAGGTAAGAACGGATTAAAAGTGGCCAATCAAAATTGAAACCCATATTTAAAAAAGAATAAAGTACTGGAAGAAAAACCAGTACTAAGCTATTTCCTTCAATAGACTTTTTCCAATCGAACGTTATCGATGTAGTATTTATCACCTTTTGCGGCAAACGGTGCAAGCCAGAACATTAAACGTCCATCGTTCACTGTACCTGTGAAGCCTGTTGCAGTAAATTCAGTTGTGAAAGTCTGCCAATTCGTGCCCAGATTCGCTGTAAAGTCCGGTTTATAGGAAGTATATGGCGACACATGCTTGAACAGCTTCACGGTCATGTCATGCCCTGTCGTTGAATATGCCGCAAAACTCAACCGATAGCGTGTGTTTGGTTCCAATTTTATACTTGTCTTATACAACTGGATATTCGCACCACCACTGCTCAAAGCAAGCTTTGCAGCTTTTGTTCCCACAAATCCAGGGGATGCTGCGGTGAAAGTACCTGTCCCGCTCGTGTAGAATGTCCATGATGTGGTTCCTGATTCGAAACCTGGATTACTGATTAGATTTGTTGGAGTTGATGTAGCTGTTGGAGTTGGTGTAGCTGTTGGAGTTGATGTAGCTGTTGGAGTTGGTGTAGCTGTTGGAGTTGGTGTAGCTGTTGGAGTTGGTGTAGCTGTTGGGGTTGGTGTAGGTGTTGGAGTTGGTGTAGGTGTTGGAGTTGGTGAAGGTACTGATGCTGTAAATTGGTAATCACGTGTAATTGACTGTCCAGATGCAATTGTAATAGTATCGGTTATATCGGGATAATTGGGCACCACAAGTCTGATGTTGTGAATTCCTTTGGTCAAAATAAGTGTATTGGGTGCATATCCTGTATCTGCATTGGAGTTATCAATCCATATATCAGCATGGGCTGGATTTGTCGTAATCGTAAGTTTACTGGTACCAGAAGCCAGAGGTGTTGGTGTAGCTATTGGTGTTGGTGAAGCTGTTGGTATAGGTGTTGGAGTAGGTGTGGGGGTTCTTGTTGGAGTAGGTGTAGCCGTTGGTGTTGGTGTAGCCGTTGGTGTTGGTGTAGCCGTTGGTGTTGGTGTAGCTGTTGGTGTTGGTGTTGGTGTTGGTGTTGATGTTGGAGTAGGTGTGGGGGTTCTTGTTGGAGTAGGTATAGCTGTTGGTGTTGGAGTAATAACTACACCCGAGATTGGAATTCTACCAATTACAATAGCAATTATATCTGATGATGACAATACATAATTCGGATTCAACTTATTAAGTTCAGGATAATTACTTAGTGCAACAGAATTCATATCTGTTTGTGTTATTGATATTGGCATACCTCGTGTATTAAAATAATCTATAACGGTAAACAGTTCAGTAGTAGTAGGCTGTGAACCAGTCCATCCATATACATATGGAACAATAAGAGTATTTGGCATGTAACCACTCCACTGGCTATAAGCATCTTTTGATGCAGAAAGTCCTCTATCTCCTATCTGTAGAAATACAGAATCTACCAGACGTTGGGAATCAATATATGTCAAATCAAATCCAAGATTAGTAAAAGGTGGATTCATCTGTGCAATGTTGAATGTAACAAACATTCCTTTTGTTCTCAGAAAATTAGTTGTTTGTGTAAGGAAATCATTCATAGCTGCAATATTCCCTGATCCAGATGACTGCAACTCTTCATATTGTATCCCTGATATTCCAGGTAATGCATTAACCAAGTCTTTAACATATTGAATACGTTGCGACCTGATGGTGGGATTCGTAATATCAAATGTTTGACCACTATCATGATTAAGAACAGGGTCACAACCAAGCCAAACGCTAAACCCTGCATTTTTGAATTGTGTAATCATACTTGTAGTAATGACATCTTCAGGAATTAAAATCACATCTGCATGCATTTGTTGTGCCCATTGAACTTGTGTGGAAGTAGGATAATTATCATAAAATACCGTATTCCATATCCTCATCGGAGCTGCGCTTGCAGTAGATATACTCAATAACAATATAAATATTGTAATCAAATATCTAATACTTGATCCTTTTTGTAATGTCGTGTTTAGTCTATTTATATCCATTTTATTACTCCTTTTTAAGGTTTCAATAATGGAATAGTATCATGTACATATACAAAAGGAATATGGCCATGATAATAGTAATAATAGTGATGAATATTAATATGAACTGAAAACACAAAAAGCACAAACACCATAATTGCAAATGGGAAAATTAATGACCAAGAAATGAGATATTCGGAATAACATGAATTATTTAGTTGTAACTCCTTTGAAAAATGAAGAAAAAGATTTACCTGGCCTTATTGAATCTATGGCCTCGCAATCAATATTACCATTAATGTGGATTATCATGGATGATGGCAGTACGGATAAAAGTCCCATGATACTTTTGGAAGCAGTAAAAAAATACAAATGGATCCGTACAATTAGAATGAAAGAGTCGCCAAGAGATTTATCAAAGCATGTTGCAGGGGTTATAAAAAAAGGCTATGATATTGCCACCGGTGTATGCAGAGAAAATAATATTGAATTTGAGTTTATCGGATTTCTTGATGCTGATATAAAGATAGAAGATACAGATTTATTTAAAAAGTTCATTATTGAATTTGAAAGAGATAGTCGATTGGGAATTGCAGGGGGTAATTTATATGATGAGAGCCGACGGATCGATACGATTTCCGGGGGTGCGATTATGTGCAGGCGTGAATTCTTTGAACAAATCAATGGATTTCCGGCTTTCCCTGGATGGGATAGTATCTTAAGAGTCAAAGCAATTTTAAATGGTTGGGGAGTAAGAACATTTAAAGATATACGTCTGATCCAAACTAGAGCTACCGGGACTGCAGAAGGAGTGAAAAGAGGTTTTTATATAAAAGGAACAATAGACTATTACTTAGGTTATAATCCATTATTAGTTGCAGGGAAAGGATTAAAATATTGTATTGAAAAATCAAATTATATTGGACTAATATATTTGTATGGGTATTATACTGATTTAATACTAAGGAAAGTACAAATAGATGACAAACAAATTAGGAATTATTATCACAACTATAAATTTAAAGAGATTTTAAAATATTATATAAAGAACCTTAGAAAATAAAATGATTTAATATGAATAGAGATTTTTCGAAACGCATCTGGATTTTGCTCTGGATTTGCCTGATCCTTATTAATGTGATCATGCGAATTCCAGTAACACCACATGAAATCGGTCATGATTCATTCCTGGAACACTTTATTGCAGATTCATTATCAAATTACGGGCATGCAAAATGGTGGCTCCATCCACTTTCAATAGTAGGATTGTACCCATTTTCTATAGCAAGTGCTCTACCTTTTTATTTATCGGGTGTATCGCAATCTCTATCTCTGGGAATGGAGTGGACAATATGGGTTTGTTTGCTCTTCTTAGGAATATTCAGCTCATTTACCGCATATTTGATGGCTGGGGCTATAAAAGATGACAAATTATTCAAATTCATTACAGCTCTGGTTTATTCAACATCCCCTGGTATATTGCTTTTTACAACATGGAGTGCCTCAGGAAGAGGATTGTTGTTAGTGTTTTTGCCATTATTCATCTATCTATTGATCAAATCTCGCTTTTATAAAGTAAAATACAGCTTCCTTGTTTTTGTCTTATTTTTATTTATTTTAGCGACCCATAACCTTTATTATATTACAATTCCAATTATTTTAGGTTACCTGGTTGTTGTAGTAAGCAAAAATTTTCAAATAAGGTCATCAAATTTGTTCGGGAATATTTTATTAATACTGTTATTCGTTACATTTTATACACAATTTACTATTTCCAAGGTTTCGATTATTACATTAATTGAGGGATATGGGAGATATATCGGCTTATTTGGCTTGTTTGCGATTGGGGGATTTATCTTTCTTTTGTTTAATAATGATAAAACTTTAGAGGAAAAATTTGTAATAATGGTTTTATTTTTTTTGTTGCCTGCAATTGGCATCATGACATATTCTAAATTTTTTATGTTGCCTTTTGAAGCAATATTGGCAAGTTATGGAATTGTTAACTTGATCACGATATCACAAAAAAGAAATGCTGGGCTATTTATTTTATTAATTTTGACCGTGTTCTCGATTGGTTTTGCAGAATACTTTCAATTCGGTAGAACCAATATCGAGGGTGAATCCCAGGGGGCTATTTTTTGGGCAGAGGATAGCACTGTTAATGCCGCTCAATGGACAGGATCATATGCTAACAAAATGGTATTCACTGATGGAATATCGTTAAGTAGAAGATTACTTGCTTATTCGGGAGTAAATATGTTCACTGAGAATGATATTGTATATGCTATTCAAGATGATCTCGGAGATTTCAATGTATCGATGCGCTCACCCTCTTCACTCTTATTCTATAGTGAAGGTCCTTTCGAAGTGGTTAACAGGACCGGTATGAATAGTTGGGCATGGTACAAGATAGTGGATGAGGGTTTGGATAGTAGATGGGCATGGATTGTTCAAAATATTGACATAAATTATTATGTAAGGGATGAAAGATTCGATACTGCTTTTTCAAGGTCATTCAGGGACAGAAGTAAGTTATACGACACTGGAAAAATTAGTATATGGGATTTTAAAAGATAATCTAAAAAATATCAGGACTCTACATGAACGAAGTGAAAGTCATTATCTGCTGTGATACGGAACCTGACCAGCCATTTTATGGAGGTCTGGATTACAAGATCCATTTTGGATCGCATAAATGGAGAGGTATAGAGGAAGGGATTCCTGAAATGAAGGAAATTTCCAATTCAGTGGAGGATTCAGAGGGGCATAATGCAAAAATAACATGGTTTCTCAGATCAGATGACCAGATGAAAATTTTATATGATGATCCGGCGTGGATCGTAAGAAATTTCAGGTCTTTATGGAAAGAACTTGAATCGGGGGGTGATGAAATTGGCTGGCATCCCCACCTCTGGAGATGGAATGAGCGCATTGAAAGTTGGTATCCTGAATTAGAAGATAAGGGGTGGATCGAAAATTGTCTTGAAGAAGGGTATAAAAGTTTTTCTGGAGAGTTCAGATTGATGAGCAGTAGAATGTGCTGGAACTTTCATAATAATATAACAATGAATAAACTTAATGAACTTGGATTGACAGTAGATATCTCAGCAATGCCGGGACAGAAATTTATAAAATATGTATACGAATCGGCATATTTTCCTTATTATGATTGGGTAGGTTCTCCTGAACACCCGTATTTTCCTTCTCACTTGGATTATCGCAGGGAGGCAAATAACCAGGAGCCTTCATTAAATATTTTAGAAATACCCTTAACAAATTTTAAGATATCCCTGTCATGGAGAATAAAAAGAAACTTAAATAAACTATTCAAACCAAAAGGAGGATATCCTCTTGGGAAAAGAAATCCTTTAAAAATTACAAGTAATCCTGATTTATTCAAATTAAGTGCTAAAGAAAAATTTTTTGAAAGTAAGCAACGCAATTGTTCTCCTTTTTTGGTTTCATATTTCCATGCGGATGAAGTGCTGCCGGGGATAAAAGATTCAAATCTTACAAATGTTAAAAATAATTTTGAGAATATACTTGAAGCCTCTGAAAAGTATGGGGTTCCTTTTAGATTTATCACAGCAAAAGAAGGAGCTCTGGAATTCTTAAATGAAAGGGAGGAGGTTTATCATGGATCAGGGAAAAATGGAAAAATGGAAAAGTCTCGAAATTTTCCAAAATAGCGAATATGCCAATATATATGGAAAACATAGAAAATATTTAGTAACAAATATATTGGGTAATACTTGTTTTTTGATGAATAAACCGTTAATAGGCATTATAAAAGCTAAAATATATTTTTATAATGGTGATGGGAATGAATTGCTGGCAGCGTGTTATAGACTTTCTAAAGAAAAAAAGATCCCCTTCATTGAGATACATACTTCTACTTGCGATGAAGCTTTTTCAAATTCTCCCTGTAAGAAAAGTGGTACTTATGTTATAGATCTTCTTGAAGATATAGAAACAATATGGAAAAACTTAAATAAAAAAGCCAGGAATCAAATAAGGCAAGCCCAGAAGAACAATGTGACTGTAAGTATAGCAGAAAGTGAAACTGATTTTCTGGAGTGGTGGGATATATATACAAAAACAGTAGACCGAAAGAAGTTTATTTCAGATACGTTTTATTTAAATAAGGAATTATTTGAACATAATCAATTATCAAGGTTATTTGTAGCAAAAATTGATAATAAGATAATATCTGGTAATTTGATGTTATTGTCTGATAATGGAATAATCTGGAAATTAGGTGGCGCAAACCCTGATTATTTTGAATATCGACCAAATCATTTGCTTCAATGGGAGATAATAGAATGGGCAAAGAAAAAAGGATATTCATATTATGATATGGGGGGAGCGTTGGCTCCCATTTTTGATTTGAATGGTGTACCCGTAGACGAAGGACGCGGAGAAGGCCCTAGTGCCTTCAAGAGAAAATTTGGTGGAGAGTTTAAAGAATCGTATGATTATCAAATAATTACAAACAAATTAAAATATAAAATTGTTTCTGCAATAATAAATATACGATTTAAATTGATCAAGCATCAGTAAATTATAAGTACAATTTGATAATATCTAATTCGAAAGAGGATATGAAATGTATAATAGAGTAGCTGTTAGAAATTACTTACTTCTTACAATACCATTTTTAATAATTTTTATAGCAACTGGTTTGGATTTCAAAATCATCTGGGATGAAGGACTTCATTTAGCTGGGATATATCAATTTAGAGACTCTTCATTTTCTGAATTTGACCTGAGAATGTATCCTTCATCAACTACTCCTTTGTTTCATATAATTCTCAGTATTTTTTCGAAGATAATAGGCAGTGAGTTGTGGAAACTCCGATTCATAAATCTGTTAACCGGGTTTTTTACGGTTTTAATATTTTATCGTATCGCAAGGAACATGAAAAATCAATATCCATTTCTTAATACAGTATTGTTCCTTTTTTTTCCATATTTTTTGGTATTATCGAGTTCGGTGATGACAGATATTCTGGCATTGTTTTTTGGTTTGTTAGCTCTTATGTTTTACATTGAGAATAATTCCACAAGGAACATGCTTTTTGGAAGTATTTTCTCCACTCTGGCTGTTTTAACAAGGCAGTTCTGGTTATTCCTTCCTGCAGGAATGATTTTATATTATATTTTGACATATAAAAATAACCATAAGAAATTAAAAGAGATATTTCTTTTTTTTATTCCGATAATAGTATTTATTCCATTTGTATTATACTGGGGTGGCATGACTCCTCCAGCATTGAAAGAGAATGATTTCTACGTAGCAACTAATTTCAACCAACTGAACCAGATTGGTTATTTCTTATTATTTCTGGGTTTCTATTTCTTTCCGTATGTGCTGACTGTATCACTATCCTTTAAGAGCAAGTTTAAATACATTTACTTAACATTGCCAATTATTTTTATAATATTTTATAATATTATTAATGAATGTAACGGAACAACATGCCAGATTATGCATTTTAGTAATTATTTGTATCCATTTTTATTTTTCATTCTCTTGTTCATTTCATTGACAATCATCATAGCATATCTTTCAAAAAACGAATTCAACCTGAAACTTATGTTATTCATATTGTCTTATTTGGGAGTTATTATATTAACACCATACATTTCAGAAAGATATTTGATGGTTTTTGTACCTTTTCTCATATTAGCTTTGTTCGACAAAATTGAGAGAAGAGTATGGGTCTATTATTTGTGGATATTAATAATGGTAGTATTTTCAACAATATATTTTATATCTAAAATATATTAATTTGCAAATTTTTCAAATATATTAGCAATTACATTAATATCTTCCTTCTTGAGATTTGATGGTAGACCTACTGGCACCATTGTATCAGCAATTATCTTCGATTTCGGATATTCAGATATATTCTTGCCAACATTTTCAATAAAGTCATAACTATACAACATATTGCAGGGTTGAAATCCATTCAAAAAGAGAGCTCCGCAGACCTCGCTCAGGGAATGTCTCTCAAGGTTTCTGAATCTTATAGGATACTTTGTATAGACATGCCGTACATCATTTTTGACTTCAGGAAGAATAAGGTTATCAATATTTTTAAGCTTTTTTGTTAGATATTTAGCATTTTCTTCGGTTTTTTGAATAAAATTATCTAATTGTTTAAGCTGTTCTGTGGCAATTGAAACACCAAGTAATGTCAAAAGTCTATGGGGAGATCTGTTATGAAAATACAGATTATAGAGCATAGAAAGATGCATTGGATTCTCCTTTAAAATAGACCTTGTAACCAGCGCTCCTGCTGCGAAAATGTCATGAGCCCTAAATCTATTTTTCTCAAATCCCTCTCTTTTGATTAAAATTTTTTTCGCAAGTGTATCATCATTTGTAACTATAAATCCACCACTCCCAACAGCGAGGTTCTTCCTCAAACTGAATATTGAGGCTTTCCCGAAAGATCCAACTTTCTTCCCCTTATACTCAGCTCCAAGAGCATGTGCACAATCCTCAATAATAATTGAATTTTTTTCTTGCGCAAAATCAGATAATTCGTCAATAGGCGCCGGATTACCATAAGAGTGTACCAAAAGGATTACAGACTCTTTTATTGTTTTGTTCTTGATGTCGCTTATATTTGCATTGTAAGAATTTAAATCCGTATCCACGAACTGTGGGGTTGCAAATTCGGCAATAATATTCTTCAACATAGCACAAGTATATGCCTGCAGTAGAACCTTTGTGTTTGACTTAATGCCAATGCAATCTAGAACAAGCTCAAGAGAATTACTCCCGGAACCGGTAAGTATCGCATGTTCTGCACCAATATATTTTGCAAACATTTCCTCAAGGGCTGCAACTTTATCTTCATAATCGAAAGAGTCTAACATACCTAAAAGTTCATTTTTCCCGTTAAGCATATTGTATAAATACGATTTTCTCCTCAGAGCATCCTTATTGAATCGTAGAACATTTGAAACATTTTCATTCATATTCATGAACTTTTTTTACCTTATATGCCAGAACTAATAATCCTTCTATTATATATATCAATTTCCTGTTTTACATGCGATTGTTGCGAATCTCGGAGGTAGCATCTGCGAACTATTCATTGTGTTTGTAATCGGAACCCGTGACTTTATTCTAATAGCTCTTTATCTATTCTTACATTAAATTCCAATGTTAATCCCTTCCTGGAATTTTATGGCTAAAATATTAATGAGGGAATTAATATTAATAATTTTCTGAAAGTATAAAAAATAGTTAAATTTATATGCTCAGTCTATCTTTTGGTATCCACCATTATGAATAATAAGCTAATCTAACAAAGTCAAGTTACATAGTTATGTAAGATACAGGCTCTTTAAAGGAGGAGAAATGAAAATTTGTTCAAAAGAAAGCAGAATTGGCACAATCAATAATGAATAAAAATAAAAAAAAAGGGTTTTTCCAAAGAGCGTGAAACTAAATGAGATATATTATCAATCTTGTGATTTTGTTTATGTTGTTGTCTGCCGGAATAAATGTGGTAAGTGCTGCAAATGAACGGACGACATTCAGTCGAATGCTCTATGTGAGTGAATGGGGAGGAATATTATCAACACAAGCAGGTGTAGATAAAGTAATAGCAGATGCTGTTTATATGAATGCGGATGCCATTACACTCAGTGTTGAATCAAATTATTTCGAAGCTGCCAGTGACCCTGTAAATAAGGGAACCTGGGATACAAGGACAAAAGCGAGTTTCAGCAATACAGGATTACCTTTTCTTGAATATTTCATTAAAAAAGCCCATGAAAACAATATAGAAGTTCATGTATGGGTTGATATTAATATCGTAGGATCAGCGGATAATAGTAAGAATAAACTATTTGGACCTTCTGCTGGATTCCCCTATAATGAGGTTACACGGGATGGGTATAAAACAACAAACCCGAATAATTATTATCGACTTGATATTGCTTTCAGGGAATTTCAAGATTATGAAATCGGGCTCTGGTCATGGGTAGCCGCATATTATACAGAACTGGATGGTATACATTTCGAAGAACCATTTTACGACTCATACTCATATTCTACTGCTGTGCGCGAAAGGGTCAAGACCAAATTTGGCTATGACCCTATAGATCCCTCAGGAAAGACTCAGGAGCAGGTCGAAGCGGATATGGCAGTTGTACAGCGTGAATCATGGAACGAATTTTTTACGCGATTAAAAAATTCCATTGATGCCGTAAATGCAAATAGAGCCAGGAAGATACAGTTATCTGCTAATAGCGTTGGGTATGGCCCGATTAGAGGATTCGATCCGAAATACATGTCCGATAATAGGCTATTAGATTGGTATGCTGAACAGACTTCAGCTGAAACCCTGTCAGAATTCAAATCTGCAATTGAATATGGCCATGCTAAAGTAACCAAAATACCTTTTGTTGCAGGGGCATTTGTCACTTATTCAGGCATCGGCGGCAGATTAAATAATGCTGTCATTGACCAGATAAGATATGCTTATGACTATGGCGCAGATGGTTTATCCATATTTAATTGGAATTATATAGATATATTTGTAAAAATTAACGGACAGGATATTCGAGAAGCTCTACATAACATCATACCTCCACCAAGCAATTCCGTGGCAGCTGCAACTCCAACACCTACACCAACTCCCATACCCATCCCCACACCCAATACAAACACCAACACGATCAGTAACCCAGGGTTTGAATGGGGAATCGGTTCATGGTATTTCTTCACGAGTGGAACCGGAACATTCAGTATAATCTCTCGGGTTATGAAGGTAATAATACTGCAAAGCTTTCTCTGAATAGGGGTGTACAAATATCCAGTTGTATCAGACCGGGATATAACCCTGGAACCAAACACTCGCTATCGGCTGAGTTTTGCGGCATATTCAACGACGGGGACGGGACATGATATGACTGTGAAGCTGTTCAAGAGTGTTTCGCTATATATGGCTTAAACGCCGGACTTTAAGGCAGATCTTGGCACGAACTGGCAGACTTTCACAACCGAAATTAATATCACGGGTTTTTTCGAACGGAAAATAATTGGGCGAAGGATTGTCGGAAACGTCCTTAAATTCACTATATTTTAATTAAATTTATTAATTCAGCATGAAACCTAAAAACAACTTAAAATTGCATCCTAAATTTAATATTAAATATTAATAAACCTTATAAACTCAAAAAAAACATAAGAACTTTCCACGTATTTAATTATATTGAATTTAATTTGGTAAAAAGTCCTGCAAGATTTGGGATTTAAGAAATCATTGGAGAAAAAATAAATGAAAAGAAATAAACAAAGGACGACATTTCAAAAAGTATTGAGTATTCTATTGGTTTTACTGATTTTGTGTACACTACAGGCCTCTGCTATTCCGCAGGTTCCAAAACGAATGCTAGCAGTACCCTGGGGTGACATTTCAACATTACAGATATTGAACCAAAAGATCGCAGATATAAAATCAACAGGAGCAGATGCAGTAACAATTGCGGAAGATATAATGTACCCTGAAGTCATCACGGTTGTACATAATGCCGGGTTGAAGTTAATACTCGGAGCCTCCCCAACAGCGGAACATGATCCATATAAAGAATATAATATGAATGATCCTACTGTAAGAACACAACGGATTAAATATTTGAAGGATATACTTACAAAATATCCAGGAATTGATGGAATTGAGTTTGAAGAACCTCAAAGTAACGATTATTCCAAAGCTTCAATGAACGCATTTTTCACAGATGCAAGTAATTTAATTCATGCATCTGGTAAGATCGTTGCAATGAATTCAGGTTCTGTGACCGAGCCAAATGTAGGTAATTCCGGGATAGACCGAAAATACCTTGATGATAACAGGATTTTTGATTATTATGCTCCACAGACTTCAGAATTTAGCCTCGCAGATAATATTTATGGATATGAAGATAACAAACGTGCAATGCCAAACACTGTCATTATGTCACACGCATTTATCTGGAGTGCTGCAACACTAAGAAGCTCTGGATGCGGCAATTCATGGAAAAAACCAGATTGCTATGGGCAGGGGCTATTTGATATTGTAAAGTATTATAGCGAAAGGGGAATTCCAGTCAAAATCTGGCCTTCAGATGACATAAACTTGCCCAGTTATTATTGGCCAAACCTCGCCGTCAGCTTTGCGGGGAACGATGTAAAATCGATCCTAGGCAATATACCCACACAAGCACATACACAAGCACCCACACAATCACCCACACCAACACCAACACCTACGCCAACACCTACGCCAACACCTACACCAACACCTACACCAACCTCAGCTCCAATTCCAATTATACCCACAACAAATCTAATCAGTAACCCGGGTTTTGAATCGGGCACTTCCCCATGGTTGTTCTATACCAACGGGGCAGGGATTTACACCGTAGAATCTTCCGGCTATGAGGGGATAAAAGCTGCCAATATTGCCGTGAGTAGCAGTGGTTCGAACGTTCAGTTGTATCAGAAAGATTTAGCACTGGAACCAAATACACGCTATCGGTTAAGTTTTGCGGCATATTCAAATGCTGGTGATGATGTGATTGTGAGTTTGTTCAAGCACGATTCGCCATATACTAATTACGGTTTGGACTTCAGAGCAAATCTTAATACAGGTTGGCAGACCTTTACGACTGAATTTACTACAACAGGCTTCACAGGTACAGTGAAGGATGGACGTTTAATGTTCTGGATCGCACCGTTTGCTGCAAACGGGGATAACTACTACATTGATAATGTTCGATTGGAAAAGGTCTAATGAAAAAATAGCTTAGTACTGGATTTTTCCCAGTACTTAATTCTTTTTTATATCTGGGTTTCAATTTTTATTGGCCACTTTGAATCCGTTCTTACCTCGCGACCTGCACATAGCCGATAAGGATGCCCGACTTGAGAATTTGCCGGTTCAACGATACGACACCTTTGATTGACTTGGCTGATAATGACGCTGCTTTGCGTGTCGTTGTACTGAATGCTGCTCTAGATTAACGTCATGAGTCAAGAATGGATAATATTATTACATGAAAGAATATACAGAGTAAAACCAGATATATGAAATTAAATAATTATTTTTTGTATGTTATGATATTTTTATACTTAGTATTCACTATATTTAATATCACGATGAAAGAAATAATATTATTATTTATATTTATATATGTTTTTGTAAATATTTTGTATCTCAAACCTTTAATAACGATTGACTATAAAAAAGAAACCGAACTTTTCCCCCTGGTTTCGATAATAATGCCTGCATGGAATGAGGAGGATATTATCAATGAGACTATTAAAAATGTATTAAAGTCAACATATGCTAATTTCGAATTAATAATCATAGCTGGTGGAGATGATAAGACTTACGAATCTGCAAATTGTTTTCTAAAAAAAGATAATAGAATCAAGGTAATTAAACAAGAACCTCTTGGAAAAAGCGCTGCTTTGAATAAGGGTTTAAAATATGTACAGGGTGAAATAGTCGTATTCCTGGATGCTGACAGTCAGGTTGAAGAAAACTGGTTAAAATACTTAGTAAGGCCAATAATCAACGGAGAATCAAATATTGCAGTAGCAAATTTCAAACCTTATATAGAGAACTGGGTTTCAATGTGGTATTCTTTATATTTTAGTTATTTAAGAAATGTAGAGAATAAAAAAAGTTTTTTTGGGGGTTCAAGAGCATTTGAAAGGGCTATTTTTAATGATGCATCGGTGCTGGATGAGAAGGTAATAGCAGATGATTATTATTTAGGTGTTCGCTTAGGAAAGAAATATAAAATAAAGTTTGTTGAAGAAAGCATAGTAAGAACGGATATACCAAGCACTTTAACTAAGTTTTTTATAACGGAAACAAGATGGGTCAGGATTTTATTGAATAACACATTAATTTTTGGAGATAGAAAGGTAAAAAATATTTTCTCTTTTTTAAATGTAATATATTTCATATCAGGTTTACCTATATGGCTTTATCTCTTCTATATATCAGGTAAAGAAGGCTCGTTTATTTTTTTGAAAGTATGGTTTAGCTATTTTTCGCTTTTGATATTACTAAACCTTGTAAAACCCTTTTCTTTATATAGGATTACAAAAGATAGCAAATGGCTGCACTATGCATGGATCGTTTTAGTATTCCCCGTAATAGAGTATTTATTATACTTTTATGCGATACTAACCTATAGAAAGGTGACACTCTTCTTTAAAGGGCCGAGAAAACTCTAAAATATATGTTTAGAATATTATGATAATTAGATTTACTTTTAATCCAAAGAGGCATCGATTTCGATGAAACGTTTAAAATTTTTAGAAATACCTTTAGCCATACTATATTATACAGGGATAGCTTTTTTAATTGAAACGTTAATTTCAAGAAAAGATGCCTTTCTTATTCTCTGTTACCATAAGATTGGTCATATTAAGGATATTCCTCCCGGATATAGTATATCCAAAGAATTATTTGAAGATCAAATCAAATTCATAAATAAAAATTGTAATATCGTACAATTCTCAGATATCGATCGTGTAAGAAAATCAAGAAAACAGAATGTCATAATTACTTTTGATGATGGTTGGAAAAATAACTATACTAATGCTTTTAGCTTGATAAAAAAATATAATATTCCAGTATATATTTTTTTAGTCTCAGATTTTATAAATTCAAGATATTTTTTAAATTGGGATCAAATATTTGAAATGAAAAAATCAGGATTAATTATCTTTGGTAATCATACAAAAAATCATCTTTCATTAAAGACTTTAGGTTGTGATGAGATTAAATCACAGATTCTTGATGCAAACAAAGAATTAAAAAAGAAGCTGGACAATGTTGAATATTTTTCCTACCCGAATGGTCATTTCGACAATAGAGTGGTTAAAATAGTAAAGGATGCGGGATTTAAATACGGTTTTACTATCATTGAAGGAATTAATGATCGAGATTCAAATCCATTTCTTTTAAAAAGAATATCTATTTATGATCTGAATATTCAAACCAGGTTTTTATTAAAATATCCGAATCTCACTTATAAAATTAGATCATGGTATCAAAAAAAATAATGACAAAGATTTTGATACGATAGTATCTTTTTAATCTTATGTTTATGCCGGTTGTGGGACAGAATTTTGCGCAATTACTATTGACGATTGGGCGTGAACCCAAGTCTATTTTGAAATTAATGATATTTAATGTCTTAATTTCAACTATAATTTTGTAATATCTTCTCAATGTAGTCTCTTGAAAACATTTACTTCTTATCAAATCGGTTCTTCCCGCACAAAAAGCTGTAATAGCATTAAGTTGCGAGGCGAGCCATTTGAACCAGACCGTGAATACATTTGATAATTCCGCTGAAACAGATATGCTAGAGAATGGAATGGAAACAATCTAAGCATTTACAGTTTTATCTGTAGAGAATGGTCTTGTATATGGGGGGAATTAAAAATATATGGAGTAGGAACACTATTTTTGATAGCAATTGTTTTGGTATTGATACTTCTGGAAGTGATAACAGGAGGAAAAAGCATATAATAAATAGAAACATTATTAATTCAAATGTGGGTATATTTTTAGGACGTTCCATAACGTGGGACTGAAAAAGGGGGGTAATTATGTTTGAGCTGAACAAATCCAGAAAAAAAAATTATAGAATTGTTTGGTTAATTTTTATTTTTTTTGCTCATATTGATGGGTATACTTCTATGATCGTGGGAAGTGTAGGTGGAACGAATAGAAATTTTGAATTCCAGGATGATTTAGAAAATGTATTGTTCAACAATTGGACATACCTGACAATTCCGACGTATGAAGGCAGCGGGCAAGCTATACATCCAGATGTATATTACAATGCATCCGGTTGGAAAGGCTATAAATACTGGATGACTATGACTCCATATCCGAATGCTAATAGCGATTTTGAAAATCCTTCAATAGTAACCTCCAATGACGGATATAATTGGGAAGTTCCACCGGGATTGACAAATCCCATAGTTTTTCCAACATCTGGTTATAATAGCGACCCCAATCTTGCTTTTAAAAATGGGACATTATATTTATATTACAGGGAAGTGAGTAGCGGATTTGACAGACTGCAACTGAAAAGTAGTACTAATGGAATTACCTGGAGCCCAGAGCAGACAGCATTAGAATTGCCAAACTATCAACTCATTGCTCCAGCAATAGTATATAATTCAGCTGATAATCTGTTTTATTTGTGGTATGTCGACACTGGAACTCAGGGGAGCCAGGCTACTTCTACACAGGTAATCCTGAGAAATAGTAACGATGGAATTCACTGGAGCAGTCCACAGATCGTCCCGATTAGCATTCCTGGTAAAATTATCTGGCATATTAATATACAATACATTCCAGAATTGAACGAATATTGGATGGTGATATCTGCAGGAACAGTAGCAGCTGGGTATAAAACAGAATTATACTTTGCCAATAGCATCGATAAATTAAATTGGAATGTATTACCCGGGAAAATATTAGGCCCTGGCAGGAACTGGGATAATTATCAGATATATCAATCTGCTATTAACTATATTAACAATTCAGTAAAAATATGGTATAGTGCGGCATCTAGTGGAACCCCGCAAACCTGGCATATTGGTTATTCCGAAACCTCATTGACTGATTTAAAAAAGGATTATCATTGGGAATATTATAACAAAATAGGGGATTTTTACCGAAATTTTTTACAGGTCAAGAACGGCCAATATTCTGCAATGCTTAAATTCGATGGTAATGTTAATGAATACGTTGATGTAAGACGCAAAGTATCTGATGGGCAGAATTTAAGTTCTGAGATTGATTTTTACGATGACGGTAATGCGACGGGAATGAAATTATTCAGAGTTGTTAATAATATCAATGAAATGGTTGGCATCGGTGTATGGACTATTTCTTCAAGTGCGTTCTATAGTTATCATGATAAAAATTATACCTACAAAATAACATCGATTCCAAGAACAGTCGGTTGGCATAAATTTAGAATATCTATACAGAATGATAAATCATCAACATTCTATATCGACGATATAAATGTTGGCGCATTATCATCTCAATTTAATGACCCCGTATATGTGCAACTATCCAGTGGTTTTTATAAAGGAGTTTTTTATGTTGATAATCTTAGTGTATACCAATATTCTGACACTAATACTCTACCAAGCATTACAACTCACCCCGGTGCCCAGAATGTTCAGGAAGGTCAAACAGCAGTATTCAATGTGGTAGCGGCAGGAACATTGCCTCTTTCCTATCAGTGGCAGAAGAATGGTGTGAATATCACTGGTGCGACAGGTACAACATATACGACTCCAGCGACTACACAGGTTGATAATGGATCGGCTTTCCGCGTAAATGTATCAAATGCCATGGGAAGTGTCGTAAGCATAAATGCTACGCTGACATTGATCCAACCCACACCGGTGAGCATCACAACGCAACCATCAAACCAGACAGTAACTGTGGGTCTGACAGCAACATTCAGTTTAGTTGCCACCGGCAGCGCACAACTGACATACCAGTGGCAGAAGAATGGTGTTAACATCTCTGGAGCGACAAATGCGATATTAACAACCCCACCCACAACTTTATCGGATAATGGTTCGACTTTCCGTGTAAATGCTGGGGGCAACATAATGAGCGATATGGTAACATTGACAGTACTTCCAACTCCAACTCCTACAGTAACCGCGATCCCTTCCCCAACTCCAACACCTACAGTAACAGCAACACCTGCCCCAACTCTAACACCTACTTCAACAAAACTGTCCCCCGAAGTCGCAGCATGGGATGCTAATTCCGATGATACAATCCAGAAAAGTGAAGCTATAACAGCAGTCGTGAATTACTTCTCTGGTGGAATTACAAAGGCGAATGCTATTGAAATAGTTATAGCATATTTTGGCGGGGGTAACATAACACCTACTTCAACAACACTGTCCCCCGAAGTCGCAGCATGGGATGCTAATTCCGATGATACAATCCAGAAAAGTGAAGCTATAACAGCAGTCGTGAATTACTTCTCTGGTGGAATTACAAAGGGGAATTCTATTGCAGTAGTTATAGCATATTTTGGCGGGGTAATGAGCGATGGTAACATTGACAGTATTTCCAACTCCAACTTCAACAACATGGTAATGGAAAAGTAACTCTTGTGGGTGCAATTTACCTGCCAAAGCATTTTGGGGGATAGATCGAATACGAAAAATTAATAAAGGGAGATAGGCAGCAGGATGCTTTCGAACAATGGATAGAGATTTATTACCTAAGTTTGACAGATAAATAATAATATTGTCCTCAGCATGTTTGTTATTGATGAAATACCAAACCAAACTAAGGACAGATGAAATAATACCAAATGAGAATATATGTTTTCCGATTGGAACGATTATTGCTGTAAAAAACAAATACGAAAAATTAGACTTTTCAGGTGTTTTTGAAAAATACAAAAAAAAGG
>Ga0209540_10000431_pt1 | contig 40364 bp, 57 predicted proteins | sample BarGraIncu01121A_FD_184501 | JGI IMG/M metagenome (GOLD analysis project Ga0209540, IMG submission 184501) | Arctic peat soil microbial communities from Barrow, Alaska - Barrow Graham LP Incubations 011-21A (SPAdes) (version 2) | ecosystem: Environmental > Terrestrial > Soil > Wetlands > Peat... | reverse complement strand
GAGCAGGCTCCACTTGATGGATTGACCGCGTTCGGGTTCCAGGACGACTCTAGCCCTATGAGTGTCTCAACGTAGCTATAATCTGATTCTGCGATCCCCGCTTGTGCCATCCAGTCCTCATGGCTCGACGCAGGCGCTTGTGGGGCGCTCTGAGCCACGAGAACGGGCGCGGAGGGCGTTTCTATTACTTGTTCATGTACTGCGCTTGTGGGCGCTTCTACGACCTTAGTTTTGACAGTAGGCTCAGCCGAGGGCACTACTTCAGCGTTAAAGATATTTTGACAGCCTCGGCATGGACGGTGCTTGCGTAGTGATTGGATACCACAATCCCACCGATAAAGCTGGCGATCAATCCGAGTAGGATGATTCCGCAGGTGACTAGTGTGCTTACTTTGATTGTTTTTGGGGCTTTAGGTGCTTTCGGCACTGTCGGCTCTGTTGTTTTTGGTTTACCCATCTCTTTGATTTCTCCTTAATTAGTTTTGTGGTGTGATACAGGACAAGGTACTAGTAGCAAGCATTTAAAGGCATTCACCTCATAGTAGTTTCAGAATGACGACCTATGGCCTACTCAAGCCTCATTCACGCTTGAACTTACTACCAGCACTTCATCCTGTATCGTTTAATTTTCAATGTACTATTTTGATTATACTCGCCATTTAGAGGCTTATAAACTTGATCTTATTTGGCTGGTCGTGGCGTTTTACCAAGAACATTTATTTCTCCTTTTGTTTATTTTGGTTATCCAGCGGTGCCTTATACCTTTGTGTGGCTTGGGGGTGTGCATCCCGTCGCTGGTTCGGTCTTTCATTGCTTTGTGACCTACTCACCAATATAGCATACGGTTACATCAAAGTCAATACTATTAGCGGACTTTTTTATATAATCTTTGCTTCCAAAGGGTTAATTCCGCGTCAGGTTCTTCGTGTTTTAGCTTTGCTTCGAGCATTTTGAACTTGAGTTTCCATGAATCGGTCTCGATCCCCTTTGCCTCGATATATTCTCTGTGCCCGTCATTGTGGGTGATAATGAAGTCAATGAAGTAATTTGTGATGTGCTCACCATAGGCGATAAGGTCTATCTTTACCTGTCGATCAATACCGGCTATGTCTTTGGTGATTAGTCTGGTGTCGAGGATCTCGGCGCACTCTGACTCAAAACGGGAGTCGTATCTATGCCCGTTATATTCGGTCTTCTTCGCGCCATACTTGTTATTTGATATTGCGCCAATCAGTTCGCCGCAGTTCGTACACTTGAGCTTTCCGCCAGACAGAAGAAGCCTCGTACTGTGACATACGGGGCATTCTGCTGACTTTGTAGTGCTATCTTTGGTTACTCTGTACACTGGAGTTTTTCCATTCATGCAAAAACTGGATGATCTCTTCAACTGTTATGGTGTCGTCAGTCATGCTAAAAGGGTATTTCTGAAAGATCTATCTTCTCTTCATCATCTTTTCGCTTGATCTCACCGGCTATCTCTAGGGCTTCAATTTGACTAATTGGACGATCCTCTTTAGGCTGTTCGTTTGGTGGTTCAACTGGATTCACATAGATGCGCCCGTCCCAGTCTTTACTGATTGGGAGGGTTTCAATCTGCATGTACATATTCGAGAAGTGGGGCGTGGCAAACAGCACCCCGATCTCGGAGTATCTGTTTTTCGTCTTATCGTCTACGGTGTACTCGCCCGTTTTTACACGGAGACGAGCGTATAGTTTGGGCTTGTGATCTTCCATTATTTGACCTCATTTAGTGTCTTAATCATCTCATATACTCTTTTAAGGGCATCGCGTTCGTATGCCTCTTGTCCGTCCACATATTCTTGGACGTGTTCACGCTTAATGACTATGACGTAGTGGGTAACATTATCGAGAGCGACACGATCATCATAGAGCGTGAAGTATAGGGCCTCTAGGTCTTGATTGACCACAAAGTATTGAATCACCTGTGCCGTGAAGTCAGATGTACCGATCTTGAGAGAACCTAGCGGGCTATACCCTGGTTGCTTTTTTGCTTCCCAGTCGTTCAAGATCGCCTGTAGGTGATTTTTTGTATCTAGGCATTTCGCCTCACCCGCATAGGTTGGATTCTCGCTAACTTCGCTTGCGTCTGGGCTGACGGCTAGCTTCATGTCGTCACTAAACCACATGCCAGCGTCAAACTCAAAATCTAGATTATATTTTTCCTGGGTTAACAGTAACGCTTCATTCTCAAGTCGTAATCCCCTGTCGCGCTCTGGCTCGCCATCTTTTGAAATGGCTATCTTCTCTGCCAGTAGTTCATATATTCCCGTAGGTAATGAAGTTCCACGGCTTAGTGGCTTAACATTTTTAGCCTTAGTGCTTGTAACTACACCCTTGCGTAATTCAAGCCAGTTCTCGCGGTCACCAGATTGACTGATCTTAATTATTTTCATTTAACTTCTCCAACAGTTTAGCTTTTTTCTCTTCTACTGATTCAATAGGGTTCGGGGCGTCTTCGTCAACCTCGGCGATACCGGCAATCGTTCCGAGCACCTCGGGTAAATAGGTCTTGACTAACTGTGAAGCCGCGCCGTAGCGCATTTTAAGTTTACGATTCTGTCCTAGTTTCCACCCTACCTTTAGACCGCTTTGTCCCGATGTATAACCCGAGTCTTGGGCGTCCTTAAAGTAGAATGTATCCTCGATAAAGTCATCGCCCTTTGATACAACAATCGTGCACTTCTCTGGCGTCTCGTCTTTATAGTTTACTGACCAGCCAGCGATCCTCAGTCTTTTAATTAGTGCTGCGCCCCATATTGTGACGCGACCACTGACGATATATAAGCTATTCAGGCTCTCTACTGGTGTCATCCCAAGTTCAAATCCAGCCTGTAGTTTAACTACAAGTTGCTCTGGCGTCTTGGCGTCTGCCGATGTCGCGCCCCCTAGTATCAGGTCGGTAGCTAGTTGTTTCATCTGGCTATAGACTATAGGGTTAAAGGCCGATGTTGTTGTAGTGGCTACCGCTGTAGCCTTCTCAAGCCTCACCTCTTGTTGGCGTATGTCTAGTGCTATCTCCGCCTTAGATTTTTTGGGTTGCTTTGGCAACACTTCGCCCTGGATTGATTTATCTTCTTCTTTCACTATATTCACCTTTCATTTACTTTGCTTTGTATCTCTTAATATAGCATACGTTTACCATATATACAACCATTACCATTGAATACTTATCCACACCCATGTTATTATATAGGGGCTAGACGGTATTCTCTTACCCCTCGGGGTCTCCGATTACTTTTCATTGCTTTGACGTCTGGCATTTAAGAGATCGGCCCACTCCGGTCTCTTTTCTAATTGGTATTGTATTTTAACCATAACCGAGTAAAGTATGAATTATCCCAGTAGTGATACTAGGCGCACATTGATCGCATGAGCAGTGCCTCCGCACTCGCTAGATAACAATTCTATCTATTCTCTGGCTTGCCCACCCTCGCCACCGAAACAATTAACACGGTTGTGGTATCTCTGACTATGGAGACCGCAGAATAGCCGTGTTTTTTGGTTGCATAACCATTATTTCTAGTGTATTATACGAGTAACTTGAAAAACTAACATGAGTGCTAGCGAAGTAGAGGGGTAATAAATCAGGTATGAAAAAGGACGCCCTTACGGAACGTCCTAACTAACATGAGTTATCTCTATGTTATCATATCTATTTTATTGCACAAGTACTTTTACTAAAAATGTTCTCAGCCATTAAAACTGAATAAGAGTTTGTAGATGACGTTAAGTCCAGGCGCTGATATAATGCCCCCTACTACGTCAACCTGGCCAATGCGATGTCTATACAGCTCGGGAAATTATCACCTAGTAGGCGAGGTACTGAACGGTCGTAGATAATACAGTAAAAGCTTTGCCTCGGAACTTCAGGATAGCTGCGGTAGGGGGGCACTATAGCTTGAATTATTAGTAAGTGTATGCTATATTGGGGATACTATAAAGCAACTGAAAGGATAAGTATGGGTAATGGTAAAGTAATAGCAAACAAAGCAACAAGACCAGATAGTCAAAGATGGGATGAGGTTAAAATTATGACTATCCCCCGCTGGAAAGAGTCCGAAATGTCGGGGGATGAGTACCGTATTAGCGCCAGTGCCGACCTGTTCTATAAGGGTCACCGTATCGGTAGTTTTGGGTTCTCCAGTGTTAATGACGCGATTCGCTACCTTGACGGGGCAATAATTTATAAAAACGATGGATGGGACTTTATTGATGACTCTTACCTATGCGATCAAGAAAGTTGTTCAAACATAGCAGATGTTAAATATAAGCGACTAGACGCATGGACGAGCCGTGGTGATAAAGAAACACTTTACGACTGGAATCTTTACAGAGTATTTTGTGGTAGCCATAAGACTCGCGGTGACTGCGCCCTAGATGACGCTGACCGCAACTACGAGCAAGTATATTTTCTACCAGCGGAACAAGAGACAATGGACAGACTGCGGGATGGGGGCGAATTATGAACATACTAGATGGGGTTTTTGATAAGTTTGAGGATGAAATGCGAGTCTCCACAGTGGGGGACACGGCACATACTAAACTGTTCGCACTGGCAGATGAGCTAGAGAAAAAAGACCCAGTTAAGTACGAGAAGATAGTCAAGCGTTGTCGCTCTGGGCATTATCACGACTTTGCCACTAAGGTTGCCTTCCCCAAGATGGATATGCATAATGACCTGCTAGCACTGGGTTTATCGGAAGCAGACAGGCGAATGCAAGACGGGGAGTTTGATTCATGATATATGAAAACGGGGACTTACTAAATGTCACTACCAACTAACTTCCTCGTCAGATGGATAGACGATAAGGGTGGGGATCGACAAAAGGAATATACGGGGCTTATGAACGCCCGTAAAGCCGCTGACTGGCTCAGGGAGAACGGTGCAGAGGATGTGGACGTAGCCGTAGTATTAAAAGTCGCTGCGCCCGTAGCAGAAGTCCAGAGACCATATAATGAAACAGACTAATAAACAAATCGTAATATATGCAATCCTCGGTTTGATCACTGTACTGATCACATATTTTGAAGTGGTGGTATTTATATGGGCGATACGGAAATAGCCGACTAATTCGTGATAGAATAGGGTAATCAGTATCGAATCATTAGCAAAAATTAAACTCTACTACGAGTTTGACAAATCGCATAAACAGATCCGCCAAGAGATAGAAGCTAGGACGATCTGCTAGGTCTGTCCCAGTAGTCTGTGTCGTCTGGTTCATCCTTATGAAAACGACAAACTATATATAGTGTCGCTCGGTAGTATAGGCTCCAAACCCAGTATTTCATATCTGGTTACCGTCAAACTCATCACCGTTAAAATAACCAACTCCCCCCTGAACGTCTATCGTGTGGAGGTTATAGCGACCATTTTGGAAGTCCTCTAGCATAGCGATTGTGTTCTGGTGGTTAGTGTATTTCTTTACGGGGCGGTTATGGTCGTCTACCGCTGAGTCAAAACCAGGAACGGGACCACGGTTCAAGCAACTGCTACCGATCATCTTATAGATAAGTTGGCGACCCTCTCGGGTTGTACGGCGCACCTCTTCATCGTGGTGGCCGTGTGCCCTGATAACATTAACGGTGGGGTTCTCGGCCGCCTCTTTTCTAACAGTAGCACCGGGGGTAGAGGAGGAGTGATTGCCGTGCTTAAAGACTATCGGGTTCTCTTCGCCGTAGACGAACTCGGCCGCGCCGTACCCGCTATAAAAATCAATCCCTAACTTACCAAGGTTGGCTAGATAAAAGTACGTCATCATCGGGTAGTCTTCGCCGGGGCGCACAAAGTCGTGCATGGTCGGTAGGGCCTCAAGCACGCGCCTTTTGGGACGGATGGCGTGGTTACTGTCTACCTCTACATGGTGTCCTTTGGGGTTATCAGCTACCATCTGAGCGTAAAAGTCGTGGATATATCTCATCGAGGGACCGAGGGTTTTATGGAAGTGGTCACTATCGGCAGGGAAACGACTGAAGGCCGACATATCCGCGAAGTCGCCTAGGTTAACGGTAGTCTCGGGCTGGTATTTAGCGTTTAGCTGTTGGATGACGCGGTGCATGGCTACGTCGTGGAGGGGTACTAGTTCTTGTACGTCAGTTACGGGGTCGATGATACGGCGGTAGTCAACCTGCCCATCACCATAAATGAGAACACGTTTAGCGAGGACTTTCTGGCGTCTACGGCGCGTTGGAGTAATCCTAGCCGCCTCAACGGGCTGGAAGCCCTCCAGGGGGTCTGTAGCGTGGTCATAGGAGTGAAGAGTGGTGGTGTCCCATTCGCCGTCCTTGCCTCGCATGGCAACTTCCCAGGTCTTTGATAGTTGTCCGTCTGGCTTCTCCATTATTCTGCGACCTCTCTGGCGAAGCTATCCGCCGTTACTATCTCTTGATCTAGTAAATATCGGGCGAACTTGATCTGTCTCTCTTTTCTCGGCGTAAGGTCGCTCAGGGGTTCAGCCTCGAGTGGGCCGTTTATTCTCACATAGGCTTGATATATGGCGTCCGTTGGGTAAAACTGCGGGTTCACCGTATAGCCAGATTCCTGCATATACTCGGACATATCGTCGAAGTTGGTGAATGATTCGCGGAAAGCCCTCATGGTAGACTTGCCGTCTGTCACCCTGAAATTGTCCATAAAGGGCATTTCTGAGTATAAAAACAGCTCCGCATTGTCTGGTCGGAGCGTCCACGTTTTACCACTCACATCAAAGGAGATGCTCGGGCCTTTTTCTTTAGGGCGTTTCTCTTTCATGACATTTCTCCCCACATCGCTCGGGTTTCAAGTTCATCTTCCGCCGCATGGATGATGATTTGCCTGTCCTCTATCTCAAGGAATAGTTGGTATTTATATCTGAGAAGCTCCTGTAGCCCCATTCTCTTAATCGCTCGCTCAATTCCCTCGTAATCCCTTTGTGTTTCGAGCCTATTTTCCACCGAGTTTCCTCGCCTTTCTTAGTGCGATAAGGGCGTCGATCATATAGCGGTCGTCTGGGAGTTTGGGATGGTTTCCCCACTCCTCGACAGTCTTTTGGTCGTGCTCGTCTCGGCACAGTTGTTGTTGGTTATCTGTTGACCTGATGTAGTTACGGACAAGGGCGGTCGCTCCCTTTCCCATAAACTTTGGGGTTCGATGATCGGTCGAAGCAAAACATCCATGCTCCTGGGTGTCCGTCAGCCGTCCCGGGGTTGACCGATTAAAGTATGAGCAACCTTCGTGGGCGTTCGGACACTCGGTAATCACAACTTTTCCCCTTATATTTATTAAAAGTTTATAGTGAAGTTGCTGAGGTGGGATTGTTAACCACCCCTAGGGCGACTAATAGCCCTAGAACAATGCTAGTAACGGCGCTGAGGGTTGCATCATCAATCACGATGACACCAAAGGCTTTCAGTATTAAAGCTAGAGCGGCGATTAAGCTGGTATAAAGAACGGGTGATTTCCATCTGCTTTGCATATTATCTCCTTTTATAGAAGTAAAAGTTTAGTATTCCGACAACGATGACGAGAAAGATTAGTAGGTAGATTGCGCCCATCATCTTTTGAATATTCCTGAACCACCGAAATACCACCACAATGCGCTAAGTATTCCCAGTACACTACCCCAGACCTGAAGCCACGCCCCGATGACAACGGCTATATCGACTTTTAGGGTTGTTAAGATTGCGCCTACTAGGAAGCAGGCTAGTGTTACCACCACCGCTACGACAACCGCCAGTATTATTCGCGAAAGCATGTTATTTCCTCTCTCTTATTACATAGAGGACTACGACAACCGCAACGACTATGAGTAGCAGGTTAATTAGTCCCCCACCGATACCCGAGATAAGCCCGAGTAGCCAGAGTATGACCAGGATGATTAGTATTGTTTCAAGCATTATTTTCCTTTTCTGAAGTTCGTAATGAACTCGTTAAATTGCTTTATTAGGCTTTGAAGCCACAAAATGAATGAATGATCTGACGTCGCCTGAGCCGTTGTGTCAGCGCGAGCCTTAGCATCGGCGGTTTGTGCGTCTATGAGCTTCTGAGCGTCTAGGGCGTCCTGTGCAGCCTTCTGGGTGGCAAGGTCGGCTAGTCGGGCGGTTTCGGCGTCGGCGGCTTGTTTATCCGCGATAGCCTTAGCAACGGCGATGGCCTGTTGATCCATCACAACCTTGCGCTCATCAGATCTGTATAGGCTATTCCGCACAACATCGTTCGGGAATTGCATATAGTGGGCAATTCCGCCTTCATCGACGCCAGTTGGGTCTCGTCCGATTAGCTCGATATAGTCAGCAATCACCTGTGCGCGAGTAGCGTTCACCACTACGGGTTCGATGGGCGCAACCACTCGCTCAGTACCGACATCTTCGCTCCATCCGAGATAAGTACAACCACCGTTATATTTTCCGTAATCATCTATGAGCGCCTGAAGATTGGGGTAGATAAACCCCTCTGCGTTGCTTCCTGGGAGTGATGAACTCGCAACGGTTCCGTTGCTAAGGGAGATGGCGACATGCCCCTCGGGGACACTACCAAGCTTGAAGTAGACGGGAACGGCTACTCCTGCGGGCGGAAGCTCGCCAGCGTGGTTTCCATTACCCGCATTCCAGGCGTCCATAGCACTCGGGTAGGGATGATCTGTTTCAAAGGCGTCCTGTACATACTTGAGACACCAGCCTCCGACGTATGGTATGTTCCAGCTTGCGCCTACGAGTTGAGTCCACATATTTCCTCCTTTATTTAATTACATAGTTCAATAAAAATATAAGGATACCGATAACTACTCCTGTTGCAGTAATCGTTCCAAGTATCTTACCCATAGTCAACTGCGAGTTTTGGGTAGCACCTTTTTGTGCCGATACATAACTAACTAATGGGGTAAGAATAGCCTCCATCTTAGTTTCCAAACTACCGATAGCCTGATTAACGGTTTGCGTGACAAAGGCGTTGGTGGCGTATAGGTTCTTATCGCCGCTACTTCTATTGATAGCATCGGTAGCAACGACTATTTTATCGTCTAGCGCCTTATGATTGGCAACATATTCGGCACGAGGTAACAGGTCTGAAGTCTGGTCGGCTACCTGTGTCACGGTCTCAGTGACCGCATCGAATCTTTTATCAGTCAATATTTCTGCCTTGATAACGGCCTCTTTAGCCGCCAATAGCGCGGCGTTTACCGCCTTTTCCTGACCGACGAGGGCTGTTTCAACGGCTTTTTGGTTATCGGCAAACCTTTGGTCTATTGACTCTTTCAGGGTTTCTACGGTCCATGTGGTATTTTCGGTCATTACTTATGTTCCTATTACCAGTACTGATGCACTCGTTGTGTAATTACCAGATGGCGACACTAGGTCAACAGTTACGGTTGTTGCGGTCGCCGCAGTAATAGAAACGTATTGTCTAGCATCGTCTACCATGTTTATAGCCACAGATGATACTTGTTGAATGGTTGAGAAGAAAGAAGTTGGAAGAGTTATAGTATATACAGCACCAGCAGCAGCAGACGCATGAACTGCCGTAATAACCCACAATAATTTAATTCCACCAAGATTTATGTAATGCATAGTGCCACCAGCAGTCCCAGCGTTAGCCTGAGATAAAACTTGTCCGCTAAAGATAGTCGAGAGAAGACCAGCAAAAGGTAGCCCCGTAGCATTAGTTAAAACAAGTGCCGATGGAGTGCCGAGATCAAGTCCAGTTTTTATCGTACCGTCTTGATTGTGAGAGACCAGGATACCGTCAACGTGTCTGTTGACCTCTGAGTTGGTGACTGGTATGTAAACACGGGTTGCTGAACCGGCGGTATAGTTTTGATCTGAGCCGTATCGAAGTACGAGCGAACCGATGGTGGTAGCGCCAGTAACGACACCCTCAAACTCCGTATATGTTCCGGCCGTGCGAGTTTCTACTCCGCTTACGATTGTCGTAGCGTCCATCGCAAAGATTACGCCTGTGTCGGTTGGCCAGTTAGATGTACTGACTACGTTTAGTGTCGTTCCACCTATCGTATGGCCGGGAGCGGCCAGCGTGGTTGCCGTACCGATTCCTACTTTAGTGAAATAATTTGTTGAGAGTGCGACCATTTTATTTTCCCCTACCTTTCGTTATTGAATTATTTATGCTTTGGGTCAATGTCATAATCTACCCCAGGCCCCTATATATGAGGTCTTCATTCGACATACCCCTAGTTGATACTGAACTCAGTAGGTAGTCACACCCCGCTTCTTCGGTGATAACCTCCCAGTCGGCCTGGTTCATCAGCCCCTTCGGTTTAGTGTCTAACACGGCGATACTCTTAGCGTAGGTATCAACCGCACCGACGCTACCGCCATACAGGTAGTCGCCCGAGTAGTCCCATTGTCCGATCCCAGTGAATGAAACGTCCACCGAATAGTGGTCTGTGCCCGTTGAACGGGTCGCGCCACGTTTCGTAAGACCGTAGGCGTTGGTGACTATACTTCCCCTGGGCTGTAGGAGTTTGAAGTATTGATGTCGTAAGTTTCCTAGTGATAGTCCGTCTTTATCCCAGACTAGAGACGAAAAGGCGCAACGAGTCTTAAACGGAACCCCGTTGTCTGTGGTGGTTTGTGAGCCAGCCCTTGTGAACTCTAGTATTTCGTTATTGACAAGTACGCATAGGTGGCTTATTCCTTGACTATCCTCGTACAGCCAGATGTCTTTAGCGGCAACCGTCCAGCGAAGCGTCCAGGCGCCCTTCCTCGATAGGTCTAAAATCCATATCTCGTTATTCTCGGTTGAACCGACGGGTAGCGAGAAGTATATTTTACTCTGGTATTCGACACCAACGGCTTTATCCAAACTGCCGAGACTTAATCTATCTACGTCGGGTACGATAACCTGTGAAATTGAGGTAGTCGTTAGAATGTTCATTATATTCTGTGAAGTTCCGGTGGACTTGAAGGCATCGCCAGTGGGGTAATAGAATGAATCCCCCGCCTTAACGGTTGCCCGTGGTGCGTAAGTGCTAGCCTGCCCGTTAGCTTCCATCACGTTAGGATAGAATATGACCTGATCGCCGTAAGTAACTGAGTCAAAGGTAACGTGGTTTAGCTTTCCCTTACCAGCCGCTCCCCGTGATGATGTCGTGATGACAGGATCACCCTTACCCGTCCTGAACCCGTCCACGAAATTAAGTTGCGTGTCGCCACCCTCGTCAATCGTCGTGTAACCACCTCCGTTAAGTGAACTAAAGTCACCCGTTCCAGGAGCGGCGTAGTACAGTTTATTATCTGAGGTAATGCCGTATATCTGGGCGTTACGGGCATCGACGTACATCCAGGTAAATACCGCGCCCTGAGTTGAGTTTGAGGCAGGGGAGGTCTTGAACGGATTAAGCGTGAGCGAACCATCATCTGTAAATGTGAGGGTCGTCAGGCCCGATAGGGTTATGATCTCATACAGTAGGTTCGGGTCGTCACCGCCGTAGATCGTGTAAGAGGTCGCCCCCGCCACCGTAGACCATGAAACCGCCACACTATTCGTGGCCGTCCAGTTATCCCTTATCGCATTGACGTTTATAGTCGTTGAAGCCGCTGACTGCGTACTCTCGCCTACTGCGTTGTTGGCCGTAACCCTGTAGTAATAGTTATAGGGTTTTGTACCTGACGTAAGACCAGCGGCGGCTACGAGAGTTGGTGCGGCAGGCGTAGCCAGGGCGGTATATTCCACCGTCGCCATCGTAGTAAGGTCAATGTAGGTGGTGTTGTTCACCCCGTTAAACACATAGACTCGGTTCTTAGATTGTCTGAAACCAGCCCATGCTTCGTCATCGTAGGCATTCGCCCCACCGATTAGCGTAAATACCCCGCCATCAACCTGACTGTAGATTGTGCCGACCCCAGCCACAACGAACATGAATAGTAGCCCCCTGGAGCCGTTATAGCGGTAGTTACCGCGTCCTACGACCGTATAGGCGGGTTGTGTACCATAAAGGACTAGCGGTGGCCTAGGGCGCGCTACGCCGTCCTGTTCGAGCGACACATTTGTCATATCTGACAGTGAGTCGCGTGGTCGTCTTGAGTTATCGAACGTGGAAATATACCCTTTGGCGAAAGTGTTTTGTGATATGTCGATAACCTTGCGGTTTGACTTCTGTGGTACTGAAGGGTAATCGAATGGCATTATCTTACTCCTGGTATCCTATTGACATTTGTTTTCAAGACCCTGGGGGTTCCGCGCCGGTTGTTCGTCACCATCTGGTGATATAGATTGTTCGCCTTGGCATTGAGGGCTGGGGTTTTGGCTTCGTATGTCAAATCATTAAAACTCAACTCCGACGCAACAGCATAAACGACCCAGTAAGGGTCATCACATGGTATAACGTCTGTGTCGTCCGTAAGGTCGAGTGGTTTGTAATAGCCAGGTACCTGTAATTCACCACCAACAACACTTGCGGGAATATCCGCATAGAATGTAATCGCTTTAGGATCTATTCCCGTAATGTAAACATCATTCTGATCACGTTCTTGAGGTTTATCTACTTGGTAGTTGTGGTCTTGCGTCGCCGAAACGGTTACAAAATCTGATGGATTTATGAAGTTACGGTGTAAGTTGTATGATTGTACGCCTGTCTTGATTATCGTTGTGTGGGTGAAAGTGTTAGCCGTCACGGTGTTGGTAAATGCTACCGTAACCGTTAAAACCGTGTCACTCGTAACTGTGTCAATGATTCGTTCAGTCTCGCCGTCTACTGTCAGTTTATCGCCGGGCTGGTAGTCGGTGAAATATGTACTCGTACCCGTTAGGGTCGTAGTTCCCGTAGTCGCTACTGTGCCTAACTCATTCGGTGAGTCTAGGTTGAATAGTGACGACCACGTGTGTTTGGTGTCGCCCGCGAACTCTTGTATCTTGCGATTGATCGTGCCCATCCAAAGCGAGTGATCGGGTGTCCCCGCAACGGGAACATCGTCATCCGACCCCCGATATGCAAAATTGGTCTGTGTCATACATTCTGAAACTTTCATGCTTTAGCTACCTTTCTGGTTATTTTCTTGCCCTTCAGTAAGTTTCTTAGTGCCGTATCGTATTTAAGGTTCGAGGCATTGGTGGCCTTAATCCGTGAGGCGTAGTCAATCTTTGCGACCTTGGCGGTTGATGCTTTTTTAACCGTTGATGTGCCTGTAGATTTTTTAGTTGTACTGCCCGCTGTCCCGCTAGCCGTACTGCCCTTTGCGCTTGCCAGATAAGCCAGGGCTGCCGCATCGCCTGGGTATGGATTGTTGCCTAATGCTCCAAACTTCTGGCCGTTGTAGGTAGTGCCCTCGCCCCAGTCTCCATAGCCCGTGCCACCCGCCGCTTTGTTGGCCGTGTACAGTTTGAAGGCGTTTTGTAGTTGTGTATCGACTGATGAACCCGATGGGATGTGCTGGTCTTGGAATAATCCATAGGCGGCCCCACCATCTCCTACGGCCTGAGAATTGCCACCAGATTCATGTTGAATAACCCACAGCATCTTAGTGACTTCGCTTGCAGGAAATACTTTAGATACTGGATCGCGCCATTGTTCGACTGGCTGGGTTTTGTATTTGGTAGTTGCAGTAGTAGTACCCGTAAGTTGGCTATCCATCTGTTTAGACTGATCGTATAGTTGTTGAGCTTTGGCCGGGTCTTTTTGGAAGTAGGCGTTTTTATCAGCGTTAGATAGGTTGTAGAAGTCTTTTACTTCGGCTGGATATTGGCTTGTGACGGCTTCTTTGTTTAGCGAGTTTTGTTTAGTCAATGCGTCTGGGCCAGTGATTGTGCCATCTTTTATGCCCTGATTGTAGGACGCTAGGTGCGCTTGATAAGTTGATGCGGGATCGGCATTTGCACTTGTTGTGGTATAGCTTGCGACTGATTTACTGCCATTCTGAAGGGCGATCTGGTTCGCGGTGAGGTTCTTCGGTGTATACCCGTTCCCTGGGTTAGCGGCATCGTTTTTTGCATATCCTAGGGCGGCGACATCGGTTTGAAGCCTATTGAGGGCTTTTGCTCTATCCGCCTGGTTGAGGGCTTTGTATTCGGGCGTGTTAATGAGTTGTTGTCTCATCGTGTCGTATGACTGCGCTATCGTATCTGACACGGGTTTAGCCGCCGCACTATTGAACCTGTCTGTGATAGAACTCTGTATATTCTTCCCCTGGACTTCGGACGGTTTAATCACACCTAGTCCAGCAAGGGCGCTATCGCTCGCAAATACGGCATTTTGACCAGCACCGCCCGTTGCGGTTCGGATGGTATTGTCGATCATGCGCGGTGACGTATTAGTGAGGTTGCCGAGGACTTTTGCCGTACCGCTGGTGTACTGGCCATACTGCTCATTGGCGGGTAGGTTCTTTTGACTATCTGGCACGATTTGATTACCCGTAAAGAGGTTCTGGTTTTGGACACTCTCTATAACGGGCTTCAGGGCTTGGGGTACTACCTGGTTAGCTATCTGGCGTGGATTCTGTGCGTTGATTGAGGTGGTCGTACCGATTAAATCACCCAGAACTGATGCTATATTCAGGGTATTGTTACCGTATGCCGTCTCTATGGAATTACGAGCGATGTTGTTGAGGTTGGCAATTTCCTGTGATACGGGTATCTTAATTACATTCCACCTACCCGTGGCTTGGTCTTTGACTGGATTATCTGGGACGATGATTAAGTTGCCCTGTTTTTCATAGTCGCTGATGTCGTCATAGGCCGCTTTTCGCTTTGGATCGCTGAGATTCCAGGCCGTTGTCGTCATGGCGGGGAGGATACTTATTACCGCAACTTTAGCGAGAGTTTGGACGGGTCGGTTCTTTATGTTCCTCAGAAGCGTCCTGGAGCCTTGTATGCCCGCGTTAAGGTATGGGAGGGCACTATTGAGGACTGCGCCATATTCGCCGTGGCGCGCGAAATTGACCGTATTGTTTCGGGCGGCGTTTGCACCGTAGGTAACTGCGTCGGCCTTACTCATTCCTTGCTTGAGGGCGGTGTCCTTGTTGCCGAAGTACTGGAGTGCGCGGGTGAACTCCTCGGAGCGTCCGATTGTATTCTCGACAGCCCTGATGAGTTCGGCGGGATGCGTAACAGTATAGAGGGCTTTTGTGCCTACGTTTTTATTTGCACGGATATTCTTGATGTTTGCAACTGGCGCATTTCGGGCGATGTCAAACGATGTTCCACCAGCACCCTGTCGGACGAGTTCGGCGTATGATTTACCACCGTGGTAGAGCGCAGCAGACCCGGCTTGTTTAAGGGCTGACGGATTAAGTGCTGATGTCCTGAACGGGTGTTCGGTGTTGATAAAGGCCGATACAACGTCTTTTGTGACGTTTGCAAGAGCAAACCCTGAGTTTACCCCCGTTGCACCGAGGCGAAGAATACGGGTCGGGATACGGACAATCTTTCCGATGATTCCGATCTGTTCTTTATTGAGAGACTTGGCGGCGGCGGCAATTTCTGGGGTCGTCTCAAATCGACGAACTTTTCCGTTGTCGAGGTAGGAGATGGTTGACTTTGTGCCGACAATTTCGCTTGGCCCTAACTCTCTCAGGTTGAACGGGTTGTTGGGTAGTTTTCTATAGTCAGCGAGGATTGAGGCGGCTTTGTTGCGCTCACCCTGCGAGATAACATCATTCGTCTTATTGACGATTGACGAGAGCGGGCTTTCAATCTGGCGAGCTGATCCCTTAATCTTCTTAACCACTGACTGCGTAGAGATGGAGGCTTTACCGCTTCCGTTACCCTTGAATGTCGTTAGTTCACCATCTCCGAAGATACGATTAGCGGGCACATAGTTGGGGTACTTCGCCTTGAGCATAGTAGCGGTGTCTTTAGAGATAAGTCCGTAACTGGCGGCTTTATCAAGTAGACCCTGGTTATATTTCATGACTGCTTGGGCGTGTGGCTCATAGGTTCCCTTGAGTGATTCCACGAGTTTAGCGTCTGCGCTTAGGTTGCGACCCGTCTTTACGCCATTCTTTTCGAGGTCTACTGCGTGTTTGGCGATGAGGTATTGATCGAGGGCTTTTGTATCTGGTACATTCTGAATAACCTTCGCCAGTCCGTTATCCTTGATGTATTGTCCAGCGATTGAGTCGGCGCGAAGTGCTCGGTCAATCTGGGGGGTGATGTTTTTACTAAGCGGTATATCTGCGCCATTTTTGATGGCCGCGTTCATTGTCTTTTCAATGGGGGAGAAGCTGTCTAGGAACTTTACGTTGGCGTCGTTATGCAGTTTAGAGATAAGCCCATTATCGCCAGCTTTTCGAGCGGCTTCTTGGGCCTTAAACTGTTGCTTAATATAGTCGTTGGTGCTTATATTAGGAGTAGATGAACTACCTTGTGCTGATGGTTGTGCAGTTCTTACCAATTTTGATGATACTGGGCTTAATTGCCCTGGGACTTCTGGCGTTCGCGGGGGTATACTTTCTTTTGGAATGGCTTTTGGTGCGCCTAGGTTTGATCCGACGATAGGCAAACCTTGTGTCGCAGTATCTTTTGCTAGTATCTTTGCAAACTTAGGTGCTTCTGGTGCTGGTATCTGAGATTTAGTGACTCCATTCTTGAGGGAGGGTGTCTTACTTACTTGTGGGGTAGACTGATTGATAATAACTTCACTCTCGATACCCGGGACGACGGCCTTGATAGAGTCTGGGCTTACGTCCATTTTAGTTACACCACTCGATAGACCCTGCGACGCTCGCTCTTTCGCGAGTACTTGTGCCATGCCCGGATCAAGTGTAGTAGACATATTACCGTCTCGAACATCGCCGACTCGGTAAACAGTTACCGTACCGTCGGCATTTTTCGGAATAGTATCAACATGAGATTTAGTTGTAGCTCTACCCTGTGGCGTAGACGATTCTTTTACTAAATTGTCTATCGACTTGGTGTTTGTGCTGCCCAGGGGTTCTTGCTTATAATTATCAACCGCTTTCGATAATGGCGTTACTTGTGGGGCAGGGTCTACTGGTGCTTTTCCGCCAGGTACTTTAGCGAATCCAGCCTGAGCGGTTGGGCTAGTCTGTGCGTCTTTTATGCCAGTGACTAATTTGGTGGTTGCTCCAGCGCCTACTTTAAGTCCAGCTCCAGCTATTCCGCCCGCTGCCGTCATAGCACCAGCCTGTAGTCCAGCTACGGTCGCCTGTCCTGGGTCGAATCCGGTCTGTCCGCCGTTGCTTATCGCGTTTAGCCCTTGATCTAGTGCGTTTAATCCAGCAAATGTGGGGACAGATACGGCACTACTTGCGCCGATCTTGGCCGCGCCACCGACTAATTTACTGGTGACGTTACCCGCAACCTTATCGGCAACCACATTACCGAGCGTGTCCAGTGTCTTTCCCCCTACTCCACCGACGAAGTATGGTGCATAGTGAACGCCCGTTTTAGTAAAGTCTGCACCGAACTGTGCTGGGGAAGCCTTACCACTTGCAACGTCCTGGGGTACAAGCGACTGGTTTAGCTCATTATTTACCTGTTGTTCAGTTAGGTTGCCGAGTTGCTTACTATATGCTCCACCGAAAGCATTAGAGTTTATCATACCCTGGATTCCCACGACGGGGACCATTACGGTGTGATAGGCTTTCTGTGCGTCTGTTACGACGGGTTGAACGATATTTGTATTCGTCCAGTCTCCCGTGGCGCGGGCAGTATTACCGAGATCGTTTGCGATTGCTCCAGGATTCCACACATTTGCCTGCGCGCTCTTTACGCTCGCATCACTTTTGATGAGGTTCTGCTGGACCTGCGGTGTCATCTTATTCCACGTCTGTAGGTTTATCCCTGAGACGGGAGAGGCGGGGGCGGTTGTGGCGAGCTGACTTTGAACCCGCGCCGTAGTGCTGGGCTGGGTTGTATTGAAGTTGAGCTTTTGGGCTGTTGACGCTGGCTGTGGGGTACTCTTAACGGGAGGCTTGTTCCAGCCGAAGGTGTCGCCGAGAAACTTCGCCAGATCGAACATTGTTTGACCCCCTAGCGTCTAAGTTGTTTTAGTATATTTTCAAAGCTTGTTGTGGGTGTTTGGCTGAAGTTCAGGCCATTATCTGCTGGATAGCCGAAGTTACCTGGATCTTGTCCGTTGAAGTTCCCGCTATTCATGTCGTTGTTGTACTGAACCGCCTGATTGTAGTAGCCCGGGGCTGGAGTGTGACCATTTACTGTTCCGGGGGTCTGTTGGCCCTGATATTTGAACGGGGGTTTGCTGTCGAATGTAAAGTTATCTTCTTGGGCGCTTGCTGGATATACTTGACCGCCAACCATTGCTCGTCCATCGGGCATTCTTTGGAACCCACTGTGATTGCCGTATGCCTGTTCAAGCGGTGCGCTTACCTGCTGTTGTGGTGTTGCTGCATATCCTGGCTTAGCCTGTGGCTGGTCGCCGATCCCTAAAAGTTTTCTAAGTTGTCCGAAAATGTCCATCATGCTACTGTGCCCTCGGTGAGGCGGCGACGGAGTAAGCTGGCATATGGGTTGGTGCTATCAATCCCCTGGTTCTGTGCGTTCACGGTGCTACGATCTGTCTGATAAGCTGCCAGGTCTGGTGTAGCCGCCGCCGCTGTCTTTGGTGCGTAGTTTGGTCGGAATTGGTCGAAGAAGCTCTGTACGGTGTTTCGTGAGTTGTCGATAGCCGTCTGGTAGGGTGCTTGGGCTGCTTGAACCTGTGCATAGCCACCACCGTTATTCTGTACCTTCTGCACGGCGTTAGTGGCTAGTTGTGAGTTAATGCCCTGTCGCTGGGTCTCAATGCCCGTGCTCAGCGTGTTCTCGTTATTTTTCTTCTGGTTGGCGAGGTCTTGTAGGACTTGTTCAAAGCTAGACAGGTAGTCGTTCTGTGACTTATCAATGCCCCGTAGGTTAGCCCCGTAAGTATCAGTAATACCTTGGCGTTTTGAAGAAAGGTCTGTACCGATGACGTTTGGTAGCATATCCTTAAAGGCCGATGAACCCGTACCACTGGCTCGTCCGATTATCTGTGAGAGACTGCGATAGCCGTTGTTGGCGTTCTTATTAGCGGTGTTGAAGCCGTTTTGTTTATCCGTATTCTGAGTAACCCGATTGTCTTGGTAGACGCCGAGTTGCTTAGTTTTGTCAGCGTTAGCGTTACCGACCTGTTGTCCATATTCACTACCGATTCGAGACATACCCTGATCTAGGCCCGTGTTAGTGCGGGATAGTAGGTCTCTGAGTTGGTTGGCTTGATCGTCTAGGTAGGCGTTGTTTTGGGCGACTGTTGCGCCCGAAGTATTTACGGAACCACCCGTACTGCCACCCGAAGCATAGCCACTATAACCACCCGTGCCGCCCGTGTCTTGTGCTGGTTGGTCAACTGAGCGCATAGCCCAGAAGTTCGGATCAACGGCTGGACCGCTTGTGCCCATAGAAGCACCCATTGTGCCACCTATCTGACCACCGATGGCTTTGTTTGCCGCTGTTTCCAGCGCGCCATAGTCAATGCCCGTTCCCTGTCCGAACTGTGTATTAGTAATAGGATTACCGTCTTGGAAGTAGTTTACTCCAGTCGGTTTGAGTTGATAGCTATATGCCATAAAAAATCTCCAAAGTTGAAAGTTGAGTTGCTTTCGACCTCTGAAGATTCAGTTGAGTCTGTAGATTCCTGCGATGAGGAGCCTCTATTTATCCACATTGTACCACACTTTGAACAATAAATAAATGGGATAATTAACGCGAAGGAAGTCGCGCTAACGGGTGGACCCCTATACTACCTTTCTAGTTAGGGTTATAATTCCGCTATCCAGCTAAAACCATTATAACTTGCACCAAAATTACCAGTAACCGAGTTTATATTTGCGGTAAATACAGTAGTTGATATACTTGTGACGAATAGTATTGGCATTGTACCACCACCTCCGAACGCTCCTGTAAAATCGCTTGGAGATGATGGTGCGCCACCAGTTTTATATCCTAATAAACAGGCTAAGACTTTTGGGGCGGTTGCAAATGCTGTCGGGAACGTTACCGTTACACTTCCATTACCTGATGAACCTCCATTTGTTGTGTAATTCCACCCAACTTGTCGAATAGATGGGCTTAATGCGACAGGTAATTTTGTATTACTATCTAACGCCAGTATCGTACTAGCTGTCGGCGTAGCTGAGGCATTGAACCCATCGACCGTCTCAGCATTTAAATTAGTTACCTTTGTAGTTGAGGTTACGGCTAGTGGTGATGTACCCGTAGCTACGGTTGAGGTAAGTTGACCTGAGACGCTGAGTGATGTGCCCGTGGCTGCACCGATAGCTGGCGTTGTTAGAGTAGGCGAAGTTAGTGTCTTATTAGTTAGTGTGTCTGTGGTGGCCCTGCCTACCAGGGTGTCGGTGGCATCAGGTAAAGCTAGTGTCCTATTGGCTGTCTGAGAGGCTGTTATAGTTGTAGTAGTACTAGTAGTAGCTCCGGATAAACCTATTGATATAAGTTTTGTAATATCTGTACCATCAGCAATACGAAGCGCTTCAGTCATTCCCGAAGCAGAACCAACAATCAGTACGTTACTAGTATTCGCTGTAATTTTTGATTGTGACATTCCAGGAACGGTAAATGTACCAAATGTATTAGCACCGTCAAGTATTACCGGATTAGTTAGTGTTTTATTAGTCAGAGTTTGAGTTGTAGTTTTATCTACCGTAGTGGTCGTATTGATCGCTACGGTATTGCCTGAAATAGAGATACCCGTTCCTGCTATGAGAGAGCCGGGTCCGGCACTTTGAATAAAGGTAATTGCATCAGTCCCTATTGCTGGACTATCGGCAGAACTTACATCCCAAGTCGTGGCGGCGAGAACAGTGCCAGAAACAACATAGGTCGTGGCGCCCGTCTTAATATCTCCTGTCTGGTTGAAGTCTAACGAACGAGTCAGGACAAAGACCGCTATACCCGAACCCGTTGCGGTTACGTCGTAGATACCGTTTTGGAAGGTCGATACTTGGTTTTTTACAAGGATACGCTGCCCGACCGATGGAGAGCCACTGTCGATACCAATAGCACCCATAGCTACACCCGTAAGAGTGGCGCCTACGCCTGCTGTCCCATTACTATAAACTACTGTTGGAAGGGCTGCAGTTGTTGCATAATTTGATGCTTCTTTTCCAGGGGTACTTCTGACCGCTTGTTGGACAAAAGCCGTTGATGCTATTTGGGTTGTGCTGTCTCCTGCGGTTGGAGTTGGAGTTGAGGGGGTTCCCGTGAGTACTGGGGAAGTATCTACTACAAACTTAGTGCCCGTACCTGTCTGAGAGGCGATAGATGTAGTCGCTCCAACTGAAGTAATGGGGCCAGTTAGATTTACCGCACCACTTGAACCTGGTTTTGCTCCCCATGGAAGTATTGGCATTATTTATCTCCTTTACTGGACATTGTAACAAACCTTATCTGTTGTGCTGGCGGCTGAACGTATATACAGCGTATTAAGATTGCAGGTAAACGACATAGCCTGTCCTGGTGACAGTTCAAACCCATTAGAGGTCGTCACGCCCGATCCACCAACAAATAGTGTGGCGGCGTTGGTTGATAGCGCCTGTACGATAATGCCGTTAGTCGGTACGGTCGATGCCGCACTTAACTGTACGGCTGCAGTATTAACGGTCACCTGATTAACATTCACCGCCGCCGAGGTTGTGCCGACTGTTCCTATGGCATTTGTACCCGTGGCAATCGTAGGAGTATTTGTCGCAAGTGAAACGGGCTGGGTTGCCTGATAGAATGTGCCCGTTACTGGGGTGGATGGCATTGAGGCTAAAGATACTGGCTGAGTCGCTTGGTAAAAAGTACCGTCAACCGTGATGGAGTTTCCTCCGTCTTGGATGTTGACCGCACTCGCACCCGTTGAGTTGTTGACCGTTACGTCTCCGATGTCCACCCCCGAGTTTGCTTGATTAGTAGATTGAACAGCAAAAGTGCCCGCATTCGTGACGGCATGAGCATTTACTGTTACGGTAGGCATCGTAAGAACATCGACTTGCATTTCTGTGCCCGTAACCGCACCAGCGATTGTGGTAATTCCTGCGTTTGTTACTGCGACCGTGCCATCTACCGTTATTGTATTACCGCCATCTTGTATATTGACAGCCGCCGCTCCAGTGGAGTTGTTTATTGTTACATCGCCTATATCTGTGCCCGTAACCATCTTGGCGTTCATGGCGGCGAGAGTAGTTTGTGTTGCCACATCAGTTGAACCCGTAAAGGTAACGGCATGAGATGGTACGGAAGCAAGTGAGACTGGGACAGCAGTATTTCTTAGTTGTGTATCCGTTAATCCTTGTGCGGGCGGCGTAAGGGTGGTCATCTGAGCAGAGGTTAATACGACGGGCACAGATGCGGCGGCGAGTGCCTGACCAAGTGCGGGCGTCTTCGTATCAATCGAGTCAACGTGTCCGTGTACTGTTCCGAGAGTCGTTTCAGTAGCGAATCCAGTTATTACGGGAGCGCTTGCGATATTTGAGACCGTTACTTGATGGTTGTCGGCTAACTGTTTTGCGGAAGTTGCAAAGCCCGTGATCGCAGCTGGGGGCGTAAGAGTAGTTATTGTCGCAGTCGGTAAAATAACAGGCACAGAGGCGGCCGCAAGTGCTTGCCCTAATGCTGGGGTTTTAGTATCTATCGAACCAGTGGAAGTATTGCCAGTATCTTGCTTGGCAGAGGTCGCCAACCCAGTAGTGTCAACCGATACCGCTGGCATAGAGGTCACAACTACATTGTGCCCGTCCGGGAGTTGCTTGGCGCTTGTGGCAAAACCCGTTATAGCGGCGGGGGGGGTGAGAGTAGATACCTGTGCCGCAGTCAATACGACCGGTAGTGAACCCGTAGCTAGGGCTTGCCCTTGAACTGGGATATTATCGGTCTTCGCTTTAATCGCAGCTAGGTTACCACCCGTCTCATTGGCGAAGTTGGTGATCGGATTTTGTTCTTGGGTCTTTTGAGTATCGGCGGCCTTCGTTCTGGTCGAAAGGGCTACGTCTATATTGTCGGTTTTGGCTTTTATAAGAGCGAGGGTTGTTTCGGTTGCGAAGTCTTTGCCCGCTATTGTAGTGAGAGATGAGTTGCCAGATGTCTGAAGGGTGTCTGTTGCTAAACCGGTCGTGTCAATGGTAACAGGAGGAATCGTGACATTTACGTCTAGTTTACCGCCAGTAACAGTGACGGCATCACCACCAGCGTCTACTATTTGAGTCTTTTGCGTTCCATTAGTTTGAATAGCATCTGTTGCTAGTCCGGTGGTATCTATGGTAACTGGAGGAACTGTAATCGTAGCGTCAACGGGAATTTTACCATTTATGAGTTCTACAAATGCTGGAACGCCGTTACTATCCTGATATGGTGTGGCGCGTCCGCCACCGCCACCGCCCGAGCTGACCGGCTTGTCGATAAGTTCTTTCAATAGTTTGTTTGACTTGGTGATTAACCCTTCAACCTTGGCATTGTCCGTTTTGTATTCAGGTATGATTATTTTCTTGATTGCGTCTACAACACCCTTAATATCCTTCTGTAGAGGTTTGAGGTCAGTGGGCGGTATATTTACGTTTGGTGCGTCAACGTGGACTACGGGGGCTTCTACGACGGTCTTTTGGTCTTTTACGAACTGCCCGACGGCTATAATGGCTTCTTTTAGTGACTTGAGCTGGTCGGAGTAGTCAACCATCTTCATTTCCGGCATCTTCATGTGGTCTTTGGGAATTGCCTTGGTTTCAGCCAACATATCGGTCATTAACTTGGTGAGTTCGGTCAGGTCGGTGTCTTTATGTGCCCTAATGGTGGCGTGTAGGGCTTCGATATAGGGGATAACTTCTAGGGCATCGGGTGTATCAATAGAGGTGAGTTGATTGATAACTTCAGACTTTTGTATATGGCCTTCGAGATATTGAATCAATGAGGCAGTCGCTGACAATACTGTATTCGACGTATTAACGGATGCTTGTAAAATATCATCGTGCCGTTTAGTCGATAACTGATTATCAGCGTTTGTCTTATTGATTTGAGCCAGTTTGTCTACGTTCATGTTTACTCCGTTATGGGGTGGTGACTGAATTATCGCCACCCACTGTGTTTATTATTAGACGCTACTAACAAAACCATCCGCCGAGAGTGGCTGCCACTCAACAAAGTGTTGAATTACTCCAGTGGTGGGGGTGTTGGTTGTTGAGTATGTGAACTCTATATCTGTCTGTACTCCGCCAGTCTTTTGATTAACAACAAACGGCATAAATGTTTCGGCAGCAGTTGCGGCTACCGTGTCTTTAACAGCGCCAGCGGCAGAACTTGTATAAATTAAAGCGACACTTACAATACTATGGCGCGAAAGATACGATCCAACTGGTGCGTTAGATAACGTTGTACCCGTTGCCAAAGATATAGCTACTTGGGCTGTTTGGTCGTTGATTCTCCAGTAAGCGGCCGTAACCGCAGATCCTAGAACGGTTGTTACAACCGAATATAGTTGACTGATATGAACCGTACCTGTTATGTGAAATAACGGTGTTGAAACGGTTGTATTGTTTCCTGTCAATGTTTGCGTCTTTGAAGCCTTGTTGTACTTCATGTTGAGGATTTCCCCGATGGCTGGCATTGTATTCTCCTTTCCTGCAACCCCATAGCCTTATTGCTACGGGGCTATTAAGTTTACTGTTAAGCGGCCGCGAAGATACCTGATTGAGCCGTCATGACCCAGTTAGTACCATCAGCTACTAGGGTGATCGTATCACCGACAACTGCTGTACCCTGAGTATTCGTCAAAGTTGTACCACTGATAGCGGTTCCAGCGGCGCTAGTCTTAGCCTTAACGGTTCCACCCGTGACGGTGAATCCAGCGGTGACGTTAGCCACTACAAAGGTGAAGAACAGGCCAGCGGCGTTCGTTGGTAGTGTCCAAGATGGCGTACCACTCGTTGAACGGTTGATAAGCACCTTGCCTGAGTCGGCAGCTGTCAAGACAACTGTCGCTCCAACAAGAGCGCTCTGGGCCACAACTTTGGTCTGACCACCGGTCGAGGCCAGTGTTCCAGTAAAGTTAGTTGTTCCACTGAACGTATTAGTACCCGTGAAGGTGTTGTTTCCTATAAGGGTGTTGTCCCCTTGTCTTACGAACTTTGGCATTTTATTGCTCCTTTATACTTTCTTTGGTTATGAATGACCTATTGTGATCGTTCAGTTCTGGTCTATGACTACTGAATCGGTGATACTTTAGGTAGATTTCAATTTAATTTACTATTAGGCTTCTATTGAAAATGCGCCACTAACTGATTGAATGACCCAGGCTGTTGAGTTACCACCGACCAAAGTGACATAACTGCCGACTGGTTGGTTAGTAAATACAATGTCCTTGTTGTCCGTACCGGTTGCGTCACAACCCTTGATACCATCACCAGCATCTGGGCTGACTGTCAACACTTGTGGGTTTGCACCTACTCGTAGAGTCAGCGTTTCACCGGCCGCTACGGCGTGTAGCGTGACCGTGACGGCAGCGGCAGTAAAGTTTAGAACCTTACCACTGTCGTTCAAGTCAGTAGTCAGTGTTGCGGCTGTGATAGTTTCTTTAGTTCGGAAGCCATACCCGACCGAGTTGACTCCTGTTGAATCAATAGCCATAATTATTTATCCTTTTCTACTAGGGTCTTTGCTGGTTGTCGAGAATTAGCCACTTTAGTTGCAATTACTTCCAACTTAGCCTTCTCTTCCTCTTTTTCCTTGGCCTCTGCGAAACGCTTTTCAGTGTTGTAGATAGCCATTGCGCGAACTTCATCTAGTCTATTTGGTTTAATATCTGACATTTTTAGTGTCCTTTCACGCCATTAGGCGGGGTTAGTTATCTGCTCTAGGCGGTCATGTGGATGGCAACGCTGTTGACTTTGTTGGTATCAACAAAGGCATCGTAGCGGTGTCGGTACTCTAGGACATCACCACTTACGCCAACTGGGTTAGAGTGAAGTGTGTAATCTACTAGTTTTTCAGGAGCTACACAAACGCTTGGGTGACTGATAATCAAGTCACAGTTAGCAGGAAGGCGGTTAGAAGGCACGACAAAGACTTCTACGTTGTCAACCCTTCCAAGTGAGCCACTCTGCAACATTCCCTGTCCCTTGTCGCTATCGAGTACAAAACCACCTTGTTTAAGGAAGTTGTAGTAAGCGGCTGTCATAGCAGCAACGCGACCCTCTTCAGGTGCTTCGTTGTCAGTTGAGTTAGCGTTAAGCGCTAGGAAGTTTGTGAAAGCGTTAGAGGCGGTAGTAGCGGCGTCAGCAACGATGTCGTCGCGGTTTGCCACAGCACCAGCCGTAACGATTGCCTGGAAGACGTAGGCATCAATTTCTGGTACAAGCACATTCTTTGTTGCTTGTGCAAGATACTTGCCTGGTTTGCGAATCATCATTGAATCCTGGAAGTTAGCCTTGTCGATTGTCTTTGTCCATGCACGGTCCATTGCTAGGGTCCATGTTTGCTGAGTGTCTTCAATTTCGCTTGCAGCACCATAGCGGTTGCCCTGGGCGGTTTTGTCGTAGTTGCCCATTGTTGGGTCTGTTAGCGTCGAAACAATGATCGCGTTTACACCGTCCCAAGAGTAATCCTGGTTAGTGAATGCTTTACTTTTCGAGCGCACTCGCAATAGTTCAGAGGTTTTCGTCTCGAACTTAGTTGCTAAATGAATTGCCATTTTAGTGTCCTTTTCTCATCATCTACCAGCGCTTAGCCTCCTCGTCAAACCCTTCCATATCGGGGTCAGTCTTAGGTTCTTTCGGTGTTTTGGAGGGTGGTGTCATGACCTTGGATTTCTCCTTGATCTTGTCGTCGCCCTGTTTCCTTGCACCGATTTGGGTTAAGCGTTCAATAGAATCGGCTTTAGATTGTAAATATTTATACAAATCTCCACTTACTTCACTTGGGTTGCCCCATTGGTCGATTTTGACGTGTATTGATTGGAATGCGTCAATGGCGGCGTTCACTTCGGCTTGTATCTCTGGTGTCTGGTCTGACAGTATCGGAAAGTCCTTTACTGCTCGCTCATAGCCATTCGTTAGCTTGTTGGTGTTGCCTTCGACCTTATTGTTGTAAGCATCGACTTGCAGTTGCCTGACAGCCGTTTGCACGTCATCGTCACCCGCTTCAGATATGTACTCCTGTTGCTGGTCTTTCTGCTGTGCTTCTTGGGCCTTGCGCTGTTCACGCTCTTGGATTCGCTTTTGAGCCATTTCATTGTTGAAAGACTTTTGCTTGTCCTCGTCAGATTCCTCTTCGGTTGTCTCTGTTGATTCGTCGGCTTGCGCCTCCTCGTCTACGGCTTCTTCCTCAGATTCTTTTTCCGCTGACTCGTCTTCGGTTTTATCCTCTGGTTTGTCTTCGGACACAGTTGATTCGGATTCGTCATCCGCTACATCATCAAAGTTCAGATCCATATCCTCGAGAGATACGTCATCGTCTGATGTGTCTTCTACTGGTGCAGTATTATCTGCCATTATCACTCCTTTTGTTGTGGGCAGACCGAACGCCCTTAATCTGGTCTAGCAGTACGGTGCGAGCGTTGGAGAAAGAGGTTCTCCGCTGGAGATATAAACCCGTTGGGGTCTTTATAGCTCCGGCGCAATATCCCTTTTGTTTGTTAGGAAATGACGGTGGCTGGGGTGTCCAGCATTCTCGCAACTAACGACGATCCCCCTCTTCACCCATCGGTGAGTTACTTTCGGCAAGTTATTCAAGTCCAGTTGGTACTCGACGGTAGGTTCTTGCTCTACTTCTTCTGGTTCTTCGTTCATATAAGTTTGTTGTCCCGCAAGATATTAGTCAGCCTGCCCTTAATAGCATTGATCTTCTCAACCGTGAGTCGTCTGGCTCGACGTTCAACCCTAAACTCATCGTCGGTCATTTTATCCTCGTCAACGTATGGCCCGAACATCAGATCGTTTAGTTCTTTATTGATCTCAGCGACTAGAATCTCACCGGCTGGTTTTAGCACCTGTCGTTTCTTTTTGGCTTCTTCTCGCTTCGCCTGGACTAGCTCTTGAACTTTTGGCCTAGCAAAGCTGGCACTAGTAGCACCCGAGTATAAAAGACTGTCATCTCTGCCTACCCGTTCTGTCATCCCTGTGTCCTCCTCTGCATTTCAGCGATTACGTCTTGGACGGGGAATCCCGCATGCTCGGCGGCTAGTGCGGTAAGGGCGGTGTTCTCATCAACGCCATATTGTTTCATCACAGCATCTATGTTGGCCCGCATCTCGGGTGTGACATCTTGTCCACCTTGTTGTGCTGGAGCGCCTTGTGGGGCATTAGGTGCGGTCGTTTGTGGGGGTTGTGCGGCATTAACCATATCTAGGGCTTGACTGTGCCCCTGTTGCTGGGCGGATTGGTCTAGTTGCTGTTGCTTCTGATCGACTGCCGCCTGAACGGGTGATGTCATCTGTGACGGTGACATACCAGCCTGGGCTTCGATTTGACGCTTGATGTCTTCTGGGGCGTCTTTATAGTTCAGTGACTCGCTTGGAAGTTTAGGACCTTGAGTTACGGGCTGCTGTGGTTGCCCGCCTACTGGTGGTTGTCCCTGTTGCATTGGCTGTCCAGTTGTTGGGTCAATGGATGGTTGCATCGGCTGTCCGTTCTGGTCTACCTGTCCCGCTTTGTCTTCTGGGCCAATATCGGTGATGATCTTATCATTATCGGTCGTGAGTTTAACCATATCGGCGTACAGTTCGCCCTTGTTGAACTTCTTACCAACTGCCTGAAGGTCTTGGGCAAAGGTAGGATCACTAGCGGACAGTTCGGCTACTCGTGTCAATCCTTCGAGTTTGTCGGCATCATCTTTGGCTTTATCAACCTCTGGGTCTATCTCAAAGTCAAACATGGCCCTAACGGTGTCCCACTTAATCTCTAGTTGGTTAGACACTTCACCGTCTTGACTCTGTGGAAACTCTAGCCCGCCTTTTTGTAGGATTTCGCGCTCGTCGTCAGACAGTTTCATCAAGTCCGTGCCTTCCATGTTGGCAAAGTGGACGTTTATCATGGACTTTGCGACGGCTTCATAGGTAACATAAAGGTTGTCTTTGAAATCTTCATCATCTATTGAGAGAGAGGCGGCTTGCATTTTCACACCGGCTGGAGTTTTGGATTGGGTTGGATCGCCCGAACCTTGGGCTGTTGCGCTCGTGTCTCCTAGGGGGATGAGTTGATTAAGTGAGGTCTTGTACATCATGATTCTTTCAGGTAGCGCCTGGTAGATACCGTTGGCTAGTTCTTGGCGGACAACTTTAGCACCGCCCGTGAACCAGATGGCGTTCTCTTCATAAACAATGGAGTCGAGATCTACGTCATCTTCGTTGCCCTCGATAGCAACTGGTGGTCGTATGCCCGTCTGCGTGGCTAGAACATCGGCTTTACGGAAGTAATCTAATACGTTCTGCGTACCACCAGCTAACTTAACAATCCCAATTCCGTATGGGTTAACCATGTCTTGGTAGCAATATAGGAAGTGAATACCACAATCGCCCGTTGGGTCTGGGTTGCTCCACTCTCGGACGGTTTCATTGGTGTTCGAGTGATACATATAGAATGGGGCGTCTGCGCCTTTTTGGACGGCTATGCAGAACTTAAACCCGACAGGCCTAACCTTCTCGCCGTTCTGTTTGGGTTCGTCCTGTCCGTCGCGTGACTGTGTACCGTTACTTGCAAGGATCTTCTCTAGGGCGGGGACATTCCATTTATTAACAGTCTGCTTGCCCTTGGCTGGCTTCTCAGACTTGGCTTGCTCGATCATGTTCTCTAGTTGGAGTTTCGAGTAGTAAATGTCCCAGAACATCACGTCTGAGTCGTAGTCAGATACTTTGCCCGGCTCCATGGTAACGTCTTGGGGCTGGGCAACGATAAAGTCAGCGTGTCGTTTGCCCTCTGATTCAACAAATAGGGTAACCAGTGGGACTGACCCATAGCCTGCGGCTTTACGAACAGCATCTTTCCACTTCCTGACGAATGGCGCTTGCGTGTTGGCGTAGGGTATGATGTCTTTCTGCCAGACCATGTTAGCTAGTTCGCTTATCCAGCCCTCATCTCGGTCGGTAGACTTGAATGTACCAGAGAGTTTACTGGATACGATTCGTTTAGGTAACTTGAATAAGGCAGCGGCTAGGCTACCATCGTTGACTTCGGGGAGGTTAGAGTCTAAACCCTCCATTAGTCCGTTGTCCATCAGGCGTTCGTATTCTTCGTACTGAGATCGCCAGAGGTGGGCGTCGGTTTTACTTTCGCTATAAAGCGTCTTGAGATCTGTTTTTTTCAAAAAAGCCATGCGCAAATCCTTATTTCAGATTTGCGCATTGGCAGTTCTCTGGGTTATTCTGTGGACATTATACTACTTTTGGGTGTAAACGTCTATGGTTATTTTATGATAATCTCCATGCAGTTGTAATTTGTCGTATAGATGCGGTCGTGCGGTAGTCGATACCTCCACTCACCCTTCTCGCCAAACTCTATGGTGTTCTTGAGCATCTCATACTGTTCGTCCGTCATGATCAGCTTGTAGGGTAACGTATCGTCTAGGTGTCTCCGATATACCTCAGACTCAATAGATGTCTGTAGCCGTTGCTTCTTGCCAGCCCATTCGCTAATATCCAATAGATCTCTGCCTATAGTAACTCTCATTCTGCACCCCCTCCAACGCGCCACTTCTTGACCAACTGGTATCGCTGTCTCTGGTCTACCTTGATACATAACTCTAGTTTGGTTGACTCGCCCGATGTAATGCAACCCAGTGCGTCGATGATGTCCTTTAGGATTGTCTCTCGGCTGGAATAAACACTAACCTCTAACTCCTGCTTTTGTGAGGCAACCGCACCATCATAGTACGAAGTGGTGGTTATCAACTTGCCATGGGAAATGGTGGGGCTAATACTAGACATGAAACTTCAGCCTTTCATGATGTTGACGTTCTTTGTGTGGTGCTTTCTGAACCTGTGCCATCAACCCATACCTAACCATGTCGTAGTCGTGATCGTCGGCCTTAGTATCAACATCATCTACTCGTATCTTATCGTAGGGTAGCGACGGTAGGGTACGAATAGTCGATACACAAGTACTAAAGAACTGCATCTTTGGCAGTCCATCCGCCCCAATTCCTAGTTTATCGTGGACAACGGCCAGTCCAGCCTTGCGATCATTGTTGGCCGGAATCCATTTGACGCCATCGGCCGCAAACATCTCGCCCACGCTCTTGCCCGTATTGTGATCGCCAGCACCCCCCCATATGGACGGATCGGCCAGTCCATAGGATACGTTCTCACCGGCTTCAAATTGAGTGATGTTCCTTGCCTTTGTAGTAATATCGAGAAACTCTGTCGTTCGATACTCTCGGTACATATAAATGCGTTCACTGGCTGGGTCTTTAGCGAACCAACCGACAGCGTTGTTGTTGCCGTAGTCCATCGCTCGCCATCTCTGCCAGTGGGTCGGTATCTCAAACGGATCAATAACGTGTATGTCTCTTCTGAACTCACTGAAGACCTGCCCCGCGAACACATCCCAGTCACCATATCGTAACGCACGACGCAGTTGTGGATCGGATATGCCCTGTAGGACTTTGTTGTAGTCCCTCTTGAACTTCTCGTCTGGGTGATCGTCTAGCGTGGCTGGTATGAATACTGTCGTCTTAACTGAACCATCGGGCAAATGTACCTCGTTGATTGTCCCTGGGGGGGCCGTGTCTATGTACCGCGCCTTAACCCAACCATGTCCTATCCCTCCAGGGTTTGTACCGGCCATGAATAGTGTGGGCCATTTGTGATTTGATGTGCGGTTACGGGTCAGTAGGTACTCTACCCACGTCATCGGGAATTGCGTCAGTTCATCTATGCCTATTACGGGCATCTCAGACCCCTGATAGCGGTATATGTCCGCGTCGGTGTCGCAGTAGTTCAATATAATGCTAGAGCCGTTGTCAAATACATAAGACCTACCCTCGTTCTCGCCATCGCTTGAGCCGCGCCAGGTCATGTGACCGGCCCTAATGTATGCCCCGCACTGTCTAATGATTTCTACCTTAATGGTCTTGTTGAGTTCGGGTATAGTACGACGGAATAGGTTTATGGGTATGCCCGGATATTCCAGGGCTAGTGTAACAGCCTCGGCTACCAGTGCCGCCGTCTTGCCCCCACCCGCCGCTCCACCGTATAGTTTCTCGTCTGCCACCATAGTATGAAATACGGCCTGTTTGGGGCTGGCTATGTAGTCTGGAACACGAATCTCAGTCATTTATATCATCCGTGATGTTAGGTTTAACACCTACGGTATCTGTTAACTGTGTTTTATACGGAGTGCAATATTCTGGCACCAAGTTTAGTCCTTTATATCATCGTTGATATGTTTTGGTCGTGGTAGATCGTTGATGAACCGCACGTCGCCATGTAGCGTATTGTCAACTTCTGTTTTATCCTTCCAGCCGTAGTTGTTCTTTAGGTTAAAGATGGTTCCCGTGGGGGTCGTCGAGAAGAGCATTTGCTCATTGTATTGCTCGCAGCGTAACTTAGCCTTTTTTATAGTGTCAGAAAACCCGTCCCTGTCCTCGTAGTCAAGTAGTGTTTCTCGTGACGTATCTAGGGCCAGGGCTAGGCCCGTAATGGTGTATGGTATCTGTTTTGTCATTATGGTATGAGTTACTTCTGTGAGGTAGTGAAGGCCATTGTCGTCATTCAGCAACTTGCCGCCCTTGTCTCTTGCGTCAAGCCATTCGGTTGCGTGTTCCACGTGGGGATCACACCTATTGAAGTAGGCGTCTATCTTCTGTGATAGTTCCTTTTCGTCTTTGAATTTGAGTGGTCTGCCGCCTAGGTTCTTAGACATTAGTATTCCCCTTCCTCGTCGAGTGATATTTGAGTGATCACGGTCCCGGGGGTCACCACAAGCGGATGCTCTTTATCTGTAATCATCTCTGGCTTACGCCTTACGCCCTTAGAGTCTGTGTGGACAACAAAAAGCACCTGCATACCCGTTGCAAGTGATACCTGTGCATTGAATAGTCTATCGGCGTTCTGGGCTACTCGCTCGCGGAACTTCTTGATGGCGGCATGTTTGAACTTGGTCGCCTCATTCTCTCCGCCTGGCTTACGTCCTGCACCTGGACGAGCACCTCCATTTTGCTTGACTGAATCTTTTTTCGGTTTTTCAGTATCCATATATCTGTATATTATAATACTAATACCTATCTAGCAATATAAGGATAAGAAGAACTATGACTATTACTTCAAACATCTCGGTAGTCAAGCCATCTCTCTACAACAACCCTTAGCCCGGTTTTCCGGTATCTCCATCTTAGATAGTGAGCATGTAGTCTATTGCAGGCGACTATAACATTCTCGGTTGATGTTACGGTGTCGTGACTAATAGGCTTGCCCTTATAGTAAATCGCCCTGAAACCCTGTACTCCAATTTCTTTGGTTTTCATATATTATCCTTTAATTATACTCTGTTCTGTCTCTGTTGTCACCTTTTTCCCCAGCATCTTTTGTATTCTCTCTCTAGCTATACGGGCGATCTCAGCGTGATCTGGGGGTAGGTTTGGGTTTATAGCCATGCGTCTCTATCGTCAAACCATACTTTTATACCGACAACTATGCCCGCAAGCGCGAACAGAGCAAACGCTCCAAGTAAAAATCCTTGCCAAAAGTCGCTCATTTCAAATCCTCTTTCTTATTCTCTTTAGTAGCCTTGACGTGTCGCTTGACATGTTTCTTTATAACAGGCATAAGTAGGTCTATTTGGTCTTCGACTAGGGTTCTTACCCTATCCGTAGAAATACCATAGAACGCGATACCCCCCGCTATAAACATCATTTGACAATATATATCATCTCGCAGTGATTGGTCAGTAAGTAGTTTTTTATTCATTGTCTTTCTCCCTCTTAGCATTGAGTTCAACTTCGTTTTCTAGTTCATTACCCCACGTATGCCATCCTGGTCGCTTTATACGAGCAAACATTTCTAGTCGTGGTTCGGGCGTATTTGATTCGAGCATTTCGTACGCGACTTGTGGTTTTGCCGAGTGGTGTGTCTTTTTCTCAGTAAATAGGGTAGGTATATATTTGCCCTTTTGGTTCACATTTATCTTTCCCTTGTAGCCGTATAACAACAGTTCGGTACGTCGGTGGAATCCCCACAAGCTGAAGCCGCCTCCCTTATCCCATGTTATGACTACGTGGTATTTGAATCCCCATATCTTCATGGTGTCTAGGGCGTCCTGCAGCGTTGACTGAGTACACCAGAGAAACAGCGAACAATCGTCGTCTGCTAGGCTAGCCACGTCAAGAGCCTGAATGTCCTTCAGCTTCATTAGGGGATACTTGCTCTCAAGGGGCATTCTACCCGTTTTCCACGAGGTATCTGACATAGACTGCAACTTCCACGGTGGGTCAGCATATATTGTTTTGTATCTCACTTTTTCTCCTTGAGTTCAGCCTTATTGAGTATAGTATTAGCTGGAATAAGTTCAGCGACAAATCTTGTTGCTGTATATGCTGGATTACCGCTAATAGCTATCCTCCGAGCTATATCAATCGCCCCTTCTCTATATCCATCTTCATGGGCTTTTTGAGCACGTTGGTCGCCGTAGGCTTTGCGGTCTGCGTGTAGATACTCAACAAAATCTTTTATGTTAGGTTCGCCATCAGCAGTTACCCAAAACTCCCTTACCTTAGCCTCTATAGCCATCTTCTCGAGATAGTCATCTTGTGGTGTAGGTGATGACCCCCGTGACCCTTGTTTCGATAACTTCTCTAGGTCGAGACCAGTAACGGTAACGCTTGCTCGTGGTATGTTTGAGCCATCTCCAGAGAACGTACCTAGGGGTGTAGATGATGGGGTCATAACTCTATCTCCACTGCTGAATCGTCATACGAGGAGTCAAGCGTTTCATTATATTCAGCCTGTGTTTCGCCACACTGATATGCTTTTTCAGCGGCTTCTATCGCCCTATCCTCACTATCAGCTCCAACAACTTTATATATTTGATGACCTATACAATTCACATCGATATAATATACTTTACTCATTTCTTCTTTCCTCCATCTAAAATAGCTCGCTGTTCGGCACGGAGTTCGTTGCGTTTTGATATTGTCGCCGCAATATTTCCTAGGGCATGAAAATCACGACCGCCTGGATAATTGTTCATGGCGTCAGCTACGCTCTCATCGTCGCCTATTATACCGTTCACCGCTTCGAGGATAGCTGACTTAACAAACTCAATGCTTGTCGGGTCTACCTCTGAGTATTTACCGTCTGTCTCGGGTACATTTGACGCACCAAGATTGTTCAGTATCTCGTCGATTGTCTGTGGTTTATTCACGGCTACTCTCCCTCTTTTGTCGAGAAATTATTAAGATACTCTCCCAGCAAAGTATGCAAGATTCCTAACTCCTCTAGCGGTAGGTTCATTTTCAATATTTCAATCGCCTTCTTTGCGGTTGGCTTGTATGGATCATACTTATCGTGTTTCATCTTACTTTCTCCTTTTAATGCTTCGGTTATGGCTGAGACAGGTACGACAAGTTCTTTATCTTCATCGGACAACCACACAAGCTCTGCCTGTTTTCTTAGCTTCTCCGCAAACTCTTCTACTGCTTTGTGGGAGTGTTGGGCGACGGGCTTTATGAGATTATCAAACACGCTTGGGTCTACGTCTACCAGATGATGACGGGTATGTTCGTGATACCATGCGTCAATCAATTCGAGTATCTGTATTTCATTCGTGGGGATAGCGGTCATATCAGTCTTCATTGGTTTGCTCCTCTGGCGGAAATGATGCGTCTGGCGTCAGAGGTCCCATACCGAATTGTTCCAGCATATTATTAATACTATCCATATCCATCTTGACTGTTAGCAATATCTGATGTGAACCGCACGTATGGTACTCGGCGCTAAACTCATCAACCACAATTTCTATTGCGGTGTTGTCATATTCATACACTGGTTTACTCACTTGTTTGCTCCGTTCCCTCAGATTCGCCCAAATCATCTTCGAGCCTCATGAATATCTCCCGAGCTTCCCACATCGCCCTATGGAAGCCGTCAGCGAAATCGTCCGAGACGGCTCGCATATCCTTTGCCTTTGTGATTACCTCTTGGGCTTCAATGGTTTTTGCCTTGAAGTGGTCATAGCTAATTTTCATCATCACCCCTTTCTAAATCTGGTTCAAACTCTACAGTTAATATTGCAACTCGTTCTGGGTCTTGTTCGGCGATGCAACTGTCGCATCTAGTGTTGTTTTCGTTATCGTCGAAGACGTACATAGGATTTCCACATTCACCACAGGGCATAACGTCAAAGTTTTGCTGAGTCATAGCAATATCCTTTCAAACACATCGCGTATCACATTAGTGGTCACTGCATTTCCGCACATCTTGTAGCGTTGAGTATCAGAGATGGGTCGTCCCTCTTGGTCGAGTGCCGTCCAGTTGTCGGGGAACGCCTGTAGTCGCTCACATTCGAGGGGTGTTAGGCGTCTGATTTTTATACCGTCATATATCCCGTGTATATCTTGTCCAGTTAGCGTGAAGCTCGGCTCTCCATTCTCCTTGAAACGTCTGCCATTCTGCCGCTTTACTAGTCGGTCTGGGGTCAATACTGGTGCTATGAATGGTTGCCGCAACCCACCCTGCATTGTATTTAGTGATGGCGATATACCATCTTCGCCATAAACCCTGTCATTCGAGTGTGTCGGATGGTTGAGTTGCCTAATATCGGCAATGAAGTTTTTACTACCCATCTCGGTAGCTCTTAGGCTACTTGCGAGTCCGTCTCGTCTAATTTCATAACCCCGTGAAGGATTGTTGATTCCTGCCGCGTCAATACGTCTTTTAGAATCTTCTGTGTGGTCTCCCGTGATAGGAAATACTTCGGGTCGGGGTGTTCCTCTAAGATGTCCGACAATGATAACGCGCTCTCGGTTTTGGGGGACTCCGTGATTTTTGCTGTTAAGCACTTGCCATTGACAATCGTACCCCAACTCATCAATCGTGGAGATGATAGTTCTAAAAGTGTTTCCGTTGTCGTGACTAAGCAGTCCTTTGACGTTTTCAAAAACGAATAGTCTAGGTTTTTTGACCTTAAGTATTCTCGCCAAGTCAAAGAATAGCGTCCCTCTGGTATCGTTAAATCCTGCTCTCTTTCCAGCGATTGAAAATGCCTGACAAGGAAATCCGCCAACAAGACAGTCGAAGTCGGGGAGGGTGTCTGCGTTGATTTTTGTAATATCTCCGTAGTTTCTAACATTAGGGAAGTGCCTTTCGTATACTTTAATTGCGTATTTGTCGATTTCGGAATAACCAACACAAGTTGGTAGTGTGTCGATGCCCCACTCCGTAGGCACATCGTTATTGGGTGTAGTGTTCTGTTGCCCGACATGTTTGTGTGCATTATCAATTCCAATTTCAAATCCTCCTATACCGGTAAAGGTACTAAAATATTTCACTTCTTCTCCAGTAGTTCGGGGTTCTCGTAGATGTTGCCCATGACCCCTGTGGTGCTATTCACCCGTGGATACAGATAAAATTCTCCTGCTTCCTCATCAATCCAAAGTTTTACTTCGACCGTTTTCCACGACACCCGTTCACCTGTTGAGCCACGAGTAATTTCTGTAAACTTAACAATATCGCCCTCATATACATCAACGCCGTCTTTATCTTGAAAACCCGTATACTGTGTGATTTGAAGACTATTCCTCCACTTATGGATGATAAATACCCCATTCTTTGGCTCGTTAGGCACGCCCACACAGAGTGAGTCTTGAATAAAGTCGCTAGGGAGCCACATTTTTGCTATTGTGTCCCATGCCCTAAACTTGATTTCTCGTGTCATAATTCTCTCCCCTCATTCTTCATTTGCTTCACCCATCGTCGGTAGTCTCTCTCCTGAATAATCGCGGGGAGAAAGATAAATACACTTAGTAATACTAGTCCTGCGATTATAAATGGTAGTAGTTGACGCATTATTTAGTTCCCTTTCCGCGACGGCTCTTTTTTCCACCAAGTCGCCCCATCTCCTGAGCGTCTACTGTCGGGCTGGCGAATCCTTTGATGATCCCCGTCTTGCTTCCGCCCTTTGCGGAGTTAGTACGCATCCAGGCTCTCCATGCTTCTTCCGTCCCGAACTTGGTTATCATAGTTTCTCGGAGTTTAGCTCCGCCAGTTTTTGATCCGACCACGTTAGTCCTCCATCCAGCTAATAGCAACATGTTTACTTTTATTATTTCGTTCGTTATTAAATGCCGAGTATATTACCTTCTCGCGCTCTGGTGATAGCTGAATCAATCCAGCCTCACGGAGTTCTCGGAGTCTACGGTCAATCGTAGCCGGTCGAGTGCATCGCCTCAACTTAGAGACTAGTGGATCATTTCGATCGTTCCAGCCGTCGTAGGTTGTCCAGTATATTGAGTACAGGAGGGCTTTATCATTCGCCGCTTCTGGGCTATCCTGGATGATTAGTAGGATATTACGCTTGATGGCGTTGATGTCAGGAGCGGTCATGATAGTAACTCCGGATTCTCGTAGATGTTGCCGATGACGGAATATTCATCATAGAAACCAGTGAACCCATCAGGAAAACTGTCGCCGTTTGCGTCTTCCCAGTCAAAGCAAGCATTGGTATCATCCCAAACAACCTTTTTAGTATTCTGTAGACCATGCTTTTTATGAATAAGACCGAGGATGTCTCCCTCGTATATCTCGACCCCGTTCTTGTCCTTAAGACCTGTGTATTGGCAAAGGGCAAGACTGTCGGGAAAACCGTTAAAACATCCTTGTCTACTACTGATTTCAACGGTCTGGTAAAATACTGTCTGTATACTTCCATCACTTCTGCTGTAGACCCTAAACTTAATTTCTCTCATATTATTCTTCCTCGCTCACAATCTGGCACATCTCGCCACAATCTTTACAGCGCCCTTCTATGCCTTCACCACTCGGGTCTGAAACGGCTGCGCTGCAACAGTTGCTCATCTTAGGCGTTTGTTCCTCAGCATATTTAACGACTGGCTGTAGGCAATATCCAGCACCATTATCAAACGGATTGCCATACGGTTGCCAACCATCGTCGATAGCTGCCTGTACTTCTCCATTCATACAATCACTCATTTTATAACTTATGATTTGTTTATCCATCACCTACTCCCTATCATCTTACGGATTCGATATTCATAGCGTCCCATTTTCATATAAGCTAATTTCCCGTTGATACGAGCGAAGAACAGTTTGAATGTCGGCTCTAGGGTTGTCTCAGTAGGGATATAGTCAATGTCTATGGTGCGTACGATTGAGCAGTGTTCGCCACAATCTTTACAGACCCCCTCGTTGCCCTCACAGCTAGGATTATAAACCCCAGCCGAGCAACAATTGCTTGTCTCTTCTGTGCCAAGTAGTTTACCGAGCCTCTGGTTTCTGAACATGATATCTTGTACTAATTCTGAGTTGAACATCTTGTACCTTTCTTTGCTTTGCTGATACTCTTAATATAGCATACGGTTTTAGTAAACGCAAGGTATATTATGAAAAAAGCCACCTAATCTTGGTGACTTCTCTCTTCTGCCGAATTGTCAGTATCTATATCATATCACGGGTTGGCGTCTTTGAATGCCCGTGCGAACTTCTGGCTGCATAAACTGCGGAACTCCATGTCGCTGTCGATATTGTCGAATACGTCGAACTCTCTAATAAACTTCTTGTGCCCTTTGTGCATGAACGCGAGTGATGGTTTCGGCACTCGTACCTCCCTATTATGGGAATTCTTACGGATATACAGACCGTCTATCTGCGGCACGTCAGACCATTTATCAAACTTCTTCGCAGGTATGTTGAACTCTCCCCATAGCGACGTTTTCTTCGTCCAGGGGCTACCATACTCCCACGGTTGATATGTAAGTCTTGGTTTACCTAGTCTGTGGCGTAGTGCGCCCGTGGCTGGATTCTCTATCACCCAAAACTTCAGGTCATTAGTCACTTGAAACTCCTGGACTTCTCTGATGATACGGATACACTCCTTGACTAAAAACATACCCTCATCTGGATTACGAGCTTTACCGCCCTTTCGAGCGGTTGAGAACTCTAGACAGACTGGATTTGCGATGATACCCCACACACCCTGCGGTGGGTGGAAGTTCTCTACCCCAATATCTGAGCCGACTTTGATGACGGTATAGTCTGGGTCGTCATCGTAGGGTTTGGTGTCGCTGCCAGTATCGGCGCAAAGGTGAAGGATTATTTTTTTCATTAAATGTCTCTGATAAATCTCTGCCACACATACCCATAGCTATAGGCTCGGTACTTCAGGCTATGAATAGACCAGTCTAGGACTATTGCATCGAGCATACCGTAGTTAGTCAGTTGATTGAACATATTGTCTCCTCTAGTACCATTTAAAATTGATTTCGT
>Ga0209540_10000430_pt1 | contig 40394 bp, 22 predicted proteins | sample BarGraIncu01121A_FD_184501 | JGI IMG/M metagenome (GOLD analysis project Ga0209540, IMG submission 184501) | Arctic peat soil microbial communities from Barrow, Alaska - Barrow Graham LP Incubations 011-21A (SPAdes) (version 2) | ecosystem: Environmental > Terrestrial > Soil > Wetlands > Peat... | reverse complement strand
TATGAACTCGACAGCTAAAAACAACCAAATTGTAGAAGCCAGATTGGTGGATGCTTCGGGAAAAGAAGTTTTCTCAAAAGTATTGAAAATGAATGTGGCATCTAATGCAAGCGATTCAACCACATTAAATCAAAAGGTTTCTGCTCCGAAATTATGGAGCAATGAAACACCAAACCTATACACCTTATTACTCACATTAAAAGATGAAAATGGTCGGTTTATTGAAACGGTATCTTCTCAAATCGGATTCCGAAAAGTGGAGTTGAAAAACGGACAATTACTGGTTAATGGCGTTCGTATCATGGTGCATGGTGTGAATATTCACGAACACAATCCAATTACCGGACATTATCAGGACAAAGAAACGATGATGAAGGACATTCGCATGATGAAACAATTAAATATTAATGCCGTACGTTGCAGTCATTATCCCAATAATTTGAAATGGGTGAAATTATGCAGCCAATATGGATTGTTTTTAGTTGACGAAGCCAATATCGAAAGTCATGGAATGGGTTATGGAAAAGAGAATATGGCATATAATCCACTCTGGGACAATATGCATTTGGATAGAACTTACAGTTTGGTTGAGCGCGATAAAAATTTTCCAGCTGTTATTATCTGGTCATTAGGAAACGAAGCCAGCAATGGCGATGTGTTTAAGAAAACCTATGCATGGATAAAGAAACGCGATAATACCCGTTTGGTACAATTTGAACAAGCTCATGAGCAGGATAATACCGATATTGTTTGTCCCATGTATCCTGGCGTTTCGTATATGAAAGAATACGGCAATCGCGAAAACGTGAAACGTCCGTTTATCATGTGCGAATATGCACATGCCATGGGTAATAGTAGTGGGAACTTCCAGGAATACTGGGATATTATTCATAGCAGTAAAAATTTGCAGGGTGGCTTTATCTGGGACTGGGTTGATCAGGGTTTTGAAATGACCGACGAAGTTGGACGTAAGTATTGGGCTTATGGCGGTGATATGGGAAGCCAAAACTACACGAATGACGAAAATTTCAATCACAATGGATTGGTTTGGCCAGACCGCAAGCCGCATCCGGGTGCTTTCGAAGTAAAAAAAGTGTATCAGGATATACTTTTCAAAGCCGTTGATATGGAAAAAGGAATTATCAATGTGGAAAATGGATTTGCATATACAAATCTTAGTAATTACCTCTTCAAATACGAAGTATTAGAAAATGGATCGATTATCAAAGAAGGAACTATTGATATTAATCTTGCTCCACTTTCAAAAAAACAAGTACAATTAACTTTACCGGCTATTTCAGCAAAAGACGGTGTGGAATATGTTTTAAATATATTTGCATACACACGTTCTGGCAATGAAATTATGCCTCAAAATTTTGAAATAGCACGCGAACAATTCAAATTAGGTGGTGAAGGAAAATATTTTGTTAAAGCAGAAAAAAAAGGTGAAACTCCAAAAGTGAATGACGATAAAGACCGTATTACGCTGAGTGCCGCCGGAGTTGAAGTCTCCATCAACAAAAGGTCCGGATTGATTGGTAGATACAAAGCCGGAGACAATTGGTATTTCAACCAAAATCCTACTCCTAATTTCTGGCGTGCCCCAACCGATAATGATTTTGGAAATGGTATGCAAAAAAAATGTAATATCTGGCGGACCGCTGGTGATAATACAGATGTAAAAAGTATTGCAAGTAAAGAAGAAGGAGGTAAAGCCATCGTAACAGCGGATATTTATCTGAAAGATGTTGCTTCTGATTACCAGATTGTATATACAATGAGGGCTGACGGAGCTTTAGCGGTGAATGTACACTACAAAGCCGGAGCTAACGAATTACCCGAAATGCCTCGCTTTGGAATGATATTCTCTCTCTACAAAGAGTTTGAGAATTTCAACTATTATGGTCGTGGTCCATTGGAAAACTATACTGACAGAAACACGGCTTCCTTCATCGGCATTTATCAGAGCAAAGTTGCCGATCAATATGTTCCTTATACCCGTCCACAGGAAAACGGTTACAAAACCGACTTACGTTGGCTTACACTGACCAATAACGAAGGAAAAGGTATCCGCATTGAAGGCTTACAACCCATCTGTGCCAGTGCGCTGAATAATTGGCCGGAAGATTTTGATCCCGGACTGTCGAAGAAATATCGACATACCAATGACATCACAGCTCGAAGAGAAGTTGTTGTTTGCGTCGATTTGGCCCAACGTGGAGTAGGAGGGGACAATAGTTGGGGAGCATACCCACACAAACAATATTTGTTGAATGACAAGGAGTATAGTTATGGTTTTGTGATTAAACCGATTAAATAATTCCAAAAGTTACAAAGTAAAAAATCCTTATAAGCAAGTGCTTATGAGGATTTTTTTATCAAATGAATTTCACACGAAATTCCTTTATTGTAATCTGATAGCTGACTATTTTAATCTTAAATCAATAATTGCCTGTTGTTGAATAATTATGCATTACTTTATTCAATATTTTCATATGGAAATTCTTATCTTTGCTCCGGTTATTTTAAAAAATATCACTTTTTCTCATATCAAAAACAATAATATGAAAATCTACAAACAAATTCTTGCCTTCTCATTATTATGCTTTTCAATTTCTCTTTCGGCTTATGATGCTGTAGGCCATAGGATAGTCGCCGACATTGCATATCAAAACTTAACCAATAAAGCACGTGCTCAGGTGGATGAAGTACTTGGCAAACATGGTATTATTTACGAAGCAACCTGGGCCGACGAAGTGCGCAGCGATAAAAAATATGCTTACAGTTACCAGTGGCATTATCAAAACTTAAACGATGGCATGACTACAGCCGATTTTCAAAAGCTGCTAGACAATCCGAAAGCGGAAGGCGAACATTTATTTTATGCACTTGATACGCTTACAAGCCGTTTGAAAAAAGATAAAAACGATGCTGAAGCATTGAAGTTTTTAGTTCATTTCGTGGGCGACTTGCATCAACCTATGCACCTTGGAAGACTGGAAGATTTAGGTGGAAACAAGATAAGTATTAACTGGTTTGGTAAAACCATTAATCTACATTCATTGTGGGATAGCTATATTATTGAGAGTAATAAAATGTCCTACTCGGAGTTTAGCCGGTATTTGCAGGATAAGTTTGAACCAAAAAGGTTGGAATTTAAAAAATATAGTATACTTCAATCGATAGAAACCGGCTATGCTATCCGCACTCAAATTTACGCTTACGATACAACAGATACAAATAATTATCATTACGTTTACTTCTTTGCCGACAAGCAAGACGAAATGCTTTACCGTGGAGGAATTCAATTGTCCAATATATTGAATGACATTTATAAGTAATTTTTCATTTAATACAAAAAAAGCTTACCATGGTTCTGGTAAGCTTTTTTATAATAAACATTGTTATTCATTAATCCAAGTGTCAAATCAACTGCATTTGATACTTATTTTAATCAGGCAAATTGATCAATATCTTCCTTTGTTATGCTGGCACCTCCCAGAATAATTAACCGTTCAACAACATTTCGCAATTCGCGGATATTCCCTGTCCATGAACGAGTTTGTAAGGATTCGATGGCTTTCTCATCGAATATTTTGGGTTGAATGCCTTGCTCGGTACAAATCAATTCGCAAAAATGGGTCACTAACAAAGGTATATCTTCTTTCCGTTCGTCCAGACTTGGCACGTGAATGGGAATTACATTCAGGCGATGTAATAAATCTTCCCGAAAATTTCCCTTTTCAATCTCTTTTTTCAGATTTTTGTTGGTAGCTGCTAGTACACGTACATTCACTTTAATACTCTTGTCGCTTCCTACACGGGTTAATTCATTTTCCTGCAACACGCGGAGTACTTTAGTTTGTGCAGATAGGCTCATATCACCAATTTCGTCCAGGAAAATAGTTCCACCGTCAGCTTGTTCAAATTTTCCGATACGTTGTTTGATGGCCGAAGTAAAAGCACCTTTTTCATGTCCGAAGAGTTCACTTTCGATAAGTTCTGACGGAATAGCTGCACAATTTACTTCCACGTAAGGAGCTTCACTGCGGTGACTTTGCTCGTAAAGAAGTCGTGCCACCACTTCTTTTCCGGTTCCGTTATCACCGGTAATCAAAACGCGGGCGTCTGTCGGAGCAACTCGTTCAATCATCATGCGAACCTTTTCAATGGCAGGTGAAGCACCAATCATTTGATGTTTTTTCTCTACTTTCTTTTTCAGTGTTTTGGCTTCGGTTACCAGATTTTTCCTTTCAAGGGCATTGCGAACCGTAATAAGTAAACGATTTAAATCGATAGGTTTTTCGATAAAGTCAAACGCACCTTTTTTTATGCATTCCACTGCTGTTTCTATATTTCCATGACCGGAAATCATCACGATAGGAGCTTCGATACTAATTTCGTGTAAATGACCAAGTAATTCAATACCGTCCATTTCGGGCATTTTTATGTCCGAAAAAATTAAATCGAAAACAGCATTATTTGCCGCTTCCAAACCTTGTTTGCCATTTTCGGCCAAGGTAACCTGATGTTTTTCAAACTCCAGGATATCTTTCAGCGTATTGCGAATGCTGCGCTCGTCATCAATTACTAATATCTTTGCCATTTTTTTACTTCAAATTACACGAATTAGATGCGAATTATACGAATTTTGATATGAGCTTTTTAAAGTATTTGATTATAATTCATTTAAATTCGCTTTTAAAGATCAAACCCAATATCACTCCTAAAGTATTTTCCCTCGTATTGGATTTTTTTTGCATTGGCAAATGAAATTGCCAATGCTTCAGCTTTATTTGTACCATATGAACTGACTGCCATTACACGTCCACCATTTGTAACAATCTTTCCGTCTTTTGAAGCAGTACCGGCATGGAAAACAATGCTTCCTTCAACACTATCAAATCCGGTAATTTTGTCTCCTTTTTTATATTCCTCAGGATATCCACCAGCCACTAACATCACAGTAACAGCGGAACGTTCATCAATTTCAATTGCCTTTTCGTCCAGATTTCCATTTGCCACACCTTCGAGCAAATCAACAAAATCGCTTTTAATACGCAACATCACCACTTCGGTTTCAGGGTCTCCCAAGCGGGCATTGTATTCGATAGTAACCGGTTCATTGTTTACTTTTATCAATCCAAAGAAAATAAATCCTTTGTAAACAATTCCTTCGCTTCGCAAACCATCCACTGTGGGTTTGATGATACGTTCTTCTACTTTGCGCATAAATTCGGCATCGGCAAATGGAACAGGAGAAACGGCTCCCATACCACCGGTATTCAATCCTGTTTCGCCAACACCTATGCGTTTATAATCTTTGGCTTCAGGTAGAATTTTGTAGTTTTTACCATCTGTAATTACGAATACCGAACATTCAATGCCAGAGAGGAATTCTTCGATTACCACCGTTTTGCTTGCAGCACCGAATTTTCCATCGAGCATAGCTTTAAGTTCAGATATAGTTTCGTCTAAATCATTCAAAATCAAAACACCTTTACCTGCCGCCAAACCATCAGCTTTCAGAACATAAGGTGCTTGTAAGTTTTTTAAAAATGCTATTCCTTCGGGAATATTATTGGCAGTGACACTCAGATAACCTGCTGTTGGTATGTTGTGACGAAACATGAATTTTTTAGAAAAATCCTTACTTCCTTCGAGTTGTGCACCCACTTTATCCGGTCCAATTACAGGAATGTTTTTCAATTCAGTATCAGCTGCAAAAAAGTTTACAACGCCTTTTACCAAAGGATCTTCAGGGCCTACAACTACCAAATCGATATTGTTTTCGAGTACAGCTTTTTTTATATTCGGAAAATCATCTGCTGCAATTGGTAAATTTGTCGCAACTGCGGCTGTTCCAGGATTACCGGGTGCAACATATAACGATGAAAGTTTTGGACTTTGCGATATTTTCCAGGCCATCGCGTGCTCACGTCCGCCCGAACCGAGAAGAAGAATGTTCATAGTGTTTTTTGAATGGATTTGTGTTGCAAAAGTAGCATTTTTTGGGCGTTTTGCAAAATGAGAGAAAAGAACAACCCCCAACCAATAAAGGGGAATTAAATTAGTGTGGTTTTAATAAATGCAACTTAATTTGAATAGAAATCGTAGGAGCCGAAAGTAATCTAATCCCCATTAAGGTTTAGTGGTAGTTGGTGGTAGGTCTATAAAAGACGAAAGGTAGCTTGCCTCACGGCATACTACCAATCTTTGTTAACCTTAAATCTAATACTATGAAAAAATCACGATGCAAAAGTACAGCATTTAGGATTACAATCCAAACATTTTCGAGAAAAAATGCATCGAAAGTATGTTTTATAACATACTTTTATAATTGGTCATCCAATTTTAAATATTACACAGCATTTGAAGGGGCATTTTCACTTTTTTTGTTGTGTGGAAACGATTTGTTTTTTCCATTCGGGGAGCGTTTGATCGGTTTTTGCAGAAACAGCACGCTTTAAAGAATCAACAGAACCAAATCCACAAGACTCAGCCAAGAGTTGGTTTGTGTATTCCGGATGCTTACGAAGAATATTTTCCAATTCTTCAACCCGATAATTATTAACAAAAGTACAAAAATTCTGATTGAATTGTTGGTTGATAATGGATGATACATACGTTCGGTTTGTTCCAACCGCTTGTGCAATGTCTTGTATGTTCAATTTACTGTCCATATAAACTTTTTGGTCATTAAATAAGATCAACACTTTTTCCAATAGTTTTTTTTGACCACCGAATGATAGTTCATCAATTTGAATATCTAATTCGTTCTCCAATGTGAAAGAAGGATTCAGTGTTTTTTGCTTGTCACCCAACCAACCGATGATAAAAAGCATAGTAGAAAATATAACCGAGGCGATAGCAATACCAGTAATCTCATGTACAAAAAAGTTCCTGCCAAGTGCTGCCAATGCAAATGATGAACAACCGGTAACAATCATTGATAAATTCAGTATTTGAACTTTATTGGTGCGACTATCTTCCATATCGGAATAGTATTGCTCGGCTTTATTGCCATGCTTTTTAATAAGTATATAATTGCCTATTAACGTACCTATTACTTGAATCAAAAACGTCATTCGAATAAGAAAATTAACAACATTCAAATATCGAATACCATCTGAGTTTAAATAGATAGATTTATCAAATAACCATGATTTATAGTCTTCGAAAGGCGTAAATAGTACTCCAATGCCGTAAAGTAAAAACAAAACGGTAGGAGCTGCTAAGTAACGTGCGTGAACTTTGAAGGAAAATTTTTCATCAACTGTCAGCAACCGAAAATAGATATAATACATAGGATAGACCAATAGTGAAGCATATTGATAAAGCGGATCAAAATAAGTATATAGTTTTGGGAGAGGTGAAAAAAACAAAAAATGAGAAACATAAACAACTAAGGCCAATAGCATAAACTTACCTAAAAATAATCGTGGTGTGCTGTTTTTCCGAGTACCGGTATTAAGCGCAATTGACCAAAATAGTGTGACATAGATCGGCGTGAGCAGAAGAATAGTTTTTATCATAGACTCATGATTAAGTGACAAAAATAATTGAAAAAAATAGATAAGACAATAAATATTTACTTTTTGCACTTAATATTTTACTTTTTGCTTATAAAAATCAACTCATCTGCTATTACTTTTGTAAATATATTGCAAACGGTTAATTTATAAACTACATTTAAAATATTATAAAAGAATTTCTTGAAAAGTTTTTGTCATGTGTTTACACTTTTCTGTCTGAGGGTTGTCCAAGTAATTGGACAACCCTTTTTGTAATTATAGATTTCGACGATGTGCTTTCAATAAAAAGTATTGTCATTCTGTTACTCTTTGGAAACAAAAGAATCACATCTTCATATAACAACAAAAAAACAGTTATCTTTGCAACATACAGATTGTAAACAAAATGCTTTATGTCCAGATATATAAAAAAGAACAAAGAACATATAGGTTTGTCGCCTTATGCATTGGTTTTTAGAGGTCAAAAGAAGACTGATAAAATATTGTTGAGCGCCATGGATTTCGATCTGGAAGATGTGCATGAAATAGAAGTGAAATCTGCTGAAGAATTGCTTGCACTGAAAAAATCAACTAAGCTCACCTGGCTGAATATTGATGGGTTAGATAATGCCGAGTTGATGGAAAATCTGGCTCGGATATTTAAAATTGAGAATAATATTTTGTCGGATGTTATGAATCCATCGGCTCGTCCAAAAGTACAAGAATTCGATAATGGTATTTTTACTACCATCAAGATGCTTCAACATAACGAGCAAGACGATAGTCTGACAGTGGAAAACCTAAGTATAATCATTACCGATAGAACACTTATTTCGTTTCAGGAACAACCAGGACTGGTATTTGAACCAATACGTGAACGCATACGCAAACATAAAAACAAAATCCGCACATCGGGTCCCGATTATCTGGCTTTTGCATTACTGGATGTGGTGGTGGATAATTATATCTATTTTATGGGGTTGCTTGGTGAAAAAATAGAAAATTTGGAAGAAGATATTTCCAACGACCCTAAAAAAGAACTACTTGACAGTATTAATTCCCTTAAGCGGGAACTGAATTTCTTGCGTAAAAATATTAAACCGGCTAAGGAAATGATTATCAATCTGGCAAAAATGGAAACGGAGTATATACATGATGAAAATCATGTGCATTTTAAAGAATTACAAGATAATGTGGACGAAGCCAGCGATTTATCCGATAGTTACCGCGAAATTCTTTATGACCAATTGAACATTTATCATTCGTCAATGAGTACCAAGCTAAATGAAATAATGCGGGTACTTACGGTTTTTTCGGTTATTTTCATTCCACTCACTTTTTTAGTAGGAGTGTACGGAACAAATTTCTCTTATCTCCCTGAAAAAGATTGGCATTACGGTTATTTTGCCATGTGGGGAGTGATGTTGATCACTACACTGGTTATGCTCTGGTATTTTAAACGGAAGAAATGGTTTTAAAATGAGAAGTCAGGAATTAGAAGATATAACATATTGAAGATTGAACGATTTCATATTTTAATTGTTTAACTAAATACAATTTGTATAATTCGTGAAGTTTGAATAAATGAAATTTGTAAATAATGGAAATAATAAAAAAAACAACTAAGAAAAATATAATCGAAAATCAGATGTTGGTAATTTTCGGTTCTAATGGTGATTTGGCAAAGCGCAAGTTGTTACCTGCCATTTTTCAGTTATATCTCGATGATTTGTTGCCCGAGAATTTCATATTAATTGGTGCCGGTAGTCAGGAAAAAGATCAGGAAACCAATCGTTTCGAAGTACATGAATCATTACTTCAATTCGCTAAATCCGGGACAACTGCTGATTCCGAAAAATTGCAAAGTTTTCTGAATCGCTTGTATTATAAAAAAATAAACAACCAAATCGAAGAAGATTTTGGTGCATTAAAAAGTTATATCGACAACCTTTCTGACACTCTGAATATTCCAAAAAACATCATTTATTATTTTTCCATTCCGCCTTTCTTATACGAAGTAGTGGCTGCTCATTTGGTAACATATGGTTTAAACACAGAAGAAGATGGTTGGAAGCGGATTATCGTTGAAAAACCATTCGGATATAGTTACGATACTGCGATCGACCTGGATAAAAAACTTCGTAGTGGTTTTAACGAAGACCAAATTTACCGCATCGACCATTATTTGGGTAAAGAAACCGTTCAGAATATTATGGTAACACGGTTCTCGAATGGTTTTTTTGAACCAATCTGGAATCGAAAATATGTCGACAGGATTGAAATTACGGCAGCAGAAAAGATTGGCGTAGGAAGTCGTGGAGGATATTACGACACATCCGGTGCCATGCGCGATATGATTCAAAATCATTTAATGCAAGTATTGGCAGTTATAGCCATGGAGCCACCATCAATTTTCGATTCGGAATCTATTCGAAATGAAACAGTTAAGGTTTTACAAGCCTTGCGTCCGATTAAATCAACAGAAATTGCCGATTATGTTGTACGTGGTCAATATATAGCAACCGAAGTAGATTCAGAATTACAGATAGGATATCGTCAGGAAAAGAATGTTATTCCAAATTCTAAAACAGAAACTTTTGTTGCTATGAAATTGTTTATTGACAACTGGCGTTGGGGTGATGTTCCCTTTTATATACGCACAGGTAAACAATTACCCGAACGCGTTACCGAAGTTATTATTCACCTCAAGCCTGCTCCGCATCAGCTATTCAAACAGCGTTGTGTTGCTCAGTCAACCAATATGATTATTCTTCGCATTCATCCCGATGCCGGTGTGGCGGTGGATTTTGGTATGAAAATTCCCGGAGCAGGATATAAAGTTCAAAATGTAAATATGGCATTTCATTATTCTGACCTGGCGGAAAACAAAATTTCAGAAGCGTATGAACGGTTATTGTTGGATTGTATGATTGGCGATTCAACCCTATACGCTCGTGCTGATGCTGTAAAAGCCAGCTGGAAATTTGTAGATCCAATTCTTCAGGCTTGGAAAAATAATCCTAACATTCCATTATATTTTTATGAGTGCAACACCTGGGGCCCAAATGAATCGAATGCATTATTTGGTGATAAGCAATTGAAATGGCGCGTGCCGTTTAAGAAGTTTAAGACAGATTAAAAAAATGATATTAGCTTTCGGCGATATTAATAGATATTAATTTCGTGAAATTTTTACATACATTATTTCGTTTTTTAATTTCGGTAAATTTTTGAATATTCTGTAACAGCAACAAATAAAGAAATTACCAAAACATTTGCTCAACAATTCAACAATGAAAAGCTCTCTACATATATTCATTACACCTGAAGAAACAGCTCGAGCTGTGGCTGAATTGATTTTAGCCAAAGCAAAAGAGAAAAATAAGCAGTCGCTTCCTTTTAATATTGCGGTTTCAGGAGGGAATACACCAAAATTACTTTTTACCTTGTTGGCAAATGAATATGCCGACTCAATCCCATGGCATTTTGTTCGTCTCTTTTGGGTGGACGAACGATGTGTGCCACCAACACATCCTGAAAGTAATTTTGGAATGACTTACGAAAATTTACTAAAACAAGTTCCTATTCACGAAGCCAATATCTTTAGGATGCAAGGAGAATTAAATCCTGATGCTGAAGCGCTACGCTACCAAACTTTGCTCGAAAAGGAATTGCCCATGTTAAACGGTTTCCCGCAATTCGATTTTATTCTCTTGGGTATGGGCGACGATGGACATACAGCGTCCATTTTTCCGAATGATATGAGTTTGCTCCATTCGGAATTGGCTGTGGCAGTGGGGGTTCATCCTGTGAGCGGTCAGAAACGCATTACACTTACCGGACCAACCATCATGCAAGCGAATCAAGTAATTTTTTTAATTACGGGGAAATCAAAATCTGAAGTTCTGCGTCAAATTATTCAAAAGGAATCCACATGTGACAGTTTTCCGGCATTTCATATAAATTCAAATTCCGGCTTTACTGAATTTTATCTTGATAAAGCAGCGGCTTCAGGACTCTAAACTTATTGAAGCTTGACTTTAAGTTAGCCTCTAGACGAATTCTACCACAAATACAATATTCCAGCTAACGGTGATGTGGAAGACAGAACCTTCGAAGTACCACTTTTAATTTTTACCTCGAATTTGCCCAATTTCTCATGGTGCAAAAAGATGCTTTATATACATGATTTGGAATATATTATGAATAAACAATAGACATTCTGGAAAGGAGTTATGTTTATTGATTTCCGGGAAATTCACATAGGATTTTTGATACATTTTCCGTTTTGTTGAAAATTATTAATAACGTCACTATTTTCATTATAAGTTAAAATTATTTGCTAATTTTGTGACGTAATAATTAGAATAAATTTTATTCAAAAATAAAATAGTCATATAAATCGTAAATATATAATACAAATGAAAACCAAATTAGCAACCATCCTTTTTGCCTCCTTTTTCCTGATTTCTTTAGTGAGTTTTGCTCAAAAACCTGCAATAGAAAAAACTAATAAATATCATCAATTTTTTGACGCATCCGATGCCTCAAACTGGGTGTATATTATTAAAGATAAAACGCTGGAACCTTCAACTGTATTCAAAATGAATAATGGTGTTTTACAAATTACCGGCATCTCCAGTGGGTATTTGAGAACGAAGAAAACATATTCAAACTATAAACTTAAATTAGAATGGCGTTGGACAAAATCATTTGGGAATAGCGGGGTGTTGGTTCATATACAACCAAAGGACAGTATTTGGCCGGTTTGCTATCAGGTTCAACAAAAAGCTGATGCTGCCGGAGAAATTATTTGTATGAACGGATTATGGGCCAAAGAATGTACCGATTCGGCAAAATTTACAGTAAATAAATTCCAACCATCAAACGAAAAACCCCTGGGTGAATGGAATAATATGCAGATAATCTCTAAAAACAATACCCTCAAAGTATTTGTGAACGGGGAATTACAAAACTATATAACCGGACTTACTGCTAAAAAAGGATATATCGGTTTTCAAAACGAAGGAAAACCACTTGAATTTAGATATCTCTCAATTAAATAAGACTGTAAATCCATTATACTAATGGCTATCGGAAGGCAAGGATATCAAAACTCAGTTTTTAAACGAAATACGGAATAGAAAACGTTGATTTATTCAATTCTTTCAAAATTTTAAAACACAGAATTCATGATATTTAAAGGTGCAATTTTCGATTTTAACGGAACTGTTTTTTGGGATACCGCCTTTCACGATCAGGCATTTGATATTTTTCTTAAAAAACACGATGTTCATCTTACGGACGAAGAAAAACGTGTGAAAATTCATGGTAAACCAAATTCGGACATTATGCGTGGAATTTTCGGGAACGAACTTACCGATAAAGAAGTTGATGTGATGGCGCAGGAAAAGGAACTTATTTATCGGCAAATTTGTGTCAATGATCTGAATTTTGCTCCCGGAGCTGAAGATTTATTCGATTTTCTATCGAAAACTGATATTCCTTTTACTATTGCCACTTCTGCTGGTATAGAGAATATTGATTTTTACTTTGAACACATGAATCTAAGTCGATGGTTTAGTATAGAGAAAGTAGCGTACAACGATGGAAGTTTCATAGGTAAGCCACATCCCGATGTTTTTATAGCTGCAGCTGCGAAACTGGGATTAGTACCTCATGAAACCATTATATTTGAAGATTCGGTGAACGGGATTCTTTCTGCTGAAGCTGCTGGAGCAGGGAAAATCTATATCGTGAATTCATATAATGAAAATTACAGTCGCTTTTCATACGAAATCATTACGCATTTCGTTGGAGTCGATAGAAAACTATTTGAGAAAAAATAACGTATTAAAAATTTGCGATGGCGGATCTTTTCAATATTAAACGTCATTCAAAGTACTGCACTCGTAGTGTGTGTTAAATATTTTCATTTTTATATCACTATTTTTTTCTAAATCATTATAAATACTCCCTTTTTTCTCCTATCGGAATAATACTCACCTTTATGTAATTCAAATTGTTGTATTTTTCACTTATAATGTGCAAAATCCTGTTGTAAAACATAATATTTAATGCATAGATTAGAAAAACAAGTGTTTTCTTTACACTTGTTTTAAAGTGAAAGAAAAGAACATGCATTTTCTACTTTAATTATCAGATAATAAAAACAATAAATCATTTCTAATAACAAGATAAGATATCTCGTTTTTGAAAAAATAATAATTTTACAAATAATGACTGGCGCTTTTTACCTAAATAAAGATACACATCTTGTAGCTGTTGACTGTATTATCATGAGTTTTCATAATAATGATTTGTATATTCTCATAGCACGAAGACCGTTTGAGCCTATGAAAGGTGGTTGGTCGCTAATGGGAGGTTTTGTTAATACTGGCGAAAGTGTCAATGAGGCTGCAGGACGGGTTTTAGACGAATTTACGGGAATTGAGGACATTTTTATGGAACAATTGGGAGCCTTTGGTGAGGTTGAACGTGATTTGGGTGAGCGCGTTGTTTCTATTGCCTATTATGCTTTGGTGGACATGGAAAAATTCGACATTACCAGGGCTGTAAAATATGATACCCGTTGGGTGAAAATATCACTTCTTCCGGAACTTATTTTTGACCATAATAAAATGGTGAAGGATACCATTAATACGTTACAACGAAGAGCGGCAGTAAAACCAATAGGTTTCAATCTGCTCGGTGATCGTTTTACTTTACCGGTTTTACAGAGTTTGTACGAAGCAATATATCAGGAACCCATTGACAAACGAAATTTCAGGAAAAAAATATTATCCATGGATATCCTTGAGAAACTAGATGAAAAAGATAAAAGTTCTTCAAAAAGAGGGGCTTTCTATTATCAGTTTAATAAAGATAAATATGATCAATTGATTCAACAAGGATTGCATTTTTCTCTTTAATTTTTTAATATGTTAAGAGTGATTTCTTGACTTATTGTATTATATATAAATTCTTAGCTAATGTTAGAATATTTAAAAAACGAAGTGTTCAAAGCCAATCTGGATTTGGTAAAACACGGATTAGTGATATTTACCTGGGGAAATGTTAGTGCTATCGACCGTTCAACAGGTTTGGTAGTGATAAAACCTTCGGGAGTATCGTATGATGATATGAAAGTTGAAGATATGGTAGTAGTAGATTTGAATGGTATGGTTGTGGAAGGTGATTTAAAACCCTCTTCCGATACAGCTACCCATGTGGCTCTTTACAAAGCATTTCCAACTATTGGAGGAGTGGTTCATACGCATTCAACTTACGCCACTTCGTGGGCTCAGGCAGGTCGCGATATTCCAAATATTGGTACTACACATGCCGATTATTTTTCAGATTCAATTCCCTGTACCCGTATGATGACTGAAGCTGAAATACAGGGCGAATATGAAAAAGAAACCGGAAATGTAATTATCGAACGTTTCAAAAATATCAATCCTGTACATGTTCCTGGCGTTTTAGTATGCAATCACGGTCCTTTCTCTTGGGGAAAAGATGCACAAGATGCCGTTCATAACGCAGTGGTAATGGAACAAGTAGGCAAAATGGCCTATATTGCTTATACTATTAATCCCGGTTTACAAATGAATCCGCATCTTATTACCAAACATTTCCTTCGGAAACATGGACCGAATGCCTACTATGGACAGAAATAATCAAAATAATTAAAAACAACTAACTAATATATTATTATTATGGCTTACAAAGATTTAGAAGTATGGTTCGTAACAGGAGCACAGCTTTTGTACGGAGGTGATGCAGTAGTACATGTAGATGCACATTCTACTGAAATGGTAAAAGGATTGAACAATTCAGGTAACTTGCCTGTAAACGTTGTATATAAAGGAACCGCAAATTCTTCTGAAGAAGTTTCTGCCATTTTCCGCGCTGCTAATGGAGACACAAAATGTATTGGTGTAATTACCTGGATGCACACTTTCTCTCCTGCTAAAATGTGGATTCACGGTTTAATGGATTATAAAAAACCATTATTGCACCTTCACACACAATACAACGAACAAATTCCATGGAGCGAAATCGACATGGATTTTATGAATTTGAATCAATCTGCTCACGGTGACCGCGAATTCGGATTTATTACAAGCCGACTGCGCAAACCACGCAAAATAGTTGTAGGTTACTGGAAAGATAAATCAACACATGAAAAAATTTCTTCATGGATGCGCGTTTGTGCCGGATGGGCTGATTCACAAAATATGCTTATCATCCGTTTTGGTGACAATATGAACAATGTGGCTGTTACCGATGGTGACAAAGTAGAAGCAGAAATTCGTTTGGGTTACCACGTTGACAATGCTCCTATTGCTAAACTGGTTCCTTATGTAGAAGCAGTTACCGAAGCTGAAATCGATGCTAAGATAGCTGAATACGAAAAATTATATGATTTTGCAGCTGATTGCAAAAAAGGTGCTGAAAAACACATATCTGTACGTCAGGCTGCTGCTCAGGAAATCGGTTTACGTCGTTTCTTAGTGGACAAAGGTGCAACTGCATTTACAACCAGCTTCAACGAATTGGAAGGTATGTCACAATTGATGGGCTTTGCTTCTCAACGTTTGATGGCCGAAGGTTACGGTTTTGGTGCTGAAGGCGACTGGAAAACAGCAGCTCTTACACGCACTATGTGGGTAATGGCTAAAGGATTACCTGGTGGATGTTCATTCCTTGAAGATTATGTTTTGAATTTCGACGGTGCAAAAAGCTCCATTCTTCAATCACACATGTTGGAAATCAACCCAGAAATCGCTGAATCAAAACCACGCATCGAAGTACATTTCTTAGGAATTGGTGATGCAGGTGTTTGTGCACGTTTGGTATTCCAGGCTCACAAAGGTGAAGGTATCGCGGCAACCATCGTTGACATGGGTAACCGTTTCCGCATGATTGTAAACGAAGTAAAAGTTATTGAACCAAAAGCATTGCCTAAATTACCGGTTGCTTGCGGATTGTGGATTCCACAACCAAACCTCGAAGTTGGTGCAGGTGCATGGATTACTGCCGGTGGAACTCACCACTCAAGCTTTTCATTCTCTATTACAACTGAAATGATGGAAGATTTAGCTGAAATTGCTGATATCGAAATGTTGATTATCGACAAAGACACTAATATCCGCAATTTCAAACAAGACATTCGTAACAACGAAGTGTATTACATGTTGAATAAAGCTCTTAGATAAATAATCAGGAGTAGGGAATAAGAGGTAAGGAGCAAGTAGCTGTCAAAGCGTGCTTTTTTACTTACCTCTTACTTTTTGCCTCTTACATACTTACAAAAATGAAATACGTTATAGGTTTAGATTATGGTAGCGATTCAGCTCGTGCAGTGGTTGTGAATGCACTCACTGGTGAAGAATTGGCTTCTTCGGTAAAGAATTATCCCCGATGGATGGCCGAAAAATACTGCGTTCCTACAGCCAATCAATATCGTCAGCATCCGCTCGACTATATTGAAGTACTGGAATATACAGTAAAAGACGCTTTATCCAAATGTCCGGCAGGAACTGCTGAAAAAGTTGTTGGTATTGCTTTTGACACAACAGGTAGCACACCTGTTTTCACTGACAAAAATGGAACGCCACTTTCCTTGCTCCCTGAATTTGCTGAAAATCCAAACGCTATGTTTGTATTATGGAAAGACCACACCGGCATAAAGGAAGCCAACGAAATAAACGACCTGGCAGGTAAATGGGATATTGACTACACTTCATACGAAGGTGGAATTTATTCATCGGAATGGTTTTGGGCAAAAGCTTTGCATGTTTTACGTGCCGACGAAAAGGTTCGTAAAGCTGCATATTCTATTGTAGAGCATTGCGATTGGATGCCGGCACTACTCGCCGGAAATACCAATCCTCATGAAATTTGCCGTAGCCGTTGCGCTTCGGGTCACAAAGCCATGTGGTTGGAAAAATGGGGCGGTTTGCCCTCTGAAGAGTTTTTGACTGCCCTTGATCCAATGTTGGCAGGATACCGCGAAAGACTATATTCCGAAACATGTCCGACTGATAAAAAAGTTGGAAACCTGACTGCAGAATGGGCAGCCCGTTTGGGATTAACTACCAACGTGGCCATTGCAGTTGGTGCATTCGATGCTCATACCGGAGCTGTAGGTGCTGAAATTAAACCGGGTTCGTTGGTTCGTATCATTGGAACTTCAACCTGCGATATTATGGTTACAAGCTACGAAGAATTAGGACATAAACTTATTCCGGGTATTTGCGGACAAGTTGATGGGTCGGTAATCCCGGGCATGGTTGGTCTGGAAGCAGGACAATCCGCTTTTGGTGATGTGTATGCATGGTTCAAGAATGTAGTAGCATGGCCGGTAATAAACATACTTTCGAAAACCACACTGGTTGACGAAGCTACCAAACAAAAACTGATTGACGAAACTATGGATCAAATCATTCCTGCTTTATCAATCGAAGCAGCGAAAGTACCAGTTTCAGAATCTACAATACTGGCAACTGACTGGATGAACGGGCGCCGTACGCCTGATGCAAATCAAATGTTGAAAGGTACAATTACCGGTCTTACATTGGGAAGTTCTGCTCCTTTGGTTTTCAGGGCATTGGTAGAAGCGACAGCCTATGGTTCGAAAGCCATTGTGGATCGTTTCATCGAAAATGGTGTGGAGATCAAGGAAATCATTGGTATTGGTGGTATTGCACTCAAATCTCCTTTCGTAATGCAAACCATGGCCGATGTATTGAATATGCCGATTAAAGTGGCTAAATCAGAACAAGCCTGTGCATTTGGAACTTCTATGTTTGCTGCTGTTGTGGCTGGCGTTTACAAGAAAGTAGAAGATGCTCAAAAAGCAATGGGAATGGGATTTGCATCTGAGTATTTCCCCAATAAAGAAAATGCTGCTTTGTATAGCGAATTGTATAAAGACTATATTAAACTGGGTCAGTTTACAGAAAAAGAATTATTCTCTTAAATCTAAAAATAATAATTAAAAATCATGAATTGGAATTCACATGAATTTATTTGGCTCGACTGGGTAATTATCGCAGTCGGAATATGTGCTGTATCATGGGCAGTATGGCGTTCGGTACAAAAACACAATCGTAAGCAAAAGGGTGCCGACAGCGAAGATTTCTTATTTGGTAAAGGCGAACCATGGTATATCATTGGTATGGCTATCTTTGCTGCAAACATTGGCTCGGAACACCTTGTAGGGCTTGCCGGCACAGGTGCAAAGGCAGGTGTAGGTATGGCGCACTGGGAGATGCAGGGTTGGATGATTCTCATCCTGGGTTGGCTCTTTGTGCCGTTCTACCAACTTATGAATAATAAATTGGGGAAAATCATTACAATGCCCGACTTCCTCAAGAATCGTTACACACCTCGTGCTGGTTCATGGCTGTCTATCATTACACTTATAGCTTACGTGCTGACCAAAGTGAGTGTGACAGCATTTACCGGAGGGATCTTTCTGGAGAGCCTTCTTGGCTTGCCTTTCTGGTACGGAGCTATCGGATTAATTGTATTAACTGGGATCTTTACCGTTTTGGGCGGCATGAAAGGTGTGATGACACTCTCGGCAATTCAAACACCAATACTTATCATTGGTTCATTCCTTGTGCTTTTCTTAGGTTTGTCAGCACTCGGACACGGCAGTATTACTGAGGGTTGGTCTTCCATGATGGACTATTCAAGATCGCTGAACGTTGGGAAAGACGGTGTTGCATATGGTACCAACCATATGTTCCACTTTGAGACGGGCGACCCGATGTATGACGAATATCCCGGTTTTTGGGTATTTATCGGAGCCTCAATTATCGGCTTTTGGTATTGGGCTACCGACCAACACATCGTTCAACGTGTGCTCGGACAATCAAAAGGCGAGTCCAGTGAAGTAGTGATGAAACGTGCGCGAAGAGGTACAATCGCTGCAGGTTATTTCAAAATATTACCTGTTTTCATGTTTTTGATTCCCGGTATGATAGCCGCCGCACTAGCAGCGCGTCCCGACAGCGGCTTTACATTAACTAACCCTGATACAGCATTTGGCTCCATGGTTAAGTTTGTATTACCCGCAGGAGTAAAAGGTATTGTTACCATCGGCTTTATATCCGCTTTGATTGCTTCTTTGGCGGCATTCTTCAACTCCTGTGCTACGCTGTTTACAGAGGACTTTTATAAGCCAATGTTCAAAGGTAAAAGCGAGGCCAGATACGTTTTGGTTGGCCGTATTGCAACTGTTGTAGTAGTAGTACTTGGTATTGCATGGATACCAGTCATGATGAGTCTTGGAAGTCTTTACTCTTACCTGCAAGGTATTCAATCGCTACTGGCCCCTGCAATGGTGGCAGTATTTGTACTGGGTATCTTTTCCAAAAAAATTACGCCTAAAGCTGGTGAATCAGGTTTAATAGTAGGCTTTCTTATTGGTATGGCACGCTTGCTGACTAACATCTTTACAGATACAGGTAATGCCTTAATGACAGGCCAGTTCTGGGGATCCACCCATTGGTTTTGGCATACCAACTGGCTTATCTTTGAGATATGGTTGCTTGTCTTCATCATGTTGTTTATGGTTGTAGTATCATTCTTTACTCCAAAACCAACCGCTGAACAGGTTGAGTTTATCACTTTCACAGGTGATTACAAGAAACTCATCTTTAAGAGCTGGAACAAGTGGGATGTTATCGCCTCTCTTGGCGTAGTGATTCTGTGTGCTGCGTTCTACTGGTATTTCTGGTAAAAATGAAGCGCATAAATAACACAAAGTGGTTATTTATAGTTTTATAATATGCTTGCAAATTATATCTATTAAAACCTCCAAACTATTTTTCTCAAAAAATATGAGAATTGATGGTTTGGAGGATTTTTAGCATTTTGATTAATAAATTCGTTTAAACTGGTTTTTTATCCGTACTTTCGTCTATTAATTTTCTAATCAATTAATCAATAATATCATGAAGAAAACATTTTTATCATTACTAATTATGACGCTGGCTTTTAACTCTTGTACAAGCAATAAGAGTGCAATAGCTTTATTTCCTCAAAGCAATTTTGATACCTTGTTGAATGCTCAAAAGGTAACACTTTATACTTTGAAAAACGAAAAAGGTATGACTGCTCAAATCACCAATTATGGTGCGCGTTTGGTCGATTTATGGGTTCCTGCCAAAGACGGATCTTTTAAAGATGTAATCTGGGGATTTGAAAGTATAAAAGGTTATTTGAATGCTACAGATTTGTTTGCAGGTCCGATTGTAGGACGTTATGGCAACAGAATCGGTAAAGGTAAGTTTTCGTTGGATGGTAAACGGTATCAGCTTACATTAAATAATAATGGGAATCAACTTCACGGAGGTTCGAAAGGCTTTTATACAAAAGTATGGAACGCTCGTCAGTTTAAAAATGAGAAAGGCGAAGATGCACTCGAACTGACTTATTTGTCACCTGCAGGAGAAGAAGGTTATCCCGGTAATTTAAATATCAAAGTAATTTATACAATTACAGCAAACAATGAACTTGCGGTTAATTATGAAGCTACAACCGATTCGACAACGATTTTAAATCCAACTTCGCATGTGTATTTTAACTTGCATGGTAATACAGCGCAATCGTCAAATTCGCACATTTTGACTATTTTTGCTGATAAATATACTCCAACAGATTCTTTGCTAATCCCTACTGGTGAAATTTCTGATTTAGCGAATACACCTTTGGATTTCAGAAAACCAACAGCTGTTGGAGAACGCATTAACGAAGATTTTATAGCCTTGAAATATGGAAAAGGTTATGATCATAATTATGTACTGAATAAAAAAGCAGGAGAAGTTACACTAGCTGCCGAAGTATATGAACCTGCCACCGGAATTGTGATGAAAGTTAGTACAGATCAACCTGGAATTCAGTTCTATAGCGGTAACTTTATGGATGGTAAAGATGCTGGAAAACGTGGTGATAAACACTATTACAGAACCGGTATTGCCCTCGAAACACAAAATTTTCCGGATGCCCCAAATCATGCAAACTTCCCAACTGCAACTTTGAAACAAGGTCAAACCTACAAACAAACAGCAGTATACGGTTTTGAAATTAAAAAGTAAAATTACAGGAAATCTTCTGAATTTGATATCCTATAAGTTTCCTTTTCAACTGGTTGAAAAACTATTTTAAAATTAATCCTCCAAACACTTTATCTGTCAAAGAAAAAAGTGAGTTTGGAGGATTTTTATTTTAACTAATAACTAAATATGTCTCAAATCGAACGATAATTTGAAGTGAAGGAATTTCAACGAAATATTTGACTATTGACCTTTAATAAAAGTGATTTATGCTCAAAGAGCAATTTTAAACATGAATTGTTGCTTTTAATTTGAATCAATTAATCTATGATTTTATTTAGATCGGTAAATAAACTAATTGACCTTCTTACCCCACAAAGATCTTCCATATAAATTTAGTCCGGCATAAATTATAGTTGGAACGCGTGGTGAGGCTTCCCAGTTAAGTTCCCTTTGAACATTGAGCTTTGTTGTGCCAATTGTAAGTGTCTTTGTATTGGCATTATAGGACCAGGTTCCCGTTAAAGCTCCTGTTGCTGTATAATTTGCGAGTAACGTTTGAGTCACCGATGTTTGTTGCACACCGGCAACATAATTCAACGTGATATTTTCCCATGTTCCAACCAAATCGTTGTCTGTAATAATGGTTTGCGGAACAGCACCATACCGTTCGGGCATTACAACCGGCCAACCATCAGCAGTCCATTGAATTGAACGAACCTGACCCATCATAATCGCATTGCTGTATGCATTCCCGTTGGTATTTGCAGGCAGACGACCTTGTGAACAATAATACCAATCACCTGTATCGGGATTTTGGAATATGCAACAGTGTGAAATTCCAACCCAGCCCGAATGATTATTAAATTTATAAGGATGAGTTAGTATAGGATAACAATCGTTACCGGTTGTAATATTTGCACCACTATAGCCCAAATATGGACCTGTAATGGTTCTAGAACGACAAACACGTGTATTATAATTTACCGACAATTCATCGTAAGCCAGAAACAGATAGTAATATGCGGTTTTAGCATTGTAAATAATTTCCGGACCTTCTTGTCCTTGCCAGCGGTTAGCATCGTTATTTACACGGCGTGCGATACGCGTTCCGTAATCGGCCAATACACTTAGTTTCGTTGGTTTTCCGGTTACAGAATCAAGTTTTACAGCAGGAATACCCGAATGCCAAGAACCGTAAATCAACCAATGATCACCTTCGGGAGTAATGATATAAGTTGGATCTATAGCGTTCCACTTGAAATAGGCACTCCAATCGGAAGTATAACTTGAGCGTGACCAATTCGTTCCTTTGTCCGATACTGAACTGATTACATATCCTTTGTCAATCCAAATATTTGTTGCCAGGTCAGTGGATTCCATCATTCCAATAAAAGCTTTTTCAGTCCATGAACCATCAAAATTCGCAGCAATATTTACCAAACCTGTTGCAATAAAATTATCAACAATAATGCTGTAATACATTCGGTATTTATTTCCTACTTTTCGGATGCAAGGAGCCCAATATCCGTATGAAGGGTTGATAATAGCTGTTAATCCGACTCTTGACCGCATCGCGTTTAATGAATCTTTCACCCACGAAGGAACTGATGCCATTGCTGTTCCAATAAAATTCCAGGTAACCAAATCTATGGACCGTCGATATGGAAAATGACCATGGCCATTGAGCACATTTCCATAAGAAGCATCAGTACCATACATATAATAGTAATCATTACATTTAACCACAGTTGGATCGTGTGTATTAGCCAGATTCCAGTTTCCACGATATACCCAGCTGGAAATGGAAGAATAATCATCAGCATAAGTTGGGGCAGTATAAGGCACTGCAACATTGCTAGCGAATTTGATACTGTCCACAGCAGATACAAACATACTAATTATTGTTTTATCGGTTTTAAAAACAGTTAATTCTGTGTTGTTATTTAAAAATTTTATACTGTCAATTTCCGAAACCTGATAACCAAGTAGCGAACCACTGGTTTTATGAATGTAAATTTTATCTTGTGCGAACAATGACACAAAACATATAATTCCAATTGTTGTTATCAATAATTTTTTCATTGCTTCGTAAATTTTAAAGTTTTATTATTGACTTTCAACAAATAAAGACCATTTGCAAAGTTGCTTATATCAATTTTCTGTAATGCGTTGGATAGTTTTTTATTCATCAACACGGATCCATCCAGCCGAAAAACTATTATGTTTATTTCACCTGCAGGTGGGTTTTTCAAAACGATATAGTCGGTGGCAGGACTTGGATAAACCATGAGTGATGTTTCATCTGTAAAAACTTCAGGGATTCCGGAAAAAACTCCAAAGCTTAATTTGTCAATGTCGGAAATTATTAATGAACTGGATGTAGTATCAGTCTTTTTTAATAATAAATTGCCTCCAGAAAAAGTTATTCTGTCTATTGTGCTTAATAAAGAACCTGTCTGAGAACCGTCGTTGAATTTTATTATCAGGCTATTTTGAGCCTTCACAAAATTCATAGAAATTGCCAAAAGGAATAATAGTAACCCGATATAGATTTGGTTATTTTTCATTTATTATTTTTTTGATGATTATATGAGTATTATTTTAAGCGAAATAATTAGTTCTTTACGATTATATACTGAGTAATTATCCTAACAATGGGATACTTCATTATTTTATCTTACAAAGATAAATCTAAAATGTAAGGACAAAGAGGACAAAAGTCTATTGATGGAGGATAATTGTAAAGTATAATTTATTTTGTTTTGAATTTTTTGAGGAGATACATTTCTCAAGTTTATTATTAGTATATATAACAAATAAAGCCTAGTAAATGATTACTTTAAATACAAAAATAACAGTTTATACAGAAGATACCAAATTTGTTGATTATTTAAGACAAAACAGTAACGTGCCATAACTATGAATACCTTTAATACCCATCGGATAAGCCATTTCAACGCCGAAAAACAAAAAAAATATCCTTATTGAAAAATAACATACATCCTCAATTTGAATGAGATATTTTGTTTAATTTTGTACTTGATCTTTTTTATCTAAATTCATGAAACTGAAAAATATTCTTCTGATTTTTGCTCTATTTAGCAGTTTAATGAATCTTCATGCATTGTCGTATAAGGTGAGTTACCTGACAGCCGACAATGGTCTCTCCCGCAATCTGGTTAATCATATTTTTAGAGATTCTCGTGGTTTTATGTGGATTTCAACCAGTAAAGGTCTGGATAGATATGATGGTTATGAATTTATTCATTTCATTAGCAGGGATTTGGAAAATCCGTTACAAAGTGATATTGTTCATTGTGTTGAGGAAGATCGAAACGGAGATTTGTGGATAGGTACCGAAAACGGACTTTATTTTTTGAATTATAAAACAGGTGTAATTATAAATTCAGGAGTAAAGTTGGACACAAAATTGAACTTCAAATCAAAATCTATTAATTTTATAAAAAAAGATGAACAGGGCGACCTTTGGGTTGGATATGATACAGGACTGGCAAGACTCCATTTTAATTCTGCTACCGATATTCAAGAAGAAGAAATATACAACACAACATTAACAGTTACTGCATTCCTACAATTCAACGGGAATATTTATGTTGCAAACAATAACGAAGTATTTCGATTAATTAAAGGAATTAACGGAAAGTATAGCAAAATCAGTGCCGGTGAACGTTTGAAACAATTTCAGGGCATTGTAAATGTTTTGTATTATGATAATGGATTGATTTGGGTTGGAACTTCAATAGGACTTTATAAATATGAACCTATAACTGAAGTTTTAACAGTATATCTTGCAAACCCATTGCAAGCCAATTCATTATCTTCTGGATATGTTACTGATATAAGTAAGAGTCAAAATGGTCAATTATTGATTGGTACGTTAATAGGACTTAATATTTACGATTATCGTTCAGATAAATTTGAACACATAACTTCCGAATCCAATTCTGAGGGTATATCACTAAATAACAATTTTGTCAGTTGTCTGTTCGTACAAGATAATACGATATGGATTGGTACCGAGAAAGGTGGAATCAACCTTTTAACTCCCGATTTGAAGATCTTTAATAATATATATCATTCCTCCGAGAATCAGACAAGTTTATCAAAGAATCCTGTAAATTCAATTTATGAAGATGAAACAGGTGACCTTTGGGTGGGGACAGTTGAAGGTGGTCTGAATTTGCGTAAAAAGGGAACAAATGCGTTCATCCATTATTATAGTCTAATAGGAAATTCAAAAACCCTGAGTCATAATTCGGTAAGTAGTATTTGTCGTGATTTCCACGGCGATTATTGGTTTGGCACTTGGGGAAAAGGCATAAACCGATTGAAATATAAGGATAAATACATTGGTATTTTTCAACAATTTTATTACAATGCAACTTCAAAAAATTCGATAATAAACGATTTTGTCGCTGCCATGGTTTCGGATGAAAAGAATCATGGATTGTGGATAGGAACCCGCGATGGTCTGGATTTTCTTGATTTGGAAATCGAGAGGTTTATACACGTTTTAAGCTATTTACCCAAAGACAGGCAAATCCGGTTTATTACCGGAATGCATATAGATAAAAAACTTAGATTATGGGTTGGAACCAGTAATGGTCTTTTTTGTATTTATCTGAATAATACCAATCTTAAAAAGAATAAAATCCGATTCCAACATTTTCATTACGAGTTAACTGACCCGTCGACAAATAAAATTGAGAAAATCAATTGCATACTTGAAACCAAAGAAGGTCATTTGTGGTTTGGGAGCAATGGTAATGGAATTTACAGTCTGACTGAAAATGGAGACAAAATGAAATTTCAGAATTTCGATGAAAGTTCAGGTTTGCTTGATAATGTAGTATATGGCATATTGGAAGACGATGCAGGTAAAATTTGGTTTAGTACTGATAAAGGCTTATGTGCATATGACCCAATCCTGAATAGTATACGAAATTACACCAAAGCAGATGGATTGAAATCAAATCAGTTTTATTGGGATGCCTATTGTAAAGGAAAAGATGGTAAAATGTACTTCGGTCATGTAGACGGTTTTACAAGCTTCGATCCTTTGAAAGCAACTCCGCTCTTATCTAAAAACAAGGCTTCAATAACGCGCATTAAAGTATTAAATGAAGATATTTTTCCTTCAAATCTGAAAAATTCCAATCGTCATTTGAAATTTCAAATGTCAAATTTAGTTCAAATAGAACTTAAAGAATCAGACAAAGCGTTTAGTGTAGAATTCTCCGCACTTTGTTATAATCTGGTTGATAAAATAAAATATGCTTACCGCTTGAAAGGATTTGATAGTAACTGGACTGAAGTTAATTCCGATAGGCGATACGCAAATTTTACAAATATAAAATACGGCAATTATGAATTTCAGATTAAATGCACAAATACTGATGGAACATGGTCGGATCAAATTACTACACTCGAGATCAATGTAATTCCACCTTTTTATAAAACTTGGTGGTTTTTGTTACTTTTTGTAAGTTCAATTATATATGGCATTTATCGATATTCTGTTCATCGAATTAATTTGCTTAAGAAGCAAAAAATTCAACTGAAGCAATTGGTAGAAGAACGTACCCGAGAAATTGAACAACAAAAAGAGTTACTTGAAGAACAGACAACTAAATTGCACTTCAATATGGAGAAACTGATTGAACATCAAGAAGAAGTCTCTCGTCAAAATGAGGTTTTGATTCAGCAAAACCAAAAAATAACCCATCAAAAAGAAGAACTTATTACTCTTTCAAAGAAAGTTCAGGAAGCAAATATCGATAAAATATCTTTTTTTACCAATATCACACACGAATTCAGAACTCCTATTACACTTATTCTGGGGCCTGTGGAACGTGCCCTAAAACTGAGCATTAATCCAAAAGTGCTTGAACAACTGAATATTGTTCAACGGAATTCACGTTTGCTGCTGTCGCTTATCAACCAATTGATGGATTTCCGCAAAGTGGATTCTGGCAAAATGGAACTGCTAAAAATACAACAAAATTTTATTGAGTTTTTGGACTACATAATTCTACCATTTGAGGAACTTGTAAAAGACCGTGGAATCACTTTCCGTAAACAATATCGCATTCATCCACCCGAGTTTCTTTTCGATAGAGACAATATGCAAAAAGTATTAGGAAATTTACTCTCAAACGCTATCAAATTTACACCAGATCGCGGAATTATAACCATCATTGCCAGCACATATACTGACAGATCAGATAACAAGGAAAGGCTTTATGTTGCAGTAAAAGATACTGGAAAAGGTGTTCCGGATGAAGATCTGAAAAAAATTTTCGAACGTTTTTATCAATCCAAACAACATCAGGTTTATTCCGGTTACGGACAAAGTGGAACAGGTATCGGACTTTATCTGTGTAAGCGGATTATTCAGCTCCACAACGGTAAAATTGAAGCACGCAACCAATCAACAGGAGGTTCCACCTTCCGTTTCATTATTCCTATAGAACGCCACATAAGCAACGTGGTTTCGCTTGAAGGCAAAACAATGGAAATGCTTGTTGAAAATCAATCGAACGAACAGGACGGTATTTTCGAAGAGATTTCAAAAGAAAAACCGGTATTGCTGATAGTAGAGGACAACAGCGACATGCGGCAATATATCCGGTCGATATTAAATACAGAATTCAATATACTGGAAGCTACAAACGGTGTTATAGGCCTGGAAATTACTAATCGCTATCAACCCGATCTGATAATCAGTGACATTATGATGCCTGAAATGGATGGCATGGAATTTTGTAAACGGCTGAAAACAAATTTTAGCACTTCCCATATCCCAATAATGTTACTTACTGCCAAATCGTCCACCGACACACAAATTGAAAGTCTTCACATTGGAGCGGATGCATTTTTGGTAAAACCATTCGATGAAGAACTACTTAAAGCAGTAATTCGAAATCTGAGTGAAAAACGGAAACGTTTCCAACTGAATTTTGCCGAAAACATGGATACAGAAACTTTGAATTTTGACGACGAATCATTAGATAAAAAATTTATCGATAAAGCATTAAAAGTCATCAAGGAAAACTATACAAATCCGGAATTTGATGTGGCGGAATTTATCGAAGCCATGGGAATTAGTCGAAGCTTGTTACACAAGAAGTTGACCAATCTGGCGGGACAGTCAGCCAGCCGTTTTATTCGTATTTATCGGCTCAACATTGCACGCGAATTGATTATTAAGAATCGTGCGTCCCATTCGCTCAATATTTCAGAGATTGCTTACGAAGTTGGTTTCAACGATCCGAAATATTTTACACGTTGTTTTATTAAATATTTTGGTATTCAACCGAGTGCGTTTTTGAATGAAGATAAAGATAAAAAAATGAACGGTAAGAATATGGAGTAATTTGCGTGTTTAGTAAAAGTAATTTTTACTTACCTTTGCATATTGACAGTGACCAACTTAGGTTGAAACAAGATTCATTGAAAATATTTCCAATTATAAATAAATTTTCTTCCACTTTAAATACTAATTTATTGTAACTAACTATTAATCTCTTAGAAAATGATTATCAATACCAATTTCTACAATTTAAAACATTATCATATTGATTACCATATACATTTCACTATAATCTAATAATTTTGCATATTCATCTCAATCAAATACCGAGAATAAACATGTTAAAACACAATATAATCTTCGTCTGCCTTTTTATAACAGTTTGTAGTTCTCAAGCTATTTCTAACCCTGTTCACTTTAGTTTTGAGAAATTTCCGTACTCTGATAAACTACCTTCAAATTCTGTCAATCGTATTTTTAACGACAAAGAAGGATATATGTGGTTTGGTACTAAAGATGGATTGTGCCGTTTTGACGGTTACGATGTGAAAGTATTTAGATCAAGCGCTCTGACACCAGGTAAACTTACAAGTAATGAAATTCAATGTATTACCGAAGATAATGATCAGCGTTTATGGGTAGGTACATTTGAAGGGGTAAATATAGTTGACAAAAAAAACTATACTATCACACATTTAGAAAATAAATTTATCAGAAAGGAATGGGTAAATTCAATTCTAACTGATTCAAAAGGTTATATATGGATTGGCACATCAAACAATGGAGTAATTCGAATGGATCCTAGGACTGATCAATTTACTCGTTACTCTACAGACAATGATTCCCCACTAAAACTAAAAGGGAATAATATAACAAATATTTTCGAAGATCGTAGTGGTAGAATATGGATTTCTTCGTGGAAAAGCGGATTATGTAGCATAGATCAAAGTCGAAAAAACATCTTGTTTGTACCAAAAATGGGGAACGACGATAATCCTTTTCGTCTTTATCAGGATAAAGAAGGAATATATTGGATATGCACTTGGGGTGATGGAATTTATAATATGACAATTACCTCCAATGCAATAATTACATTACACCCCATGGTATTGTCTAAAAATTCAAGTAAAACAATCGACAAAATTGTCTATAGCATCACACAAGATAATAAATATGATTTCATTTGGGTAGTCACCTATAGTGGATTAAGTATAATAGAAAAAGAATCTGATGGATCATATAAAGTGATTGATACTGATTCCTTTTTTGATGAAACAAACAACAAATTATTTCATGAAATTATTAAAGATCACAACGGAAATCTTTGGTTAGGTTCAGTAGGAGAAGGATTATTCAAGTTAGATTTTAATAAATTATCAATTCAGAATTTCCCATTAAATGAAATAAAAAATTCACTGAATGTGCCATCGTATGTTACACGTTTCTGTGAATTGACTACTGGTGAAGTTTATATTGCAATTAATCGTGTAGGGTTATTTAGTTTTAATCCTAAAACTGGTGAAGTAAAAAGACCCTTAGATCCTATTGTAAGAGGTATTAATAGCATCAGTGCAATCATAAATGTTTCCAGTTCAAATGAAATTTGGGTAGCAAATGAAGGAGAAGACATAATACATGTATTAAAAAAAAATGATGTTGATAATCTTGTTCAAGTTAAAATTATTTCGCTAAGTAATTTCAAAACTCATAGTGAGAATACAATTAACAATTTTTTTAAAGACTCAAAAGGGAATGTATGGATTGGAACAAATAATGGACTTTACCTAAAAACAATAAACTCAGATGTAAAACAAATTTCATCGAAAATTTCTAATGTCAATACAATTCAAGAAGATACCTATAAACAAATATGGATTGGAACAGAAAAAGAAGGTGTTTTTGTATGTAAATCTGAAATACAAGGGGGAAATAACTGTTATACTATATCTAAAGTTAGCTTAAATATAAATAATTACCAAAGCTTTAGTGTTCAGAGTATTTGTTGTAAAAGAAATGGAGAAGTTTATATTGGCACTAAGGAAGGTTGTCTTTATTTTTATGACCATAAAAAGCAATTAGCTTTAGAGATCAGTGGTTTGTATGGAATCACTGATGAAGGTATAATGGATGTGCTTGAAGATAATTATGGTATGCTTTGGATTTCTACGATTAAGAAAATTATAAGATATAATCCTCAATCGCATGCAGCTACCTACTTTTCTACCGCAAATGGTATGCTGGTGAGTTCGATCTTTAAAGAAGCATGTGTTAAATTAAAATCAGGTCAGATTCTTTTTGGTGGGAATAAAGGAATTTGCGCATTTAATCCATTGGCACCAATGACTTCGCGAAATCCAATAAAACAACGGGTTGTGCTTTCTGACATTCTAATTCAAAATAAATCAATTTTTGAAGATGGAAAAAACACACATTACAATGCAAAGAAAAACCGAGTAACCTTGCAATATTCCGAAACCAATTTAAGCATTGAGTTTTCGGCATTAGATTTTGGTTCAACAGGGAAAATTCAGTATGTATATAAACTTTCAGGTGTAGATAACAATTGGATTTATGTTGGTAATAATCGTCAATTTGTGAATTATGCCAATCTGCCTTCAGGGAATTATAAATTCATGGTAAAAGCAAGCGATGAAAACGGATTGTGGAGTGAGCAAATCACATCATTGGAAATTGTAATTCTCCCACCGCCTTATAGAACCTGGTGGGCATACCTCATCTATCTGGTTATCATAGGTATTTCGTCTTATTTTGTTGCAAAAACACTTGCTAATCGCATACGAATGAGAAACGAACTGAAAATATCCCATATTGATAAAGAAAAAACGGAAGAATTGGCTCAAATAAAACTTCGCTATTTCACCAATATTTCACATGAACTTCTAACTCCTTTGACAATCATTATGTTACTGATTGAAAACTTGCAAAAGAAAAACAAGGATAGCTCGACACAATTTGACATGATGAAAGCCAATGTGATGAGATTAAAAAGATTGATTCAACAGATTTTAGTTTTTCGTAAAACAGAGAGTGGCAATATGAAATTGAAAATTCGCCATAATGACATTGTTGCTTTCGTTAATAATATTTGTCATTCGAATTTCCAACCACTTGTAAGTGAAAAAGAGATTAATTTCTCTATCGATGTAGAACACAAAAGCTATTTGGCATATTTTGATGCCGACAAGTTAGATAAAATTTTATACAACTTACTTTCTAACGCTTTCAAACATACTCCAAAAGGAGGATCTATCTCAATGAAAATGAGTTTCATACCACGAAAAGATGAAATGATAATGCGTTTATCTGTTTCCGATACTGGTGACGGAATCGCTGAAGAAGATCTACCACATATTTTTAAACGTTTCTATATCAGTAGCTCATCGGATCAAAGTCAGAGTCATGGTATTGGTTTGGCACTCACTAGTGACCTTTTACAAATTCATAAAGGAAGTATCGAGGTTAAAAGCCAGTTGAACGAGGGAGCTGTATTTACCATTGAAATTCCAATTTCTATCGGTGCATATACTGAATTAGAGCTTCTGGAAGAAGAAACTATAGATAACAATCTTCCTGATAATTTAGATGTGATTTCTTCCGAAATCATTTTGGAAAGCGATAAAGACAATGAAAGCATAAAAGATTGTAGCATTTTAGTGGTTGAAGATAACACGGAACTGAAAAATCTTATAGCAGAGTATTTCAGTGATAAATATATGGTTTTAACTGCTGAAAACGGTATCGAAGCACTTAAAATTATAAATGAAAACGAAATAGATTTGGTGATAAGCGATATGATGATGCCGGAAATGGATGGACTCACCTTCTGTAAAATATTAAAAAATGATGTTCTAACCAGCCACATCAACGTATTGATGCTGACTGCAAAGAATTCAACTGAGGATCGTATAGATTGTTATAATGCTGGTGCTGATGGCTATATTGGCAAACCATTTGAATTAGCCGTGTTAAATGCCCGAACGAAAAATTTGATAAGTAAAAGAAAGCAAAAAACAGAAAATTTCCAGAAAAATCAAGACATTAATATTTCTTCAATGGAATATGGTTCTATTGATGAACTATTTCTAAAACATGCAGTCAAAATAATTGAACAGAAATTAGCTGACGATACATTTGATTTTGATCAGTTTGCAATTGATATGGCAACTTCAAAGTCGACTTTACACCGAAAACTTAAATCATTAACCGGGCTTTCTCCCGGTGAATTTATTCGAAACATCCGTCTAAAACATGCCGTTAAGATGTTGACTAACAATTCAGGAAATATCTCAGAGATTGCGTTTGCAGTTGGTTTTAATGACCCAAAGTATTTTAGCAGGTGCTTTAAAATTGAATTTGGACTTACTCCAAGAGAATATCAGGAATCAAAGAAATCATAGTGTGTGAATGGCAATTCCAAAACAGACATTTTTTTACATCAAAAGAAAGAGAGAAATTGTTCCTTATGAACAATCTCTCTCTTTCTTTTTAGATCTTTTTATTATAGAATTCTATATCCAAGCCGTTATCCATTTTTATATTCGAGTGTTACTAGATATAACTCAATGGAATGGGTGATAAGTATATTCGAATTCTGACCTTATTTTTTAATATACCAGTTTATAGGATCCATCAATTTAGTTTCTATTGCAGCTTCATTTCCAACATGTTTAGCTGCAATTTTTTTTGCCAGATAAGAAAAATCGCCTCTTCTTATAGCTATACGCATTAAATCTTGAAAACGATTTCCTTCAAAGGCAGTTTCTAATGCAAGTTCTTTTTGAATTAAATCTTCTACATATTCCACTGAATCAATTAATAAAGGTTTTAAAGGAATTATGTATGTTGAATCTTTTTCTGTATTTGGTCCACAACCTCGCGATCTAATACCAACATTATTATCAAACCGGAAATCGTTAAAAATCATATAAGGTTCAGTAGATCTTTCCTTTACGGGAATTATCTTCTTTAACGGCGACATAGTTATTTGATTTAGTCCATTTTTAAGAACGGCAAATGCTAAATTTGGTTTTCCTAATCGGTTTACAGCTTCAGCATACCTTAAATACAATAATGAAGCACGGTAAATTGTAATGATTTGTACGTTTTCAGCTTGTGAATTCAATAGATATTTATAAACGATATTATTTACCTTGTTTTCAGTATTTGATGTAGTGGTAATCGAATTGCTGGAATAACTTGTTATAGCATTTTTATTAATAACAGAATTCATTTTTCTTAAATCGCCTGGAGCAGTATTTGTTGCAGTGTTAAAATAAGTTTGACTGTCCCAATTATTTACAGCTATAGTAGAAGGTGAGAATTCATAGTTGTAATTTAAACTGTCGAGATCAAACTTTTGCCCGTAAGTGGTGGGACATAGAATAGCTGTAATAGATTCTGATCCACCATAATAATATGAATAAAACCAATACTCCTGAGGAGTGGTAGATATAATATTATTATTGAGAACCCAATAAGATTGATAGTTTTTATTAATTAGAATGCGATTTTCGTACATCAACTCATGGTATTCGGTTGCAGCCTCTTTATATTGATTAGTCCAAAGATAAAGATCACCCAACAAAAAGCGAATAGGAAAAGTCATCAAACTACCAATAAAAGATGGAACCTTTACATCTTTCCATGGTAATAAATCTGGAATAAGTACAGCTGCCAACTGTTCAATGTTATATTCAGGGTAGTCAATTTGCGCATCGGCCAACGTTAATATTGGTTTATCATAATATTTTGCAGTTCCAAAATTCAAGGCAATCTGCATGTACGTCCATGCACGTATTCCTTTTGCTGCAACATAATATCGATACATGACTTTTTCACCTTTAATTATAGATGCTGTGTCAATATTATGAATAACATAATTACAATTATTAATGACAGCATAATAATCCTTTATATTTGCATACGGATTGGTTTTAGAAATTTCAAAATTATTGATATCTCTCAAATCCTGATTAGAATTTTCAGTAACATCCAATAAATCTCCTCTTAATTCGCCTAATAAAACATAATTGTCAGCTAATTTCTGGAGTTGGGAATATATACCTACCATTGAATAAATCGTGTCATTAGGCGACTGCATCTGATAATTCTTTTCGAAAGTCAGCCTATCTGAATTCACGTTTAAAATATCGTCACAACTTACCAAACTTACTGAGGCAATAATGACGCATATTAATATATTGCAGACTTTTTTCATATCTTGTTTTTGTTTATTATTAAACATTTAAAACTTGCTTATATGATTTATAAATTAAATTTAAAACCGAGGTAATAACTTTTGCTCAAAGGCACTAAACCAGCATCCACTCCTTGAAATAAAACTGAGTTTCGGGCAGAAAATTCAGGATCTGAACCTAGATATTTGGTAAAAGTCAACATATTATTAGCCGAAATCCACACACTAAATCCTTCAATGAAATTACTTTTAAGAGGCACGGTATATGAGAGTGACAAAGATTTCAAACGTAAATAAGAACCATCTTCAATCCAACGATCTGAAAAACGTGCATTTCCCATTGGGTCACCGTATACTGCTTTAGGTTGATTCGTCGTCTGACCTTCTGCAGTCCAACGAGATACCATAGTTGTAGATTGATTACTATAATCCAACCCCGACTCCAACTGACTACGTTGATAGTTGTATACATCGTTTCCGGAAGAGTAAGTAAATAAGGTACTCAAAGTGAATTTATAAAATGAGATTTTACTGTTTATTGTTCCGTACAAATTAGGATTGGGATTTCCTATAATTTGTTTGTCGCTTGCATTAATGATTCCATCCCCATTTGTATCAACGAATCTTATATCACCTGCTCCAAAATTTCTTAATGTACCATTTGAGTTTTGTATTTTCAAATAACCTGTTGATATTGCAGATGCAGCATCAGCTTCAGTTGCATAGACACCATTTGTTTTATATCCGAAGAATACGGCTGCAGGTTGGCCAACAGATGTAAGTACTTCGCCACCATAAACCGGTGTTGTGTAATCACTTCCAGGCAATGAAAGAATTTCATTTATATAATGTCCTGCACTAAAACCAAGTTCCCATTTTAAGGCCTTTAAGTTCAAAAGTTTAATATTTGCAGAAAATTCAAAACCTTTATTTGATAATTTGCCATCATTGCTCCAATATGATCCTAATCCAGTCACATCAGGTAGAATCTTCAATGCTAACAAATCCTGCGTAATCCCCGAGAAATAATCGAAAGATAATGAAAGTCGTTCATTTAACAAACCTAAATCTACTCCAAGATTAACTCTTTTGGTAGTTTCCCATTGGATTTGAGGATTTTCAATATTCGAAAGCACTATTCCGTTAGCTTTATCGTAAAATCTGACTGTTGAGAAATATGCCACCGTTTTATAATCCTCAATATCATCATTTCCAGTAATACCATATCCACCCCGGATTTTCAAAAGGTTGATGAAATTCAGGTTTTTCATAAACTTTTCTGAAGTAACCAACCATGCGGCATTTACCGATGGAAATACTCCCCAACTATGTCCAAACATGGAGAATCCACCTTTTGTTTCATTTCCAAATCTCGAAGAACCATCAACTGAAGTTGCCACAGATAGAAAATATCGATTGTCATAATTATAATCTACATTCATATAATTCGATAACGACTTTGTAAGATTATTTAACCCATTGACTTGAGAGAAAGTTGATTTAAAACTCCCTGGAAGACTTGTTGAAGAATTCGATCCTGAATTATGACCCTCGATATAATCCGATTCATAATAATTACTCAAATAACGAACTCCCAAAATAACATTAAGATGATTATTTTTGTCAATTTGTTTTGTATAGTTCAATCTTGTATCGTCAAAAATACCTATATTCCTCATAACCTGATTCATTCGTGTGTTTTCAGCATATCCATATCCTACAATATTCTTCTTAGCCGCATAAAACATTGGGCTATAATAATCTTCTGTAGTTTTGTTCAGGTTAAAATCGAACTGAGAACTTAGAGTGAAATTTGGTGAAAAATGAAAAGTAGGAATCCCGCTAATATTAAAGCTGTTTTGTTTTAATGAATTATTTGAATACTTACTAATAGCTTGAGGGTTTCCAATTCCTAATTCATCGGTATAACTAAAATCAGAAGTTTTTGATCCGGTTGAAGTAAAGTTATATGGGCTAAGAAAAGGTGCTTTAATCATACTAAGCCATGTTGGTGAAGTATAATTATTCACACCATCATCCAATAACTTACGATCGATATTGGCAAAACCAATATTTAATCCCATTGTAAAAAACTTAGACAAATTGAAATCCGCATTTAAACGGAAATTTATCCGCTGCAAATCCGTTGTTTTAACAATTCCCGTTATTCCTGTATAACCCAACGAAAAATAATAAAGTGCTTTTTCATCTCCTCCGTTTGCACTGATTGAATAACTTTGAGTTAAACCAGTCTGATAGGTTTCATTTGCCCAATTTGTATTGTTATGGTAAATGTTGTAAGTCGGTTTAGTAGGATCGTCTTGTAGGAACATAAATTTTGAAATATCATTGTTCGAGATTCCGGCAGTTCCAATCATGTCACTTTCGTAAATTCTAAATTGATCCGCATTCATTAACGGAATGGTTGTCGGCTGGGTTGTAATTCCTGTTAAAACATTCAGGTTGATTTTAGTAACCATTCCAGTGCCTCTTTTAGTTTTTATAATTACAACTCCGTTTGCTGCCTTACTACCATAAATTGAGGCACCATCCTTCATCACTGTAATGCTTGCTATATCAGTTACGTTAATATCATTTAGTGGATTTGAGAAAAATCCACCATGAATTGATTGTACATCATAAAGATTATTCCAGATTACTCCATCCACAACAAATAAAGGTTGTGCATTAGTATTCAACGAATTAAGACCCCTAATGAATAATGATGTTCCCATACCTGCTACACCGGAGCGGGAAATCCCTCTAACATCTCCACCAAGCTCAGTTTGTAAAAGTTCATCTGCAGACACGGCTTGAGACTGATTAATTTCAGTTACACTTTTTGCACCAGGCACAAGTGTTGAATTATTTACTACTCCAGCGATACCGTCAATCTTTTTGTAATAATTACCAAATACATCTGAGTATAAATCAATTACTACTGAATCTTTACCTTGAACAGGTATTTCCCGAATGCTGTAATCATACGCTGAAACAACCAAAATCTCTTTTGCTGAAGAAATATTCAGTTTAAATACTCCGTTCCCATCTGTTGTAGCAGAAACACTATTATTTAAAACTGTAATTTGAGCAGCATTGATAGGTTGTTTTGTATGCGCATCACGAACCAAACCGGTAACAAACTTTGTAGTTTTTTTTCCAGTTTCTTTGTTTTCTGCTTTCACCGAATTAGCAGATAATAAAAATACACATGCTAACATTGAGCAAAAGTATTTAAAATAGAAAAAAGTCCCGTTCATTCTTAATATGTTTTTAAAATTTCTCATTCTCATACTATTAATTTAATTCAGCTAATTTATTGAACCGGTTCTAAAATAATACAATCTATACGCATGTCCCGATTATATTTAACTGTTTCACTTGTCTTGACAGCATTTTCAACTTTTAAATTGACAGAGACAACATAATTTATTATATTTTCAGGATCTAATAAATTACAAAAAGGAAACTCAAATTGAGTTACAAACATCTTTGTCGGTTTAGTAGGATCAGTTTCGTTAGTTGTTACTGTTATTTTTTTATCTTTCACTATTGTCCCAAGAGCATCAATGTATGATAAATAGAAATTGGCTCTGCTTGGTCTCATATCTGTCTTATCCGCAATGCTTGCAGGCACAAATACACAATAAATATTATATTTAGCCGACAATGTATTGGGTATTGGGAATCTAGCGAAGACCGGTGAAAGATTATTTGTTGCGGTGTTCTTAGCAAAGATATATTTATCTTTTGATATACTTAATCCAGAACCGAAACTGGTTCGAGGAAAGATATCAAAATTTGATTTACTACCAACTTCGGAAAAAGATACATTTTCAGCTTCTATACGGATTTCTTTTTGCCAGGAGTCTGAAGCCTTGTATTTCAAGGAACTATTAACATAAACTAATCCATTGCTTACTGTGTTTTTCGTAGCTCCATCAAAAAGATAACCTGGTTGGTAGAATACATTTTGATTTGTTGATACGAGAGAATCAAGTGACCCAGGATTATTTTGAGTTTTTCTGAAAACAAGATCCTGAACAATAGCCCATTCTGTATTCTGGCGTTGTTTTACTGCACCTCCATCTTGATTCAATGTATTAAAGTAGGGTTTGATTCGATTATAAGATTCAATCCAAGCATTATTATTGGGCAAAATAACAGTATATACACTATCTTCGGTATTCAGCGCACCCATACGATTCAAAATCTTATTCGTAAAAGTAAAGACCGAGTCATATAATAGTTGTCCATTAGCATCAGTACCGATATCATTACCACTGGCAATCAAGTCAAACTCTAATTTACTATTGGAATATAAATAAGATTTTAGTGAGTCAAGACCTTGAGTTTTGCCAATAAATTCCCATATATTAGTTAAATAGGGAACATAATTAGCAACAAAATGTAAAATTCCATTTGTGGTTGCAATATTAGATTTGATGATATTTTGACCTCCAAAAGTATAAGTTGAACCACTGCCGGCAAAAGTTATAATTTTATTGGCAAGCATATATACTTGTTTGGAACTAACACCTGATGTTGTATAAGAAAAACGGGCAATGTGATTTTTTACAATTTCAATCACTTTACTTGAATCATTCAGATTTACATTTTGTAAAGCACTGTTGACAGGAGCCCAAACAGTATAGGTCTGCGATTTATTCAGAATCGTATCGTAACCCGCTATTTTAAGCATTTTTGTAAAAATACTTAAACTATCCTGAGATTTGATATAGTCATACAAATTAAGATCACTCTTTTCGGCAGAAATAGGGGAATAGTGGTTATCCCAATTATCTGTACACGAATAAATTGATACAATAAATAGCAGTACTATACTGAATATGAAACTAAAATTCTTTTTTTTCATGTTACTAAATTTATTTTTAATCAATATAATAAAAAACTATTTCAATCTATACCCTCGCTTTCGATAAGCTCCACTGGAATAAACTCAAGAAAATCGAACATAAATTGTCCTTGTTGAACAGCTTTAACAGTAAAAACATGTTTTCCGGGTTTATCAAATTTATATATTCCTAAAATTTTTCTTATATACTGAACACTATTCCGGGCAATAGTACTACCATACCATCTGTTAATCCAATCATAATAAGTGCAAGGTCCTTTCATATAACCTCTATTGCGCATCATTTTATCGTTTTCATATCCAAAAGGATCGTCTAAAATTAATGAACTTGGCTTAACATAACCAATCATAGGATTATCGGCATTTACTCTTAAGATCG
>Ga0209540_10000429_pt1 | contig 40411 bp, 27 predicted proteins | sample BarGraIncu01121A_FD_184501 | JGI IMG/M metagenome (GOLD analysis project Ga0209540, IMG submission 184501) | Arctic peat soil microbial communities from Barrow, Alaska - Barrow Graham LP Incubations 011-21A (SPAdes) (version 2) | ecosystem: Environmental > Terrestrial > Soil > Wetlands > Peat... | reverse complement strand
TTGAAAGTTTTCTAAAAAATCCCAATTTCTTTTCCTCCCTCCAGAATATAGTTCTAATTATGTTATACACTTTCTAAGCTGAATTAAACGTTTTCTTATAGCACATTTTTAACATAGCTCACTTTACATTTATTCATTATTTTGTGATCCTCATTACACCATAGAGATATTACTGCATTATACACATTATTTAGTGACGCCTATGCCGTCAATTCATTTTTAAAAATTCAATGCAATTATCCAATTCCTTGTCATCCAAAGTTTTAATGTCCTCAGTTGAAAGCAAAGATAAATATTTTTTCGCTTTTTTATAGTCATCAAGCATTACAAATATCTTGATACCAAGTGCAATCGTTTGGCAATTAGACGGACTCAGTTGATGTGCTTTTTCAACTTCGATAGCCGCTTCATCAAAAACGGCTGCATATCTTAGGGCATCCGCTTTATTAAAAACTGTTTCAAAACAAGGATCTTGTTTCACAGCTAAGTTAGCCAGACAAAGCGAGCGTGTAGGTGTTGTTACTTTGAGTGATAAGCGAATGAGTTTTTTAGTGTTACTCTCAATAAGCGGTGAGCATGTTTCAATAGAATCATCGGATATTCCAATCGAACAGTAATCGCAATTATATTCATTAATAAAGTCAGCCACCTCTTTAAAAGAAGCATCTGATACTTCTGTAGCAAGACAAATGCCGGTTGAAGCGAATTTATTTGGAAATTGATCTTCAGGGATTTTACATTTACAATTATCAGCACTTAAAATGTGGAATCCTTCAATTCCTGTCTTTATTTGATAATCACAATCCATTCCTCCAAACTCTGAATGTCTGATAGTTTGTTGCTGGGCAAATATCTTATTTCTGTCACTCCATCCAATGACATAAAGGATAGAGTGGCTTTCTGCCAGCCAAATCACAACGGGGTTTGTCATGGCGATAACTTCATCAGGTATGGTCTTACTCCCACTGATATTTACATAAAAATCATGGTTAAAATAACGAAACGCTTCGAGGTAGTCTTCCTTGTCTTCAAAAGGAACGACACAAAACACAGCGTTGCTCAAATCGATCGTGTCATTTAGTTTTAAAGGTGTCGGTGGTAACTCTTCCAGTTCATCAAAACAGTTTTGAAGCTCTCCTCTTCCCAAAATATCATAATTCGGAAATAGTTTCATTTTTTTCTTAAATGCAGCCGTATGTTCGTCTTTTTCTTGATGCCAAATTTCATGGTAAATGACTGACATGATGGCTTCTTTTGAAACTTTGTCAGTATTCAATAAGCGACTAATGATTATACTATTTGTCCAATACTGGTACATTCCAAAGCCTTGATAAAAATTTTCAAGCGACCATACTATCGAAGGCCGCTTATAACCTTTTGGCGTTTCATAATTTTCAATCACTTCATCTAATAATAGGTTTAGATTATACATAATATTTTCATCCCTTTCCTTATATATATTTCATGAATTATTAAAGCTCTATATTCAAAACAGAGTGCATTTCCACTAATTTGAATACTGGATTAGCATTTCATATTTTTCTCGCCAGAGCGGTGTTGTTTTCCAGATTGTTTCCGGTCCGGACATCCTTTTTAAATCAATTGCAAATGAATTATTTACCATTTTGACCATTTGTGCAACCTTGTTGTTCCCGGACTGATAACACTTTTTGTAGTTTGGCGATAACAAAATAGCTGCGCAATAACTTTCGGTCACCCTTACTTTTAATACATCAGATAGGATGGTTTTATAGTAATTTTCATCCAATGTATTCCATTGGTTAATAATCAGATATCGTTTACTTTTATATTTTTTTAATCTTTCGTCATACATTAGGCTTGAAATATATTCAGGAAGCAGTATGTTATTTTCTTCAATCATACAAAAAACAATCGTCTCCTGGCCTTTCTTTAAAACATAGAGGTTTTCCGTAATCTTCTTAGCCTTAGTTAAAATACTATCAAGACTGTCTACCTCAAAGTCAAATTGGCTAAATTTATTGAGTGTTTCTTTTTGTCCAATTCTAAGATCCGTTTCATAATCTTGACTTTGATTCTCCGTATCAAAGACAAAAATATTGCCTACCGCATTATTTTCGGTTTTATTTGATGTAATGTTTTTATAACTCATATGTTTCCCCTGAGGCGTAAATCCAAACACATATGAATTCGGATTTTTATAATTTCCTGTATATCCCATTGTGCAAAGATTGATGCAGTTATTTTCTATGGCTCTCACTTTATTGTACCGGTACCACTTATTATAAACAACGTTTCCGCCAGTACTGTTAATGAGAATATCAACACCATTTCTACCATAGGCTCTGCTAAACATTGAGTGGTTACAGTCATAGCATATTGTCATCCCTATTTTTTTATCTTTAAAGTCTATTGGCTCAAAGAGATATTCTATCCATTCTCCATAATTTTCAAAATCAAAAGCCGAAGAAATCGTTGCCGTGTGCTTAATATAGAATTTGGATTGTGTTTCAGTCTCACTTGCAAATGGGTTCACAAACATGCTGAAATTTCGGCCAAGCATATCCTGACTGCTGTAAATTATGGCACACCTTGTAAGCTGTGCCAATTCTGAAATTCGATTGTAAACGGCTTCCTGATCTTCCGAGTTAATAATATCAACTTCAACAGATTCTATTTTGAAAGGAAAAATATAGCAATTCTCAGGAAAAACGAGCAAGTCAATTTGTGCTGCTTTTACTTTTTTGATATGTTCTTCAAAATATTTATCTGTCAGTTTTTTTTCATTTTGATCCTGCAAATACAAACCTATTCTCATTTTAAATCCTCCAAACAATATGATGTAACATTTTTAATTCCAAGTTCTCGTTTAAAAAAATCAGTATGGGATCTTGAGGGCTCTTTTGTTACCAACACTCCTATATATGAGTTTTTGGACATATTATAGATACCGCCATTTAAGTGTTTATTAATCGAGAACTCCATTTCTATTGAGATTAATGAAATGAAAAGACTATCAATGATTCCTCTTTTAAAGCCATATAAAATAGGATAATGAGCAAAATCATTATCCAGAACTTCTGCTAATATCTTCAACCAGGATACAAAGCATAAGGGTGCATTAAATCCGAGCACCACATCCAGTTTTGGTATATAAAAACTGGTTTTTGCCGATGTTGATATTTTTTCTTCATGGTTGTAGGGATCTTTATAAAATGCTTGTCTTAGAAAGAAATTTGAAAACTTATTTTTATTATTCCTTCCATTTGCCTCTTTAAGCATTTCAAATTTTATTTTAGCAGTATCTGTCGAATAATTTTGAAAAATCATCAAACCCGAATGATCAATGTATTGTCTTATTTGTTCGTACATTTCAATTGAAGCTTTTTCACCTCCAAAAGTCATTCTCTGCAGCGAATTAGAATCAACAATATCTATGGCAGAGTCGTAACAAGATATAGCATCCATGCATTTTAATAAATGCTCGTTGTCAAGAAAAAATAGATTTCGATCCCCGCTGTTATCAGTAAAATAATTACTAATTTTCACGCCTCTACGATAAGTATCATTTTCACCATTTGCCTGACTGTTATTCACAATTACGAAATTGAATAAAAAATTACCACTGTAGAGGTTGGCAAAATTGCTGATTTGATTTTTACTTGACGTGGAAGCCCCTTCAATTTCAAATCCTGCAAAAGGCAGTTTCTTAATCCGATTAAATAAATCTGGATCATTCTTAAAAAGCTCTTCTAAGCCATTTAAATAGAATAGCTTATCTAAATCTAAATACCAAACGACATCATAAACAGGAGCATAGCATTCGTTCTTATGCAACCTTTCCTCCATAACGGATATAAATCCCATTCTCTTTCCAAGATCGACTAGATTTTTTTGAATAGCAAGTGTCTCATCTTTAGGCATGAGCGCTTTTACTCCGCTTTTTTTGACTTAATGATTCCTTGTACTTATTACGAATAAAAGTATATTGAATAAGATTAACAATAAAATCCACCATACAAGGGGTATCCATATATAAAAGTTCAGTATTTATTAATTCACCAAGATAAATCTGGTTATTTTGTATCATTCCCTTATGCTTTTCAAAAACGAGCCTTTTTAAATCACCACTTTTAGCAGATTTCATCACAACACTACCATTGTGAGTTATAATTGTTTTATTTTCATATACATGCATAGACCGATTTAAATTTATTTGTACAATCATAGAATCCTTGTCAAAATTATCCAAAGAAACAACCAAAACACTTCTGCCTGTGGAATTGCCATATTTAGGATCATCTTTTGTTTTTCCAGTACACATGCTACCAAAACTGATAAGCTGATTATTATTATTCTCATCTTCTATTAGCAGTGTTCGATACCACCCTGTACCAAAATCGCTACCAGAAGCATCCCCATATCCTAAATACCGGACGCCTATATCTTGGACTACTTTAAAATCTCCGTAATCGCAAACAGGAAATTTGTGAGTTGTGTCAAGTAAACATTCCGCAATATTAACAATTGATGGAATAAGATTATCTGGTGTGTCTTCACCAATAAAGGAATAACAATCAATTTCTCGTAGATAGTTGACATTATTGAGTTTGATGAATTCGGTTCTTTCTATACTTATTTCAATATCTTCTGATTTGACGTATTGAGAATTTAGCATTTCTTCATACGTGGGAATAATTTTTAATGGTACATAGTTTATATTGTCCTCATTTCGCACACGAGCCTCAATTTCGATGCCATTTGTAATAAAAACAAACTCAGCAAATATATCATTTGCGTACTTTTGCACTTGCAAAAAATTTTGAGAAGTTAGGGTAAAATTTGTTGATTTACATTCAATTATTGCTATTGCAAAAGCACTTCCTTCTTCATCTTTTTTCTGAATTACAATATCCATTCTACCTGTTCCGCTACCATTATGATGCTTTAAATGCTGTTCGGTTAGCAGCAAACTCTTAGGTACCCCTAGATCATCAATAAAATATTTAGCGACCTTTTGTCTAACTATTTCTTCAGCTGTAATCTGAATCAGTTTTTTACGGTATGGGTCAAAAAAACACTCAATTCCATTTCTGTAATATTTTTTTGCCAATCGTATTTTACTCAATTCATTTTCAATATTCATTTTTTTCATCTCCACTTAATATTAGAAATTAATTCATTATCAATGGCTGATACTCGCTGTTAATAAAAAAATCTTATCTTCAATTTAATAATTTATGTTCATTTTCTTTCTAGTTTGAAAATCTGAAAACCTTCTTTTATTTTTATTTGTCTTATCCAGTGCTGAGTCAATTTTACAAGCAGGATCGATTAAAAGGCAAATTAATTTCACCCTTTCTATGTTTTTCATTTAAATTAATTCATCTGAAATAGGCTTATTCTCACCAAGATCAACGTAAAAATAATGGTTGTAGAACTGAAAAGATCCAAGATAGTCTTCATTGTCTTCATGGGGAACTACACAAAAAAGAGCCTGACTCAAATCAATTTCTTCATTTTTCGTTATTGAGGCTAACGTCAGTATATCAGGGTTTTCAAAGTATTGATTCAGTTCCTTTCCCCCTTTCTTCATACAAAGTATAAATCTTCGACTTCACCTTAACGTCCCCCAGCATTTCTTTTAGGGCGACTTCATACAAATCAAGCTGCGGTTTATAAATCCCATTTAGATTCTCTTTAAACTTAGCCAGATCTTCTCCATCACCTTTGACATTGGTTTTATAATCAATGATGGTGTAGTTTTTTCCGTTTGCAACCACCAGATCCATAATCCCTCGAATATAGGTCTTTTTCTCATTATCCTCATTCTCCAGTATCAGTAAATCAGCCAGCATCGATGTCTCCGACGGATTGACCATCAACTGAAAGGGCAGTTCGGTATAGACTGCATCCGCCTGTTTAATGAGCTCCCAGAAGTCTTTATCGTTACCAAGATTCGTAGATTTTTCCATCAAATCGTCGTGCAGTGCATCGTAAATGCCTTTTGACTGATCGATGACTGATGCCCATTCCAAATCTTTATCAAGATTTAAAAACACACATTGTCTTTCCGTAAGAGTTTCGCTTTCAAGACCTGCCAGAACTGACTTCTTCATCATCACCTCAAGTTCAGCATCCTTAATCTGATCAATCTCAGAAAACCCTGCATCAACCAGCAGTTGAAAAAACTTATGAACGATAATACCATATAAATTCCCTCTGAAAGAATGTTTTCCCAACGTATAATCTGAACTTTCCTCTCCTGTCTTTGTTATGTGGTTCATAAACTTACTGGGGTTGACATGGTTGGCCACAGGCTTTTTTGATTGTTCAATTTTTCCGGTCATAGTTTTCATATGATTTTGATAGTCCTCATGGGCATCCACTATTCCCCACTCCTCGGAATGAAGAGTTTGCGTATTCATGGGATTTTGAACAAAGGCTTCGTAATCCAAAACGCCTTTACAGATCTGTTTTGTTTCATCATTACAGTTTGTAAAGTTTTCCAGCTCTTTCCAGGCCGTATTATTTGACAGTCTTCCTCTTGCATCTACTCTGTCACCAGAGGCCACAATAACCGCTTCTTTTGCCCTGGTGGATGCGACATAGAGAAGCCGTAAATGCTCATCATTTCTTAATCTCTGGTGGGCAGTCTTGGCATGATCCCATCCGTCTGGTTTTCCCACATGTCGACCATAATGATGCGTTGGAATAAGATAACCTTTTTTCTCACCGTCTTCTTCAATAAAAACCATTGTGTCCTGAAAGCCGGTAACTGCGGTTGTCGGATCGGCTAAAATCAGGATATTGCCTTCCAATCCCTTTGCCTTGTGGAGATTCATAATACGCACCGCATTATATTCTCCATCTTCTTCGATTAAATCGGTGATGGACATTTCTCGATCCAGGTTGCCTTCTGTAAGGCTCTTAAGCCGCAATACGACATCCGAAAACGTTGAATAGGACTCTGAACGCACCACTTCCAGCAACTGTTCCACATTTCCCATTGCGGCATTTAAAGTAATGGTATCATATTTTTTATTGGCAATAATAACCTTGAAATCATTAACAATGGTTTCAACCATCACCATGGGGGGGGCTTGTCCAATCAGAAGTAACAGATTTCGGATATAGCTAAGGCTTTCCTTTAATCGGCCTTCCGAAAGGGCTGCAATTTCCTCTTCATTCCAAATGAGATTATTGTAAGCAAACCGTTTATCTTCTTCCAGATGACAGGCAAATAGTTTTTCTAAGACTAATGCCAAACAATAGTTGTTTTTGTAATCATCAAGATAGCTGAGTAATAGTACGAGATTGTTGACTTCTTCCAGAGCTTTCGTTTCTATTCTACCTGCCACGGATACCGGAATCCCTTTTTCCTTGAGTTCAAAGATATACTGAGTCATAGTTGTGGTGTACCAGGTAATAATCAGAAAATCCCCTGGGGTCACAGCCCGTGTTGATGTTGTTTTGTTTAGGGTATCATAATGACTGATCTGAGCTTTGTTTTCAATGAGGCTGGCAACTAAATGAGCGATATAGGCGGCATCCTTTTTCACCAGGTCATCCTTTGTTCCCTCACCAAGTTCGTACCGATACACCCCGTTTAAGTTATTGTCATCAGTTATTATTTCAGGAGTCAAGGTCGTCATTCCTTCAAAGATAGCCTGGCTGCTCCCTGTTTCTGTTATATCCGGAAAACCAAAGCCGCTTATTTTTTTTGAAAATGTGTTTTCTACCCAGTCGCTGACCTTTTTATTGGATCGATAATTTCGTCGCAAACCATAAACAATAGAGTTGCTGTCCCTCTCCATTTTTTCTTTGACCCGGTTATAAAGTTTGATATCCGCACCGGTAAAAGCATAAATGGATTGCTTCGGATCCCCTACCATGCAGAGTGTTCCGTCCTTGAGTTTGCAATCTTCCCATTTATCCGGTAGTTTTTCTTCTTTGCATGCGAGATAGAAAAGGAGTTCGGTTTGGATCGGATCCGTATCCTGAAATTCATCGATGTAAAAACAGGTATATTTCTTACTGAAAAAAGCTCGGGCTACATTAGAATGCTTGATCATATCTCGTGCTAAGACCAGAAGATCCTTATTGGTCAACTTTTTTTCTTTCTTTTTTTCAGCATTAAAATAGTCAATAGCATAAATGAGGAATTGCATGCACAGAGCATGACGGTATCTTGAATATTGCTCTATTAATTCCAGGCAAGCCTTGTCCAGCTCGTACTCTTTAAGGGTTTTGTTAACCAGCTTTCCTTTACTGAGAAGACCCTGATTGAAATTTTTATTCTTACTATTTTGTGCCACACAAACATTCATTTTTCCATCAAGTTTTTCAATCATTTCCATCAAATCCACAGAAGGTTCTGCCTCGTTGTTTCTGAGTAACCAGTTATATGCAAAAAGGGTCTCTTCCTTGATCACCGGAGTTTCATCGTCTGAAATCGCACCACCCCGGTTTATTTCCTCTTCAGTAAAGCCAGTGGATGGGTCATCCTGTCTATTTAATACCCTGGTAATCTGTTTGAGAATTTTCTTTGCTTCTGCAAAAAAATCCCGGGAAATATTTTTTAACATGTCTTGGTCGTAAACCCATGTGATCCCGTCTTTCTCGCAGACTGCCATAAAGGTATCCCCTAATATCTCGGGATTGATACTGACCTCTCCAAGTTTTAATTTAATCGCTTCGATTTCAGGGTTATTAGAAGCTATATCCCCATCGCAAAACCTTGCAAAGAGTCTTTTTTTCAAATTTTCATCATCCTGATCCTGAACAATTGTAAAATCCAGGCTGAGTCCTGCTTCAAAGGGCATTTCCTTTAACATACTGCTGCAAAAGGAATGTATGGTTGAAATATGAATCTTATCCATATCTTCTATGGCTTTTTTGAGTTTTTTCTTTTCAATGCCATTTTCCGAGGCATGAGCTTTAAATAAATGTTCCTGAAAACGTTCCTGCAAGCCGGTTGCTGCCTTTTCTGTAAAGGTGATGGCTACAATCTTATCCAGGGTAATATCGGTTTTTTTCACCTGGTTCAAGATTCGATTTACCAGAATAGTTGTTTTTCCAGAACCTGCCCCTGCTTCAATAAGTACATTCTTCGAAAAGTTGTTTAGTATTTGCTCTCTGTTTTTATCTTCCATGGTTATCCTTCCCATGCACAGGTTTCAGCCTGACACAATGTCCCATAATCACAGTAGCCACAGGTTATTTCCCAATTGATGTATTTATCCGAATCACAGACACATCGTTCATATTTTCCGATTTTTATATCGACCGCAATGCCTGTCAATTTATTGACCGCCTCAATTTTAGTCATCTTTGTAATATCCGTGTTCAGATGAGCATGTCTATCGCAGGGAAAATCAAAACGACTTGAAGTTACAACTGCTGATTTGTCTGCATAAAGATCCTCAAGAATAACTGCGTAAATATAATCCTGTATAAGAGTATCTGAACCCTGGTCTCTCTTCTTTTTCATATTGGAAAATTTCCCAGTCTTATAATCAACAATGCGATAGGTACCATCCTTTAACGTATCAACCCGGTCAATGGATCCTCTGAGTTTTACGGCATCTCCATCACTCAGTTTAAGATTGACTGGGTTCTCTCCTCGCATCCCGAAAACAAGCTCTGTAGCCACGGGAAGAAATCCATCTCGATGCATTTCTTCACATAGTTGGATCAAACTTCCCCGGGCATCTTCCCTGAATCGCTTCCGTTGCATTTCATAGGCGGTGCGAGACAGATAAGGCACCATTTCCAGCATATCCTCACAGTCCTTTTTAAACACATCATGAAATGCATTTTCTTTAAATTCCTTTTCCTTATCTCCAATAATGATTTCTCCCACATAGTCCTCCAGGACCTTATGGATAAAGGTCCCCTTGTTCATGGGATCCAGCCAGATGGTGCGATCATATTCTGTTTCCTCTGGCGGTGTCAGTTTGGCCCGATACTGATAAAAATATTTTCTTGGACAATCTAAAAATATGGAGATACTGCTGGCGGAAAGAGAACTGATCCCCGACCCAGAAGGTTTCACCTGATTCCATAGATCGTATCTTTTTCGGGTGATGGTTTTCTGTATTTCCTTTTGTTTTGTCGCAAAAATATAATACTCTTTTTCTTCAAGAATGTCTTTCGGATCCCCTATGAATCCGCTTTTATGAATTGTTTTTTTATCCATACCTTGATTTTCCAAAAAACGGTTATATAAAGACGATGCGTTCTTTTCTTTTATGCCAACGGTATCAAAATAGTTATAGCCCAGCATCAGTTGTTTGATGTTACCGGATAAACTTTCCAGCAGGCCATAAATACTTCGGGATTCTGCACTGGTGGATAAATCAAAATCCATACCCATACTTTGTCGCTCAGCATCCAATAAAACCGGTGATTCATTGGCTTTTATTGGAAATCGGGCAGCATCCAGTCCAATCACGTAAACATAGGGTCGGGTCACATACCCCGCAGAAAAAAAGCTTGTACCAAGGATTGCATCCTCGAATTCCGAACTTGCCCTGACGCTTTGTCCTTCTAAAATAATAAGAATCTGATTCATTGCATCCTCAACGTTTAGTTCAATGGTTGAAAATTCTGCAAACTCCAGTAGTGCGGATACAAACAGATGGCACTCGCGTTGATAGTCCCCATTGAGGTTGTCTTTTGTGCAATACTTCAACATAAAACTGGCAATCCTTTGCGTGAAAATGTTTAATTGAACCGTGCTATCAATATCTAGCGGGAATAACGCCAATATCTCCCCGATAAATTCTCCGAGAACGAAAAAACTCTGATCAGTTTCATCGGTTGATTCCTTAAATGTTTGATAGTGATTGATGGTCTTTTCATACCGGCTGCGGCCAAAGCCAACCCCTTGGTTGTAAAAGTCCTGGAAAAGGCTGCGATTTGATTTTGATGTTAAGTCCAGTTTTAATGATCGATTGTGAAAAACAGGCTTTAAGTCTTCTGCAAAATATCCGTTCTTCACAAATGTGAACAGATCTCTGAGAAATGCATAGATTTCGCTGTGATATCCGGGTACACCACCGGGCAGGCTGAGGTTAAGGCCCAAAGACTTGGCATAATTGTAGAGAAAAAGTGCGTAGGAATGATTCGAGAAAATAACGTGAACATCTCCAAGGGCAATTCCCTTGTTTAAGATGTCCTGAACCACATATTTGAATTCGTTGACCTGGCCATAAGCTCTGAAAAAGTCAATGTTTGGTTCCTGGATCTGGGAACTTTCGTCACTATAAAGTATGGATAAATCATTACCCAGCTCATAGTTCAGGGGATCCTTTGAATAGTTGGTGTCTGGACATTCAAATCCTTCAATCCTGGGTGCTTTGATGAGATGAATCTCTGGTCCGGCTAAAGCTTCAATGAATTGTCTTTCCAACCCAACTACACTGGTATTGGCAAAGATGGCAAAGTTTACTGTATTAACAATGTCTTCCTTTTTCACCAGGGAAATCGCCATGCTGAGGAGATCCACATAATCCAACAGACTGTCATCTTTTAAACGCTTTTCATATGCATCCAGGAGGATGCTCAAGTCCTTTAGTTTGTGGGAATAGGCCTTGTTTTTTAGTGTTTCCCGGGCGTTCATGATTCTGATATCAGAAAGCTGATGGAAGATTTCCCCTGCGGTGGGAATATCAATCCACTCTTGATTGGTAAAATACCTAAGCTGAGACAATTTCTGACTCATGATATCCATTATAAGATTCGTAGCCACATCCTCACCGATGAACCTTAATTCCCGATCGTTTAATGCAGCTTCAGTTCTGCAAAGACCAAACGCAAAGTCTTTAATGGTTTTGCATTCCAGGTTGATGCACGGAATCCCCTGATCGTTTGCCAATCTCATATACTGAGCCACAATGGTATAATTGGGGACGATGATTATTTTCTTATCCAATTTAAATTTTCCAATAAAGTCATTAAATGATAAACATGCTTTCACAGATACTTCCTCCGTATCAATAAGTTTCCATTTATAATTGTTGACGCTCATAGAATGATTCTATAACTTATTTCATTGTCAGCAATTTAATTTAATTAATATCTTCCAAAATTTCAAACTCAGCAAATTCGATCCGATTCTTCTCCAATACTATGTCTGGTTCATTTTTCTACACTAAATAATTTTCACCATCAATAAAAGCCATATTTGGGTTGCTTTTGTAAGTATAAGCCTACAAGATGTGCTGCACCTTTGGCATGTCTACACCATACCGTCAGCGGGGAATAATGTCATCTGTGTACCATCAAATATAAGAGCTGTATTACTTTCCTGATATATATGCAAATCCATCAAACCATGCCTGCCATATTTTATTTGTTTCAGGCTCATAAACTTAACGTGATATCCCAGCGCATCACCGATTTCCCAGTCATGCAAACGAGCTGTAACCTCTTTTTTTACATCCTTTACTTTATCTCCCAAACGAATGAAACAGTATCACTGACATTAATATCGTCCGGTTCAATGTCTGGAGCGTAGGATGGTGTCATTTTCATAGACATATAATTTAACTTATATCTTGTTTGAGAGTATAGGTGCAGTTCTCCCCAATTGTAATCAATGCTAATCAAATGGCCAAGAATAACATCTGATGCCTTAGCAAGAATTTCTGCCTTGTGTTTTGCGTTCTCCGTAGCACTTATCAGAAGTTCTTCACTAACAGCAGCCTTGTCCTTTACAGAGAACTGAATATTAAACTGTGGATCAGTTGGTGCTTTTGCAATGGCGGTAAGCACCTTTGACAAGACTTCAGTATCAAAATCAAATTCAAGTTTTAAACCTTGTTCGCAAATGTATCCATCAAATCTGCTTTTATAATTATCGTTCTTATCATGATAGCTTTCATAATGTGTGTCGATGTTGAAATTCGTTGTTTTTAGATCCTTTTTATCAAATCCTGCTGATATGATTGCATCCTGCAGAACTTTTACAGACGCAGTGGCAATTTCCATATTCTTATTATAATCATGATTCTGTGATTCAAGATTCATTGTAATAACGATTAAATCCGGTTTAACACTGATATTGCCTGTGCCTTTTACTGTAATCATACGATTCATAGCAAATCCTCCTAAGGTTTAATAGATATAAATTTAATTTTATAATATTAAATTTCACCTGATGCCTAGCATCAATTAAAATTTTCCACTACTCATAATCTATTTTTTTTTCAAATTTCTTTTTTTAGTAGGGGGGTAGTTTTTGACAAAAACATTCACAATTTCGTCTAGGATACATTGATCATGATTTAACTCTTTCTCTTGCAGGGTGCAGGAGATACTCATAATTAAGAACGTATTGTACCTCCATATCTGGAACTAAAATATCATAACCAATCAAATGTCATGATACATCTCCAAATGGCTTTCACAGTCCGAATGTTGATCTAATTATTATTAAATCAATCCATACTTTTTTACAGTACCTTCAACTTTTATTCGTATTTCAATGATTTCAATAAGTCTATTTAAAAATACTTCTACATCATTTATTTTTTTTGGTAATTTTATATCTACTGGATTATCACAATATTTTTCAAACAATTCTTTTCTTTCAGGATTCTTACCATCCCGTTTTCTAGGTATATATCGCCAAATTAAATACTCTTCCGGGTTGAGCTCTGGTTTTTCTTCATAAGTATATGAACCAAATAATGCCCCTGTTACACCTTTGACGCCTTTGACATGTACAACTATTGGATATCTGTTATCTGAATACCAGTCAACTAAGAATATAAAATAGATCCTATCTTTTTTAATAACTTTATAACCGATAGTTCCAGGTTTATTATTGATCGAGTCATGACTGAAATCTTTAAATCGGCCATTGATATAATCCATTTTATTAATATCGAAACTCAACTGATTTTTTGAAATAGCATCGTCAATTATCCTCGAAATTTTTTTTGCCATATCTAAAGATATCTCTTGTTTCATAAAAACCACTTCCTTTTTAAAACATTTTTATTTTCAACTAAACCAAATTTTTATCCAATAATGATGTGTTGTAAGCTACGCAGTGTGCAACATTCCCACAAAACGATGGATAATAATGTGACGACGCCGTTGTACAATATTTTGTACCTTTATCATAATAGTTGCATCGGGAACGATAACGTCTTGGATCAGCCTCTTTTTTTCTTAGAATTTCAATATGTGAAGGCGAACCTGCTAAAATACCGCTATTCTTTGCCATATTATCCTCCTTGAATTATTTAAATCTAAATGTCGCATATATATTAAAATTATTTTTATTCGCTCAAAATCGATGCTCAAATATTCCGTTTCATTAGCCATTTTACATCGATTCCTCCATTTCTTGAGCTTCTCTAATATTGGCAAGCAATATGCTTACCTGCTTTTTGGCTTCTTCATTATCTGTATATTTTAAAATTTGATTTGCACTATCCGCTGCACTTTTGAACTCCGATAAATAAATATTAATATTGCACATCGTTGTGCAATATTCAATTAGACAGTCAATGTCATCTTTATTTAGTGGGTTTTCCAACATAGTTATCAGATTTCTGCAATACTCCAATGTCTTTTCTCGGTTACCAGAATAATCATAAGCGTGGACCATAGCAGCAGTTGCCTCTTCTTTTTCAAAGCCCAATTCTACACATTTTTCAAAGAGTGGAATGGCTTTGTCAAAGCTGTGATATAAAAATAGTACATAGCCTATATTGTACAATACCTCCGGCGTTTCTTTCACATTCCTTGCTGTATTAAAATATTTCAAAGCCTTATCATACTCAGGTGTATCCTCATTACAATACTCCAAACCTTTGGCAAATAATTCATCGTAGTTATCTTTTATTTTCTCATCATCAATCATTCCATAAATCAATTCATCAGTTAATGTAAAATTAATAAATTCCCCATCATATTCTTTTATGTATTTAAGAACTTCAGGAATCAATTCTTTTTGCGCGTAAGCAGACTCTGCATACCAAATATTTGTTTCCCCAAATCCATGCCCCTTACCTGCCACTGAAGCCCTTTCAATTCTAAATGTCCGCTGATTTTCAGATAATAGATGACAATTCTTTGACTCAGCTACAAAATTAAAGTATAAACTTAAATTTTCATCAGTAAATGACGGTATAAATTGGGGTTCTCTGTAAACTGTAGCGTTTTCATACCACCCAACAATTTTTGTTCCCCCACAAACATTCTTTGCGCACCAAATAATTGTAAACCCTTCTGATTGGGACTCCTGTGATGATATTTCCTTATAATGCTTTTCTAAATTTAAATTTCCTTTTGTCATCACATAACCATAGCATTTTCGATTATAGTCCAAGAAATTATAAACTTCTCCACCGGTTTTATTTTCTTCAATATATTTCCCGCCATTTTTGGGCACATCTACTTTTGTGACCCCTTGGTAATTCTTCATCCATGCAATATTGCAAAATAAAATTTTCATCACTTTATCTCCTTGTCCCAAAGTTTATTCTCTTTCATCAAATTGATAATCTCTGTTTCGCTTTCTGCTTTTGCTAGATTTATTGCTAACTGATATACATCTAAAGTCATTATAATAACCTCCTATAAAATCAAATAAACAAGCCAATACATGTCTAATATGACCTTATTGTTCCTTCTTTTCAACGTAATTTGAATTTTTTTCCACTACCTTCAGCAATCTCATATTTTGTTTTAGCTATATTAACTGCTTCTTCAATTGCATCAAATACTTTTTTTATATCTTCTTTGTCATAATCATAGACATTTTTGTTTGAACAATTTGCCAGTAGTCTTATCATTTCTATTATCTTGTTTGTTCTAGCTTCGGCAATTCTTAAAAATTTTTCATTTTTTGTTTCATTTGTTTTTTCCATTTTATTACTCCTAATATATTTCTATCATTTCAATTTACTATCAATTAATAATTTCTTATCAACACCAAATTCTTAAACAGAATGTTAATGTCTACATTTAATCATGTTTCTATACCCATATTACAACTTTAATAAATATTTGTCAATATATTTTTATACTATTTGTATATTTTTAATATATTTATATAATTCAAATATATTATCATTTTAAAGCATAATTCTATTAACTATCTTTAATTCTGTAAATTAATATTATCCTAATACATACGATTACAACGAACAAAACCCCGGGCGGTTTAGCCGGAGGCGTGGGTAGAGGGATAACGTATAGACAGGCACGGTGAGAGCTGAGCGGCCACCGTGCCAAGATCTGACGAACGTAAAGCCATCCAAAAAAGTAAGCCCTGGGCAATTCTTTCATTTCTAAAATTGCCGGGGCTTTGTTTGACGCTGCCGTTGAAAACTATTTCTAATTTGAAAGATGCTTTTGTTGTTTTATCTTCAAAATTTCAAATAAGATCGTTCAACTTCTGCAAATGGCCCTTAGCAGAATTTGAATATGCACTCTATAACCTGCATTCCCAGATTCAGATTAACGTAACGAGAATGCCTGTAACCCCATCAATAAGGGATACTTGTCTTGTTTGTTATGCGATTTTAACATAACGAGGCAAAATGACATTGAAAAGTCCCTCTAAGCCTTTAGTATAAAGGGTTTTCAAAATTCCTTATAATGAGGCTACTGAAAAGACCTAACTTTTTCAGTGGCCTCGCGGTTAAGCCGGCTCATCGATTATTTATTATGAATCTATGGGTTCATTATAGCTTATGCGCATGAAACGTATTTAAATTCCAGTATGGTCAGATTATCAGCTGATAATTTCTCTTTCTTTTATTTTGGTTTGTTAATGTAATGTGTGAATCCAAAAATATCTCTTGCTCTTTTTGCACTTTCTTCATCAGACAATTTCTTTTCTTCTGGTGTCATATCTTTTTGTGTGGATTTGGCATAAGAATTAAAGATTGCCGCAACACCGAATGTTATTGCTAAAGCTGCAATAATTCCCCAAATTTTATTCACCTCCTTAACACTTTACTTATTCCATGTAATCAAGTATTTGTCCATTTAACTTTTTACGCATCTCTCTCCAGTTTGGCATATACATATCCATGATAGCCACGAATTTCTCATCGTGATTTTTCTCTTTAAGGTGAGCCAATTCGTGGAGAATAACATATTCAAGACAATCCAAAGACTTCTTTGCTAGCTGAAGATTCAGCCATATCTTTTTTGTATTTACGATGCACGTTCCCCACCGAGTGGTCATATTTTTGGTTTGCCAAGAATTGCAGTATAGACCTGTGGTTTTCTCCCAATTTGGCAAAATGCGCTCGATTTCAGACTTAAGGATACCACGATACCATTCTATAACATACTTTTCTCGTTGCGTTACATTACTCCCCTTCCAGACAGTCAACAATGCTTTATTGGCCACAAGCTGTAATGAATTACGTTTATTGCTGTAATCAACCTGCAGCAAATTCTTCTTGCGCCAGACATAGATCGTTTCGCCTGAGATGAATTGAGGTTTTGTTTAACGAGGTTGCATCTCAAACTGCTGTTTCTGTTTTTTTATCCAGGCAATTCTTGTGCGCACGAACATCTTGATGCTCTCATTGCTTAATGAATGCGGCGCAGAAACTGTGAAGTTCGAACTTCTGCTTCATTTTCTGATATCTTTTTTATGAGTTCACTCCATAATATTTTGTAGTTTTTCATATTTGACCACCTGTCTTAGAAATACGTATTTAAAAATGTGCTATATAATAATAGGCAATCAGGTATTATGTATTTGCACATCAATAGCGGCATCTTCACTTCTGACTTCATAGCGCCTTTCCGGTTTTCCATACACATTTACCAGCTGATGACTCGTTGAAAAAGAATTGTCCTCAATATAACTTTTACTACCAAAAATCTGTTCTTCAATCGAGTGAGAATGTTGCTCAATCCAACAGGACTGTTTTTTACATAGATTTTCAACCTTTTTGACTAAAGTGAGATTTTCCACATTTTCAGTATCATCATCAGGCATAATCACAAACAGATAATCCCGTGAACGGCTAATAGCGACATTAATAATATTTAGTTTATTGAGGAACATCTCTTTCGAAGTCGAAATTTTCGGTGGAGGGTTAAATAGTGCAATAATAATATCACATTCGTCACCTTGGAAACCGTGGATCGTACCAACCTGAACATCAATATTCTTCGGCAATATGTGGGAGGACATCAGCTTATCAACCAAATCAGATTGCGCTCGATAAGGCGCAATCAACCCTATACGGAATAATTCATCCTCACATGCCAATTCAATGATTGAGGATAGGTATTTAATGAATTCAAAAGCAAACAAAGCAGAATAGACTTGGTAGTTACTTTTGCTTTGTAACCGCTTCGGACGGTAAATACTTTCGTATTTGCTGACAGGAAACTTAACGATATTCAATGGTTTCACATCAAAAAAGTCGTCAATAAGTAACTGACGCTGACTATCTGCAGTACGATGGTGTTTTAATACCCCGCCGTAAGCAAAATGACTAAATACTTCACCAATTTCCGGAATGCTCCGGTATTGAGTGGTCAAAAGTTCGACAGGGTATTGATGGGGGGTTGTCGATGGTTCAGAAAACGAATCGAGCTTCACCATCGTGTAAATATTTTCGTTTTTCCAGATATTTACGGTAGTGATGGGTTCTATTTGAAATGGATCACCAGCAATAATGAACTTTTCAGGAGTCTTCTTGTAAAGCGGAAAAATAATGTTGATCAGCGGTATCATGGATGCTTCATCAAAGATAATATAATCCCATTTTAGAGCATTTAAATGAAGTCTCGTTTTCTTATCCGGCAAAAAGTAATCATATGGAAACCGCGCAATAGTTGTAACCGTAACATTTCTTGAGAATTCGCGGATATCAAAAGTTTTATCGCGAAAAACAGCGCTTTGCTCAATAACCTTGTCATTAGTTGTTCCGAAACGAAGAAGCCAATCATTGTAGCTGTTGTCTGCACCCATATCTTCCATAAGGCGACGAACAAGAACATCCGCAGCTTTGTTCGTCGGTGTCAGGACCAGAACTTTCAAATCATTGCTTTCCTGCATTATGGGGCGAATGACCTTATTCGCCAGATACGTTGTTTTTCCAGTTCCAGGGGGTCCAAAAACAAATTCAATATTTTCACAGAGGTTTGTCTGCAAGTTGTAATCATCATCAAAGCCAAGAGAATTAAACTGTTTTCGAAGTTCATCCCAAAGAAAAACAGGATTTTTAGCTTCTATTTTAGCTTCTGTGACAAGGGATAAATCCACCCCATCAATTTGTGCGACTGTCTTTAGTTTTGCCCGTAACGTATATGATTTTACGTTTACAACTTCAACTGCGACTTTAATCGATGGTTGATTAAGAAAATGTAACACAAGAGGAATATCTGAGAGATCTTCCATGTAGTGTGGAATAAAACGGCTAGGGTGCTTCAGAATAAGTGTTCTTTCTGTCCCTTCCTCATGTTCCACTTTAGAGAAGGATATGCAGATCTCTCTACTGTTAGCATTCTTCTCTCCCGCATTCAGCGATTCTAATTCAAGAATAGCTTTAAACCATCCGTAAGAATATTTTTGAGAGGTCAATGCCTGTTTTGTTAACTCCTCAAGATGAGCGATGCTTTCAATTTCATCAGCGCTTCGTTGTTTTGCCTGTTCAATCTTCTTACTGAAGTCAATTGAAGGCTTTGTATAATCATCTTCGTCAGAATTGATTGAATTTTCATTTTCGGATGGTGTGGCCGTTTCTCTTTCTTTTTGACCTGAAATTGCCCGTTTCGAGATTTCTTTTGCAACACGAGAGATCGTTGTTTCTTCCGTGAGGTCTTCATCTTCACAGTTCTCATCAGCCCTTGCTTCTTCAGAATTAAAAGATGGGGCTTGCTTTTGCTCCCGATATTCCTCGGCAAATCGCTTTATATCATCAAACGGAATATCATCTAAGATATTGGCTATTCTGATTTTTGCGCGTTGCTCTTCTGTTAAATATTCATCATCTTCATCCACTTCTTTTATTTCTAACAATTCCATGAGTTTTTCAGCTTCATTGCTCGAAGTATCATAGAGAGAAGACATAGTTTGTAGCGTCAATTCTTCAGCGGAAACCAGTTCGTCTTCGTTATTAAAAAGCCAGGGTTTCGAAAGTAGATGGTTTGCTACCCTTGATTCGAAAATTTCACACTGAGGGTTACGATAAAAGTAATCATGTCTGCCGTAAAAAACGTCATCATAATGACCATCTTTAACAAATTTAAGCAGCTGATTCCATACAATAACAGACAATCCAGTATCGTTATGTAAAATCAATGCTTCAATTATTTCTTCACACCCATCAATATATTGATTTGTCCATGTCTGTTCCCTAGTGGAATAAGTCCAATCAAGTTCTAGTTTATCGGCTTCGTCTCTGCTCATTGTATAGGCAATAATCCTGGGCTCATTATTCACTCCAAGATCCATCAAAAATTTCAAAAGATATTTTTCATCATTCTGATCCGTCATAAGAGACTGGTATTCGTCCCAATCTACAAAACGGGTGTCCGGTTTATATTTGAACCATTTTTTTAATTCATCGTTCGGAAAATATAGTTCATTACCTTTCCCCCGGTAATGGGCTTCATCTTCTTCCGTGAAATATAAAACAAATTCACAGTCTTTGATAAGTTTAATAAAGCTTTCCTGTTCAACCGCCGGACATTCTTTATAATACTTGAAGAATTTTTTGAAATGCGGTCTTGTGTCTAGACCCTCATTACTCAGATACAATGGTAGAATCTTATTGTATATTTCGTCTTTCAGAGACGGCGCAGTAATCCCAAAACTCCTTATAAATTCAGCCGTTTCCGGATTTTCCAATAACATTTTATTAACCGTCTGGTATCCACTCACGTCCTCGATTGGTAAAAATAAAATAACTTGATCATTCGCATCAAATGCTGCAACCGCTTTGTTGTCCTGGTTTAAAAAAATCGGCTTTGATTTAATCAGCTTTTTTCGTTCGCTTGATTCAAAAATATATTTATAGAATTTGTGTAGCCAATCAACGGTTTGCGTTTCAATAAAATCGGTTTTAATTAATTTTAAAATTTTATCATGGTCGTACCACCCATTTGTAATCGCATCAATATATTCTAAAAGCTTTTTATTTGCGCGTGATATCTCAGCTCTGCCAATGGAAGTGAATACCCAATCAGCACTCTGATTAATCAACAATACTGCTAACTGATCATTAGAAAATACCTCTGCTATCTGAGGAACAGAGGCCCAGTACGCATTCGATGCTGAAGCAAAACCACCCAAACTTGGCAGTAATTCTTCATTTCTGAATGTATTTTTTATAGTGGTAAAAAAAGGTTTAAACGAAATTCGGTTATTATCATAAATCTCATTAAACGAACTTTCATCATATGGAATAATCTCAAAGATATTATCATCAATCAGTGTCATACCACGACGCTGTCCAATTTCTTTCAGGTAGATGAGGCTGTCAGCGGCTAACTCCGAAAGCAAGATAATCATATTTCGATTATGTTTTTCTCCGGCTTTAATCCCTTCGCGACTATCCGTAAGCAAAAAAGGAGCGTGTATCATAAAGTTAAGGCCGGTGTCTTCTTTTGTTGGAAAAAAGCAAAAAGCAGGATAATTGGAAGCTGTCAATTTTCCTTCTTTATTTAATTCGTATCCTACCGAGTATGTAAACCCATGTTCATCCGTTCGTGAAAAAAGCCATAGCCTATCTTCAATGACTTCTTTTTCACCATTATCACAATTCTGTGATAAAGTAAAAAGACGTGCAACTGTATTTTCAAAAACTATTTTTTCACTATTTGATCGGGTATATATCCCAGTTCTTTCTAAACTTCCATAGGAAATTTCATTCAAATTAGACAAGAATAAAATCGGATAAACCAATGTATGTAATTTGTGAGAAATGTCTTCATAAGCCTCTTCGGGACTTCTGTCAGTATGATCAAAAGGAAATACAAACAGCGTTTCTTCCGGTTTTCTGCCCACATAATCATTTTCGATTTTTACCGGCACAATAAATCGCTCAATCCGAAATCGGAAATTCGGATCGTAAACACTGGGGGTTTGAGTATATTGAAAAACAGCCTTGAACCCCACGCCGAATTTTCCAATTGACGACGATGTTTTGTTTGAGTTTGCAATTGAGGTAATCGCATTGATATCCCCTAACTTCCCGGTACCACTGTCAGATCCTTCTGTATCTGGATTTGAAATAGAAAATCTTCTTGTGCCGTTGTGAGCAAAAATCAGCTCGTCATCTCGCAAGTCAAACCTTGCCGAAGTAGCACCTGCATCATCTGCGTTTTGGATCAATTCATAAATAAAGTGCGCCTGATCCGAGTATTTTTCTACAACACTGGTTTTCACGCCGCGCATATAAGGTTGCTCAAGTAAATCCGCACCGGAAGCTCTGTATGCTGTCAATGCGGCAAAGTATAATTCATCTTGTCTATTCATTAAAAATCCCCCAAACAATTCATTTGTGAACTGTATGAACTTGTTTTTCCATCACCATTAAAAACTATTTCATCCTTAATGTACCTCATCCTTTATGTTTCTCCTTACTCTGACCATAATTAAAATTTGTACTGCTTGATAATTTCCTTCGCATCAAGTGCAAGAGAATTTTTTTCAAAAGTAGTAAGTAACTTACCAGAAAAATTCTTATTGTACCATTTTTCTTTTTTCTCCCAATGATCTCTGTAATCTTTTTTGTCCAACCTGCCTACATGCTCCCAATAATACTTTTCTCCACGGAATATTACCGTGAAATCCGGTAAATACATCGTTCCATCTTTTGCATATAGTGGTTCTTCATAAGAAAACGGTATATCCTCATGAAATAACATATTGGCAATAATCACCTCTGATTTTGAGCGAACCAAGTACTTCGTCAAAGTTGCCAATTTTTTTCCTTCAGAATACCAATTGTTAAAATAAATGAATTCTTCTGGCAATGGATTGAATTCAAAAACGGATGAGTTAATTCTTCTTACCGCTGATTTTTCAATTCGACTCATATTTGACAATGTACCGATGTCATCCTGGATAAAAATAGTCAAATGTTTTTGCGCGCGTGTAATGGCTGTATATAAAAGTTCCATTGAGAGTAAGTGACTGTCTCTCTTCGGAATGATTAAATAGACATAATCAAACTCACTTCCTTGAGATTTATGCACACTGATTGCATAAGCAAGTTCAAGATTGTCGATTGGATTCTGCTCCGGTATCCATCGATCATTTTCATCTTTACCTAATTTTTTCCCATAATTATACCGAAGTCCTTCCCTCGATTTGCCAGAGAATTCAACCTGAAATCTCTCTATCCGCTTAAGATATCCTTGATTAAATTTTTGTGCATCGAGACCATGAACATTCACCATGCCGATTTCACCATTACAAATATCATGTCTTTCTGTTTTTCTTGTTGTTATATTATAAGCATATGCCAAATCAGACTGCGGTCGATTTCTAAGTTGTATTACCTTATCATACAATGCAATACCATCAATATTTTGTTTATAATATCTGCGATTATAGATTGCCTGCATATATCGATTTATTTCGTCAGTCCCATAAATTTCACCCCGATATGGTGAAATCACTTGGATAATTTCTGGTTGAAGTTTACCTTTCTCATTAGTTATTGCTTTTTTCCAAAGACTCCACTCTTTCCCTTGTTTACATGTTATACTTGTTAATTTTTCCATATCTTTATTTATGGTATTTTCAACCATTAACTCTAATTCAGATTGATCCTTCCAAAAATACACATCCAAGTCGCTGTCAATGACACCTGAAACCTGGATTTTCTGTAAGATTTCATCTTTTTGAATTTTAATCGCTTCCTTATTATTTTGCTCTTCTTGAATAAATACTTGTGCTAAATCAAGAATTCCTGTCCCAGTTGATTGAACAGCATTAACTAATTGACGAATATTATCCTTAAGAACACCAATATTTTCCGGAAATTCTTTCCTCAACCATTCAATTGTATCGGAAAAAACTTTTCCTCTTCCGATTGGCGGCAGTTGGTTCGGATCCCCAACCAAAATCAGTCGCTGAACACTATTCCAATTAATTGCTCGAATAAGAGTCGCAAACAAGTTTAAATCAATCATCGAACATTCATCCAAAATAATCGTGTTTACCTCTGAGTGTTTTCTTCCACCAACCCTTTTCATTGTAAAATTCTCATTGATCCAGGCATTTTTTGCTAAAAAAGAATGAATAGTCGTTGAATTTTTTTCTGTCTGCTTTTTAATTCTTTCAGAGGCTTTTCCAGTTGGGGCCATGACGAGAAAGCTCGTTCCAATGCCATGCACCCTCTCAATATTATTAATCAACGATTCAATAACTGTGGTCTTTCCTGTACCTGCAGCGCCGGATATGACTGAAATTGGCTTATTAAAAATTTTCATGCATATTTCGGCTTGGGAATCCAGTATTTCAACATATCTTTTTTTTGCCAATTTTAAAAGTTTCGAATCTTCTTGAATCAAATCGTCTAAAAACAGTTTTTTACTAATCGGTTTTTTTAATACGATATCCGGTCTATATGCAAGATTACGGAAAGTTTCTTCCAAAATTCTTTCATCCTCATAAACGTCCTTTAGATAAATGTATTGCTGATCTCCTTCTTCTCTTATATAAATCGCTTCAGATAAAACATCAAGATCCACCTTGAAATTTTTCATTTTGAAAACATGTTGTTTCCAATCTTTCATTCTGCCGATACGCTGGTTTATGTTGCCAAGGATAATCTCCGCTTTGCCAAAAGAGTGTGCTGCAATTTTTTTCAATTCGTCAACACAAAATGCACGCAAACGTTCTCCTGAATCAGGTTCTAAATATGGTTCAATGCCAACTTCTGGCGAAGGTAAAATTCCATTGTCAATTTTATAAAATGGAATAACATCATCTGCATCATAGCCAATGTATTCTTCACAAATTACATATGGATTTGCTTTGATGACATCAAGTGATGATCTCATTGATACTTTCTGCCGTTCTTCACTTAATATTGCTTCGATTTGAGCTGGAGTAATATCAAATCTCACCATACTATCCAAGAGAATTTCCTGCTCGATCTCATCTCTCAATTGAAATTTTCGTTTGATTGATTTAAGTTCTTTGTTATCGATTACTTGATGTCCAATTTTAGTGCCGTTTGCCAACAAGAGTCCCTTTGTTTCTTTATAAATCTGCTTCATCCAAGTGATATCCGTTTGGCAGAAATATTCTGATATGATTGATTCAAGACCGATTGTTTCAAGAACAGCCGGAAGTCCCGGAAAAGGCCCTCGATTAATCCATAATTCATTTAAGAGAGAATTTAACCACTTTTTACGATGCACCCAATTTTCAGTTGTATCCCCAATTTCGATCAATACATCGACAATTTCCAGAAACTTCCATATGACGTAAATCGCGTCATCATTACTCACAGCACGGGTTCCATACTTAAATGGTCGTCTATTTTCTGGAGTGAATAAAATGCGATTTAGAATTTTTTCATTATCCATGTATTTTTCATAAGGTATTCTTAAGCCTTGATCCGGATAATCCGAAGTAATGGGTTTTTGCCATGCAACGCCGTTGGCATATTGTTTTCGTATATCTTCTGAGACGACATCATAAAAGATAAAATCAGAACTTTTTTTGATTCGGGATAATCCCACTATCACATAGTTATCTTCACCTTCTTCTGAAAACGGATTGCTATAACCAGCATAATAGAATACTAACGATTTCCCTTCCTCAAACTGAGCAAAATACCTTTTTGCATTTTCAAAACGGTTATCATTATTGTATTTTCCTGGTAATTCCGAATGATTTTCGACATTACTTGCATACATTTCTTCATAACACCATGTACATGCAGTATATGGATTAATATCAATATTTACAGGTTTTGTTCCATCTTTCCACCATTCCGGCGGTTTTATCTGCGCCAATACCGAAGAACTACCAAATGCATTGATACTGAGTGCACACGCAATCGGTTTTTTCAGAACTTTGGGTTCTTCACTGCAATGGTTACATTCATCATCCAAATCCCGTTGTTTACTGATTGAATCTCCTGGATAAGAATGTTTCCCAACGCAATAACCATTTGCACATGGGTTATTGCATACATGCCCATTCCAGCCGTTATCATGCCAGGCTAATCTTAAACTCATATGTTGTGCCAATTAAAAAGCCCTCCTTTAAATTTTAAACCTCTTCGATGGGGAAAAGCTGAATACTTTCCAAGATGCCTCTAAATAATCGTGGTTGGCACCATTACCAGCAATATTTTTAAGTTCACTATTTTATATTGCTGTCATCATCCATTTAAGAAAAAATTAGATAATATGCTTTATTGGTATTTAACAAAGATGCATAATAAATACTTTTGAAAAGAATATCCTGATAATGAAAATTCGTATTGTGCTTTTCAATAATCAATGCCCCATAGTATCCCCAATACGGTAAGGGATGGGCACTAGCGCTATTACGAACAAATTCCGTGATATCCTTACTTTGAAATGTTTTAGCATACTCCAGACATGCACTTTCTGCAAGTGTTTCAATTACAGCCTCTCTACGAAGCTGCGATAATTCACCTCTTAATTCTGGTTTTGAATCAATATAATTCATTTCAGAAAAGTGCGCTGCATGAAAAAGCTCATGTACCGTAACATTTGCGCCAACTTCATTGATATTTAATTTTTGCGAAACTTTTTTTATTGATTGATAAAATAGTTTTATTTTTCCATCATTATGGCAATAACAACCCAATAACACGATTGGAAATCTTAATCCTTCAGCTCGTTTTTTAACAGATAATGATTTTTTTCGAATTCTTTCGAATAGCTCATTATCTATTGCGAGCCTTTTACCCTCATTTAAAATTTTTTCAATTTCTTTCTGAATGTCTTTTGATAAGTACAAGATATCACTGTCTATCTCACCCATAAGAATATCGATCAATCTTCTGATTTTTTCCAATAAACGCGGGACGTACAACTCATACTCACTAAAAACAATACTGAGCAACTCAAGCAATTCGCTTAATTCGTTAATTAATAACCGGATTTCTTCGCAACGTTTCCGATTCTCCATTTCACTTGCCAGATCCTCGTCTTCTATTTCAATGATGTTATTAAAGATAAACTCGATGTTAAACCGATTGCTGAAAAAACCTTCTCCCAGTTTAACCGCTGCGACAACACGCTCTATGAACTCAATGGGTGCAGAAACATTATTGCTTATTTTCATAATCAATTACCTCCAAGTATTCTTTAGGTATATTCAACCGGTTCTTAGAAACTAAAACCCTCTCAGATATTCCCCATAATGATCAATCGATCCCACTCGGCTTGAATATCGGCATCAAATCCTTCCAGTTTTTTCAGATGAGAAACTTCATTCCGTAGATTTTGAACTGATTTAAAACCAAAGTTTAATAGCCCTGGATAGTTTAGCGTCATAAAAAAAGTGATTGGCTCCATGCCTCTTGTTTTAATTGAAGCATGTCCTACATCAATGGCTGAAAAGGAAGCAGCCGCAACAAAGAGCATCCGTTGCAAATCCTTATTCCCACCAAATGGCATACTTTCACTGATTGTTTTGCCATAATAAAAATGCTGTTTAAAAAACCAGAACATCCGAATGATCACCTCATAAAGAATGACCGGGATAAGCTGGGACGTAAACGCCCTGACATCATAACCTTCCCGATACATTCTTTCTGAGAGCTGCGCAATTGTCGCACCGGTATTTTTCGAATCGATGGGAATTGAACCAAATTGACATTTTTGAAAAAGTGAATAGAATGGCGCCGGCAAGCCAGAGCCACGATTCCCAATTTTAGTTGAACCCGAACCAGAAATATCAGACAGACAATGACCAAACCAGTTGTGCGCTGCATCAATAATGCCTTTAACCTCCTGGCCATTAATTTTATTAATGTTCTCGGTCGCTGCTCTGACTATGTTTCCATCAATATCAATAAAGGTTGCTTTACCTGTCAATTGATCGATGATTGAAAAAACAAGACCTAACGGACCTGGATCATGACTCAGCGATTGCACATGGTGATTACCAGTGTTCATGCCGTTGATCTTTAACCCATTTGCCAATTTTGAATTATTACCACCGGTTGTGTCATAAAGAACTCTGAATCGTTCTTCCAAATACTTTATATTACTTTTATGATCCTTCTCTTGGGCACTTTTAAGGATTCGCTCTTTGGCCTCGTTATACTCTTTGATTCCCATTTTATTGCAATCCAGCTTATTGATCTGATCAGAAGTACGGTAGTTTGTTGCAAAACCGTCGACGATATTGGCATACTGTTTATCAGTCCACCCCTGTAACTGCGAAACATTGCCACTCGTGCCGATGGTGCCAACAAAAACCGCATCTACAATCCCGGCAACTATTCCCGCCCCGGCTGCGATTGCGTAATCAGTGCCATCCAAAAGGGATATTTCCATTTTTTCAATTAACTCATGTCTGAGATGGACATTATCATAATTTGAAAAAAGCTGATCATAGGGATTGCTTAAGTCGATATTATTTCTCTTAGCGTAGGCTCTTGATTCATTCAATACAGTAAACCAATTGTCGCTTTCATCCATGATCTCCAGTTTTTCAAGCGGTTTGCGAGAACCTCCACTATTTTCTGATTGAGAAAAATATGGCTTTTCGTCAACAATCAACCGATCCATAGACGCATCGGTTTGATCATTGTTCATCAACAGGTAGTCTTCCAGATTACCAAGTGAATCCAGAAAAGCCTGGTTTTCACTGGTTTTATCATCTTGCAAAGTTTTTTCAAACTCACTTTTTGATTTTATCAAGAGTTCTTGATTTCTTTCCAAATGAACACCAGCATTTTGCAATAGATTGCTGTTGACTGCGACGACTTCAGCAAGTTCATCAATTTCTTCAAGGCTTAATTTTTTATAAACCATCTCATATGCCTACTTGTTCTCTCAATTTTTGCAGCCCTTTTCTTGCCGTACTTTCCAGATCTGATGCAGTCTTAAAATACCCCAGTCTTTCCAGGATTTCGAGCGTGATTTCATAGTCTTCTACCTTGAGATTCGTGTTTATTACGTGTTCCTCGTTCACTTCCTCATAAACTGATAAAATGTACCCACCTTCTTTTTCCCAGTCAACCGATCTTTTCAAAAGTAATTCCAGTTTATGTAGATCAAGAAGATCTGGAAGCTTTGTTAATAATAATTCTCTTTCATCGTAAACCTGTCTTTGTTCCGAAACTTTTGCGGCACTCGATACCCGTTGAAGTTTTTCAACAAAATTTCTTAACTGATCATATTGCGCCTGCAAATTTGTATTCTTGCCAATCACCTGATCCTTCAGTTCCATGATTGTTTCTAATCCTTCTGACAGCCAGTTAATATCCTGCAGCAGCATATTTGTTGCCTTACGCTGACTCACTAATGCACTTTGTAATTTTGCCTGCCGGTATAAATACTTTTCAGCAGTTTTACTCCCTGTCAGATATTTGATCCCTTTATATGCCCCAAAACTTGCTGCGCCAATCGCTGTAATACCAATAATCATGCCACCAGTTGATGCAAAAGCCAACGCAATCAAGCCCCCTGAAGCCCCTCCAAAACCAGTAATTGCACCTGTTGCAGCTAATGCTGCAAAGGGAATCCCAATCGCTGAACCCGTTGCCAAAGTAGATCTGACGATTTCTGCAACCTTATCATCTGATAATCGTTCTCTTTCGATCCGGATTTCATTCTTCAGCTTATTCATCAGAAACGCTACTTTTTCATTTGAAATCTTCAAACAATCCTTGATCTCATTTAATGCCTGATCTTCTTTCCAGTTTTCAACGGTTTCTTTACGCAATGATAGCAGACTATCCAAAAGATTCAAGCTAATTGCTTCTCTACTGCCTGTCGGTACTTCTTTCATCAGCTCGATTAAAAGCAATTTCGTATTTTGAGGTTGAACATTATTTAAGCGATAATCTCTCAGTTCATCAATCTGTTCGCTATTCAAAACAAACATTGAGATCAGGGAAACCAGTGATGCATATTCAGCTGAATCGATTAAGCCATCATCGGCCATTAAATAATTTACAGCAACCTTAATAAAACACACTTTTCCCAAATCACTTAAATTTTCCTGTTTAACGCGTTGATCAGTCTCTTCAAACACTAATGTTTCCGCATTAAGCGATTTTAAAATATTAAAAATCGGATCTAATGGAGATGTTTTTAATACTACTTCATTGGCATTCTTCAACAAAACACGAATAACCAGCTGGAAATTTGGTTCTACATCTTTTTTACCCTGGTTTAAATCAATCTCGGCCATTAAAACATCTGTTATCTCGGCCATTTCGATGGTTTTCTTGCCATCACTATCAACTACATAGATCTTTTCACCAGTAAAAAAATAACCTTTTGTGCCATTTCGCAACAATGAGGTATCGATCATGCCGATCATCAATTTTGAATCGATCTCCTGATCAAATTGCTTTGCTGTATTCAGCAATAACTGATCGGGAATATCTGGAACAATCATTACATTTGGATAATTCCGTTTAACTAACTCCGTTTGCCCCTTCTCCAATGCAGCATTACCGGTCGCTTTAAGTTTGTTGAAAAAACCGGAACCCGTTGGTTGAGATTGTCGTTTTTCTTCAATCGCTTTGATCTCAGCATCAATTTTTGTTTGATACTCCTTGGCCAAATTGGTGAGCTTATCTTTGATAAGTTTTTCTGAATTCATATTTTTATCCTCACTTTTTATCATTAGTTCTATTTTCCTACAATTTTCCTACAATCTCCCCATAATATCAAGCAAACTCTGATAACTATCAACATCATGATATTTAACCTTGCTTGTGGATATTTCATTAAAAAGTTTTTTTGCACATGAAATCTTGGCCTGTTCGATGGGTCGCAGTTGCAGGCTCTCCATAGTACCCTTGGTTTCTGCAATAAAAAAGATATGTTTAACCGTGCCTTCATTGAATGCAATGGCCCAGTCCGGGGAATAATTGCCAACCGGTGTTGGGATGGCAAAACCTTTTGGCAGTTTTGCATAGACACAAACCTCCTCTGCCGAATCAAGATCCTGAGCAAATCGACGTTCCACACTTTTTTCAGCTGTACCGTCGGTATAAACATAATCCTGTATGTGTTTTTGAGCTCTGAATGCTTTATCGAGAGTTTGGGAATGTTTCTCCGCCGTGAAAATCGTGCTGTCGTACTCCCCTGCAATTTGGTCATAGCCAATGTGTTCAACAATCATGGTAGCTTTTTGTTCTTTGATCAGTTTGATCACCTTGGTGATAAATTCTTCCGGATTGTTTTTAAACATCGCAAAAGTCTGGGGTGCCAAACCTTTTAGAATAGCAACAGCCGTTCGGCGTGTAAGAACGATACCCATTGCGATTTTTCCAATTAAATCATATTTTATTTGACTGGATTCTGCGTGTTTAAGGGCTTTCGTTTTTGTCTTACCAGGCGTAAACGATTCCCCACGATCAAGCACGAATACGTTCATATCATCTTTCTGCTCTCCAGTTGATGCGGTGTACTGTAATTCCGACACAAACAGCTTTTCATTAATGTGCCTGATTGATTTTTCGATCAATTCTTGACTATCAAAATTGACGGTATACGCATACTTGTGATTGATATAACCCCAAAGTGTCTGAAATTCTTTCTTATAGAAATAATCATTCAGATCATTTTCCTGTATTCTGGTTTTGTTCCCATCTTCAATCATGCTGGCAAGTACACTGTCGTCAAAGATCGTCTGGACCAGATTATGAACACCCTCTGACATGGGTTTTAATTCCACCGACAATTCCTTCAGACAGTTATTTTCCAAGTCGGTTCTGTAAGCTTCCATAACCTGATCGTCATCATCAATATATTCGTTTATAAGCAAATATTTATAAATGGCCTTTGCTTGGTGATGATCGACAACAACCGGCTGTTCTCCAACCATGATCGTCTTGCCTTCAAAATATTCCATGGTTGCTTTTTCTGGTCTGTCGTAAAGCACTTCTTTAATCTGTTTTTGTAAATCCCCAACAAAATCTTTATAGCTTTCACTGGCAATGACGGTGAGCTTATTGATATTGTGAACGTCATTGCCACAGGTTTCAGTGTCCATTCGATGCCCTGCGCTATTGACACATAATCGAAGCCCCCGGCCAACCTCCTGGCGTTTGGTGGTTGTGGAATCCGAGTGCTTCAAGGTACAGATTTGAAAGACATTGGGATTGTCCCAGCCTTCACGAAGTGCCGAATGGGAAAAAATAAACCGTGTTGGTTCTTCAAAACTGAGAAGACGCTCTTTATTCTTTAAAATAAGGTCATATGCTGAAATATCATCTGAAAATTCTGCACCGCGTTTTGCCTTACTGTCAACAATTCTGTTAGTTTTTTTGTCAATGCTGAAATATCCTTTATGGGTTTCCCGGATGTCTATATTTTTTAGATATCGCTGATATGGGGTATCCAATAAGGTAATATAATCATTCAATATATTGATATATTCCTCCTCGAACATCCTGCCATACTCACCAGACTTCTCATCGCCATTTTCGTCGTATTGGCGATATTTGGCCACTTCGTCAATAAAGAATAGAGATAAAGTTTTAATTCCCATATCAAAAAGTTTTTCTTCTTTTTCAAAATGGGACAGAATCGTTTCTCTTATCTGAATCCTTCGCATATCGTTCTCTGAAACATCCCCAACCACATCCCCTTTTACTACAAATTCGCCATTGACAAAGGTGACGCTACCACGAATCGGATCAATTTCTGAAATAGTATACCCTTCTTTGTATTGTTCCATTTCATTGGAAATATAATACAAATTATCACCTGTTTTTAAAATACGAGTTTCACGGTTGATGGACTTGTTATAGGCAATTTCCAGCTCAATTCTGGCCATTGGCGGTTTTTTGCTGGAAAGCACGATGCTTTCCAGATAAAGATACTGATCGGTTCCTCTGAAATGTTTTACTTCAAAACCCTTTACCTGAATTTTTTTGACCAGCCGCTTGTTATAGGCTTCCAGGGCATCCAGCACAACAATGAGATTATGTTGGGTTGCATGGGTGGCCGAATAATTCAGGCTAAAAAGGGGATTGAAGTTCTTTAAGGCTTTTTGTGTGATTTCACCACCCATTTTTTGGGGTTCATCCAGAATAATAATAGGTCGGTTGGCCTTGATAACATCAATGGGGCGCCGGGAAGCAAATTCATCACGCTTTGAATAAATAATACGGCTTTCCTTGTTTTTTGCCCCTTCTTTCAGAGAAGCTGCAAACGCCTGGGTATTGATAATCATGACGTTGATGCCGGATGTGCTTGAAAACTCATCCAGCTGGTGAAGATTGGAGCTATTGTAGATGAAAAAACGCACCTTTTTTCCAAAATACTCCATGAAGTGTTCCTGGGTCATTTCAAATGACTTTTTCACTCCTTCTCGAATGGCAATGGATGGCACCACCACAATAAACTTGCTCCAACCGTACTGTTTATTCAATTCAAACATAGTCTTGATATAAATATAGGTTTTCCCGGTTCCTGTTTCCATTTCAATATCCAGGCTGCAACAACCCAGGTTTTTTATCAGAGATGAGGACAGCTTGATATTATTGAGACTCTGCAACCCGTGAATATTCTTAATCAACTGGTCATCGGTAAGTTCAACCGCCTCGTTTTTAAAACCGGAATCGTCCAAGGGATCATATGCACCGTCTGAATCCAGATCTTCGGCTAATTTAATCTGCTTTTCGATTTCAACTTCAACTTTTCCCAGGTCTCGGATATAGCTTACGGTATCGCTGTAGCCCTGACCTTTAAAAACGTTCACCACGCTGTTAACCGCATCGGTCTGATAAGGCTGTATTTTAAAATTGAATTTCATGTCTACAATACCTTCCTGACGGTATCCGGGCTGTAGGTTGCAAAGATCTGTTCAAAATTGGTGGCAACCGTGTCATCGGCCATTGAACTGTCCCGCATAACAAAATAATAAGGTTTTTGTCTGGCGATGGCCTCCACGGTCTTGTCAATAAGGTCTTTGTCAAAGCAGACCATCAAAAATCCATCGGCTACGCTGAAGACTTTTTTTCCATCAATGATGATGACCTCAATTTTGCTGGACAGAAACACACCCAAGTCCAGCATCACCTGAAAAAGGAGGTCTTCAGGTGTGCGCTTTTCCTTGATATTATCGGTCAGATCTTCAAACATGGAAATATTGGTTTCTTCCGGAGTGTAGAAAACGTCTTTCATATTGGTGCTATCAAGCTTCAGTACCCGAAAACCAATGTCTAAATCTTTTGCTGTTTCAGGATTTTCATCTTGTATTTTTTTGCCGGCCCGGCGAATGCGCTCTTTTCCAATTTCGCAGATGTTTTTGTATCCCAAAGAGGTAGCTACATTGTTAGCCTTATAGTCATTACCTAAATCACTAAAGCTTTGAGGGAGTTGTACTAATATGAAACTCCTATTACCTCCATCCTCGTTATTCATCTCAAATACTGATTGAGCTAAAGTCGCTGAACCACTAAAAAAATCGAGACATACGCAAGACTTATCTTTGGTTGTTGCTAATGTGACAATCTTTTTTAATAGTTTAGTTGGTTTTGGGTTGTCAAAAACCAACTTGCCATCGAATAATTTCATCAACTCTTGATTACCCTCTTGATTATGTGAAGCAAATTTATTTGTCCACCAAGTCCATGGTCGCATACCCATAGACTCGTCTAAAAATTTCTTCAAACGCGGTTTATTATCCCCATTTTCACCAAACCAAAGTCTATTATCAGCGTATAATTCTTGAAAAGTTCGTTCAGCCATAGCCCAGCAACGACCTTCAGGTGGTAAATATTTATTTCCTGAAGGCGTTGTGATTTCATAGAACTGACTTTTAGGTGCTCTTCCTGTTTGACCAGTAATATCAACAGAAGCCCACATGCCTCTGGGGTCATTGTCAGGATTTTTATAGCTATTTAGCCGATCTTCATCATACGGTACAAAACCAAGCAAGAATTCATCTTGTATCATATTTTTTGCATAGACAATGATATAATCGTGTGCAGGACTTATATTCATTCGAGCATCTGGAGAAGTTTTCTTTTGCCATACAATATTGGCAATAAAGTTACTCGCTCCGTAAATTTCGTCGCAAATCTTTCTCAACTGTGCGACTTCACCATCATCAATACTGATAAAAATCAAACCGTCATCAGAAAGCAAATCCCTAGCTGTACGCAAACGTGGGTACATCATATTCAGCCAATCGGTATGAAAGCGGCCGTTGCTGTCCAGATTTTTAACCAACCGATTACCCTCTTCATCATACTGGCCGCTATTGGCAAGATATTCCTCTGTACTTTGGGAAAAATCATCCTCATAAACAAAGTCATTACCTGTATTGTAGGGGGGATCGATATAAATCATTTTTACCTTCCCCAGATAGGTTTCCTGAAGGAGTTTTAATACGTCCAGGTTATCCCCTTCAATATAAAGGTTTTCGGTGCTGTCAAAATTAACGCTTTCTTCTTTGCAGGGGCGTAGGGTTTTGGCAATGGGCGCATTTGCAAGGAGGATAGATTTTTTCTTGTCGGGCCAGGTAAATTGGTAACGTTCATCTCGGCCTTCCACCACAAAATTTGAAAGCTCCTGTTTCAGCTTGTCGAAATCTACCACCTTTGTGAGCTTGTTTTCAATTATTGCTTCTGTGACGCAGTTAGGAAATAGCCTTGCGATTTTTTCAACATTTTCATCCACCTTATTGATGCTGTGCATTTTCAACTTGTCCATTTCCAGATACCTCCAATATTTCTTTGTTAAACGCATCGAGGAGGAAAGATGACGTTGCCTCAACGTTTTCTAAATCGAATAGTTTTTGTATTTTATTTTTTAATTCAATCATACTTGCCTTGCAATGATCATCTCCTTTAAGTACTGCACCCATTTTTCTCGTTTCAACAGCACATTCATGAAACTTTGGATTTCCAAAAGAAAATGTAGGAACAAATATATTTGTATAATCGCTTTGGGTTACCCAGGCGGCACCCATTTCATTAAGGCAAGCCGGACTTTCAAGATACTTATCTGACCAAAGTATTATCATAAATATTTTGTTATTTATATGCTTACGTAAATAATCATATATATTTTCATCTAGAGGTATTTTATGCAATGGGTGTGAAGTATAAATCAGTTGTTTATTTTTCACGCCTAATCCTATAATGAGCTTTTCAAGTGCATCCCCATATTGCTTATCATCAGATTTATGGCTGAGGAAGATAATCGGTACTTCTGAACACTGGTTGATTATACATAGATCATCAGTGTTCAATTCATAAGTTTTCATCCCAAATTCGATTTTCTCAATCAGTTCTTTATTACGTTCCTGATCATTCGGGTTATTTACAAATCTATTCCTAAGTATTTCTGCTATATTATTCCCATACCATTTCACTAATTCATGCAGACAATATCTCATGGCAGCCAAATCATTTTTTTTTAGGGCAATTTCCAATTGGTTAAGATGATTATTTACATTCCCTTGTGTTGTATAGTCATTGATTGTATCTTTAATTCCTTCGAATTCAATCCTGAGGAGCTTTAATGTATCCACGATTCAAATCCTCCAATTCCTTTTGTAATATCTTAATTTTCTGTACTAATTCAAATTTATTTTTCGGTTGCTTTTCAATTCTCGCCTGTTTTTCAAGGGTAGTAATCTGCTTTTCCAGCTTTTGTCGGACTTCATCAATGACCAATTGCTCATCCAGGGTATTGCCCGGTTCAATTTCGATGCCACCAATCTCAATCAGCAGGTTTACCCAGATGGTATCCAGATTGAGACCATTCAGTTTTATTTCAAGAGTCTGGATTGGCTGCCAATGGCTCTGGTGAAACTTCTGATGGTAAGCAGCCAGACAAGCATGGTTTTCGTACTCCAAGACAAAAATCAAATTCTGATTGATGAGTTTTGAAATCAGCAAAATATTTTTTTCATCGAAATCTTTACTTTTCATGGACACCCGCAGCACAAATAAATTGCTAATCTCTTTGCCTTTTTCAACATTCACTGTTAATGGGGATATTTCATTGATAATGGTCAATTTTTTAATATCTCCGTCAAATTTTTCTTTAGCCGCTGTATTCATCTTAAATTTCTCATAAATGACTTTTTTGGGCAGTTGTTTATTCATTTCCGTTTTTTTCGGTAAACCAAGCATTGTCATCACCTTCTTATTTCACAACTAAAAAACAGATTAATTCAAAATCATCCAGCCCTTTAATTTCATTGGATAAAAAGCTGATGGCTTCCCCATTTAGAAAGCTGTCCAGATCGCTTTGGTCCTTTACGTCGATAATGGAATTAATGGCATCACCCAGCATTTCAGAAAATTTAGCCATATCTCGTCCATCCCGGGTTTCTCCATTAAAAGCTCGATAAAGTTCGGAAATGGGCTCTTTTTTGTTTTTACAAAGATAACGCATTTTGTCCAGCATATTCTTGGGGGAAAGGTGATCGCAGGCTATTTTGCCGTCATCTCCGATATAAACCATATAGAAGGGATGCAGGCGGTTCTGATTATCTACATTGACACTTCCGTTTATATTTTTCAGCACATAAATCACCCCCGGGGGTGCATCCGCCTGGCTTTTCACCACGGCATTGAGACCTAAGGGAATTTTATCCAGATCCGGATTGTTTTTAATATAATCCAGCAGATCCAGACGAAATTCATTAAGGCCCAGATCCATAATGGAGATTCCGGTTGTCATGTCCTCAATATCCACCACCTCTTCCTGGAGGCGTTTCAATTGCTGTTTTCGATATTCAAGGTCAGTTTTTTCTTCATCACTGAGAATATTTTCATCCCCGGTTGCTGTCATATTCACAATTTTCATTCGGGTTTCTACTTTTGCTTTGAGATTGATGTATTCATCCAGTGAAATATCCGGCCAGAAGTTCACCAGTTGAATTTGTTTGTTTCTGCTGCCAATGCGGTCGATTCGCCCAAAGCGCTGAATAATCCGGACCGGATTCCAATGAATATCGTAATTAATGAGGTAATCGCAATCCTGAAGATTCTGACCTTCGGATATACAGTCGGTGGCAATTAACAGGTCGATTTCAATGGGGCTGTTGGGCATAAGGAGCGCCTTATCCTTTGATATTGGCGAGAAACAGGTCAGCACCGTATTCAGATCTCCATGCAATTTATGAATGGTTGTTCGGCCCTCTACCGAACCGGTTACCATAGCGGTTTCCAGTCCGAAATGCTTTTTCATGTGCTTACTGACATGGTTATAAAGGTATTCTGCGGTATCGGCAAATGCCGTGAAAATAATTACTTTTTTATTGCCGGGATTGATGGGGTTTTCTATTTTATTTTTCAGCACCTGGAATAATTCCTGAAGTTTACTGTCATGTTCCGGGGTGATGTCACTGACCATAAATGCCAGTAATTCCAGAACTTCGCTGTCCTTTGCCAGATTAGCTCTCCATGATTTATAATCCATGTCAGCCAAATCGATTTTAACTTTCTTTCCAATTGAAAAAAGCTCATCAGTATTCTGATCATCATCGTCATACTCCTGAACGTTTTCAATATCGGTTAAGTTGAGTATGGTCGTATTTTGTTTTTTTAAATGATCGATTTTGTGAATGGTGCCGTTGATTAATTCTTCCATCCGTTTGAGGGTTAAATTAAAGGAATACACCGAGCTTTCCATTCGTTTCATAAGGTTAATAGCAGTTAGACGGCGAATACCCTGCTCGCGATTTGCCTGGGTAAACCCGATGTTTACTTTATTGTCCTCATATAATTCGGCATATTTATTCATTTTGCTCGGCAGAATGAATTGGGAGGGAGTATAGATACTTAAATTCAGGTGCATCAGCTGTTCAAAAATTTCATTGTAGTTGATGGCCTTTTTCAAATCAGTCAATTGAGGACTTAATGACATGGGTTTTAATCGTGTTGGGAATTTGCCTATCTCTGACGTATCGTAATATTTTTCGATGTGTTTTCTTGAACGGGCGATGGTCACGCTGTCCAGCACTTCAAAAAAGTCAAAGTCCAGCATTCTCAGCAGACTATCGGTTGTTCGATTCTCCGGCTCAAATTTGCTCCATTGATTAAAAGCCTTTTGAGCATTTTTAAAAATATCATCGATGGAGCCCTTTGTATCCAGCTTTTCGTCAATTAAACAGCTGTCGCCTTCATAGGCAAGCTGGAGCTTATTCTTAAGATCGTTAAACCGGTTATTGACTGGTGTTGCCGAAAGCATGAGTACTTTTGTTTTAACTCCTTTGCGAATCACTCTGTTGAGAAGCCTTAAATAGCGGTTCTGTTTTTCGTTCTCTTCCCCATTTAATTTTCCGCCATTTCTGAAATTATGGGATTCATCAATGACAACCAGATCGTAATTCCCCCAATTCAGGCGGTCTAAATCCAAACCATTTGATTTTCCCCGTATACGACTGAGATCAGTATGATAAAGTACATCATACCGAAGTCTGTCAGCCGCAATGGGATTATTCAGATAATTGTCTTTATAGGTATTCCAATTGTTTGATAGTTTTTTCGGACAGAGAACCAAAACCGATTTGTTTCGATTTTCATAGTATTTAACCACTGAAAGTGCGGTGAAGGTTTTACCAAGCCCGACACTATCTGCCAGGATACAGCCATTGTATTTTTCAAGCTTATTGATGATTGCCAAGGCTGCATCTTTCTGAAAATTATAAAGCATGTTCCAAATCTTGCTTTCCTTGAAACCCGTGGCTTCATTAGGTAGAACATCTTCGGAAATGTCTTCGAGAAACTCATTGAAAATATTATAAAGCGTGAAAAAATAAATAAAATCCGGTGCGTTTTCGTTATAGGCAGCTGTAATATTCTCAATCACTTCCTCTGTGACTTCCTGCAATTTTGACTGATCGTTCCAAAGATTGTTAAATAAATCAATATAGGCCAGCGAAAAAGGTTTTTCTGTTTTCTGAACCATATTGTAAGCATTATTACCGCGTTCGCAGCCTAGATCGACGGTTGTAAATCCGTTAATGGGCATATAGTTCTTATCATCAACATTCATGAAACCCATCATGGTTTCGTTTGTCTTATTTGATTTGAAAACAACTTTCTTTCGTATCCATTCGGCACATTCTTTTGCAATGGCTTTTTGGGACAGCTCATTACGGAGTTTTACTTCAAATTCTGTTCCGTAAAGGCTGCGTTCCCGGGATAGACGGGGAATGTAAAACTCCCGTTTTTCTTTTCTGGCTTTTTCGGTCGTAAATGTGGGTGACGTAAAGATAAAGCGCAGCTCATCTATGCTTTTCAACTTTGTTTTCAGTTCCTGAAAAGCG
>Ga0209540_10000428_pt1 | contig 40505 bp, 33 predicted proteins | sample BarGraIncu01121A_FD_184501 | JGI IMG/M metagenome (GOLD analysis project Ga0209540, IMG submission 184501) | Arctic peat soil microbial communities from Barrow, Alaska - Barrow Graham LP Incubations 011-21A (SPAdes) (version 2) | ecosystem: Environmental > Terrestrial > Soil > Wetlands > Peat... | reverse complement strand
TCTTACCATCTTACCATCTTACCATCTTACCATCTTACCATCTTACCATCTTACCATCTTACCATCTTACCATCTTACCATCTTACCATCTTACCATCTTACCATCTTACCATCTTACCATCTTACCATCTTACCTTCTTACCTTCTTACCATCTTACCTTCTTATCTTCTTAACTTCTTATCTTCCTACCTTCTTACCATCTTACCTTCTTATCTCCTTACCTTCTTACCTACTTACCATCTTATCTCCTTACCATCTTACCTTCTTATCTTCCTACCATCTTACCATCTTACCATCTTACCTTCTTATCTTCTTAACTTCTTATCTTCCTACCTTCTTACCTTCTTACCTTCTTATCTCCTTACCTTCTTACCTTCTTACCTTCTTACCATCTTACCATCTTACCTTCTTACCTACTTACCATCTTACCATCTTACCTTTTTACCATCTTACCTTCTTAACTCCTTAACTTCTTAACTTCTTTATACCTATGGCATGAAACGATATGGTCATTCACCATTCCGGCGGCTTGCATAAATGCATAACAAATGGTCGAGCCGGCAAATTTGAATCCTCTTTTAATCAGGTCTTTGCTCATCTCATCCGATTCTTTTGATTTAGCCTGAATATCTTTTAGTAATTGGTGTTTATTTATTATTGGTTTTCCTCCTGTGAACTGCCAAATGTATTTATCAAAACTGCCGAATTCTTTTTGCACTTTTAAGAATGCTTTTGCATTATTTATAGTTGCGTGAATTTTCAGCTTATTCCTTATTATTCCTGCATCGTTAAGAAGTTTATTTATCTTTGCTTCTTTATACTTTGCGATTTTATTATAATCAAAATTATCAAACGCCTTTTCGAAATTTTTCCTTTTATGAAGAATAGTTTTCCAGCTCAAACCTGCCTGGAAAGCATCAAGAATTATGAATTCGAAAAGTTTTCTGTCATCATGAAGAGGTACACCCCATTCTTCATCATGATATTTCAGCATAAGCTCATCGCCCGTAGGCCATTCGCATGATTTCATATTTTTCATAAAATAATTTTAAAAATCAAAATAAAACAATTTTCTTTCCCTTGCAAGTATCATATATTTATCTGGATTTATTCTTAATATTATTCTTTTCATATTTTACAAACAGCAGAAAATATGAGTAATACATTGAAGTATTCCGTGATATTTCTTTTTTTTCTTTGCTTGATGATTTGGACGAATGATTCTTGTGCACAAATGAGGAAAACAAAAGAAATATTAAAGCAGGAAGAAAAGCAGAAGAAAGAGATTGAGAAATTTAAAAAATCGAAAGTAAACAGCGTTGAGTATTATGATAATGACTTAAGGATAGGGTATTCTATTTTCGATTTAAATGGAAATTGCATTGAAAACGGCAAATACCTTAAAGAGAAAAAAATTCCAAAAAATTATTTTGAGTATGATTCGGAAAACAATATGATAAAGCAAACTAACCTTAATGATGACGGCACTATAGGTTTTTATAAAAAAAGTATATACGACTCGCTTAACCGATTAATTTTTCTCGAAGAATCATATCCCGATCTTAGTATCAGCACAAAGGAAATCCGTAAATATGATGATAGAAATAATTTATCTGAGTCCGAATATCTTCTGAATACAGGTAACCTGAAATATGTTTTTACTTATGACGAGAATAATAACAGGACAGAATCTAAGGGATATCAAAATGATACCTTGAATTATATTGAGACATTGATCTATGACGGCAATAAAGACCTTGCGGAAGAAAGGAAAAATTTCATTTCCCAGGGAGTGATTGAAACGTCCCGGTATTCATATAAGTATGACGAAGGAGGCAACCTGCTTGAATTTACTAAAACATCATCTGATACGGCAAATACATATACGGAAAAATATGAATTCGATAAGAATGATAATAAAACCGCATATGCATCATTTAATTTTAAAAATAAATTAGAATACAGGCAGACATTCCGGTATGATGGAAATAATAACTTAATTGAAATGATCACATTCAACAAAGATAATTCATTGGATAGAAAAGAAATTTTTAATTATAATGAGTCAGCCCTGCTGACTAAAAATATAGTATTAAATCCGGATTCTACCATAAGAAGTCAGATGACTAAAACATATGATGTGAAAGGAAATGTGACCGAAGAAAACACTGAAGAAAACGGTAACAAGAATAGTTATAAATATGTTTACATATATTATGAATAAAATAATATGTGGAATAATTCCATAGAATTATTAACATTAAGTAAAGTAGAGATTGCAAAGCAGTAAACTGCATTGCTTAAAATACAATCAGGATATTAAAAAGTATAAATGACGGAAAAAATAAAAATATTGGTAGTTGATGATGAGCCGAATTCCACACAGATGCTGAGGAAGATGCTTATAAAAAAAGGATATGATGTGGATGAAAAAAACAACAGCATCGAAGCGGCAGAACTCATCAAAAATAATTTTTATCATATCATTATTTCCGATCTCCAGATGCCGGACCTGACCGGAATGGATCTGCTTCATCTGAAACAAAAAGATACCCTTTTTATTATGATTACCGGTTACGGCTCAATAGCATCTGCAGTGGACTCGATGAAGAGCGGAGCTTATGATTATATAAATAAGCCGTTCAATATGGAAGAATTTCTGCTGAAGGTTGAAAAAGCAGCAGAAAAAATCAAACTTTCGGACAAGATAAAAGAACTAAAAGGTATTCTCGAAGAAGGATTTTCCTTCGGCAATATTATAGGTAAGAGCAAGGTGATGAAAAATGTATATGACCGGATAAAAAAATATTCAAAAGTAAATGTGAACGTTTTAATACAGGGCGAAAGCGGAACCGGTAAGGAGTTGGTGGCAAAAGCTCTTCATTCCAATAGTGAACGCGGTGGACAACCTTTTGTTGCAATTAATTGCAGTGCTATTCCGGAAAATCTTCTCGAAAGCGAACTGTTCGGGCACGTAAAAGGAGCATTTACCGGAGCGACAGAATCTCAGAAAGGAGTTTTTGAGCAAGCGCACGGCGGAACTCTCTTTCTTGATGAAATTGCTGAAATGCCTTATCCCCTGCAGGCAAAACTTTTAAGGGTTCTTGAAACCTGGGAAGTAAAACCTCTTGGCAGTGACAGGGTGAGAAAAGTGGATATCAGGTTGATATCAGCAACAAATCAGGACATAAACGAATTTATCAATAGGAAACAATTCCGCGAAGACCTTTTTTACAGGATTGCAACAGTTACCATCAATATTCCGCCCTTAAGGAATCGCCGGGAAGATATTCCACTGCTTGTAAATCACTACCTGTCAATTCTCTCAAATAAATTTGAAAAAAAATTCAATATCAGTGCAGAAGCTCTGGATACACTTATGCACAATATCTGGAAAGGAAATGTCAGGGAACTTGAAAATGTTCTTGAACAGGCTTCACTTTCAACATCAAATGATACGATCGTCGTTAATGATATCTTAAATTCAAACAAGAACTTTAAAACCTCTGTTCAGAATGATATTGAAAACACAGATAATATGAATCTTAACGAAATTGAGAAAAAATATATCATCAAGGTGCTGAATATTACCAATGGTAATAAACTCAAAGCCGCACAGATTCTCGGCATCGACCGAAAAACTTTATACAAAAAGATAAAAGACTATAATATAGATGTATAACATTTCCCTATCATTACAATGCTCTGCGTTGTAACGGGAAATAAATATCAAAAAACAATGTTATGAAATATTTAATTAACTGCTTTTTCAGCAGAGTCTCCCCGTCCTGTCCCGACTTGTCGGGATTTTGGGGACTCTACCGTTACAATCAAGGAAGAGATTTAGTTGAATCTTATGATAACTCAGAGTCATTAGCCGAACAAATTTCCCAGAGATACTCTGCTAAAAAATAATGAAGAAAAGAAAAAAATTATTTATTTCGAATCATAAAAACAAAGTTATGAAATATTTAAGTTTCTTATTCGTTTTAATTCTTTTATTGAGCTTTATTATTTCTTGTGGCAAATCAAATAAAGAAATCGAACAACAGAAACAAGATAGTATTGAAACTTCAATAAAAATAACAAAAGAATTAGACAGTCTTGAAAAAGAAAAAACAAAACTAATACAGGATACTACAAAATCAAAAAATAAGATAAATAATCAGGAGAATAATAATATTAAATATAAAATATATTATTTAGAAAGAATAATAAAAGAATTAGAGCAATCTCGTCAATACCATTAATAATATTATCAACATTTTTTTCTCTCATTTCAATGCTCTGCGTTGTAACGGAAATCAAACCTTTCTACTTTTCGACCTATTACTCCTTACTTTTTAACTATGTTTCTTTTTTTCATTGATTTGTGTAGATAAATTCCACATCTTAAATTATTCATTTTTTATAAGTTATTTAAAATCAACTATTTATATCCTTGCTCTATGGTATAGTAATTGCTTTATAATCATTGTATAAAACGTACTTAATTATTCGAGCAATGGAAAAAGAACTAAAAATACATATTTTTTGCCTTACACCTGACATTTGCTGTATGATATCAAAATATTTTTCTCATACAAATTACAAGTTCAAAACTACACAACTGAACAGTCCGGAATATGATATGCTCGAAGATCTGGGCTATCTGCCGGATTTCATAATCGTCGATTCGGAAATTAATAACAAATTAAAACATAAGATTTACAATACATATTCGGAATCAAAAATAATTCATCTCCCTTCATTAACGGAGTTTGATAATGAAATAAATGAAGACAAGGATATAATAAAAATATCCGAACCTTTAAAACTCCGTGAACTCGAAGAAATATTCAAAAATATTACTCTCTAAATTACTACGATGAAGTTAAAATATAAAAAGATTTTCGTGCCTGCTTCTATATTGTTTTTATTAACAGGATTAGTTTTTAGCGTAATCGGTTATCAGTATTTGAAAGCAAAAGGAAGCGATGACTGCCTGGTATGCCACGAGGATAAAGATTTAACAATGGAAAAAAATGGAAAGAAAATTTCTATTTACATAAATCCGGGAGATTATAAAAAATCTCCGCATGGGAGCGCAGAATGTACCGACTGCCACCAGAATTATAATCCTGACAATATTCCGCATAATCCGTTAAAGTCACTTGCAAGCTGCAAAGACTGCCACGGTGAAATCAAAAGCGGGGCAAATAATGTGCATTCAAATGTGGCTTGTGCAAACTGCCATAATCCTCACAACATAGTCTCCAAAAAGGAATTAGAAGCTAACCAGACGAATAATTGTCTCAACTGCCATCAGAATAAAAATGTTCAGGCTTTCAAGCAAAGCATGCACTATAAAAAAAATGTTAAGTGTGAAAATTGTCATAATGGCGGACACGAAGTAAAAAAAATAAGCAAAGGTGAATCACAGCAGTTATGCGGGAAGTGTCACGCTAAGCATAATGCCGATTTCAATAACAGTATTCACCAGCTCGTACTAAGTCAGGGGAATAATAAAGCTCCTACCTGTGTTGATTGCCATGGCTCACACAATATTATCAACAGCAAGGTTTCAATTGAATCACAAGCTTGCCTCAAGTGCCATCTGGATACAAAAATGTTTCCCGGTGAAGAAAGAGGTTCGGCAAAATTTGTAACCCAATATAAAACAAGCATACACAGTTTTCCTCAGCAAAACGGATTACCTGCTGCCGGGTGTGTCGATTGCCACGGTGATCATATGATTGATAGAGCAGTAGAGCCGGGCACTTCTACGGTTAAAGCAAAGATGCTGGAAACTTGCGGTAAATGCCATTCTGACGTTGTTAATAATTACAAAAATTCGGCTCACGGAAAACAATTTCAGCAAGGCAATAAAGATGCTCCCTCCTGTGTTACCTGTCACGGAGAACATTCTGTTAAATCAGTTAAATTGTCTGACGAATTTTCCAAAATAAATCAGGCAGATCTGTGTCTTGGATGCCATACAGACGGGAAGATAAAGTCTCTTACTGATTTAAATTCCCATACTGATTTATATAAACAGAGTTTCCATTATAAAGCACTTGAAAAGGGAAATTTGAATGCAGCTACCTGCTCTGATTGCCATGGCGCGCATCAAATGAACAGTTCAAAAGACTCTACATCCAATATCAATAAGAAGAATGTTGCTAATACTTGCGGAAAAGCGGAATGTCATACGAAACAATTATCTGAATTCAGTGGTAGTGTTCATCAGGTTGCAATAACTTCAAAATTAAATTCTGATGCGCCGAGCTGTGTTAATTGTCACGGTAATCATCAGATACTTAACAAAGACGATCAGGGTAATAAAATTTCTAATTCAAAAGGAATTGTTCAATTATGTGCGAATTGCCATGCATCGGTTGAAATGGTAAAAAACAATGATCTGCCTTTGGGCGTTGCCGAATCTTATAATGAAAGTTTCCACGGACTGGCTACAAGAAGCGGTTCCAAAGTTGCAGCAAACTGTGAAAGTTGTCACGGAAATCACAATATCAGAAATTCAACTGACACGTTATCTTCAATCAATAAAAAGAATCTCCCCGTCACCTGCGGAAAGTGTCATCCGGGAGCAACTTCAACATTCTTTGATGCACCGGTTCATGCGATAGTGGATAGAGCAACGTCACCTGCTTTATTCTGGATTTCAAGGATCTATATTGCGCTGATAATAATGGTTATAGGAGGAATGGTATTACATAATATACTTGACCTGAGAAAAAAATTAAAGCACAAACAAAAAAAAAGTTAAAGGATAAGAGAAAAATATATGGAAGAAAAGAAATATCTGAGAATGACTAAGAATGAAAGGATTCAGCATTTCCTTTTACTTTCTACATTTATAACACTGGTGATTACAGGGTTTGCACTCAAATATCCGGAAACATGGTGGGTGAAATGGATCGTTGCAGTTATAGGAAAGAACGCATTTGAATTCAGAGGGGTAATGCACCGCATTGCCGCAGTGATGATGATCGCAGCATCTTTTTACCATTTATTCTACGTAATTTTTACCAGGCGGGGAAGACAGCTCATTAAAGATCTCTGGTTTTATAAACAGGATATCACGGATTTATTTGCTTCTTTGAAATATCTTGTTTCAGATAAAGCTCCGAAACCGAATTTCGGAAGGTTCAGTTATATTGAAAAAGCCGAATACTGGGCAGTAGTATGGGGAACTGTTGTGATGGGTGCTACCGGAGCTCTTCTTTGGTTCGAAAATATATTTCTACCGGTTATCGGAATGGGGGGAATGAATATTGCTACTGCAATTCATTGGTTTGAAGCCATTCTTGCGTCACTTGCTATTTTAGTCTGGCATTTCTATTTCATATTCCTGAATCCCGATGTTGCCCCAATGAATAGAGCCTGGATTAACGGACATCTTACAAGGGAACAAATGGAACATGAACATCCGAGGGAATTGGCAGCAATAGAAGAATCTATAAAGGAAAATGATGATAAAGAAAATATTATTAATGAAAGCGTTTAATAAAAATCTTTTTTATAAAAGATATTTTATCTATTTTAAATTAAACTTAGGTATTACAGGAATAAATTGGGATTAGAGAAAAAAAATTATCAATTTTTTATAATTTCTTACTGCATTTATGAAAAATAAATCGCATATCATTAAAGTTTTTTCTTTAATCTTTATCATTTTAATAATTGCATTTATTATAGGCAGGATATTTCAACCCAAAAGTTACGGAGACCATGGTCATTACAGATGGGATGCAGTTACTGAACTCCAATATCAGGAAATTGTAAATCAGGATATAAAAATCTGCGGAGAATGCCACAATGATATATACAATTTACACGAAAAAGATGCTCATTACACAGTTCCATGCACTGATTGTCATGGCTCCGGAAAATTACATGTGGCGTTTCATAAGGGTGGCGACAATGCTAAAAATATTTCCAAAGAACAAGCAGTTATGGAAAAAGAATACAAACTGGAAGGATGCCTCCTGTGCCATAGGAAGTTGAAAGCGAAACCATCAGATTTCCCGCAGATTTCTCAGGAAGAACACTACAAATTTCTTCACGTAAATGACATTAATACAAAATGTATCGAATGCCACAGTCCGCATGAACCGGTTTTCCTTTTAACAGAAGTCAGGAAATCAAGAATACACCCTATTGTTTACAGATGCACCGAATGTCACGATCCGAAACCGGAAAAGAGTTTCAGAGATGTACCAAATCATCCTGCAATATTCGAATGTAATGATTGTCATAAAGAGATTGTAGATGATTTCAATACGAAACCGCATCATAATTATGTTGAGTGCAGGACCTGCCATCTTTACCACAAGGAAAATGAAACTACGGGAAGAATTTATAAAAACGGAAATGCTAAATTCTGTCTTCTTTGCCATGAGAAAAAGCCGTTCAAAGATGATAAATATCCTCCAAAAATAGAATGGCCGTCACATGTCGGGAGTCAGGAAATTATAATAAAAGGTGATGAAAAGATTTGTCTGAACTGCCATCAGGACAAAATTCATAAAATGAATGTAAAGTTCAGAGAAAATCCTCACTCTGGAAACTGGCTTATTGAACATAAAGAATTTGGAAAGCAGAATTTGAATGTTTGTCAGAAATGTCATACTATGAATCAATGTTATTCTTGCCATATGAAGAACAAACCATCATCACATATGGCAGATTGGAAAAAGACACATCCGAAATTCGGGATGAGTAACAAACAATCGTGTGAGATTTGCCACGGAAAGAACAGTTGTATATCCTGTCATAAATTAGAAATGCCGCATCCGAAAGATTTTGGTGATAATCATAAGGAAATAGTTGCTCAAAAAGGAAAGGAAATATGTAATAAATGCCACAAAGAAGAATTTTGCAAACAATGTCATTAATTAATTTTCAGAATTATTTTATTCTAATATAAAAAGAGCAGAAAGCAAAAATAAATTTTAAATGGAAAAAATAGACAGACGTCAATTTATTAAAGTAGGTATTTTTACCACTGCAGGTGTGCTCGTCGGCTCATTTTTTGGGTTTGCTGATTCTGATGAAAAAATAGATGTTAAAACTTTTGACGATTTACTTAAGTATGAATGGGGTTATATAATAGATACATCAAGATGCATAGGTTGTGGTGCTTGTGTAAGAGCATGCAAAATAGAAAACAATGTCTCTGACAATTATTATAGAACATGGGTTGAAAGATACGAAGTAAATAAGAATGGAAAAATCAGGGTTGATTCTCCAAAAGGAGCTTTAGAAGGTTTCAGACAGGATAATTTTCCGAGTTCTGAAATTGTTAAGTCGTTCTTTGTGCCAAAGTTATGTAACCATTGTTATGATTCCCCTTGTGTTCAGGTTTGTCCTGTCGGTGCATCTTATGAGACACCCGATAAAGTTGTATTGGTTGATAAAGAACATTGTGTCGGCTGTGGTTATTGTGTTCAGGCGTGTCCTTACGCCTGCAGGTATATTGACCCTGAAAAAGGTACAGCAGATAAATGTACATTTTGTTACCATAGGATTCAGAAAGGTCTTGCTCCTGCTTGCGTAAATGCCTGTCCGAGAAGTGCAAGAATATATGGTAATCTGAAAGACCCCGAAAGTAAAATCCGTAAAATCCTTAATACGAGGAGATATGGATTGCTTAAACCCGAATTAGGAACTAATCCAAAGTGTTATTATATTGAACTTGATATGGAGATTAAATAGTGGAATCATTAGATAGCTTTGTATTTCCAAACGAAGTTCATATAACATGGACTGTCATGATAGTTCTTTACCCATATATAACGGGTATGGTTGCAGGAGCTTTTATAGTTTCTTCTTTTTATCATGTTTTCGGGATGGAAAAACTCAAACCAATTGCAAGATTTGCTCTCGTATCATCTTTAGCATTTCTTTTATTTGCAACAGTTCCATTACTAAATCATCTTGGCAGGCCTGACCGTGCATTCAATATTATGCTAACTCCGAGTTTCAGTTCGGCTATGAGTGGTTTTGGATTCGTTTATGCATTTTATATGATTATCGTTATTTTGGAGGTCTGGTTGAGCTATCGAGTTGATTTGATTGATAAATATACCAATTCCAGAGGGATATCAAAATTTATTTATAACATTATTATCCTGGGAAATTCAAATGATAATGAAGAAACAAGGAGAATTGATAAAAAATTAGTCACTTTTTTTGCAGCTTTCGGAATACCTGTTGCATGTATTTTACATGGATATGTTGGTTTTCTGTTCGGTTCCATCAAAGCTAATCTATGGTGGTCAACACCACTGATGTTTATAATATTTATTTTTTCGGCTATTGTTTCCGGATTATCTGTTCTTATCTTTTTATATCAGTTCGTTCATTGGCTAAGAAAGAAAAAAGTTGACCAGGACAGTCTGGATTTAATGGCAAAATGGTTGTGGGGTTTTATGATTATTGCAGTCATTCTCGAACTTATGGAACTGTTATCTATTGCTTATGAAAGAACAGAAAGATGGGTTGTTTTACAACAATTGATAACAGGGAAACTTAAAGTTTCCTATATAATATTACAAATCGGAGTCTTTTCAATTATTCCGTTTCTTATGCTTACAGTAACATCATTAATTAAAATAAATCTGAAGCTGAAAAATTTATTAATATGGTTATCTTCCGGAATGCTTTTAATTCAGGTCTTATTAATGCGGTGGAATGTTGTAATAGGCGGACAGTTAGTTTCAAAGAGTATGCGTGGATTTACGGAATATTTTCCGGGGTTCTTAGATAGAGAGGGATTAATAGTATCAGCCGTAATAATAATAATACCTTTTATTTTATTAAAACTTTTTGACGGAGTTTTTCCGTTTTTCGAAAAAAGCGAAAATAAATGATATTAAATAAATTTAACTCAAAATTATTTTATAAAAATTATTTAAAGAATTAATTAACGGATTTTTACGTATGGATAGTGAAGATACAAAACCGGTAGATATTGAAGAAAAAAAAGAACCTGCTTCTAAAAAGAAGAAGAAACTTTTCAAAAATGTAAAGGGTTTCAGAAGGTTTTTTCTGTTCCTGGGATTAAATATTTTTATTATCCTGATAGTAATTTCGATATCGGCGGAAATTACTTCCAGACCGAGCTTCTGTCCCACCTGCCACTATATGGAAACTTTCTATCAGAGCTGGCGGACATCCGCACATAATGATGTTGACTGTGTGGAGTGCCATTTTGAGCCGGGTATATCCGGAACAATCCGGGGGAAACTCAACGGACTCGTTCAGATTGTCAATTATATTTCTGCCTCTTACAAGAAACGAAAACCCTGGGCTGATATTCCCGATAATACTTGTGCGCGTTCAGGTTGCCACGAGAAACAGGCTTTACAGGATACGACTTATAATTTCAAAGGTATAGCATTTAATCATATGCACCATTTGCAGGAGTTACGACGGGGTAAAACGCTGAAATGCATTAGCTGCCACTCTCAGATAGTTCAGGGTACGCATATGGAAATCACTCCATCTACGTGCTTTAATTGCCACTTTAAAAAATCGGATGATAAAGAACATAAATTTGATAAACTATCAAACTGTACTACCTGCCATAACTGGAGTAATAAGTCAAAAGAAGAGATGACTAAATACCGGTATGACCATTCGAATGTGGTAAAGAATAATATTCCCTGTCTTAGCTGCCACGATAACACAATCGCAGGTAATGGGGAGGTAGGAAAAGAAAGATGCTTCCAGTGCCATTTTGAGGAAAATAGGTTGGATAAATTCAACGACGTGGAATTTATGCACAAGACCCATATTACAAAACATAGTATGAAATGCTTCACCTGCCATAATGTAATTGAACACAAGATCCAAAAAATTGATCCGAATAAACCTCCTGATTGCTTAAGCTGCCATAGTGATGCACACTCATCTCAGGTTAGTCTTTTCACCGGAGAGAATGGCTTTGGAGTTGATAATTCTCCTAGTACAATGTATTTGAACGGAATAAATTGCAAGGGCTGCCACGTATTCCACAACCTTGATGCAAAAGGTATCACTACTTCAAAAGCAGGAAAAAACTCCTGTAACCAGTGTCACGGCAGAGGTTATGATAAACTCATCACTCAGTGGGAAACTGCAACAACTGCAAGACTTAAGATGATAAAATCCATTTATAGCATTGTTGAAGCACAGGTTAAAAATTCCAAAAGCACTAATGTAAATGAAGCGAATAATTTTTTATCCCAGGCATCCCATAATATTAAAATAGTAGATATAGGGAAAAGCGTGCATAATATAGCTTTTGCTGATAAACTGCTTGTAGGCAGTTATAATCTGATGACTCAAGCTTTAACTTCTATCGGCTCGACGGTTAAATTACCTGTGTTTAAATCCGATTCGGAATTTATTCCGAATGAGTGCTATAACTGCCACGCCGGAATTCAGGAAATAACAAAAACCATTTATGGTTTGAACTTCTCTCACAATCAGCATATAGTACAGCAAAAAGTAACGTGTAATAAATGCCATTCCAATGCAGAGAAACACGGTGAATTGATACTTACAAAACAAAATTGCAATAATTGCCATCACTCGCAGAGCAAAGGAAATGAATCCTGTGAGAAATGCCACAACTTCCAGGCAACAGTTTTCAATGGAAATTATTTGAATAAGAACCAGCCCGATTTTATGAAACAAGCGAACGTCGGATGTGTTGATTGCCACATATCAGCAAACAGTGTAGTTAAACCCGATGGCAAGATTTGTACTAAATGCCATAAACCGGAATACGAAAGCATGGCAGGGGAATGGAGAAATGATGTAAAAAGTCTGATATCTGAGGTTGAAGGGTTAGTAGCTGCTCCTAAATCGAAAGAACTAAATGATGAACAAAAAAGCCTTATTAATGAAACAAAGAAGGTGATTTCGCAGTTTAATTCATATCCGAGCATATATGTACATAACTATGATTTGATAAGCACTGTTTTGGCGGATTACAAGAAAAAATTAAAAGATATAAAATGATACTGAAATTCCCGGGAGGGAATTTTATATAAAAAGAATTTTCAATTATAGATATTATAAATTATTGCTTTAAATTATTTATTTAATTAATTATATTTTGTTCGGGAAAAAACAAAGTGTTTTTAAAAACTAAAAATTCAAAAAATGAAGAAAAATGTATTTGTTATTCCTATCGTATTTCTTTTTTCAGTAGTTCTTCTGCTGGCATTATCGCAGGATAACTACTCAAAGTCTTACGGTAATTCCAAGTATGTCGGTGTTGATGGCTGCACAAAAGCCTGCCACAAATCGGATGCTTCCGGAAAACAGCTTGATATCTGGAAGGGCTCGAAGCACTCTCAGGCATACAACAACCTTGCTACTCCGGATGCAGATAAGATAGCCCAGGATAAGGGATTCTCGACACCTGCAATAGAAACACCTGCGTGTTTGAAATGCCACGTATTAGGTAAAGATATTGACCCCTCAGAATTAACTGACGGGTTCAAAAAAGAAGACGGTGTCCAGTGTGAAACCTGCCATGGACCCGGTTCCGAGTATAAATCTCTTTCCATTATGAAAGACAAACAAAAAGCTATTGAAAATGGTTTGATGATTCCTGATACTAATGAAAAATTCTGCACACAATGTCATAATACCGATAGCCCCAATTTCAAGGGCTTCAATTATGATGAAATGTGGGCAAAAATAGCTCATAAAAAACCGTAACATTTTAATTTGTTCTGATAGTTCTTATCAATATCAGGTTAATGGTTTCTGGATTCTTCAGAAACCAAACCTGATATAGTAGTTATAAAGTAACCGGGATTTCGGAGGTTGTGAATATTTTTTAGAATATTAATTGATGGTGTATTTAAATCTGATCTTGGTTTTACAAATAGATTTATTTCCACTTTCAAAATAGTAATTTCTGAAACCGGGTATCAATGTTATTCAGTATATAATTTTTTTTGCTTTACATTTTTAAGCTTTTTTAAAAATTTAATAAAGTCTTAAAGGAAAATCTGCCAATGAAACTAAAATTACTTTATGTTTTTGTTCTTTTTCTGGCGGCAGGGGTTGTGCAGAGTCAAACCGTTAACTTCAGGTTCGGCACACACTTCTATTCGTGGCAAAGATATGATTCCCTGTCCACGACCGGGAATAATACTTACACCACCCATTTGAGAGGTTACCAAAACTATTTACTTGAAATAAACAAAGGTAAATGGTCATTTAACACTCTCGCACAGACAGAAGAAGATGTTATCAAAAGAGTTGACAGAGGCTTTGCTTACAGGTTCTATAATCTGTACATTAAAGGGACGAACCTATTTGATGTGCTCGATTTGAAACTTGGCAGGCAATTTGTCTCTGCTGGTGCAGGAAAGGGCACGATAGACGGTGCTTACCTGAAACTTAAATTCGGTAAAGAGAAGCAATTTCAAATTTCCGGATACGGAGGATATCTTACTCCCTGGGAGTATGATTTTAATAAATATCCTTCACTCAAGGATAACTTCTCACTTGGTGGGCAGTTATTATTTTACGGCGTAAAAGACCTGTCTCTTGGTTTGAGTTATAACCTTAAACACAGGAAACTTGACCCGTATTACGCTCCAAGAGCTGATAGTCTATTCTACGGCAGAAATGTTCTGGTTGATGTAGATTCACCTGCCGACCAAATGATTGGCTTTGATATGAACTACTTTGACGCAAAAAATAATCATAACTTTTTTGCAAAAGCTTATTATGATATCAACAGATTGAGATTCTCAAAAGGAGAATTTAATGTCCGCTTTAGCGTATCGAATCAATTAAAATTCACAGCCGGCTATGCTTACCGTGAACCGCAATTAAGTTATAATACTATTTTCTGGGTTTTCGATGTTCAGAAAAATCAGGAAATTGAGTCTGGATTGGATTTCAGTCTGAAGCATAATTTAAACCTGTTCGCAAGAGTGTCAGATGTATTTTATAATGACGGCAGTTCATTGAAGTTCCAGCTTGGTTTATCCCATTCGAATTTCGGTTTGTCGTTTATTAAATACACCGGTTATTCGGGTGAGTCTGATGGTGCTTATGCTTATTTTAATAAGGATGTTGTTAAGAATTTACTTGCCGTAACTTCAAGTTTGAATTATTCCAGATATAAAATTTCGGAATATTCAGCTGACCGGATAAACTCTTTCAGCGGATTGCTTGGACTCGTTTATAGACCAATGCCGCAACTTTCGTTCGATCTTCAGGGACAATTCCTTTCGAATCGCATATATACATTTGATACGAGGGTATTGTTCGGTTTCAATTATTGGCTATTTAAAAAATTATAACGGGAGAGGGCGAAATGAAAATACTTAAAACATATTCTTTTATATTAGCCGGATTGATAATATTTTTCGGCATAGCAGCCTTCTACTCGAAGACTGATGTAATCAAAAGATATAAAATCTTTGAACCGGTCGAGAAAACTGACGGAGGCAATGATAAGGTGATTAAATTTGATCACTCATTTCACATAAAAGATGCAGATGCAAAATGCGTTGATTGCCACGGAGCAGCACTCACTTCCGAAAACGGAAATGACAACCTTAATCCTTCAATGCAGGTATGCGCCAGCTGTCACGATGTGAACGATAAAACTAAATGCACTACCTGCCATTTTGAAGGCGTATATAAAAAACTGACTTCCCGTCATAATAAATTATACTTCTCTCATAAATACCATATAAATACCGAGAAGAAAGTGTGTACTGATTGTCATACGGGGCTTGATAAAGTTAAATATGCAAAAGAATCTGCAGGCGGTTATCCTTCAATGTCAACTTGTTATACTTGCCATAATAAAGAAAAGGCAACGAACAATTGTGAAGCATGCCACCAAAATCTTACAAACCTGAAACCGAAAGATCACTTATCTTCAAATTTCCTTAACGAACATAAAGTCGTTACGGATTTTGCAACGGGCAATTTCAACAATAATTGTATGATGTGCCACAGCGATAATTTCTGCCAGGTTTGTCATAGTGCGAGCGGATTCAAAGGTAATAATTCAATAACAAATTTTTATGCTCCATACTATACATTTGAAGGCGGTGTGAGAAGGGATAAAGCTGAACTCCAGAAACTCAGCAATGTTCACAATCTGAATTACGTTTACACTCACGGTTTAGATGCGAATCATAAATCATTCGAGTGTAAAACTTGCCACGATCCGGTTGAGTTTTGCAGTGCGTGTCATATGAATGATGGCAATATTCAAACTGGATTTGCTCCAAAAAGCCATCTTCAGCCGAACTTTACTACTATTGGAGTAAACACAGGCGGCGGTTTACATGCTAAACTTGCACGCAAAGATATGGAAAATTGTGAGTCCTGCCATACAATAAATGGCGGCGACCCGGTCTGCGTGAAATGCCACTATGATAACGATGGAGTAAAAGGAACAAATCCCAAGACTCACGAAAAAGGCTTCTTAAGTGACGAAAAGGGAATTTGGCACAATACTCAGGGTGCTGTATGTTACGTTTGCCATACAGATGCAAATGCAAAACCAAACGGAATACGGGGAGTAGGGTTCTGCGGCTACTGCCATAAATAGTCATTAAAAATTAAATTATATTTAATTTTCAGAATATGAGAAAAATAACAATTTTATACTTAACTTTGATAATTTTCAGCTTTGCATTTATTTTCCAAAGCTGTAGTGAAGTGGAAGAAAACCTCGTTACATCACCATCTGTAGGAATTCATCCGGCGGGTTGGCTTTCAAAGTCATCACCAAATTTTCATGGATTAGCTATATCAAGCAACAAATGGGATATGTCACCTTGCAAGGTTTGTCACGCACCCGATTATAAAGGCGGAAGTTCGGGGGCAAGCTGCTTTAAGTGCCATCCGGGTGGACCGGAGGCTTGCAATGTCTGTCACGGAAATTCACAGCACAGCTATCCACCCGCTGCTTTGAACGGACAAACATTAGAATCTTATATCGGAGTAGGCGTTCATGATGCTCATCTCGGTGACTCTACACAGAGGTTTTCGAAGGGATTAAAATGTTTTGAATGCCACAGAGCATTTACAGATTTCAATGACACAGTTCACATCAACCCATTGAATATTGATAACCGTGCCGAAATTGTTTTTGATACTTTGGCAAAAACTCCAACAGGTGGTATTACTCCGAATCCTGTCTGGGATAGAACAACAGCAACATGCTCTGGTGTTTATTGTCATGGTGATTTCTTAAACGGAAATTACAGGTTATTAAATCCAAAACCGGTTCCTGTATGGACTAATCCTGAAAGTGTTTTTTGTGGCTTCTGTCACGGTAATATTACAACAGGAAATCCGCTTCCGGGTGGAACACATTTACAAAATTACACAATTAACCAATGTGTATGGTGCCACGAACGTGTGATAGACTCCACTGGTACTATATTTAATAAGTCTCTGCATGTCGATGGAATAATTGAGTTAGGAACTGATAAAAATATAAAATTAAGATAGCAATTTTTTAGTTAGAGCCACATTTTTCAAGGGTTTAAAACGGCTTTTTTATCTGTACCCTGTGAACTATGTGGCTTTTTTTTATGTTATTATAGGTAATAGAAAATAGTTATATATTATTTATATTTTAATAATATATTAATTTAAATATATTCTCAGGGTTTTTTATAAATTTTAAATTTAAAATGAAAAAATTACTTTTAGTTTTATTTGCTTTAGTATTTATCGCAGGATGCACTAAGATGCAAGATAAAAAAAATTCGGATTCTAAAACTACTACACAAAACAATCAGCAAGGCGACCCTCATAGCGGTATGAATATGAATAAGGAAGAAAATACTACAGTACCGTCTGACGGAACGAAAGATGCAAAAGCAGATGAACTGACAAAAACTGCAAATGATTTTGATAAAGTGTATGAGAAGGACAAAAGCGAAGCGAATAAGACCAAATTCATCGATTTACATTTGGCGGCAGGCTTATACCTGACTTATGAAGCGAATTTAAATCCTAAAGATAAATACGGACCTGCACTAAAGCATTTCAAAAAAGTTCTCGAAGCAGACCCGAAAAATCAGGAAGCGTTGCAGAATAAACAGCAAATTGAATCTATCTATGAACAAATGGGCAGACCGATTCCACAATGAGTATGTCTCTGAAAATATTAACATATTTGATAATTTCCGGTGTAATAATTGCGGGTATTATTTTACCTATTCCTTATATCCCTGCGCTGGGAGATAAAGCAAGGGTCATTTATTTCCACGTCCCTACTGCCTGGCTTTCAGTTATTGCGTTTTTTATTTCGATGATATATTCCGTTCAATATCTGAGAAAAAAAGAATCAATCTCGGATATTAAAGCATATTCCGCTGCCGGACTCGGTTTTTTATTTACTATACTTGCAACTGTAACAGGCTCTCTTTGGGCTAAGTTCAGCTGGGGTTCATTCTGGAACTGGGACCCGAGGGAAACTTCAATTTTCATTCTCTTGCTTATTTACGGAGCATATTTCGCCCTGCGCTCTGCAATCGATTCGTATGAACAGAGAGCGAAACTTTCTTCAGTGTATGCAATTATTGCTTTTATAACTGTTCCGTTTTTTATTTTCATTATGCCGAGGATTGTGGAAACCCTTCATCCCGACCCTATAATTAATAATCAGGGAAAAATAAATATGGATAGAACTATGCTTATTATATTTCTGTCTTCACTTACAGGCTTCACAATGCTCTTCTTCTGGATTTATAACTTAATGGTACGTTCGGAAGTCCTGAAACAAAAATTAAAATTATCACAACAATAAAAATATGAATTCACTATATAATTTTTTAGAACTGAATGCAATGTATGTTGTCCTTTTCATTACATTGATAATCTGGACGGGAATATTCTTATATCTTTTTAAGATAGACAGGAAAATATCCAGAATTGAAAAAGAAAATAAAGAGTTTTTAAAATAATAAATCAATATGTCAAATAAAGTCAAAACAATAATCGGTATCTTAATTATTGTGGCAGTTATTGCTGCAATAGTCCCGACATTCCTATCAAATAAAATCGAATATGTCAATTTCGAAGATGCAAAAAAGAAAACAAAAACTGTGGAAGTGAAAGGCAAATGGGTTAAAGATAAGGAATCAAAATTTGAATCAAACAAATTTTCTTTCTATATGCAGGATGATTTCAATACGGAGATGAAGGTTGTATATGATGGTGCAAAGCCTAATAACTTTGAAGTTGCCGAAGGTGTCGTAGTAAAAGGCAAAGTAAAAGACGGCGTTTTTATTGCAAACGATATTCTTACGAAATGTCCGTCAAAATATGAAGCAAAAGAAATGAATAATTAACGAGCGGTTTTTTTTTCTTATTTGACCGGAACTATTACTCTAAAATTTAAACTATTTTATGGCTGGAAAAATTTTAATCTATATTACTTTTGCATCTGCTATGCTATCGATGGGTCTTTTTTTTCTTACACATCTCGGGAAAACACAGTACCTGAAGACAGCAAGGCTCATGTTCCATGTTTCGGCTGTGAGCGTTATTGCATTCTCTGCATTTATGCTGTACTTGATTCTTTCCCATCAGTTCCAGTATGCTTATGTCTGGGAGTACAGTAACCGTGACCTTCCTCTTTCACTCCTGATATCAACATTCTACGCAGGACAGGAGGGTAGTTTTATGCTCTGGACCTTACTCACGGCAGTAATAGGTATCTTCCTTCTGAATTACGTTTCTAAAGGTCAGAGGATGGAAGCGCAGGTGATGACAATTTATACACTTGTTCTCGGATTTCTTGGTCTTATACTGATTTTAAAAACTCCGTTCTCTTATATATGGGAAATGTTTCCCGGAGAAGCAAAAATCGGCTTTCTGCCGGAAGATGGCAGGGGATTGAATCCACTGCTCCAGAATTTCTGGATGGCAATTCATCCTCCGATATTATTTTTGGGATTCGCTTCGCTTGCTGTCCCCTTTTCCTTTGCCATTGCAGCTTTAATTAAAAATAAATACAAGCAGTGGATTTCCATTGCAGCCCCATGGCTTCTTTTCTCGAGCGGAATACTCGGACTCGGGATAATGATGGGCGGCTATTGGGCTTATGGAGTTCTCGGATGGGGCGGCTATTGGGGCTGGGATCCCGTTGAAAATTCTTCGCTCATCCCGTGGATTATATCTGTTGCAGCAGTGCATACTATGATCGCTCAGAGAAAAACAGGCGGCTATATCAAAACAAATCTGATACTGTCAATCATTGCTTACCTCCTCGTATTATATTCTACTTTCTTGACAAGAAGCGGAATTCTCGGGGATGCCTCTGTTCACTCATTCTCTGCTCCCGGAGCTGAAGTTTACTGGGCTTTGATTATTTTCGTCGGTTTGTTTCTGCTGATTTCTTTTGGAGCAATTTTATTAAGGATAAAGGAATTAAGCCGTTTGAAAAGATACACAACACAATTTTTTACAAGGGAAACGGCACTATTCATAGGTGCTATGCTTCTTTGCGTATCTGCACTTATAATTTTTATAGGAACAAGTACACCCATAATTTCTAAAAATACTGTAGCAACAGAATTTTATAGCCAATGGAATCTCCCTATCGCAATACTGATTTCATTCCTTACTGGAATAAGTATTTTCCTTCAGTGGAAAACTACTCCGATGGTTGTATTTTTTAAAAAGATATCAATACATACAGCGATTGCTTTTATTGGTACGGTAATAATGTATATAATTGGCGTCACAGATTTTATAATACTGATTCTCGGATTCACAAGTTTACTCACTGTTTCCATTAACGTTCAGATATTAATAAAAATAATTGCACAGGGGAAACTCAAGTTCGGTGCGGCATTGGGACATATCGGAATTGCACTGCTCTTCCTTGGTATAATCGGCTCTTCTAAATACAGCGTCGAAGAAAATATCGAACTGCCGGTTGGTATGCCTAAAACTGCTTTAGGTTATACGTTCACTTTTCTCGGACCGGAAAGATTTGAAGATAAAAACAATAAAGAGGATTCTAAGTATTTAAATGTAAGAGTAGAGAAAGATAATAAGGAATTATTAATGAAACCCGTTCACTTTATGAATAAAATAGGCGACGGGTATTCAGTTGAACCGGATATTGCAAACTTTGCAACAAAAGATTTATATCTCTCACCTAAGAATTATTCAGAAGGTGAATTTATTCATAAACAGGTAGATCTGAAAAAAGGTGACAAAGCAGAGTTCGGTGGTGTAGAATTCGAATTTATAGATTTCTCCAATAAGGGCGCAAATATGAATGGTGGAAATGCTCCGATGGGAGCTATCCTTAAAGTCACTGACGGTAAAAACGTAGATACTATAAATCCTACTGTTCAGTTAGGTCAGGGTGAAAATCCTAAATACTCTCCCGGGCAAATAATAAGTAAACCGAATTATTATTTCTATTTTGAAAAGATGAATGTGGCAGGTGAGAATTCAACTGCAACCATTTACGTCGAAGATACAAGTATAAAAGCCAGCGAAGAAACGCTTGTGCTAAGCGTCTCGATTAAACCATTCATAAATATTTTATGGACAGGCACAGTCGTTCTCGTACTCGGATTCTTCTTCTCAGCTTATAAAAGAACGAAAGATTTAAATGATGCAAAACCCGAAGACGAGAAAAAGAAAGACACAAATTCTCAAACAAAGGAAGTCAAAACATAAGATAAAATTTCATTATCCCCCCTTAGTAAAGGGGGGACTTATATAATATTAAAAACCATCAGGTAAATCCTTGAATCCTATAAATCATGGTTCAGACAATCTCTAAGCCGAAAGATGATTTTGTTTTATAAAATCAATGTGATGCAATTCATGACCTGCTATAACAAAAAGAAGTGCCCTTGCTGAAATTTCAATATCATTAAAAGTCCCCCTCAAAAGCAAATCATCCTCATCAACAGTTCGGAAAAGTATAAGATTGGATGCTCTTACCAGAAGTTTTTCATCGATAAGGTCTTTTATTGTCCGTCTAAAAAATTTACCGTGAAGCACGTATTCATCCTGATCAAAACCGGGAAGCTGCTGCTTATCGCCCCTTACAATTCGTAAAAACCTGTAAGCCATAATTCTTTCATTATCTATCATATGCCCGAGTATTTCCTTAAGTGTCCATTTCCCGAATGCATACGACTTATCCCCTAAATCCTCGGGAATCCCCGTTAAAAAACCCTGTACAAAAGTTGATTGCTCTTCAAGTATGCTTAGTATATCGCCTTCTTTTACTAAATTAATGTATTGATTGTAATATTCCGGATACTCGTCCGCTAATGGTCTGTTCATATATCCCCTTTCTTTTATTTCAAAAAATCAATTAATGTATTTTAATATAACTAAAATAGAAAAAAGTATTAATGGATAAGAATTTAAGATTTTTAATTCCCCCTTATTAAAGGGGGATTAAGGGGGTTGTAAAAAAATCTCTAATTGATTTAAAACCGATGATATTCTATTAACCCCTCCCAATTCAAGGTCTCGGAATCTCGACTCGTCGGATGGAGGGGCAGGGGTGGGGTGAAAATAAATATACAATTCGTATCAGACATTAACGTAAAAAGAAAATGTTTTATTTAATATCTCCCTTTTTTTAAAAGTCGAAGAGTCCTGACTCGTCGGGATTGGGGTAGGGGGTTCTTAAACTCTCGATATTACGCTCCGGAGTAATAATCTAAAAACAATTTTGTTATCACCCCTCCCAATTCAAGGTCTCGGAATCTCGACTCGTCGGATGGAGGGGCAGGAGTGGGGTGAAAAGAAAAAGATAATTAGTATCCCACATTCATCTGAATAATCCTACATTTCCACCGGTGTGTATGAATAGTATATTAATGTTTTTCCTGAACCTCTTATTCTTTAGCATATCCAGTAATCCCGCTGCGGCTTTACCTGAATATACATAATCAAGCATTATGCCTTCGTTTCTCGCAAAATATTCAACAGCTTTTACGCAGTCTTTTGTAAGGTCTGCATATCCCTTTCCCATATAATCATTTGTTACGATTATTTTCTTTTTTTCAATTTTTATTTTCATAGGTTCAGCAGTTTTGTTTGCAAGTTCGTAAACTTCACCGGAAATCTGTTTACTCGACTTTGCAACTCCGATCCCGATTATTTTTCCGGTCCAGCCTTTTACTGCCGCACCGACAATCAAACCGGCCTGTGTACCCGCAGAAGCGGTAGCGTGAATAATTACATTAAATTCTACATCTAAATATTTCTGGTCATCATATATTTCATAAAATGCTTCCACATATCCTAAGGCACCAACAGGACTTGAGCCTCCAATCGGCATAAAATATGGTCTCTTACCTTTTTTCCTCAACTCTGTTTCAAGCTGTTTTGCTTTCACCTCCCATTTATTCCAGTCTTCGGACTCCACAAAATTTAAATTCGCACCGAATAAAATATCAAGCAGATAATTCGCACTTGGCTTTTCAGGTTTCTTGCCGCCGAGAACAAGTTCAACATTCAGTCCTGCTTTTCTCCCCATTGCAGCAGTGAGCCTGCAGAAATTAGACTGCACCGCTCCTACTCCGATTAGTGTATCAGAGCCCTTTTCGATTGCATCGTAAATAAGGTAATCAAGTTTGCGTGTTTTATTCCCGCCGAATGCAAAACCCGTCAGGTCATCACGTTTACAAAAAACATTATAACCGAAATCATTTTTAATGCTTTCAAGAAATTGCACGGGTGTTGGTGCAATTGTCATTAATGATGGAAATTTATCTTTTGTTTTCATACTCCTGTAATTTTTGTTTATATAAAATAGAACTGTCTCCGTAACTCAGAAAACGGAAATTATTATTTAAAGCAAATTCATAAATATTTTTCCAGTCATTTCCGGTAAATGCTGCAATAAGCAGAAGTAAAGTGCTTTTCGGAAGATGAAAATTTGTTACCAATATATCAGCGAATTTAAAATTATATCCCGGTGCAATTATTATCCCTGTCTCGGCGGTAAGATAATCTTTTTCTTCTCTATTCAGCATCTCAATTAAAAAATTCAGTGCGGTCTGTCTGTCGATTTCAGTATTTATTGTATATGGATCCCATTGTTCAACAATCAAATCGTCTGTACTCAATCCCGCATTGAGGGATAATTTTATTCCCAGCCAGTAAAGGGATTCAATCGTTCTCAAAGTTGTAGTCCCAACGGCTATCACCGGATTTTCATTGTTTTGAAGTTTAATAAGAAAATCTTTGGATACGGTCATCTTTTCATAATGCATCGAATGGTCTATTATCTTTTCGCATTTAACGGGTTTAAATGTTCCGGCACCAACATTCAGTGTGATATGATTTATATCAATATTTTTTTTAATTAGTTCTTTTAAAATCTTATCAGTAAAATGCAAACCGGCAGTAGGTGCAGCAACTGAGCCGTCTATTTCTGCATAAACAGTCTGATAACGGTTTTTATCGATATCCTGTGAGTCGCGCCTGATGTAAGGAGGAAGAGGTGTCTCACCTATGTCCCGTAAGATATCCTCAAGTCCGATGTTCTCATTGTTCCATTTAAACTTTACAATAAAATAATCTTTCTCTCTTTCCAATATCTCTGCGGTAATTTCAATTTCAATTGAATTGTGTATAAATTTCTTTGAAAGTTTTCCATGTTTCCATTTACCAACATTCCCGACGAAGCATTTCCAGACTGCACCGGTTTTTTCATTCAGGTTCAATTCCGGGTGATGCGGTTCAAGGCAGAAAATTTCAATCAAGGCTCCTGTGCTTTTATGAAAATGCAGACGTGCCTGAATTACCTTAGTATTATTTAAAACTAAAAAAGAATCCTTCGGAATAATATCGGAAATATTTTCAAAGACAGAATCCGAAATTGAATTATCTTTATAGATAAGCAGTTTCGATGCAGACCTGTCTTCGAGCGGGTATTGTGCAATCTTCTCCGCCGGCAATTCATAATTAAAATCTCTTATATATAATTCCTGTAGATTAATCATATTTTAAAATAATTAAACCAACTATAAATATTTATGTAAAATTCAATACGTAGAAAATAAAAAAATAAAATCCCCCCTTTTTCATTTCTAATTATATTGTTCTTTAACCTGCCACTGCAACTATCTCTTCCCTGCCCCTGCAACTATCTCTTCCCTGCAACTACAACTTTTTTTCAGCAGAGTCTTTCTCGGATCAATCGATTATCAATTCTGAGAAGACTCTGCGTTCCCTCATTACCGGGTACCCTCTGGGTCATCCAGTTCTTCCAATCGTAATCTACGACTGCTCCTGCAACTACAACTTTTTTTCAGCAGAGTATTTCTCGGATCAATCGATTATCAATTCTGAGAAGACTCTGCGTTCCCTCATTACCGGGTACCCTCAGGGTCATCCAGTTCTTCCAATCGTAATCTACGACTGCTCCTGCTTCTGTAACTACAACTGCATCTGCCACTGCTCCTGCAACTGCCACTGCAACTATCTCTTCCCTGCTTCTGCAACTTTTTTTCAGCAGAGTCTTTCTCGGATCAATCGATTATCAATTCTGAGAAGACTCTGCGTTCTCTCATTACCGGGTACCCTCAGGGTCATCCAGTTCTTCCAATCGTAATCTACGACTGCTCCTGCAACTGCTCCTGCCTCTGCCACTGCTCCTGCCACTGCAGCTATCTCTTCCCTGCTTCTACAACTTTTTTTCAGCAGAGTCTTTCTCGGATCAATCGATTATCAATTCTGAGAAGACTCTGCGTTCCCTCATTACCGGGTACCCTCAGGGTCATCCAGTTCTTCCAATCGTAATCTACGACTGCTCCTGCTTCTGAAACTACAACTGCATCTGCCACTGCTCCTGCAACTGATTATGCTCCTTCTCCTGCTCTGCTACTACTCTCTTCCCCCTTTTGGAGGGCCTGTCCTTCATCTTTTTGGAGGGGAATCCAGTTTTTTTTCAGCAGAGTCTTTCTCGGATCAATCGAATATCAATTCTGAGAAGACTCTGCGTTTCCCCTCGTTCCTCAAGCTCCCGCTTGGGAACGTATATCCCGTTAATCCTGTCTTAACAAACTTAACAAACTTAACAAACTTAACAAACTTAACAAACTTAACAAACTTAACAAACTCAACTAACTTAACGAACTTTATTCTCCTGTTCATTATTTTTGTTCTTCACTCCATTCACTCTACAAACTCTATACACTTATTTCCTAATTATTAATAGTATTTCTTAAATTCTTCTTTTTCCATACATTTACCCATCATGGGGATAAATTCAGACTCAATACCTATATCTCAGGAGTTTATAAAGACAAAACCGAAACCTATTTCCGTGACCGTCTGGAGTTTCCTCCTGACGGTAAATAAATCACAATATTTTGAATTCAATTATAATTATTTATGTCTAAAAAATCTGTCAAAAAAATAGACAAGAAGATTAAAAACATTTCAGTACAGAAAAAAAGACCTATTGAACAATACAGGCATGATGATAAAGAAAGAATAAACATTCCTGAAGTAGGTTTGGTTACTGCCGAAACTGATATTGTTTCCGATAAGAAATCTTATGAATATGACCCGCATCTCGACCCGCAACTTGTTTGGTCAGGAAAAGCAGAGCATACAAGTTTTAAAGTTCCAACGGTATCACTCCACGTTCATGAAAGAATTGATACAAGAACAATTATAGAATCAGTAAGAAAAATAAATGGTACATCTTTTCAAGGTTCTCTATTCGAAACTCCGGGTGAAAATCTACCTCTTAGAGATGCAATTGAGTTTTATAAACATAAACATAATTGGACTAATAGATTAATTGCAGGTGATAGTCTTCTTGTGATGAATTCACTTCTTGAAAAAGAAGGTATGGCTGGACAAGTTCAAATGATATATTTTGACCCGCCTTATGGAATCAAATACGGCAGTAACTTTCAACCATTTGTAAATAACCGCGATGTTAAAGACGGAAAAGACGATGATCTTTCTCAGGAACCAGAAATGATAAAAGCGTTTCGCGATACTTGGGAGCTTGGTATTCATTCATACCTGACTTATCTAAGAGATAGATTAATGCTTGCGAAAGAGTTACTTCACGAAAGCGGAAGTATTTTTGTGCAGATAAGTGATGAGAATGTACATCATGTTAGAGAAATAATGGATGAGGTTTTTGGAAAAGATAATTTTTTTGCTTTGATAAATTATAGAAGTATGAGTCCTTTAGGTCAAAGCGGAATTGCTAAAATTTATGATTATGTTGTATGGTATGCTAAATGTAAATCTAAAATTAAATTTAGACCTCTTTTTGTATACAGAAATATCGAGGATGAATCAGAATTTTGTTACATAGATATTAATGATGGTAAATATAATAAGTTGAATAGAAATGATTTACAAAAACTTGATAATAATTTAAAGGTTAAAATATTTAAACGTTCTGTTTTAACTTCATCAGGTTATACCCCTTCTTGTACATATGAATTTGAACTCAATAAAGTTATTTATAAACCTTTAAGCGGTAAGAGTTGGAGAACACATAAAGAAGGTATTCTTGAACTTATTAATAAGCATAGAATTTTTGTTCTTGGCAAGAATCCATATTTTAAACAATTTCATTCTGATTTTCCCTATACTCAGCTTGAAAATAGTTGGCATGATACGGCAGCAGGATTTAGCGAACCTAAAGTTTATGTTGTACAAACAAATACAAAATTGATTGATAGATTTATGTTAATGTGTTCAGATCCAGGAGATTTGATACTTGATATCACTTGCGGAAGCGGAACTACTGCATTTGTTGCGGAGCAAAGAGGAAGAAGATGGATAACCTGTGATACATCAAGAGTTGCGATAACATTAGCAAAACAAAGACTTATGACTTCGGTTTATGAATATTATCTTTTGGCTCATCCTGAAGAGGGAGTAGGAAGTGGATTTAAATATAAAACCGTTCCACATATTACTTTAAAAACAATCGCAAATGATGAACCACCTGAACAGGAAACTATTTACGACCAGCCTTATATTGATAATTCAAGAATAAGAGTCACAGGTCCATTTACTATAGAAGCAGTTCCATCTCTTGTTGTTAAATCTCCCGATGAAATTACAAGTGAAGAAAAAACAAAAATGGTTGATAGTTCAATTTCGCGTTCAGGAGAAACTTTAAGACAAAATGAATGGAAAGATGAACTATTAAGAACAGGAATCCGCGCAAAGGGTGGAAAGAAAATTGAATTTGCCCGGCTCGAAACACTTTCCGGTACAAGGAATCTTCACCTTGATGGTGGGACAAAAGAAGATGAACAGCAAAGAATTGTAGTATCATTTGGTCCCGAATACTCACCGCTTGACCAGAGGCAGGTTGAGCTTGCAATAGAGGAAGCGAGAAGCTTAGTGCCTCAACCTAAATTAATAGTGTTTGCCGCTTTCCATTTTGACCCCGAGGCATCGAAAGATATCGATGAACTTAATTGGCCCGGAATAAACATTATTAAAGCACAAATGAATGGCGATTTGCTTACAGACGATTTAAAAAAGAAGCGCTCAAGCAATGAAAGTTTCTGGATGGTGGGTCAGCCGGATATAAGAATAAAGAAAATCGAAAAGGGTGATGATAAAGGAAAATATATTGTCGAAGTTCATGGTTTTGATTATTACAATCCTGTTACAGGAAATGTGGAATCAGGCGGGACTAAAAATATTGCAATGTGGCTTCTCGATATAGATTATGATGGGAGGAGTTTATTTCCAAAACAAGTTTTCTTTCCCATTTCTGGTGAAAAAGAAGGATGGAGTAAACTTGCAAAAAATCTAAAAGCAGAAATAGATGAAGATTTGATAGAAGTATATAAAGGAACAGTATCATTACCTTTTGAAATGGGTGAATATAAAAGAGCAGCTATAAAAATTATTGATGACAGGGGAATTGAAAGTTTAAGAATAATTAATTTAGATTAAATTAAGAGAACACTATGGATGGCAAAATAGATAGATTAATTATCAATTCTCCTTATGAAGAGCCTAAATATTATTGGAGCTTTGACAGAAAAACACGACAATTTGAAAAAAAAGTAGGCAGAAGACCCGCAGGTTATGTGATTGCCACGCAAACAGCCCGTTCATTTGATGACCCTGGTGAATTTGTTCCAATTCCTCTTGTCAATCAAATCAGGCAAAGAATAAGAAAATGGAGAGAATCCGGGTACCCGGGAATTACAGGTATTACAAGAAGATTACTTGAACATTGGTATAATCCTCAGGAAAGAGAAAACAAAAAGTTTTTCTTCTGCCAGCTTGAATCAATTGAAACATTAATATGGTTAAATGAAGCCCCTGCATCAGATAAAGTTGGAATTGAAATTCCATCTGACGGAGGTGAGTTTAAAAGAATTTGTTCGAAAATGGCTACTGGTTCAGGTAAAACAATCGTAATGACTATGTTGATTGCATATAACATATTAAATAAAGTTACTTATCCGCAAGATCAGAGATTTTCGAAGAATATATTTGTTGTTGCTCCGGGATTAACGGTAAAAACTCGATTGCAAGTTTTAATACCTGCAGGTAAAAGCAATTATTATGATGAATTTAATATTGTACCGGCATCTCTTTATGATAAATTAAGACAGGGTAAGGTCCTTATAGAAAACTGGCATACTTTAAGCTGGGAAACAGAAGAAAAATTAAAAAAGAAAAAATCAGTAGATAAAAGAGGTGCAAAAAGTAATGAAGCATATGTAAGGGAAGTACTTTCGAGTATCTCAACAGCCAATAACATAATAGTAATTAATGATGAAGCACATCATGCGTGGAGAGTAAACCCTGAACTAAAAATTAAGAGAGAATATAAGGAACAAGAAAGAGAAGCAACAGTTTGGATAAGCGGACTTGACAGAATCCACACCGCAAGGAATATTATTAATTGTTATGATTTTACTGCAACACCTTTTTCGCCTACAGGAAAACAAAGTTCAGAAGAAACTTTATATGATTGGATTGTGAGTGACTTTGGGTTGAACGATGCAATTGAATCGGGATTAGTAAAAACACCAAGAGTAGTAATTCGGGATGACTCGAAATTAGCTAAAAATTACAAATCACGTTTATATCATATATATGCTGATGATGAAGTAAAAGACGATCTTAACAGAAAAGCAGAAGAACAAGAACCATTGCCAGATTTAGTTAATACAGCATATTATCTTCTTGGTAAAGATTGGCTTGAAACTGCTAATTTGTGGAAGCAATGTAATATGCCAACTCCACCTGTAATGATTACTGTTGCTAATAGAACTGAAACAGCAGCAAGAGTGAGATATTCATTTGAGCACAAAAGAATCAAGATTGATGAATTATGCGAAAAAGATAAAATACTTCATATAGATTCTAAGGTTTTGGAATTAGCTGAATCTAAAAGTGAACCTGTAAACGAAGACGATATGAATATACAGGAAGAACAGGAAGAAAAAAAAGAAAAGAAATTAAATAAACAAGAACTTGCTGAAATCTTACGAAATACCGTTGATACTGTCGGTCAGGTTGGAAAACCAGGTGAAAAAATTCAGAAAGTTATCTCTGTCGGAATGTTATCGGAAGGATGGGATGCAAAAACTGTGACTCATATTATGGGTTTACGGGCTTTTACAAGTCAATTACTTTGTGAACAGGTAGTGGGAAGAGGATTAAGAAGAACAAGCTATGATTTAACACCTGGCTCCGAAATGTTTGAAGCTGAGTATGTAAATATATTTGGTGTGCCATTTACTTTCTTACCACACGAATCTATTGATGGACCGCCACCACCACCTCCTTCACCAAAAGTAAAGATAGAACCGGTAAATGAAAAGAAAGATTTTGAAATTTCCTGGCCTAATGTGATTCGTATTGAACACTCTTATTATCCACTTTTAAAAGTAAACATAGAAAAAGTAAATTCAATTGAAATCGATGCTTATTCAACACCGACTCTTGCAGAAGTTGCACCGGTAATTGATGGAAATCCGGATATTACAAAAATTTCTGAAATTGACTTAGAACAACTTGCTCAAAAATTCAGGTGGCAGAAAATTGTATTCGAAACAGCAAGAGATATTTTTGACCAAATGAGACCGAACTGGAAAGGAAGTAAAGAGTATTTACTAGCGCAGTTAATAAAAATTGTTGATGATTTTATTAAATCTGATAAAATAGATATTATTCCTCCTCTATTTAATTCGAACGATTTAAGAAGAAGAATATTGGTAACACTGAATCTTACAAAGATAGTTCAGCATTTATGGGAACATATTAGAGTAGAAAATACTCAGAAAATAATTCCTGTATTTGATTCGGATTATCCGATACGCTCAACATCCTATATGAGAACCTGGTATACGGGAAGACCTTGTGAAGCTACAAAAAAATCCCATATTAATTGTGTGGTATTCGATAGCACATGGGAAGCAAGTGAATCATTTGAATTTGAAAGAAACGAAAAAGTATCAGCATGGGTAAAGAACGACCATTTAGGCTTTGATATACTTTACATATTTAAAGGAATTGTTAGAAAATACTGGCCTGATTTTATTTTAAAACTTTCAAACGGAAATTATTTAGTTCTCGAAGTTAAAGGTCAAGATTCACAAGAAAATAAAACCAAGCGAAAATTCCTTGATGAGTGGACAAAAGCTGTAAATGAAGACGGCATATTCGGTATTTGGAAATGGGATGTATCATTTAACCCCGCAGATTTAAAAGGTATAATAGAAAAACATTCAAAATAATAATTAAAAATATTGTTGCTGATAAAGTTAAACCTTCTAACCGTTCCGAACAGGAGATTGCAGGATATCGGGATGTGTTAAATGCAATTCATTCAAGTTATGAACATATTCCTGTTTCTGAAAATGTTGTGTTACAGTTTCATCAGCAGTTATATGGATTTACTGCTGTACCTGGAGGTAAATGGAAAATCACCGACAACGAAATCACTGAAAAAAGTCCTGACGGTAAGATTCAGATAAGATTTAAAACAGTTCCGGCATTTCAAACTCCGGCTTTTATGAAAGACCTTCACGATAATTTTAATGAGAAAATTACAACCGGTGAAATTGATTCCCTTGTATTAATTCCTGCTTATATTTTGGACTTTCTTTGCATTCATCCATTTCTTGACGGCAATGGAAGAATGTCGAGACTCCTAACTTTACTTCTTTTATATCAGTCAGGTATAGAGGTCGGAAGATATATCAGTCTTGAAAAAATTATTGAAAATTCAAAAGAAAGTTATTATGATGCACTGTATAAATCATCACAAAAATGGCACACCGGAAAACATAATATAATCCCCTGGCTCGAATATTTTCACGGTATAATTTTATTTGCATTTAAAGAATTTGAAAACAGGGCAGGAATGATTACTTCCGAAAGAGGAGCAAAATCTTCATTAGTATTAGATATAATTAATAAATCGGAATCAGATTTCTCTTTATCAGATTTAAAAGAAAAATGTCCATCAGTGAGTGTAGATATGATTAGAAAAATATTAAATGATGAAAAAAAGAGCGGTCGATTATTACCAATCGGTTTTGGCAGAGATGCAAAATGGAGAAGGGTTAAATAAAGTAGGTAATAACCATGTTAAGTAGGTAATGAAGGTGTTCTTATTACGTACTTACCTTTAAAATTAGCATAAAATCAGCATTTTTTGTATAAAAATTTACAGATTTAGAAAGTTAATACGTACTTAAAATAAAATTTTTTAATGTTATCATATGAAGATTAACGTTATCATTTTGAGATAATATGATAACATTACCTATAAAATTTGCAAAAATTTTAGGTTTTTGTTAATCGTTTTTCAAATAGGTATTAAATTGGCTATATAGGTAATGAGAGTGTATTTAATACCTAATTACAGTTGAAATTTTTAAAATATTTAGGTTTTTTTAAATTGAATTTTGAAATTAAAAGTATATAATACCTATATAAGTGAAAATAATGAAAATATTTTTTCCGCGCTGTCATTCCCGAGTGCTCCTATCGGGAATCCAGTATTTTTTGAAGATTTTCAGTGTATTTTATTCATTTAATTTGTCATAGTGAAAAAGTCCTTATGCATCAATGTCTTTTTCGGTTTAGAAAATTCGTGTAAATGTCTATAAGTATAAGATGAAAGCTTAAAATTATATGCAATTTGAAAGAATAGGAAACATCGTGAAAATTGTGTCAGGAGGGACACCATCAAGAGGTATATCAGAATACTGGGGTGGAAAAATACCCTGGGTTAAAATTTCTGATATGATTAGTAGATATGTCGATAAAACAGAAGAATATATCACAGAAGAAGGTTTAAATAACTCCGCGACTAAAATATTGCCGAAAGGGACTTTATTAATTTCAATTTTTGCGACAGTGGGTCGGACAGCTATATTGGGATTAAATGCTTCAACTAATCAGGCAATAGTAGGATTAATTCCCAAAAGCAAAGATATTGATATTCAATTCTTGAAATATGTTTTGGATTCTGAGATTGAATCGTTAAAATATAGATCAAGAGGAGTTGCACAAAATAATATTAACACCAGTATTTTATCAGATATAAAAATCCCTCTCCCCTCTCTCGAAGAACAAAAACAAATTGCACATATACTTGATAAAGCCGATGCACTCAGGCAAAAACGCAAACAATCTATCCAACTCCTTGATGATTATCTGAAATCAGTATTTTATAATATGTTCGGCGACCCGGTAATAAATAATAAAAAATGGAATTTAGCAAAATTCTCTGATGTTGGAACATTAGATAGAGGTCGATCGAAACATAGACCAAGAAATGCACCTCACCTTCTAGGTGGCAAATATCCATTAATACAAACCGGAGATATAGCAAATAGTAAAGGTTATATTAGATTTTTCTCTCAAACATATTCTGACGAAGGATTAAAACAGAGTAAAATGTGGAAAAAGGGTACACTTTGCATAACTATCGCAGCAAATATTGCTAAAACTGGTATTCTTACATTTGATGCATGTTTTACTGATAGTGTTGTAGGATTTATTCCCAATTCCAAAACTAATGTTGAGTATATTCAGTATTGGTTATCTTATTTACAGAAAAGATTAGAAGATACAGCTCCAGAATCTGCTCAGAAAAATATCAATTTGGAAATTTTGAGGAAATTAATTGTTCCGATACCTCCAATTTCACTCCAAAACCAATTCGCAAATATTTTCGAACAAGTCGAACAAACAAAATCCAAAATGGAGGAAAGCTTAAAAGAAATAGACAATCTCTTTAATTCCCTAATGAATAAATTTTTTGGAAAATAATAATATTATGGAAAAAGATAATAACCGGGATTTAATTTTAAAATTATCTCCTTCCGTTATCGCGGTAATATCAATTTTATTTGCCGCTTATTCTCTTTGGCTAAACAATAAATCAAATTTTGAATTAAAAAAATTTGAAATATATTTTCTGGAAAAAAGCAAAAATTATTCTGAATTAGTTTCAAATATTACAAATTATAAAATATTCTTGGGGTATTATAGTAATCCATTTAACGAAAAATATTTTGATTCTACTGCAACTAATAAGCTCCTTTTTTTTGCAGGGAATATTAACACAAAAATTTACACTCTCTCCCCATTTTTATCAAAAAACATCTTTGATACATTAACTGAAAAAGTGAGAATTCTTAATAAAGCCGCAGGATTGAAATTTATATTAATGAGAATAGAAAGAACTTCAAATACAGAGGGGGGGAAAAAGTACCAAAGGTCAAATTTATTTAAAAATTTTGATAAAGAGGATTTAAATATATTAAATACTCTAGAAGGTAAGGAAACTAGTATTAATACATATTTTAACGAGCTTTTGGAATTTATTACTAAGAATGTTTATAGTGAATTGTTTGCTGAGATATAATTAAATACAAATAAATTATGAGTTTTTTAGATTGGATAATTGAGGCCGAACATGTAATTACAAATAGATTTTTGAATTGATAAATAAATCCGTAATATATACCTTATTTATATATGGTCTAATAATAATAATTAATACTTATGTCAAAAGATATATTCGATAAACCATTTGATGAAGGAACAATAGCAAAACTGGAAATATTTGAAAATTATTTAGATTCTTGGTTACCAACACTGATCCTTTCCAAAATTAAAAAACCAATTCAAATATTTGATTTGTTTGCGGGAGCTGGTTATGATAAAATAGGTGTTGAAGGTAGTCCAATGAGAACATTGAGAATAATTAGGAAACATGCACCTAAATTACGACATACAAATAATAAAGTATGTTTATACCTTAATGATTTTGATGAAGACAAGATATTAACGTTGGCGAAAGAATGTAAAAGAAAAATTCTAGAATACAAATTAGAAGATGTTATAATATTAAATGTTACGGTTTATTCATTTATTGAATTTTTAAGAAAAAATAAATCAAAAATGAATTATGGATGTAATTTGATTTTTATAGACCAAAATGGATTTAAAGAAGTAACTGAAAAAGTTTTTAATCATTTAATTAACATTGAAACTTCTGAGTTTATTTTCTTTATATCCTCATCTGTTTTACATAGATTTGCACAAGATACCGAAATTCAAAAATTCCATCCAAAGTTCGATTTTAGAATAATTAGGACCTGCGATAGAAAAATAATTCATAATGTTATTTGCAGAGAATTCGAAAAATATGTACCACAGAATATTAAAAGTTTTTCATTAATTCCTTTTTCTATAATGAAAAGTGATAAGAATAATGTTTATGGTTTAATTTTTGTTAGTAAGCATATAAGGGGGGCTGATAAATTCTTGGATGTTGTTTGGAAAAAGAATCTAATTAATGGAAATGCAAATTTCGATATTGATGAAGATATTAAAAAAGCACAAGGTAGTTTGTTCGATGGAAAATCACTAACAAAAATTGAATCATTTCAAAATAAACTGGGAAATTATATTTTAATAGAAAAACAAAAAGATAATTTTGATGTTTTTGTTTTCACTTTAAATGAGGGTCATATTCCTAAACATGCTTATGATAAACTTATAGAAATGAAGAAAAATAAGATTATTTATTTTGATGGGAAATCCCCACTTATTAATTATAAAAGTATATTTAAAGACAAGAGAATAATCAAATTTAAGGTATTATAGAATTGAAGCATACAAAAATAGAATGGACTGAGGTAACCTGGAATCCGACGACGGGTTGTAATAAAGTTTCGGCAGGTTGTAAAAACTGTTATGCCGAAATATTTGCTAAAAGATTGCAGGCGATGGGAAATCAAAAATATCGAAACGGTTTTGAACTTACTATTCATCCGGATGTATTAGATGAACCGAAAAGATGGAAAAACTCAAAAATTGTTTTTGTCAATAGTATGAGTGACATTTTTCATGAAAGGATTCCTCTCAATTTTTTGAAAAAGGTTTTTAAAGTAATGAATGATACCCCGAGGCATATATATCAAGTATTAACAAAACGTTCGGAGAGACTTGAAGAAATTGCAAACAAATTCGAATGGACTGAAAATATTTGGATGGGTGTTTCAGTTGAAGATGATAGAGTGATAAATAGAATTGCAAACTTAAAAAATACCCCGGCAAAAATTAAATTTTTATCATTAGAGCCTTTACTTTCATCCCTGCCTAATCTCAATTTAAAAGGTATTGACTGGGTCATCGTCGGAGGTGAATCCGGAACAAAATCCAGACCTGTTCAAAAAGAATGGATTATCGATATTAAAGACCAGTGCGAAAAAGCAAATGTGGAATTCTTTTTCAAGCAATGGGGCGGTATGAACAAAAAAGCAAATGGAAGAGAACTGAATGGTAAAGTATATAACGGAATGCCAAAGATACAAATCAATCAACAATATATATTCTCTTAAATATTGAAATTCACACCCCACCCTTATTTTCCCTCCCCTTGAATTGGGAGTGAATTATATAAAAAAATATTCTTTATAGACAGGCAGGAATGCCTGTCCTACTGACTACTAACTACTCCTGCCCTCAATCTTGTTGGGAGGGTTCTACTTTTTTTATTCTGTTAATCCAGTCTTTTTTCTTCGTTTTCTTAGTGTTCCTTCGTGCCTGCCCTCCGTCTTTCTGGCGGGTTTCCATTCTTTTAATATTTGTTTTTTTCTTTTAATAAATTGTAAAGATTGTTAATGCATCTGGAATATTTTATGGTGAGAAGAACTTTATTTAGGAGGATAAAACACTCCTATTATTATAAAAGGATTTTTGGATACGAGGTGATGAACCCTTGTTGTTCCAAGTATAAAATATAAATCTTTTTTAGATATAAATTCATCTTTATATTTTTTTATAACATCTTTTATTGCTAATATTTTATCACCCTTGTGTCTTAACAAAGTATTTCTGTAAAGCGCACCAATTTCCCAATCTTCTATCATCAAAGTGTGATGTTTTTTATTTTTGTCTTCGAATATATAAGTAAACTTATATGGAATTTTATCAACAGGTTTAATCGTATTCTCAAATAATTTAAGTTGATTCAAACGGTCAAGTTTATCTTTATCCCATTCTATGTTTTCATATTCTGTAATATGAAAATCTAAGATCTTGTGGGGTTTGAAAACTGCTATTGATTTATATTTCGATTTGTCCTTCGATTCATCAATTAGAATTTTAAAATCTTCGTAAACATTCTTTAATACTAATTCTTTTCGTTTTTGCCAGTTGTTTCCTGTGCCGATAGATTCAAGTATTTTGACATCTGTAACTAAATTTTTGGGATAATAACTTTCCGGTCTGAAATCCGAAGTGTTTTTAACAATATCAATTTCAATCCAATCATATTTACGGTATTGCTTATCAAAACTAAGTTTACGAAACGGTACAGGATAAATTCTTATCCAATTACCAAGTTCTGTTATACCCGCAGTACAAACCGATTCTTCATAATTTGTTGTTAAGGTAGGATAAGTTTTTACAACTATTAGTAACTTTGTTTTCAATAATATCTATATTTAAACATGTTCTATTTTATAGTCTCTTATATCCTGACTTAATAAATATTCAGTTATTTTGTGTCTGTGACAGGATTTATAATCTGATTCAAAACAGGTAATAGCAATTCTTCTTTTTTCAAGGAAAATATTTATTAATTGTTCTATATATTCTTTTTTGATAGGTAAAATATTATTTGAATAATCTGCAAATAATCTCTTATAATCGTCAGGTGTGTTTAAATTTTTCCTTTTTCCGGATTCAATCCCCAGTTCAGGCATATGTAAATACTCAATTCCTAATTTTTCTAATATATTTTTTAGCTGATTCTTAGAAAATCCGTATTTCATGCTTACCGGATTCTTTCGCACATCGCAGAGTAACTTAATGTTGTTTTTTATCAAAATATAAACATAGCTGTCGATTGTATGTCCCTCATATCCTATTGTGAAAAAATTATAACTATTATCTTCTTTTATCAGTCTTTTCCTCAACGGATATTTAAATTTAATTTCACTGTTTATGGTATATTCAGGATAATTTGAATACACATAGTAAATCAATTCAGTATTGGTAAAACCAGAAAACTTTTTTTGAACGGTTGTTAATATTTCTTGATCGGACTTTGTTAGTTCATCAAAATAATTAATATTATTGTTTTTTTCCCAATAACTATTCCCGGATAATAGTTTATATTTCGTCATTGTTCTTTTATCTTGATACGACTGGAAAGAAAATGGACCAAATTTATATGGTACAAAATAAAAAGATGGAGTCTGTTGCATTTTTGTAAACAGAAATAATATCTTCTGAAAATTAACGTTAGATTGCTTTCTTTCAAAAGCATCTAATAGAGATAATAATATTTTTCTTCTGTAATACATTATTAATTCTGATAAATTTAACCAAGCAAAAATAAAATTACTATATAATAATGTATAACTCACGATTGTCTAGCAGTTTTAATATTTTTACAATTATAGGTAAATCCTCTTCAAAACTCCTGGATTTCGCGTCGGACGAAGGAATGATCAAACACAATGATTGTAGGGCAGGCAAGAAAAATTCACACCCCACCCTAAAATCCCTCCATCCGACAAGTCGAGATTCCGAGACCTTGAATTGGGAGGGAGCTATATAAAAAAATAGTCTTTATAGACAAGCAGTAATCCCCGGCCTACTAACTACTTTCTACTGTTTTCTTAATTATTAATTTCTAATTTTTAATTGTTTAGTGTTCTTCGTGTCTCTTCGAGTTTCTTTGTGTCACTTTGTGAAAATTTTTTCTGTATTCCGGCTCGGTGGCCGGAATGACAAGAACGCAAGGGGTCAAGACGCCCTTGTCAAAAACCAATCCTCTTAATCCCAGAATCCTATGAATCAGGGTTCAGACAATATTTTTTCTCTTCTCCTTAATTATTAATTTCTAATTATTAATTGTTTAGTGTCCTTGTGTCCTAAGTGTTTAATTTATTTTGTCGCACTATTGACTTTTTAGTTTATATCTCTTATTTTTGTATCAGCCATATATAATTATGGTAAACTTTAAAATATGAGGATTATTAAATATGTATACCGATGAACAAAAGAATGAATTCCTTATCCTCCGCGCACAAGGTTTCTCGTTCGAAAAAATTAGTCAAAAATTGAAGGTTCCCGTCAGAACACTGTTTAGATGGGCTAAGAATAATGCCGAAGCAATAACCATACTCAAAGATACTGCCTTCGAAGCTCTTATGGAATCTCTCAAGGTTAATTCAGGTGGGAGACTGCGTATGCTCGCCTCTGATTTGGAGGAACTAAATAAGGCAATTAAAAAAGAATCATTTAGTAGTCTTCATCTTTCAGATATGCTGAATCTAAAAGTAAAGTTTATTAACGAATTATCAAAATTTGATTCTTATTATGGTACCTATAGTTCCGATGAATATCCCAATTCAGGTCCTGATGATGACTATGATTCCGATGAACATATTGAAAAAATTATAAAAAGTACTGAAAAGGATTTAACCAAAAATCCTCTTATCCTTGATGCAGTCAATTCCGAAAAACAACTGAACAAAGAACTAAATCTCTTCAATCAACAGGAAACGGATGATGACTAATTTTTTTATTCTATTTACTTAATGAACTTAACTAACTTAATTAACCTAACAAACTTAATGAACTCAATTAACTGTATCAAAATGTCAACGTTTTGTCATGATATTTTTTTGTTTTTGTAAATTCGTGTAATTTTTAAATTTAGTGTTTTTCCAGTGACATTTCTGTAATGCTCTTTAACATAAACTATTATTTATTACAGAATATCAAATTTCCAAAAATGTCAGTGAAAAATGACATCCCCAATAATAATTCCCCCTTAGAAAAGGGGGATAAAAGGGGGTTGTAAAAGAAGCGAAGTCCCTGCTTGTCAGCGATTTTATAGCAGGTATTTATTAAACATAAAACGGCGAAATTTTATTATTATAAGAGAAAACTCATTGTGAATGTCTATGAATATATGACGTTTACGAAAATTGCATTATATTGTTATATA
>Ga0209540_10000427_pt1 | contig 40528 bp, 33 predicted proteins | sample BarGraIncu01121A_FD_184501 | JGI IMG/M metagenome (GOLD analysis project Ga0209540, IMG submission 184501) | Arctic peat soil microbial communities from Barrow, Alaska - Barrow Graham LP Incubations 011-21A (SPAdes) (version 2) | ecosystem: Environmental > Terrestrial > Soil > Wetlands > Peat... | reverse complement strand
CTTGAGGCAAGCATTAAAGAAAAATAACAACATTAAGCTCTTTTATGAGCTAGAAAAGTATATATTATACAGAATAAGGTAAAAAATGGGAGGGTGGAATTATGGAACATATTTACGATGCCATAATCATTGGTGGAGGACCTGCAGGATTATCTGCGGGGCTTTATGCATCAAGGTCAAGAATGGATACTTTAATTATTGAAAGAGGAGAGTTTGGTGGACAGGTGGCTACAACTAATGAAATAGACAACTACCCAGGCTCCATTGAAAATTGCACAGGAGCATCATTAAGCATACGAATGAAAGAGCAAGCGGAAGAGTTTGGATCGCATTTTGTTAGTGACGAGGTTGCAAGTGTTGAAATTGAAGATGATATTAAAGTTATTAAATGTATTAGTAAAACGTATAAAGCTAAAACAATTATAATAACAACAGGTGCATACCCAAGACTTGGTGGATTTAAAAACGAAATAGAACTAAGAGGAAAAGGTGTATCTTATTGTGCAACTTGCGATGCCGATTTTTTTGAGGATTTAGACATTGCAGTTCTTGGAGGAGGAGACTCAGCCATATCTGAGGCTATATATTTAGCAAGATTCGGGAAAAAAATTACAGTAATACACAGAAGAGATGAGCTCCGAGCGGCTATGTCACTTCAAGAAAAAGCTTTTAGTAATCCGAAAATTAAATTTGTTTGGGATACTGTAGTTGAGGAGGCTAAGGGTGAAGAAATATTAGAAAGCTTAGTACTTAAAAATATTAAAACCGGAGAAGTTAGTAATTTAAAAGCAGATGGATGTTTTGTATTTGTAGGATATCTTCCAATTTCAGAATTATTTAAAGGGAAGATCACTATGAACCAGCGAGGAGACATTATTACTGATGAAGAAATGAGAACAAATATTCCGGGGGTATATGCAGCGGGAGATATTAGAGTGAAATTACTAAGACAGGTAATTACAGCAGTGGCAGATGGAGCGATAGCGGCAACACACGCCCAGCATTATATTGAAAATAATCTTAACTAGGTTATACTAAAAAATAAAAATTGTGAAATAAAAAGGATTCTTTTAACTCTTATAGAATACTTTATTGCGAAGCAATAATATTGCTTAATTAATTACTTAGGGGGATGAAATAATTATGAAGAAAAAAAAGGTGATTGCTGTACTTGCATCAGTGTCTCTAGTTGCAACAATGTTTGTTGGTTGTGGTACTAAGAAGGAAGTAGAAAAAACGAATGTAGCAAAAAGTACTGTAACTATAGGGCTTTCAACTGATGAAGGGGGCTTGAATGACAAATCATTTAATCAATCAGCAAATGCAGGAGTTGTTAAGGCTAAAGGAGAAGACGGTTTTAAATATAATCCTATTGAATCTACAAAAAAAGAAGACTATACACCTAATTTAGCAACATTAGTAGAAAATGGTTCGAATTTAACTTTTGCTATTGGGTACCAAATGGCAGATGCAATAAAAGAGGTTGCAAAAAATCATACTGACAAACACTTTGCAATTATTGACTCAGTTGTTGAATTACCAAATGTAGTATCTATTAATTTTAAAGAACAAGAAGGATCTTTCTTAATGGGAGTTATTGCTGGAAAAATGACTAAAACTAATAAAATTGGATTTATTGGCGGAAAAGATATGGAATTAATAAATAAATTTGAAGCTGGTTTTGCGGCGGGTGTTAAATCAGTAAATCCAGAGGCTGCTAAAGGTCTTATAAGCACAAATGGTAAGAATCCAGGAACAACTGTAAAATATGCTGATAGTTTTGGTGATTCGGCAAAAGGCTATGAATTAGCCAAATCATTATACCAAGGCGGATGTGACGTAGTGTATCATGCATCAGGCGGTGTTGGTATTGGTTTATTCAAAGCAGCTAAAGAATTAAAAGATAGTGGAAAACCAGTTTGGGCTATTGGAGTTGATATGGATCAATCATTAACAGTTCCACAATATGCTGATATTATTCTCTCAAGCATGATTAAAAGAGTAGATACAGCAACTTACAATGAATCTAAAGCTGAGGTTAAAAACCTATTTAAAGGTGGCACAAGTATTTCACTTGGATTAAAAGAAAAGGGCGTGGGCATAGCGGATACATCTAATAAGAATGTACCAAAATCTGTCTTAGACGAAGTAAAAAAATATGAAAATAAAATTGTAGTTGGAGAAATAGTTGTTCCAGTAAACAGAAAACAAGTAATGAGTTTTAAATAAAACATTTAATAAATATTAATTTTATATAAATTATTATTTACTATTTTATGATTTTCGATATACAATAAGAGCTAGATGTAATACATCTAGCTCTTTCTAAGGAGGTAAGCAAATGGAAAAGGTAATTGAAATGAAGGGAATAACCAAAATTTTTCCAGGAACCGTTGCCAATGATAATGTAAATTTCGAACTATTAAAAGGTGAAACTCACGTTCTTCTTGGTGAAAATGGAGCAGGGAAAACAACGCTTATGAATATTCTTTATGGCCTGTATAAACAAGAAAAAGGCGAGATTTATGTAAGCGGTAACTTAGTTAATATATCTACTCCAAATGATGCTATAAAGTTAGGCATAGGAATGGTTCATCAACATTTTATGCTTGTACATAATTTCACTGTAGCCCAAAATATTATATTAGGGATTGAACCTAAAAAAGGGTTTAAAATTGATATGGATAAAGCAAATGGTGAGGTAAAAGAAATTTCAGAAAAATATGGTTTTGCAATAGATCCAACTGCGGTTATCGAAGATATTTCTGTAGGGCAACAACAAAGAGTAGAGATACTTAAAGCACTATATAGAGGTGCTGAAATCTTAATACTAGATGAGCCTACAGCAGTTTTAACACCTAAGGAAATTAAAGAACTAGGAACTATAATTAGGAATCTTGAAAAAGAAGGAAAATCTGTAATACTGATAACTCATAAATTAAAAGAAGTTATGAGTATGAGTGATAGAGTTACTATAATTAGGCGAGGTGCAATAACTGGGACAGTAAAAACTAAAGAAACAAGTATAGATGAATTAGCAAGACTTATGGTAGGCAGAAAAGTTAATTTAACTGTAGAAAAAAATCCGTCTGTGATTCGCGGGGAAATATTAAAAATTGAAGATCTTTGTGCAAATGACCAAAGAGGATTACCTGCTGTGAAAAATTTGAACCTAACAGTATATGGTGGGGAAATTCTTGGCATTGCTGGCATTGATGGAAATGGCCAATCTGAATTTGTAGAAGTTCTAACTGGGCTTCGAAAGCCTAAAAGTGGAAAAATTACAATAAATGATAAAAACACATATGGCAAGTCACCGAGATATATCATGTCAGTAGGTGTTGGCCATATACCCGAAGATAGGCAGAAAAGAGGGCTTATATTAACTTACTCTTTATTTGAAAATTCAGTACTTGGAATTCATAAGAAAAACCCCTTTAGCAAGGGCATAGTTATGAATTATAAAGAAATTAGAAAACACTGTGATGAGCTTATTAGCGAATTTGATATTAGAACTCCGGGTGGAGATGTAACTGCAGAATCATTATCAGGTGGTAATCAACAAAAACTTATAGTAGCAAGGGAAATATCAAAAGATCCAGAATTATTAATAGCGGCGCAACCTACAAGAGGGCTAGATGTTGGTGCTATTGAATATATTCATAAACGATTAGTTGAAGAACGTGATAATGGTAGGGCAGTTTTATTAGTATCATTAGAACTAGATGAAATACTGGCATTATCAGATAGAATAGCTGTAATGTATGATGGCAAAATAGTGGATATACTAAAGAGGGAAGATGCCACAGAGCAAAAATTAGGGGTACTTATGGCTGGTGGAACTCTACATCAAACCCCGAAAGGAGTTAAAGAAAATGAATAAAGTAGAAGAAAATAATAAATTTGTTAATATAGCAAAGAATACAATTAAAACACTTGCATTCCCTTTTTTTTCTATAATAATTTCTATTTTTGTTGCAGTGTTCTTTGTAATGTGGGCAAAAGGATATTCTATATTACAGTATTTTTCAGCTTTAGGAGATTTATTTGGACTTATTTATAAGGGTGGATTTGGTAATACCAGAGTAACCTTTGTTACTCTGTCAGAAGTTACTCCATTAATATTCACAGGAGTTGCAAATGCTGTAGCATTTAAATGTGGATTATTTAATATAGGTGTTGCTGGCCAATTTATACTTGGAATGGTAGCGGCTGCTATTGTTGGAACGGTGCCCGGATTAAATCCTATAATTCATACAATTTTAATGATTCTTGCAGGTTTTATAGCAGGTGGACTATGGGGGGCAATTCCAGGATATTTAAAAGCTAAAGTAGGTACTCATGAGGTTATTAATACAATTATGATGAATTATATATCTATGGCACTGGCTAATTTTATTATTTTAAGAACTGCTTTTGGAGTGGCAGGCAAATCAAGTACTCCGGATATACAAAAGAGTGCACAACTTCATAGATTTGTTACTGGAAGTGGAGCTAATATTAGTATATTCCTTGCAATAGTTGTAGCTATATTTATATTCTGGTTATTATGGAAAACCACTGTTGGGTATGAGATAAGAGCGGTGGGCATAAATCCTCATGCCGCAGAATATGGTGGAATAAATATATCAAAAAACATAATACTTGCTATGGCACTTTCTGGCGCAATAGCAGGGGTTGGAGGGGCAACACATGTTGCAGGAGTTCTCCATAATGTAAAAGACTTTATGGCACTTCCGTCTTATGGGTTTGATGGCATTGCAGTTGCGCTACTTGCAAAGAGTAATCCTATTGGTTGCATTGCGTCGGCTTTATTATTTGGAACATTAAATAGTAGTTCTAGAACTCTTCAATTAAATGGAATACCAAAAGAAATAGTTTATTTAATTCAAGCTATAATAATTATATTTGTAGCTACAGATTATATTGTTAAGTACTTCTCTGAAAAGAAAAAGAAGGAGGCGATTGCAAATGAGTAGTCTTATTTTAATTAATTTGTTAGCTCAAACTTTGAGAATAGCTACGCCTCTAATTTTCGCAGCACTCGGTGGCATATTTTCTGAAAAATCAGGTGTTGTTAATATAGGTCTTGAAGGTATGATGGCAATAGGCGCTTTCTTTGCGGTATACGGAAGCTACTCTACAGGAAGCCCAGTAATAGGAATACTTTTTGGAGTTTTAGCTGGTGGCGTCTTGGGGGCTATACATGCCGCTTTAAGTATACATCTGCGTGCAGATCAAGTAATTTCAGGTACGGCCATAAATCTTTTTTCAACTGCCCTTGCTAGTTTCTTAATATATAAGTTATTTGATGGCAAAGGTGGTCAAACAGATATAGTAAAAGGACTTTCATATAACATACCGGATGGAATTAAAAATATACCAATAATAGGTAATTTAATATCCCAGCTAAATTGGTTTGTTATACTCGCAATCATCTTAGTATTTGTATCACATTATGTAATATATAAAACACCTTTAGGACTTCGAATTAGAGCTGTAGGAGAACACCCAAAGGCGGCTGATACTTTAGGCATAAGCGTTTACAAAATGAGATATTTATGTGTTATTTTATCAGGAATGCTTGCGGGGCTTGGTGGAGCTGCCTTGTCTCTTGGAATAACACCGCTTTATAGAGAAGGAATGGTGGCAGGACGAGGATTTATTGCCTTAGCAGCTGTTATTTTTGGAAATTGGAAGCCTTTTGGAGCTCTAGGAGCCAGTTTATTATTTGCCTTTGGTAGTGCATTTAATATATTTGCACAGGGACTTAGCTGGAATTTACCTACAGAAGTATACGATGTTATTCCATATGTACTTACTATGGTTGCTCTTGCAGGATTTGTCGGAAAAACAACAGGACCGCTTTCTAGTGGTAAACCTTATGAAAAAGGATCAAGATAATAATTTTAAAACAATAAATCTCAGCTTATTTACTCTATCGCCTTTTAAAAATTATTTTTTATAAAGGTAGAAGTTTATATGCTGAGTTTTTTTGTATTATAAATTAGCTTAATGCATAATATAGCTGTGCTATGCTATAATATTATTATATTACTTAGATGAGGTGATGGATAAAATGAATATTAATTTTGGCTTAAATTTGGTTCAAGAACAAAAATTAATAATGACGCAAGAGATGCAAATGTCTGTTAAACTTCTTCAAATGTCAGCATATGAGCTGGGGCAATTCGTAAATAAAGAGATGCAAGAGAATCCAGTTCTTGAGGAAAAAGATTTGCATAACCATAAAAGCAATAACAATGATACCAATGATTATAAACAAATGATCAAATACCTTGAGAAGGATGATTATAAAGTAAAGAATTATGGTTCAAAGACTGAAAATGAAGAAGTATCTCCTTTTTATTATATTGCAGAGGAGAAATCTCTTAAAGATTATCTTAAGGAGCAAATCGGGGAACTTACCCAAAAAAGTGAAATCTTAGATATATGCAGGTATATGGCGGAGAACTTAGATACTAAAGGGTATTTATGCGCAGATTTATCTGATATATGCAAGGAGCTCGGTATATCAAATGAAAAGGCTGAAATTGCACTTCAAATTTTTCAATCTTTAGATCCGGAAGGAATAGGGGCTAGGAATTTAAGAGAATGCTTAACAATTCAATTATACAATTTGGGGATAGATGATGAAAACATATATAAAATCATTGATAATTATTTAGAGTTATTAGCGGAAAATAAATATAATGATATAGCTAAAGAACTGAAAGTTACAATTAGTGAGGTTCAAAAATATGGAGACATAATAAAAAATTTAGAGCCTAAGCCATCAAGAGGATTTTATACTGGAGAGACGGTTAAATATATTGTGCCTGATGCCTATATTAATAAAATTGATGACCAATATTTTATTTCTATGAATGAAGATGTGCTTCCCAAATTGAATATAAATAGTTTGTACAAGGAAATTATTAAAAATGAAAAAGACGTAGAAGCAGTAGAATACGTAAAAGAAAAACTTAATAGCGCAATGTTTCTGATTAAAAGTATTGAACAAAGAAAAAATACTGTTTATAGAGTTTTAGAAGAAATTTTGGCAGTTCAAAAGGAATACTTTGATATTGGTGAAGAACATTTAAAACCAATGACACTTAAAAAAATTGCTGATAATTTAGAAATGCATGAATCTACTATAAGTCGTGCAATTAGGGAAAAGTATGTTAGTATAAACAATGGTAAAGTCATTAAAATAAAAGATTTTTTTACTAATGGAATTGCGTCCCGCGTGGGTGGCGAGGATATATCTACAGTTAATATTAAAAAAAATATTAAGGAAATAGTGGATAATGAAGATCAAAAGAAACCTTTATCTGACCAAATTATTTGTAATCGATTAAATTTAGAAGGAATGGATATATCAAGAAGAACTGTAGCAAAATATAGAGAAGAGCTAGAGATCAAAAGTTCGAGTAAACGGAAAAGATTTTAAAATATTTATACTTTCAATCAAGTTGTTTACAAAATGTTAACATTTTTTTTGCGAATACTAATTTAAAAAAGTTAGTATTTCAACTATAATGTAAGTGGGAACAAAAAATATGTGATGGGACTTAAAAAGTCCAGAAAGGTGTTCAAGTGGATAAAATATTAAAATTACAACAAAAAATAGTGCCTGAATTAATAGATCTTCTGGGAAAGCGATACGATATATTAAGGACCATATTCTACAATCAACCTATAGGACGAAGAATTTTAGCAGATCAAATGTTCATAAGCGAGAGAATAGTGAGAAATGAAATAAACTTTTTAAAATCACAAAATTTGATTGAAGTTAATGCAATGGGTATGTTTATAACAACTGAGGGTGAAGAAATTCTAGATCAGCTAAAAAGTTTCATTCATGAAATAAAAGGTTTGTCTAAATTTGAAAAATTTATTGAAAAACATTTGAAGCTCAAACAAGTTATAGTTGTTCCCGGAAATGTAGAAAATGACAAAAGTGTTATTAAAGAACTTGGGAAAGCAGCTGCCAATTATGCTATGAGTATGATTAAAGATGATTGCATAATTGCATTAACAGGTGGAACAACAGTTAAAGAAGTCGTAGATAGTTTTCCAAAGAACAGGAAATATAACAACATTCTTGTTCTTCCTGCTAGGGGTGGTTTAGCGAGAGATGTAGAAATTCAAGCTAATACACTAGTGGCAAGGCTTGCAGAAAAAATAGGTGGAAATTATGAATTACTGCACGTACCTGATAACTTAAGTAAGGCAGCACTTACAACTATTTTAAATGAAAAAAACATAAAAAACATAATTGATAAAATTCAAAGTGCACAGATTCTTATTTATGGAATAGGTATCGCGAAAGATATGGCAATAAAAAGAGGACTTCCTGAAAAGGAAATAAAAGTGCTTGAAGAGCTAGGTGCAGTGGGAGAGGCATTTGGTCAATATTATAATGAGCTAGGTAAAGTAATTTATTATACCCCTACAGTTGTTGTAAAAAATGATGATAAAAATAATAAAATACTAATTGCGGTAGCGGCTGGAAAAAATAAAGCTAGGGCAATAATTGCTACTGAAATTAATCGAGCAAGTTCTGTTTTGATAATCGATCAATCAGCAGCAGAAGAAATTATAAATATTTTAGAGAAAAGAGAGTAAACTATATAATGATTTTACTTAAGAAAAAAATTATATATTTATATATATTATTTAAAAAATTATAGGAGGTTTTGTCAATATGATAAAAGTAGGTATTAATGGGTTTGGAAGAATAGGAAGAAATGTATTTAAAGCACTAGTAGCAAACTATGCTACAGAACTACAAGTTGTAGGAATAAATGATTTAACAGATGCTGCAACACTCGCACATCTTTTAAAATATGATTCACTTTATGGAAAATTTAACGGAACTGTAGAAGCTAAAGAAAATTCAATAGTAGTTAATGGAAAAGAAATAAAGATAATTGCAGAAAGAGAACCCAAAAACATTGATTGGAGCTCACTTGGAGTAGAAATAGTTTTAGAATCAACAGGATTCTTTACAGATGCTAATAAAGCTAATGCACATTTAGGCGTAAGTGTTAAAAAAGTTCTTATATCTGCACCAGCAAAAAATGAAGATATAACAATAGTTATGGGAGTAAATGAAGAAAAGTATGATTCGACAAAACATAACGTAATATCAAATGCATCATGTACGACAAACTGCTTAGCACCATTTGCTAAAATTTTAGATAGAGAATTTGGAATTGTTAAAGGTTTAATGACCACAATTCATTCATATACAGGAGATCAAAGATTATTAGATGCTCCACACAATGATATGAGACGTGCAAGAGCAGCTACATTATCAATGATTCCAACTACAACAGGAGCAGCTAAAGCAGTTGCATTAGTTTTACCACAATTAAAAGGAAAATTAAACGGATTCTCATTAAGAGTTCCAACTCCAACAGTTTCATGTACAGATTTAGTTTGCGAAGTTAAAAAGAATGTTACTGTAGAAGAAATAAATGCAGCATTCAAGAAAGCATCTGAAACTGAAATGAAAGGAATTCTTGGTTGCTCTGATGAACCATTAGTTTCAATTGATTTCAAAGGAGACGAAAGATCTTCTATAGTTGATGCGATGTCAACTATGGTTATTGAAGGAAATATGGTTAAAGTTGTTTCATGGTATGATAATGAAGTAGGTTATTCAAACAGATTAGCAGATTTAACTAAATATGTTGCAGACAGACTATAAAATTTAATGGTAAAATAAAACTGTAGTAAACTGTAAGCGGACTGAAAGAGGACTGCAAGAATAGCAAAAAAGGTCTGGGTCTATAGTTATGCTATAGACTCAGGCCTTTTTATATTATAATTTGTAATATAGGATACAATAGATTTATATTATAAAATTTAGGGAGGAGAATGAGTATGAAATTTAATAAGAAAACAATCGAGGATATTGAGGTTAAAGGTAAAAAGGTTTTAGTAAGATGTGATTTTAATGTTCCATTAAAAGATGGAGTTATTACAGATGTAAATAGGTTAGTAGGTGCAATGCCTACAATAGATTATTTAGTGAAAAATGGAGCAAAAGTTATTTTATGCTCACACCTTGGAAAGCCAAACGGAGAGGTAAAACCTGAGCTTTCTTTAGCGCCAGTTGCTAAGGAATTAAGTGCAATGTTAAAAAAAGAGGTAGTGTTTGCAGCAGACCCAAATGTTGTTAGTGATAATGTAAAATCTGTGGTTTCAAAAATGAAAGACGGAGATGTTTTATTATTAGAAAATACAAGATATAGAAAAGAGGAAACTAAAAATAAAGATAATTTTTCAAAGGAATTATCGTCTCTTGCAGATATATTTGTAAATGATGCCTTTGGAACAGCTCATAGAGCTCATTGTTCTACAGTTGGCGTAACGCAGTTTGTTGAAATATCAGTATGTGGCTTTTTAATTCAAAAGGAATTAAAATTCTTAGGAGGCGCTATAGATCACCCTGTTAGACCTTTCGTTGCAATACTCGGCGGAGCTAAGGTTTCAGACAAAATAAATGTTATTGAAAATTTGCTTGAAAAGGTGGATACTTTAATAATTGGTGGAGGAATGGCATATACTTTCTTAAAGGCCGGTGGTTACTCTGTAGGAAGTTCTCTAGTTGAAGAAGATAAAGTAGAATATGCTAAAGATATGATGCAAAAAGCTGAGTCCAAGCAAGTTAAATTTTTAATCCCTTTAGACCATGTTGTTGCAGAAAAATTTTCAGCTGATGCAGAGCCAGTAGTTACTGATAGTCAGAATATACCAGACGGATATATGGGACTTGATATTGGACCTAAAACTTGTGAAATATATAAAGGTGCTATAAGCATAGCTAAAACAGTTGTTTGGAATGGCCCAATGGGAGTATTTGAATTTGCAAATTTTGCAAAAGGAACAATAGCTGTAGCGGAAGCTATGTCGAAAGTCGATGGAACTACTGTAATAGGTGGTGGAGATAGCGCAGCTGCTGTTAACCAATTAGGGTTCGGAGATAAAATGACTCACATATCGACAGGTGGGGGAGCATCACTTGAATTTTTAGAAGGTAAATTGTTACCAGGAATTGAAGCTCTTACAAATAAATAATTAAATTGTAATATTTTAAATATATAATTCTTATTTTCAAAAGTAACATTAGGGGGTTTTTTTAATGAGAAAAGGTATAATTGCCGGAAACTGGAAAATGAATAAAACCGTAGCGCAGGCTGCGATTTTAATTGAAGAAATGAAACCATTAGTAAAGGATGCAAAATGTGATGTTGTAGTTTGTCCAACATTTTTATGTTTAGATGCAGTAATAAAAGCAGCTAAAGGATCAAATATAAAAGTAGGAGCTCAAAACATGCATTTTGAAGAAAATGGTGCTTTTACAGGTGAAGTTTCACCAGGGATGCTAAAAGATATAGGTGTTGAATATGTTATAATTGGTCATAGTGAAAGAAGACAATATTTTAATGAGACAGATGAGTCTGTTAACAAAAAACTTAAAGCAGCTTATGCCTATAGCATTATACCTATACTTTGCGTTGGAGAAACTCTTTCTGATAGAGAAGCTAATATTACAGAAAAAGTCTTGGCAAATCAAGTAAAATTAGATTTAGAAGGACTTATAAAACAGCAAGTGGAAAAATTAGTTATTGCTTATGAACCAATTTGGGCAATAGGTACAGGGAAAACTGCAACTGCTGATCAAGCTAATGAAACTATTGCTTTTATAAGAGGAACTGTTGGAGCTATGTTCGGTAGCGATGTTTCAGAAAAAGTTAGAATTCAATACGGCGGTTCTGTTAAACCATCAACTATTAAAGAACAAATGGGTAAATCAGATATAGATGGTGGATTAATTGGAGGAGCTAGTCTTAAAGCACAAGACTTCGCAGGAATAGTAAATTATTAAGATGTTTTAATAAATAAATTCAACCAATGTGGCTAATCTATTTTAGTAGATTAGCCACATTGGTTGCTTAATTATAACTATAGAGATTTTAGAAATAGTTAGTGGGGGGAAACAAAAATGTCAAAGAGACCAGTAATGCTAATGATTTTAGATGGATTTGGACTATCGGATAATATTGATGGAAATGCTGTATACTCAGCAAACAAACCAAATTACGACGCAATAATAAAAAAATATCCGCATACTAAATTGAATGCAAGTGGATTAGAAGTAGGACTACCAGACGGGCAAATGGGAAATTCAGAAGTTGGTCATTTAAACATAGGTGCTGGTAGAATTATATATCAAGCGCTTACAAAAATAACAAAGGAAATTAAGGAAGGAAATTTTTTTGAAAATCTTGCGTTTAATAAATCTATAGATAAAGCTATTAAGGCAAATTCGTCGGTGCATCTTTTGGGATTATTGTCTGATGGAGGAGTTCATTCTCATATTGATCATTTAAAAGCGCTTTTAAAGCTAGCTAAAGATAAAGGTGTTAAAAAAGTTTATGTGCATGCTTTTTTAGATGGTAGAGATGTTCAACCAGGTTCAGCGCTAAAATACATAGTAGAAATAGAAGACTATATGAATGAAATAGGCCTTGGAAAAATTGCTACTGTATGTGGCAGATATTACGCTATGGATAGAGATAAGAGATGGGAAAGAGTTCAAATTGCATATAATGCTATAGTTTTATCTAAGGGTGAGGAAAACACCTGCGCAATAGAGGCAGTCAAAAGTGCTTATCATGATAACAAGACAGACGAATTTGTTCTTCCAACTGTTATAATGGAGAATAACAAGCCAATTGCTGCTATAAGTAATTGCGATAGTGTTATATTCTTTAATTTTAGACCAGACAGAGCTCGCGAACTTACTAGAGCAATAAATGATAAAGTATTTGAGGGTTTTAAAAGAGAAACATTAAATCTGAATTTTGTATGTACTACTCAATACGATTTATCTATAAAAAATGTGGATGTAGCTTATGCACCAGACAGTTACACGAATACGCTGGGACAATATGTTAGCATGATGGGTAAGAAACAGTTAAGAATAGCTGAAACTGAAAAATATGCTCATATTACATTTTTCTTTAATGGGGGTGTGGAGGCCCCAAACGCTAATGAAGATAGAGCGTTAATTCCATCACCAAAAGTTGCAACATATGATATGCAACCAGAGATGAGCGCTCGCGAGGTTACAAAAGAATTATTAAAGAGACTTGAAACTGATGAATACGACATGATTATACTCAATTATGCAAATCCTGATATGGTAGGCCATACAGGAGTTTTTGAAGCTGCGAAAAAGGCTATTGAAACAGTGGACGAATGCCTTGGGAAAATTGTTGATTGCGTTCTAGGCAAAGACGGCAGCGTGTTTATTACTGCAGATCATGGAAATTCTGAGCAGATGATTGATTATTCCTCAGGAGAGCCAATGACTGCACATACTACAAATCAAGTCCCATTCATTTATGTATCAAACCATAGTAAGGAGTTACGACCTGATGGAATATTGGCAGATATTGCACCAACAATGTTACAAGTTATGGGACTTGATGTACCAAGTGAAATGACAGGAAAATCTTTAATTAAATAGCACCGAAGGTGATAAATAGCACCGAAGGTGATAAATAGCACCGAAGGTGATAATTAATTAAAAGAAAAACTAAATGTAAATATAATATTATTAAAATTAATTTAAGTTTGTTTGAATTATAGGACTATCTTAATTTAACTTAGGAAATAATAATATAGAGAAAAATTTAGGAGGCATTCGTATATGAAAAACTTTATTGAAATAATTGATATTTATGCAAGACAAATCTTAGATTCAAGAGCATTTCCAACTGTCGAGGTTGAGGTAACCCTGGAAGATGGAACAATAGCAAGAGCATCAGTGCCATCAGGTGCATCTACTGGTATATTTGAAGCGGTAGAATTAAGAGACGGAGACCAAGATGTATATAATGGAAAAGGGGTTTTAAAAGCTGTTGATAATGTTAATAATTTAATAGCTGAAGAACTCGTTGGAATGAATGTATATGATCAAATAGCAATAGATAAGGCAATGATAACTCTTGATGGAACACCTAATAAAGCAAAACTCGGCGCTAATGCAATTCTTGGAGTCTCCCTTGCATGTGCAAGAGCTGCTGCTGAGTCATTAGGACTTGGATTATATCAATATATTGGTGGAGTAAATGCCAAAGTTTTACCAGTTCCAATGATGAATATTATTAATGGCGGAAGTCATGCTGACAATAATGTAGATTTACAAGAGTTTATGGTTATGCCAGTTGGAGCAACTTCATTCAAAGAAGCTTTAAGAATGAGTGCAGAGGTTTATCATTCACTAAAAGCATTATTAAAATCAAAAGGACTAGCTACTGGGGTTGGTGATGAAGGTGGTTTTGCACCAGACTTATCATCAAATGAAGAAGCTATAAAAATTATAATAGAAGCTATAGAAAAGGCCGGATATGTTCCAGGAAAAGATATATATATAGCACTTGACCCAGCAGCTTCTGAATTCTTTGAAGATGGAAAATATAACTTAGCATCAGAGGGAAGAATATTAACACCAGAGCAGATGGCTGACTATTATGTAGAACTCGTTAACAAATACCCAATTATATCTATTGAGGATGGTATGGCTGAAGAAGATTGGGATGGTTGGAAATACCTAACTGATAAAATTGGCGATAGAGTTCAATTAGTTGGAGACGACTTATTTGTGACTAATACCGACAGATTGAAAATGGGAATTGAGAAGAAAACTGCAAATTCAATTCTTATAAAATTAAATCAAATAGGAACACTCACTGAAACATTGAATGCTATAGAAATGGCTGAGCGCGCAGGTTATACTGCGGTAGTTTCTCATAGATCGGGAGAAACTGAAGATACAACAATCGCAGATCTCGTTGTAGCTATGAACGCAGGTCAAATTAAAACAGGTGCTCCAGCTAGAAGCGAGCGAGTGTCTAAATACAATCAGCTTCTACGAATAGAAGAAGAATTAGAAGACATGGCTGAATATAGAGGATTAAAAGCCTTCTATAACATAAACAGATAATTGGATTAAATAAGAGTATGGTCGTTATGTAGGCTATACTCTTACTTTTTAGATTGTAAACTCATTTGACATTGTAAACTGGCTTAGAGTATGATAAAATGATAAGGTAACAAATGAACGGGGGTGTATACATGCATAGTTTCCTAGTAGTTTTACAGGTTATAACTTCAATTGTTATAATTGTGTCAGTTATGATGCAACCTAGTAAGACAGATGGTTTAAGTGGTCTTATAGGAGGAACTTCTGAAACTTTTTTTGCGAAAAATAAAACAAAAACTGCAGAATCAGTGCTAGCAAAAATTACAGCCTTTTCAGCAGTCTGTTTTACGATAACTACACTTATGTTAAATATGGTTAAGTAATATATTTATCAACGTTATAGTTTTAGGCAAATTTAAATAAATATTTATAATTTCACAGCAGTTTATTTTAAAAAAAATAATAAACTGCATTTTTTTATATATTTTTTAAAATTTAGATGTTATATAAGTAATAATAGATGATAAAATTGTTTATAACAATCTAGGATTATTAGAGGTGAAGAATGATGAGCGAATACAGTTCTAAGTTACAAAGTAAGGATATGGATTTTCTTTTTGAGGGTGTTTTAAGCCTGAAAACAAAGGAAGAGTGTTATAGATTTTTTGAGGATATATCCACTATAAATGAAATTAAAGCATTTGAGCAAAGACTTCAAGTAGCAAAGATGTTATCAGATAAAAAGACGTATATAGAAATAGCAGCGGCTACAGGGGCTAGTACTGCGACGATAAGTAGAATTAATAGATCATTAAATTATGGTAGTGATGGATATAAACTTATATTAGAACGTTTGGAATCAAAGGAATAGTGGTAATGTTAGATGTATCTAGAATATTCTTTTACACATCTACATTAATATAATATATAAGGAGTGGTTTCATGGATTTAAAAAGTTTGTTAAACAAAGAGCAGTGCGAGGCAGCAATAACAGTTGATGGGCCCTTGCTTATACTAGCTGGTGCGGGCTCTGGAAAAACCAGAGTTTTGACTTATAGAATTGCTCATATGATTGAAGATTTATCTATATATCCGTCACAAATTTTATCTATAACTTTTACAAATAAAGCAGCTGGTGAGATGAAGGACAGAGTGCGCTCATTAGTAGGTAACATAGCGGATAATATGTGGATTTCTACTTTTCATTCTAGTTGCGTTAGGATTCTTCGGCGGGAAATAGATAAGATAGGATATAATAAAAATTTTACTATTTATGATAGTTATGATCAAAAAAGCTTAATTAAACAATGCATGAAAGAACTTGAAATAAATGAAAAAGATTTAACTGACTCAGAAATTTTAAGTAAAATATCTAATGCTAAAAATGAACTTATAACTTCCGAAAAATATAAAAAAGAAAATGAAAGTGATTATAGGAAAAATAAAGTTGCTGACGTATATGTTCTTTATCAAAAGAAACTAAAAGGAAATAATGCATTAGATTTTGATGATTTAATTTTTAAGGCTGTTGAACTCTTAAAAAATAATAAAGATGTTTTGGATTTTTACCATTCAAAATTTAAATATATTATGGTGGATGAATATCAGGATACAAATAAAGCACAATATGAGCTTATCAAGCTTTTAGTAGACGAGCGGGAAAATATCTGCGTTGTTGGAGATGATGACCAATGCATATATGCTTGGAGAGGTGCAGATGTCACCAATATCTTAGATTTTGAAAAAGATTATCCAAAGGCAAAGGTGGTAAAACTTGAGCAAAATTATAGATCATGCGGAAATATACTTATGGCAGCTAATGAAGTTATAAAAAATAATTCTCAAAGAAAAGATAAAGCGCTAAGAACAGAAAAAGAAAGTGGAGAGAAAATAAATTTATACAGAGCATTTACAGATAGAGATGAGGCAAATTTTGTAGCTAATCAGATTAAGACAATTATGAAGGAAAAAAATAGAAGCTATAAGGATTTTGCAATCTTATATAGGATGAATTCTCAATCACGTATTTTTGAGGAAAGTTTTAGAAAACATTTAATTCCATATAAAATAGTCGGAGGATTAAAGTTTTATGATAGAAAAGAAATAAAGGATATAATGGCATATCTAAAGCTTATAAATAATCCACTTGATGATATTGCTTTAAAAAGAATAATAAATGTACCCAAAAGAAATATAGGTGATGCAACTATTCAAAAGATTCAAGAATTCGCAAATGGTATAGATCAATGTTTGTATAGTGCTATTCTAGATGTAGAATTTATACCAACGCTTACAACTAGAAATAAATCATCCATAAGTAAGTTTGTGAGCCTTATGAATAGTTTTATGGCTAAGAATGAAGAAGTGAGCGTATCAGAGTTAATTAAGTTAATAATTGCGGATACAGGGTATTTAAAGCAATTAGAAAACTCTAAGGAACCAGAAGATGAGAGTAGGGTAGAAAATATAAAGGAATTGGTATCAGATGCAGTAGAATTTGAAAGAACTTCTGAGGATAAATCACTTTTAACTTTCTTAGAAGGAGTAAGTTTAGGCTCCAGCACTGATGATCCTGATGAGGAATTAGATACCACAGCAATGATGACGGTACATAGTGCAAAAGGGTTAGAATTTCCAGTAGTATTTATGGTAGGTATGGAAAATGGGATATTCCCAGGTATGTCTTCTATGAATAACTTTACTGAAATGGAAGAATCAAGGCGTCTATGCTATGTTGCAATAACAAGAGCGGAAGAGAAGCTTTATATAACTTCTGCTGAGAGCAGAATGGTATTTGGCAGAAATGTAGGGTATCAACCATCTGATTTCATCAGCGAAATTTCTCCAGATTTAAAAGAGATTATTGGAGGAGTTAAAAATAGGACTGTGCAAGTACTTAAGAGGAAAAATGCTAAGGATTCACAAAAATATAATCCTCATGGACTTTTAAGTAAAACTTCACCTCAAGACTATGTATCAGCTACAGCGCAAGGAAGTAACATAGGTCAGCAAAGTGTTGACAGTGAGCTTGCCATGATGAGTAAAGTCGCCATGCATAGCAAAGCAACAATAGGAAGAAAAGTTAGGCATACTAAATTTGGAATAGGTACAATAGTATCGACTTCAAATTCTAATGGTGACACCATGCTTTCAATAGCTTTTGATAACATGGGAATAAAAAAGTTAATATTAGATAAGGCACCTTTGGAAATGTTATAAGCCATATGAAAATAGGACTAGCATGATTACTTGTTATTTATTTGAATGCATGAATGAAGATTATTAGTGCATTCTGAATGCGACTTGTGCATTTTGGATAAAATAACTAGTGAATGTGCTAGTTATTTTATCCATTGTAAGGTAATTATTCGAGGGATAGGAGAAAATAATATGATGAATGAAGATGATGGAATTAACAAATTAAAAAATATAATTAAATATCATAGTGATAGGTATTACAACCAAGATAATCCAGAAATATCGGATTACGAATATGATCAATTAATGCTTATGCTTAAAGCAATCGAAAAAGAACATCCGGAACTTATCACATTAGATTCCCCAACTCAAAAAATTGGTGGTAATGTTAAAAGAAAAGCTGGAGTACTCGTAAAACATAATGTACCAATGCTTAGTTTGCAAGATGTATTTACAAAAGAAGATGTCTATGCTTATGTAAATAGGATGATTGAAGAGCTAAATGATCCAACCTTTGTTGTTGAACTTAAAATAGATGGTTTGTCAATGTCTCTGCGTTATGTAGATGGTAAATTAACAGTAGCTGTGACTCGTGGGGATGGAATCATTCAAGGTGAGGATGTAACTGAAAATGCCAAAGTAATTAAGGATGTTGTACGTAAACTGAAGGATAAAGTTCCATACCTGGAAATTCGTGGTGAAGTTTATATGTCGACTGAGGCATTTAATAAGGTTAATGAACAACAAGAGTTATTAGAGAAAAGGATATTTGCAAATCCGCGGAACTGTGCTGCAGGAACATTAAGGCAGTTAGATAGTAAAATAACGAAGGAAAGGGAATTATCCCTATTTATATTTAATGTTCAAGATGCGTTGGGGATTGAATTTGAAACGCATACTGAAAGTTATGAGTGGTTAAAAAAACAAGGTGTAAAAGTTATTGAGAATTATGTAAAATGTAAAACAGCTGATGAGGTATGGAATGCTATCCAGGCTATAGGAGAGGAAAGAGGCAACTTAGCATACGATATTGATGGAGTTGTTATAAAAATTAATAACTTGGAAGATAGAAAAGAACTTGGAAATACTTCAAAAGTTCCGAAATGGGCTATAGCTTATAAATTTCCTCCAGAGGAAAAAGAAACAAAATTAATCGATATTGAAGTATCAGTAGGAAGAACCGGTAGAATTACCCCTACAGCAATATTTGAGCCGATTCGTTTATGTGGAACAACTGTATCCAGAGCGATCCTTCACAACCAAGATTTTATCGATGACTTAGATATAAGGATTGGAGATATAATCGTTGTATATAAATCAGGAGAGATTATTCCCAAGATTAAGTCTGTAGTGAAAGAAAAACGTGATTGCGAATTAAATAGATTTAAGATTCCTGGTATTTGTCCGGTATGCGCAGCGCCTACTGTCCGTGAAAAAGATACTGCTGATATCAAATGTACAAATCCAAGCTGTTTGGCGCAACTAGAAAGACATATCATTAATTTTGTTGGTCGGAATGCTATGGATATAAAAGGTTTTGGCACGGCGTATATTAAGGAACTTATTCGGCTCGGATATATTAAAGATATTGCAGATGTATATTCACTGTTTAATTATCGCACGGAACTTATAGAGCAAGGGATAATAGGAAAAGAAAAGAATACAGATAAGTTATTAGAAGCTATAGATAAATCAAAGAGTAATGAAGCACAAAGATTGCTTACGGGCCTTGGAATTTCTAACATTGGAAAGGTAGCAGCAAAAAGTATAATGAAGCATTACAAATCTATTGAAGATTTGAAAAATACGTCTTTGGAAGATTTAAAAAATGTTTCGGATATAGGTGAAATAAGTGCATTGTGTATTCTAAAGTTTTTTGAAGATAGTAAAAATCGTGAAATGATTGATAGATTAAAAGACTATGGCGTTAATATGGTTGTAGAGGGCTCTAAGAAGGTCGATAATAAGTTTGATGGGTTAACCTTTGTTGTAACTGGAACATTGACTTCTATGGGTCGAAATGAAGCTACAGTTATGATAGAGAATTATGGCGGAAAAGTAGCTGGGTCTGTTTCTAAAAAAACCAATTATGTGTTAGCAGGAGAGAATGCCGGAAGTAAGCTTACGAAAGCGCAAGAGTTAGGAATTACAGTTATATCTGAAGAGGAATTGGTAAATATGGTGAAATAAACAATGTACGAATTAAACCCCATCTTCAAAGGAAGGTGGGGTTTTCTATTTCTTTTTCATTGGTTAAGGATAAATTAGAAGTGTTTTGTATAAGTTTTTCCATTAAATAATTCTTATATCTTAACTGGTTAAATATTTTTATTAATAATATGAAGCCCCATATTCCAATAAACATAAAAACTAACATGGAAAGTATAGCAATTATTTTAACAATTAGGATTAACAATCATTTGGCCCCCTATACTTTTATATACATAAATTTTGTAAATGCATAGTTATATTATAACATAATGAAAACATAAAGGTTAATACATATAGGAAGAATAAAATTTCTCAATATTTTATTGTACTGTTGATTATTTAATATGTTAAAAGTTAATACTCTTAATAAGACACATAAAAATAAACTAGGATACAAACTTGTTATTTATTTGGATGTGCAAATAGGGGGGTAGGTATGAAAAAGTTATTATGTATAATGTTAATTTTTATGATCATGTTAACAAGCGGATGTGTACAAAAGAAAGTAAAGCCTTCAACTTCTAGGAAATATTTAGTTTATAACTTAGGCGAATTGCCATCAGATTTGTTGATGACAAATAATGACAATGTTCGGGAAAAAGACTTGTTATTAGCCTTATTTGAAGGATTAGTAAGAGAAAATAAAGCAGGCAAAATAGTGCCTGCCATGGCAGAAAAATATGAAATTTCAAAGGATAAAATTGGGTACACCTTTCAATTAAGAAAAGATCTTCATTATAGTGATGGAAGGTCTATAAAAGCTACAGATTTTGTAAGGCTTTTTCATGATAGTTTATTAGATAAGAAAAATATTTTTGCAAATCAATTATATTGTATATTTGGAGCTAAGGATTTTAGTAGTGGAAAAGTAGGGTTTGAGAACGTTGGTATTACTGCAAAGGATGATATAACGCTACAAATAAGGTTAAATACCCCTAACGATTATTTTATAAAAATTCTTAGTAATCCAGTTTTCACATTAAGAGAAAACAATATGAATATGAAAAACTGGAAAGATAGTTACGGTGAAATTCAATATAGTGGGCCATTTATTATAAAGGACGTAAATAAAGAGGGTGAAATAACATTATTAAAGAATGAAAAGTATTGGGGAGCAAGTAGTATTGTTAGCAAAGAAATGTTATTCACTTCTATAAATGATGAAGAGAATGCTTTAGCAGACTTTGAGACTGCTGGAGAAAGTGATACATCAAAAATTGATGTATTTGTAAGCCCACCAATACGTGAGGTAAGTTCCCTAAGTAAGGAAAAGAAAACTGAAGTTAAACCGTCGCAGAGTATGTATTATATTAATTTTAATTTAAAAAATAAAGATTCATTAGACATAAATTTCAGAAATGCAATTGGTTCAATAATAGATAGGGATTTAATTATAGAAACTATATCAGAAGATGTAGCAGTTCCAACAATGAATTATACACCTTTTACTAGTTTTAATGGCAAGAGTAGCAAATTAATTTTTAATGCTTCTAGGAGTAAAATTAAAGGCTTAGAATATTTAAAAAAAAGTAGTAACTATAGAAAAGGACAAGATTTAATTATGGTATATGAAAGCGAAAATTTTGATACTATCATAAGCAAGGAAATAGCTAAAAACATTAAAGAATATTTAGGCGTAAATGTAATCTGTACTGGTTACTCAAAAGAAGATCTTAAAAAAGTACTTACAAAGGGGAATTATGATATAGTATTTTCAAAAAATGATGATGAATATGGAGATATAAATAATTTTTTTTCTAAATGGACAACAAGTTCAAAAGATAACATATATGGATATAAAAGTTCAAAATATGATGAAATCGTGGGAAGTGCATTGATGGAAAAAAGTGATAAAAATAAAATAGCAATTTATAATAAGGCACAAGAAATATTATCGAAAGACTTGCCGTGTATACCAGTATATATAGCTAATACGGTTATTTGTAAGAAAGAAAATATTAAAGGTATATATACCACTAAAAGTGGAAATTTAATATTTGATTATGCCTATAAAGACAATGCTATAGCTACAAAGTAATGTTACATTCCATGAAGGTTCGGCATGTAGGATGTTCTGATAGTAGAGAATTCATTACATAAACTAAGAGTCTGTAAAACTCATTAGATACTATCTGCCGAATTCATACATGCTTTCATCTTCATTATTATAATTTGTCTTCCGTGGTAAGATATATAGAGTTAATAAGAAGCTACCACTCCATTTTAGAGTGGTAGCTTCTCTTATTGTTGCAAATTAAATTTTAAATCTACTTATTAGCTCTTCAAGTTTGTATGATATATCTCTAAGTTCTTCATTAGTTGTAGATATACTCTCCATACTAACAAGTTGTTCATCCATAGATGCTGAAACCTCTTCTGTAGCGGCAGCGGATTCTTCTGATACTGCTGAAATAGATTCAAAGGATTGTACAATTTTATTTTTATCCGAATCTACTTTTGAAATATTTACAGTTAATTCACCTATCCTAACTAAAGTATTATCAATGGAGTTTTCTATAATTACAAAGGATTTATCTGTTTCATTTAAAGCGCATTCTACCTCTTGGGTTATATTAATTCCAATATTCATACTGATATTTGCTTTATCTATTTCCTTTTGAATTTCTTCAATTACATTACCTATTTCCAGGGTTGAAACAGCGGTTTGTTCTGCAAGCTTTCTTATTTCATCTGCTACTACAGCAAATCCTCTTCCAGACTCTCCAGCCCTAGCTGCTTCTATAGCTGCATTTAATGCCAAGAGATTGGTCTGTGATGCTATTGCTTGAATAGAATTTACGATTTCCCCAATCGAGGTTGATTTTGTTGAAAGAATATCAATATTTCTCGAAACTTCCTGTGATGCAGCACTATTTTTTTCGAGTTTGCTTTTTAATACCATAAAAGTATCCTTACTACTTTGATTTACTGTTTTAACCTCCTCCGATAGAATCTTTACCTGTGAAGAGCTTCCTACAGATATATCTATTTCATCTGCTAAGCTAGATAAATTTTCAGCTATTTCTTGAGAATCACTTGCTTGTGTTACAGAACCTTTTGCTAACTCCTCTACAGTTTCAGTAACTGCTTTAATTGAAACAACAGTCTCGCCTGTAGCTTTAGACAAGTGATCCGTAAACTTTATTATCCCATCTGAATCATTTTTAATAAGTGCCGTAATATTTCTAAGATCCTTTCTTAGATTAGTTACAGCTCTTCCTATTTGTCCAGTTTCATCCTTATAACAATTAATTTTTTCAGATAGTTTTTCATCTATAGTAAAATCAAGATTTGCAGTTTTATCTACAAGCTCTGTAATAAGTAAAATTGGTTTAGTTATCTTTTTACTAAAAAACCATGCAAAAGCCGCTGAAACAGCTATTAGAAATATAATAATACCAATAAGTGAAATTAAACTTGCAATAAATTTTTTATTAAGCTCATTCTGCTTTTCAAGCACCACATTATCGATATCATTTACATAATTACCTGTACCAATAATCCATTTAAAGGGTTTAAATTCTAAGCTATAGCTTCTTTTAGGAAGGGGGATAGTTTCACCGTTTTTAGGAAACCAATAATCAGTAAATCCGCCATCGTCTTTCATACCATTTGCAATAATATCTTTTATGAAAGATTTACCGTTAGCATCTTTAGTATTGAATCTATTGGTTCTTTCTGTGACTGTACCATTTAAAACAATATTAAAACCATCTTCAGTATCTGACCAAAAATAGCCGTTCTTGCCATATTTCAATCCTCTTAATTGGTCGGCACCAATTTTTTTAGCTTGTTCAAGGGTAATTTCATTTTGTTCAAGCCTTTTATTTACGCCCTCAAGCATTGAAATCGCATTTTGAACTTGTTCCTTAATTTGTGAATCAAAGCTATCTCTCATAGTTTTTTCTGAACTTGATATCATAGACTTATTAGTATTATAATTTTGAATAATTACATATGTTCCTATAATTAATGATGTAAAAACTACTATAGACACAGCCATTAATATTATTTTTGTACTTATTTTCTTCATGATAAGTCCCCCCTAATATATAATAAAGTTAAAATTTACATGATTCATTTAGGACTTACTGCATTTAGTAAATCCATATCTCCTTCTTACGTATCTATCGACATATTTTATATAAACTTAATATATTATAAAAAAAAGGTCACAAATGTTGATTATTTAAATTGTTTGTACTTTTATGTTAGCAGGACAGTTTGGACAAAGATTAAAAAGAAAGCAAAAGAAATTGGCAAAGAAAGGCTTAGATTTATGGAAATGTATTTCAATAGATTAAAATCAGAGATATATGGAATTGAATAACTTAATTTATGATTTTTCATTAATGAAAATTAGAAGAATTGATTCTGAGTTTTCCTTAGAAAATTTTCCACACTTCATTTTTTTCATGTGACTAAGTTTTTTTCTTGGATTATGCTAACAAAAGTATATATTGCATAGAATTACATGGTGAAGTGAAAGCATTCGGGCAATATATACTTTTAGTTATAGCATAATATAAGAAAAAATTTACTTTATGGGCATAATGTTATTGATTGCGGAAAAATATAGTTAAGAAAAATATAAACATATTCTTGTTGCTGTCAAAGGATAACTTACTTTGTTTGAAGGTTTCTTTTCGTTTATTGTATACCACATTTTTAATGAAAACAGAAGCTAACTCATTATTTTCAGGGGTTGGGACTTCCGGCATTCTGAAATCATCATCTTTAAGCAAGTCTTCAGTTTTCAGTGAGAAATCTCTATAATGCTCTGTATCATTTAATGAAGGAGAATCAGGCCAACTTAAAACTATGCCAGAGTCCAAAATTTGATGTTTAAAAATATCTTCAAGGATGTGAGAATTATCTTCTACATTATTTAAATCGGAATATAACATTAAGCTATACATGTAAAGCATAAGTTCATCAGAAGTATAGTTTATTTCTTTCTCAGAACTTTCCTTTAGCACAATACCTTTATCACTATCATATAATTTTGAAAGTTTTTCATGTAAATCGTCACTTGTATCTTTAAACTTAAGCATGGAAGTGTTATTATACATAAGCGTACAGTTTATAAAAAGCATACAGGAATGGTCCAATTTAGCATTAATAATTAAAGTTGGCTTGGTATTATATTGTTCAATAAGCAAATCTAAAAAATCTACCAATAAATTTTCGCATTTTTCGAGGCCCGAGTACTTATAAAAAATATTTAAGGCTAAGCATATCTTATTGAGTTCTTCAAATGAAACATTGTAAATTTGTTCTTTATACTGAGTAAACATATTTAGTATATCTAAAGAAAATTTTTTGTATTCTTGTTCATTTTTGTCTGTATCATATGAAGAATATTTGTAGTAAGCAGCCATCATAAAAGCTTGATCGGAAAATTTAAATTTATTGTTTTTATCCTCAAAATTAAATTCTTGTTGCATAGGGTCTGTTAAATCCTTTTTGTCAACGAAGAGCCCATCTTTATTTCTAAAATAAGAAGCATAAAATTCCAATTGTTCTTTGCATAGATTAAGATATAGTGCACTTAGATCATAATTTTTATTATCAATGTGCCTAAAGCCATTATAATAGTCTACTAGTTCTAATAATGATAAAGTCATGAACGCATTGCTATTAATGGTTATTTCTTTCTTAACCTTGTTTTCATTCCAATTTAATATGCCTTCTTTCAATTTTAATTTAGCAGGCGCTTTTTTGTAGATACATAAAAGTGGAGAATTTAATTTAGTTGTGTTAATATCAGTCTTAGAAGAAGATTTAGATCTTAAATCGCGCAGGGGAATATATATACCGCATTTAGAGTCGAAAACAATATCTTTTAACGATTCTTTTGATAAGTAGAAAAATTGATTTTTTATGTTATTTTTGTTTAATGTATTGACCCTTAAAAAAGGTCCTAGAAAATTCATTATATCACCACCATATATTAGTTCTTATATAGATAATATGATTAGATTTAATAAAATGTGCTAGTTTTGTGAAATTAGAAAGAAAGAATTTAAATGAAGGTTAGACAACTAAATTGAGATGACTTAAAACAAATAATTGACAACAATAAAAGTGTTGTCAGGAGCGATGTAAGAATTAGAAGTGGAATAACAAACTATTATGAATGGAAGGTACTTCAATTATAGCAAATGATTATTTAGATAGGGTGAGTGGCATTCTAACACATAGTGAAGAGCAAACAGCTAAGACTATGTAAGTAGGATTAGTGTGGTTAAGGAAGGTCGTATAGCGGGGAAAATTGGGACTAATTCAATGCATGCGATAACAATTGTTAATTATTATCTACATAGATAACTACGAGGGGGAAAATTATGAGAAAAATAATTGTTGCTAGTAATAATGACTATAAAATTAAGGAGATAAAGGAGATTTTATCACAGTTACCTTTTGAAGTATTATCTTTAAAAGAAGCTAATATTAATATTGAAGTAGAAGAAACAGGAAGTACATTTCTGGATAATGCATATATAAAAGCTAATGAAATTTATAAAATAGCTGATAGAAACATGGTACTTGCCGATGATTCTGGCTTAGCAGTGGATTCATTAAATGGCGCTCCAGGTGTTTTCTCAGCAAGGTTTGCTGGTGTTCATGGAAATGCTAAAGCAAATAATGAAAAATTATTATATCTATTAGATGGTGCTAAAGACAAGCAGAGAAAGGCTAAATTTATTTGCGCAATGGTACTTATAGTTAATGAAGATGAGATAATAAAAGTACAAGGCGAAGTAGAAGGGATAATCACAGCTGAATTTAGAGGGGAAGAAGGTTTTGGATACGACCCATTGTTTTTTGTGAAAGAATACAAGAAAACTTTTGCTCAAATGGGAAGCAGTGAAAAGAATGCCATTAGTCATAGAGGAAGGGCACTAGAAAAATTAAAAAGTGAACTTGAAAAATTAGTATAGGATATAGTGTTATTAGGCATATATAAAGAAGAAGATACCATGTGTTCTATTATGAAGAGGGTGATTTAAAATGCGTATAGGTGTTATAAGTGATACACATAGGATTGTGAGCAGCATAGACAGGCTAGAAAACGAAATAAAAGGATTAGACGTTCTAATCCACCTAGGCGATAATGTAGAGGATATAGCAATAATACAAGAGTTTTATAACGGAAAAATAATTAATGTACGAGGTAATTGTGATTTTTCTACAAGTGTGCCAGGGGACATTGTAGAAGAGATTTGTGGTAAAAATATTTTTATAACTCATGGACACAGATATAGTGTAAAAGAGAATTTGTCAAAATTAAGGCATAAAGCTTTAGAAACAGGATCTAACATAGTTTTATATGGACATACACATATTGCTAAAATAGATTTTGAAGAAGGTATATGGTATATAAATCCTGGAAGTTCGTCACTTCCAAGAGATGGAGCTCCAAGCTATGCAATTATTAGTATCGAGAAAGAGTGCATAGAACCGAATATAATAAGGTTTTAGCTAAATTATAAAAAAGTATTGACGTATTAATTTATATGGTGTAAAATAATCCATGTCGTCAGAAAAAATCATTAAATTTGAATGTCTCTGAGGTCAGAGTGAATTTAGGACATTAAATGTTTTTTTATAGAGGTTTAATGGGTATCGGGGTGTAGCGCAGCTGGGAGCGCGCGTGGTTTGGGACCATGAGGTCGCAGGTTCAATCCCTGTCACCCCGACCACTAAAATTAATATGCGGGTATAACTCAATGGTAGAGTGTTAGCCTTCCAAGCTAATTACGAGGGTTCGATTCCCTCTACCCGCTCCAAATATGTTAATGTATTTTAAAATCATTACATATAAGCGTCTTTAGCTCAGTTGGATAGAGCAACGCCCTTCTAAGGCGTGGGCCGGGGGTTCGAATCCCTTAAGACGCACCATATGGTGGACGTAGTTCAGTTGGTAGAGCGCCAGTTTGTGGTACTGGTTGTCGTGGGTTCGAGTCCCATCGTCCACCCCATTTATAATTGTTGGGATGTCGCCAAGCGGTAAGGCACTAGACTTTGACTCTAGCATTCGTAGGTTCAAATCCTGCCCTCCCAGCCAATTTGGTTTACTAGCTCAGTTGGTAGAGCACATGACTTTTAATCATGGTGTCCGGGGTTCGATTCCCCGGTAAGCCACCAAAATAGTAACAATATGCAGGTGTGGCGGAATTGGCAGACGCACTAGACTTAGGATCTAGCGCCTTCGGGTGTATGGGTTCAACTCCCTTCACCTGCACCATTACTATTTACAGGTAAATTACTATTTACAAAATATGCGGGGGTGGCTCAGTGGTAGAGCGTCACCTTGCCAAGGTGAACGTCGCGAGTTCGAATCTCGTCTCCCGCTCCAAATATGCTAATACATATTATAAATTATACAAGCGTCTTTAGCTCAGTTGGATAGAGCAACGCCCTTCTAAGGCGTGGGCCGGGGGTTCGAATCCCTTAAGACGCACCAGATTATGCGTCATTAGCTCAGTTGGTAGAGCACCTGACTCTTAATCAGGGTGTCCGGGGTTCAAACCCCCGATGTCGCACCATTTTAAATATATGCCGGGGTGTAGCGCAGCTGGGAGCGCGCGTGGTTTGGGACCATGAGGTCGCAGGTTCAATCCCTGTCACCCCGACCATTTAAATGACAGCATCTCAGATGATGCAATATGCGGGTATAACTCAATGGTAGAGTGTTAGCCTTCCAAGCTAATTACGAGGGTTCGATTCCCTCTACCCGCTCCATATGGTGGACGTAGTTCAGTTGGTAGAGCGCCAGTTTGTGGTACTGGTTGTCGTGGGTTCGAGTCCCATCGTCCACCCCATTTTTTAATATGGTTTACTAGCTCAGTTGGTAGAGCACATGACTTTTAATCATGGTGTCCGGGGTTCGATTCCCCGGTAAGCCACCAAAATAGTAATAATATGCAGGTGTGGCGGAATTGGCAGACGCACTAGACTTAGGATCTAGCGCCTTCGGGTGTATGGGTTCAACTCCCTTCACCTGCACCATTACTATTTTTACAAAATTACTATTTACAAAATATGCGGGGGTGGCTCAGTGGTAGAGCGTCACCTTGCCAAGGTGAACGTCGCGAGTTCGAATCTCGTCTCCCGCTCCAAACATGCGGGTATAACTCAATGGTAGAGTGTTAGCCTTCCAAGCTAATTACGAGGGTTCGATTCCCTCTACCCGCTCCAATAAAAGTCTTTAGTATTTATACTAAAGACTTTTTAAAAATTATTTTATTATGCGCCCATAGCTCAGTTGGATAGAGTTGCAGACTTCGAATCTGAAGGTCGTGGGTTCGACTCCCTCTGGGCGCACCATAAAAGCTTATATAGCAAGTTTTACAGAAATGTAGAACTTGCTATATTTTATTTTGAATTTTTTCGCATTAGAAATAAGAACCTTAAATAAAATAAATTGCCAAAAAAATTAAAAGTACTGCATCTGAGGGGGACCCAATGCAGTACTTTTAATTAATTAATTCTTAAGGATGGTGTATTTAAATTATGGACTATTTTCCAAAGTATATTCATTTCGGTTAGTTTTAAAGGAATTATATTTAGGCTTGCTTTTTATTCTTACTCGTTTTATTTTTTTGTAAATAACTAATAACTCCTTTATTAACAAATTGCATTTAGAATCAAATATTAAATTTTCCGGTTTTAATAAGATGTAGTAGTTTTAAAGAGTGAATATATCATATCTACGCATTTTTCAATATATAAATTTATATCCTTTATAGTATGGTCATAAACAACTTTATGACAGCAGTCATCTATTAATAAATAGCAGTAATGAAGAAAAATTTTTAAATCTTCATCGCTTTTAAAAGGAATTGAGAAAAGTATAAAAATTTCTTGAATTTTAGCCACTCGTATAGAATCTTGTTCTTTAATGATATCGCCCACATCTTTATCTAAAAGAGTTAGAGCTTCTAATTCATCATGAAAAAGTTTAGAAAAATTATGATAACTTATCATTAATTTAATAAAAACTTTAAATAATTCTTTAAAAACTTCTGAATTATTAAATTGCTCTTGTTTATTTTCTATCCAATAATCGTGAGTTGGATAAATGAAACTCATGTTAATATTTTTTATGACCTGAATGTAAATATCTTTTTTATCTTCAAAATATGCATAAACTGATCCCGTAGCGACATTAGCTTCTATTGCTATATCCGCAGTAGTTGTATTGTAATATCCTTTTTCATTGAAAAGCTTAAAGGCTGCATCAATGATTCTATCAACTTTTTCCAAAGCTCTTTTCTGTGTTGGTTTTCGTGCTTTTTTCTCCATTTTAATCACCTAAAGTAATAGTAAAACAAGTAAAACAAAAAGTCAATAATATGAAATTCATTTCATGTTATTGACTTTTTGAAATTAGATTGGTAATATATGAACATGAAATCTGTTTCACATTAATAAAATTGGGGGTTTTTTATGAATAACAAGGAAAAAGCTTTAGCATTTATATCTTTTTCAATAGCATGCTTTTTAACAGTTTTAGATGCGACAATAGTAAATGTCTCTTTGCCAACCATGGCAAAATATTTTGGTACAGATATAATAGGTATATCTTGGGTAAGTACTGCCTATCTAATTCCATTCTCTGCATTAATTTTAAATTTTTCTAAAATTGCTGATATTTATGGTAGAAAAAAATTATTTGTAATCGGATTAGTAGTTTTTGGAATAGCATCTATGTGCTGTGGGCTTTCAACTACACTGCCAATGCTTATAATTTTCAGAATTTTACAAGGTTTTGGAGCAGCAATTTTAACACCACTCGCAATTCCATTAGCTATAGAAATATATGGATTTGAGGGTATGGCAAAACTGTCCATTATACTTGGAATGATTATTTCTTTGGCGGCAGCATCTGGACCTGTTATAGGGGGAATTTTAAATGAAGTTTTTGGTTTTAGAGCAATTTTCTATGTGAATATACCGTTTATTATAATAGCCTTAATTTTAGGAATAAAATATGCTAGAGAATGTTATGACAAGACAATAGAGAAAAAAGTTGACTTAATAGGATCCATTGTTTTAACTTATGGACTTGGCGCTTTAACATTTTTATTAGTAAAGGGTAATGATTACGGGTGGTTAAGCAATAAAATATTGATATTAATAATAACTTCATTAATATCAATATTTATATTTCTAGTTTATGAAAGCAAAATAAAAAATCCAATGATAGATTTTAAATTGTTTAAAACTAGAAGTTTTACTTCGTCAGTCATTTTAATTTCAGTGATTTTCTTTGCACTTATGCCAATTACCTATCTTATGAATTTTTACCTTGAAAATCAGTTAGGATATACCGTATTAAAATCTGGCTTGATACTCGGAATAATAAGTGCTGTTGCTTTTGTTATGTCACCGATATTTGGTGTAATTTCAAAGAAAACTTCAGTAAGAGTAACTTCTTTTCTAGGAATAATATTTGTTGTGTTAGGAAATTTTATGTTCTTATTCCTTAACAGTAGAAATAGTATTCAGATAATGTATATCTCATTTATAATAGTAGGATTAGGTGTAGGAGCAACAGCTCCATTATATAAAAGTGCTTTTGAGGAAATCTCACTAGATAAAAACGGTAATGCTTCTGGAATTTTGAATAGCTTAAGGCAACTTACTGCATGTATTGCAATTGCACTAGTTGCAACATTAAGTAATCATTATACTACTATCGCAATTGACAACACAAAGATTCAAATTATAAATAAGATAAATGATAATAAAGTTTTGCAACGGCAAATAAAACATACTATTATTAGCGTTATACAAACTTCTAAAAATAATTCTGCGAGTGGTTATTCAAAAGAAGTGTTGCATAGTTTAATGCAAAAGCAAGAAAAAATAGTGTTGGCTACAGTTCCAGTTAGTGCAAGAACTGAAGTTACTCGCAAATTTGCGCTTCAAGAAAAGGAAATTTACAATATAGCTTACGAGGGTACAATAATAAAAAATACTGAGAGTAATAAAGTATACAGCAAATGCTTTTTAATTATTGGAATAATCTCAGCCTTTGGATTATTAGCAGTACCATTTAATACTAAGAAAAAGGAAAAAGTGATTAAACAGACTTAAAAGTTGTTATTTGATTTACGATTGTGGAGCATTTTATATTAATTAGAAATAAGTATAAAAACCATAAAGTTCACACAATTATTTGATTATTTTTCTATAATTGTTTGTTATTATAAATACATAGAAAGTCAATAAAATGGTTTCTAGTATATTGTTTAAGTGTATTACAGTACCGTTTTAAAAGGAATATCAACATGTTACTCGCAAATATAACATAAAAATCAGGTAAATATGGACAAGTAAAAAATAATAAAATGAAATGGATGGTGCGAAAATGAAAAATGCTAAAAAGATAACATCAATATTAATGGCTGTTACTATCACTATGGCAATGTTAGTTGGGTGTAGTACTAAAAAAGCAGATTCGACTTCGTCAACAGCAACATCAACAACATCAACAACAACAGCAAATGCTAATAAAGGTGATCAAGCAACAATGAAAACACTTTATTCAAATGTCCTTAAAGCATTAGTTACAAATAAAACTATAACACAAATTCAGTCTGATAAAGTTCTTGCAGTTGTTGTAAAAGCTACGCAAACGAATAGCGAAAAGCCAAGTGGCACTCCACCAACAGATAATCAAAAACCAAGTGGAGAAGCTCCAAAAGATGGTGAGAAACCAAGTGGTACAGCTCCTACAGGAGGATCAAATTCCAAAGATGATAAATTAAGCGCTTTAGTTACTAGTAAAGTAATTACTCAGGTACAAGCTGATACAATAAAGAAAAATGTTCAGGCAGCTATGAAGAGTTCTGGAAGTACTAAGGCAAATTAAAACTTGCTTAATCAAACCATATTGACAAAGACAAAATTATATAGTAGAATGAGCAAGAAATAAATAATGAATTACCTTTAATTTGGTACGAGAGACCGAGAAGGAAGTAGATATTTTAAAGTGTTATTGCTACGCCTTCTCATAATAGAGATGGCGTTTTTTGTGTATAGAGTAAATTTAATATTAAAATTACTGTAGTACCTTTAAATTTAGTCCAGAGAGGCTGAGAAGGAGAGGATGTAATATGTTAAAAGGAAGAAATTTAATTGATCCAATGGATTTTTCGCTAGTAGAACTTGAGGAGATTTTTAATTATGCAGATGAAATAATAGAAAATCCTAAAGACTTTTCTCATGTATGTGATGGTAAAATTTTGGCAACACTATTTTATGAGCCAAGTACACGGACAAGATTAAGTTTTGAAGCAGCGATGTTAAGACTCGGAGGTCAGGTGTTAGGTTTTTCTGAGGCGCAATCAAGTTCAGCAGCAAAAGGAGAAAGTGTAGCAGATACTATAAGAACAGTAGAATGTTATGCAGATATCGCAGCAATAAGACATCCAAAAGAAGGGGCTCCTAAGGTTGCAGCTATGAATTCTAAAATGCCAGTAATAAATGCTGGTGATGGTGGGCATCAACATCCAACTCAAACACTTACAGATCTTTTAACTATAAGAAATATTAAAGGAAGATTATCAAACTTAACCATAGGAATTTGTGGAGATTTAAAGTTTGGTAGAACAGTTCATTCATTAATAAAGGCTATGTCAAGATACGAAAACATTAAGTTCATACTAATAGCTCCAAATGAATTAACAATTCCTAAATATATTAAAGTAGAAGTATTAGAAAAAAATAATATAGAGTTCCTTGAAGTTGAAAAATTAGAAGATGTAATCGGAGGTCTCGATATTTTATATATGACTAGAGTTCAAAAGGAAAGATTTTTTAATGAGGAAGATTATATAAGGCTTAAAGATAGTTATATGCTTGATAAAGAGAAAATGGTAAAAGCTAAGAAAGATATGATAATTCTTCACCCACTTCCTAGAGTAAATGAAATAGCTGTGGAATTAGATACTGATCCAAGGGCATGTTATTTTAGGCAAGCAAAATATGGAATGTATGTAAGAATGGCACTTATTGCTAAACTTTTGGGGGTGGATAAATAATGGTAAGAATAAATAGTATACAAAGAGGAATAGTAATAGATCATATTAAAGCAGGGGTAGGGCTTAAAATATTTAACTACTTAGGACTAGATAAGGCTGAATTCACAGTGGCACTTATTATGAATGCACCTAGCGGCAAACTTGGACGTAAAGATATAATTAAAATAGAAAATGAAATTGATATAGATTTTACAGTTTTAGGATTTATAGACCCTAACATAACAATTGATATAATAAATGGAGAAAAAATTGAAAGTAAAATTAAATTAAGATTACCGGAAAATGTTGAGAATGTAATAAAATGCATCAACCCAAGATGTATTACATCAACAGAGCAAGAAATTTTACATAGCTTCTATTTAGCTAATAGAGAAAAGGGCGAGTATAGATGTATGTACTGTGATGAGATTAATAACCCAAATAATATATCATAACAAAACACATAATTAAATTATAAAGTATGTATAGTTTAATATTGCAGCGACCCAGGAGATGATTTGATTATACAAAAAAAATTTATTATAGTGTGAAAGGAAGGTAGATTAATGGAATTATTAATAAAAAATGCAAGAGTAATTGATTCATCCCAAGATTTTATTGGCGATGTTTATATAAATAAAGGTATAATATATGAAATAGGAAAAAAATTAGAAAAGGACTGTGAGGTATTAGATGGAGAGGGGTATATATTAGCACCTTCTTTTGTAGATCTTCACAGTCATTTTAGAGAACCGGGATATACATATAAAGAAGACTTATTATCAGGAAGTAGGGCTGCAGTTCGTGGTGGTTATACAGCGGTAAATCTTATGGCAAATACAAAACCTGTATGCAGCTCGATGAACATAATAGATAATGTGCTTAAAAGATCTAAGAAAATTAATCTTATAGACATTCATCAGTGTGCATCTATTACGGAGGATTTACTAGGAAAATCCATAGATCACTTAGGGCATCTATCCACTGCAGTAAGATTTATATCGGATGATGGTAAGGGCGTTTCTGACAGTCGTATAATGCTTGATGCAATGATTGCAGCTAAAGAAAAGAATTTAACAATAATATCTCATGCTGAAAATGAAGAGTTGGTAGATGTTGATACAAGGCTTGCTGAGAATATGATGACCTGGAGAGATATATCCCTTTCAAAATTTACCAATTGTAAACTTCACTTAGCTCATGTTAGTACAAAGGAAGCTATGGATGACGTTATAAAAGGCAAACAACAGGGCGGGAGAATAACCTGTGAGGTTACGCCACACCATATAGCATTAACTGAGGAAACTAAATATAGAGTAAATCCACCTATAAGGAAAGCCGAGGATGTAAGTTTCTTAATAAAGGCTATAAAAGATGGGTTTGTGGATGTTATAGCAACTGATCATGCACCACATACTGCTCAGGATAAAATAAAAGGTGCTCCAGGCATATCGGGCCTGGAAACCTCATTTCCTGTATGTTACACTAAATTGGTAGGAGAGGGTCATATTACTATAAATAAACTATCTGAATTGATGTCAAAAAATCCATCTAAAATTATGAAACTAAACAAGGGTGAAATTAAGATAGGATTTGATGGAGACTTGGTACTTTTAGATACTAAATCTAAATATAAAATTGATTCATCCCAGTTTTTATCAAAGGGAATTAATTCTCCCTTTGACGGAAAGTCAGTAGTAGGAAGAGTAATGTGCACTATTAAGGCAGGTAGAATAATTTATAAAGCTAAAGTAGAAACAAGTGATGAGTGGATTGCAAATAAAATGGCAAAGGTGGAATAATGGTTGATTATAGATAGATTATTTAAAAGTGTAGAAAAAAACGGTCATGTATGCGTAGGACTTGATACAGATTTGCAGTACTTACCAGTAGAATTTAGAAATAAATTCATGCACGATGAGCATGCCTTATATAGATTTAATCAAATGATAATTGATGCAACTCATGATGTATCGGCTTGTTATAAGGTGCAAATAGCATATTATGAGGCTCTTGGGTTAAAAGGTTTAAAAGTATATAAAGATACATTAAATTATATAAAAAGTAAAGGTTGTTTAGCAATTGCAGATATTAAAAGAGGAGACATTGCTAAAACCGCAGAAATGTATGCTAAAGCCCATTTTGAAGGAGATTTTGAAAGTGATTTCATAACAGTTAACCCATATATGGGGATGGATAGTATTGAGCCGTATCTTCCTTATGTAAAAAACAATGAAAAAGGATTGTTTTCACTAGTAAGAACTTCAAATAAAGGTGCAGAGGATATAGAATACATAGAAAATAAAGAAAATAAAAAGGTATATGATGTTGTAGGGGAAAAGTTATTAAAAATTGGTAAAGATTTTATTGGAGAATGCGGATATAGCTCTATAGGTGGGGTTGTTGGATGTACTCATATAGATGAAGGATTAAGGATGAGGCAAAATCTTGAAAAGATGTTTTTCCTTATACCAGGTTATGGAGCACAAGGAGGCGCAGCGAGTGATGTAGCTATATACTTAAAAGATGGGAATGGTGGAGTTGTAAATGCCTCTAGAAGTATTCTACTTGCATATAAAAAAGTTGAGAATGGTGCAAGTAATTTTGAGAAGTGTGCAAGAGCTGAGACAATAAAAATGAGAGATGAAATAAGAAAAGCAGCTAATAAATAATATATGATTTTTACTAGAATACTGGAGGGGTTTATTTGAAATGCTCAGTGGCGAAAACATATGAAAATGCTTTAATAAGTGAGGGTGTATATAAGCTTTCTATAAAGGGCAAATTCAAGGTAAAACCAGGTCAATTTTTTATGCTAAAGGTAGGGGAAAACGAGCCATTATTACCAAGACCTATAAGTGTGTATGATGTGGATGATGAGAAAATTAGTTTTTTATACCAAATAGTAGGGCAAGGTACTAAACTCCTAAGTAAACTGAAAGAAAATGACGAACTTCAGATAATGGGACCTTTAGGAAATGGATTTGATGTAGAAAAGATTAAAGGAAAAATTGCTGTCGTATCTGGAGGAATTGGCATAGCGCCACTTAGTTATTTGATTAAAAAGCTTAGGGGTTGTGATATAGATTTGTATGCGGGGTTTAAAGCTGTGGATTATTCTGTGGATTCTGTGGAAAAATATGTAAATAAAATAAACTTATCCACAGAAAGTGGTAAAATTGGTCACAAAGGATATGTAACAGATTTAATAGTTCCACAAAAATATGAAATCGTTATATGTTGTGGACCAGAAATTATGATGAAAAAGGTTATAAATATGTGTAATGACGTAAAAGTGCCAGTATATGTTTCTATGGAAAATCATATGGCATGTGGAATAGGTGCATGTCTTGTCTGTACTTGTAAAACTAAGGCTGGTAATAAGAGAACTTGCAAGGATGGTCCAGTGTTTGACGGAAGGGATTTGATATTTAACGACATTTCAGAAGTTGGAAGTACTGCGACCAAGGAGATGATTTAATGACTAAGGTAGAATTATGTGGTGTAGTTTTAAAAAACCCTGTTATAGCTGCATCTGGAACTTTTGGATTTGGTGAGGAATATAAAGAGTACTTTGATATAGGAAAACTTGGTGGCATATCGGGTAAGGGACTGACAATAAATGAAAAACAAGGTAATGATGGAATAAGAGTGTATGAATCACGCGGTGGAATGATGAATAGTGTAGGTCTTCAAAATCCAGGTATTGATAAATACATTAACGTAGAGCTGAAAGAGATGCTTAAACATAACACGGCTATAATTGCGAATGTTGGGGGTAGCAGTATTGAAGACTATATGGCTGCAATAGAAAGGCTAAATAATGAGCCTATAGATATACTTGAATTAAACATATCTTGTCCTAATGTATTATGTGGGGGTATGGCTTTTGGAATTAAATCACAAGTTGCATATGACATGGTACGAGAAGTAAAAAGTATATGTAAGAAACCTCTTATGGTTAAGTTATCACCAAACGCTGAGGATATAGTAGATATGGCTTATAAATGTTGCGAAGCTGGAGCGGATGCATTGTCCTTAGTCAACACATTTAAAGGAATGGCAGTAGATATACATAAAAGAAAACCAATATTTAATAATATATATGCAGGGGTATCAGGCCCGGCTATAAAACCTATGGCACTAAGGATGGTTCATGAAGTATGCAAGGCCGTAAATGTACCAGTTGTAGGTATGGGTGGCATATCTTCCTTTGAAGATGCTATAGAATTTATAATGGTGGGGGCACAAGCAGTTGGAGTTGGAACTGCTAATTTTATAAAACCAGATATTTGCATTGATATAATAGAGGGAATTGAAAACTACATGATAAAAGAAGGAATTAAAGATTTAAGCGAAATCAGGGGAATTATATAAAGATGGCTCAGAGAAGTATTTAGAAGTAGGAGGAGATTATATGAATATAAATGTTTTAGACATATTAAAAGAATCTGGCGCACTACTTGAGGGACATTTTCTGTTATCCTCAGGAAGACATAGTAATAGATATTGTCAATGTGCAAAATTGCTTCAGTATCCAGATAAATCTGAGAAGGTGCTTAGCGTTGTTACGAGTAAGATAAAAGATATAGATTTTGATATAGTAGTAGGACCAGCTATGGGCGGAATAATAGTCGCTTATGAAGTAGGTAGACAAACTGGAAAACCTGCTATATTTACTGAAAGAGTAGATGGAAAGATGGAACTGCGTCGCGGATTTGAGGTTAAAAAAGGACAGAAAATTTTAATAACAGAAGATGTAGTGACTACAGGTAAATCTTCTTTAGAAACAATAGAAGTCTTAAAGGGACTTGGAGCAGAAGTAGTTGGAATATGTTGCATTGTTGATAGAGGAAGTAGTACAATAGATTATCCTATATATAGCGCTATAAAACTAGATATTGAAAGCTATGATCCGTCAGTTTGTCCGCTTTGCAAAAGTGGATCTCCATACATAAAACCTGGAAGCAGAAATATAAAGTAATATTTTATTTCTCAGAGAATGCTGTAATGAAAAGTATATATTGATGGAATGCGCTCGCTTTGCCAAGGAATTCTAAAATTAATATTATTTTCATTTGCTAAAAAATGCAAACTCACTGCGCTCAAACATGCATTTTTTTTACGCAACTGAAAATAATATGAATTAAGAATTACTAAGGCTTGCTCGGACGTATTCTATGCAATACTTACTTTTATTAGCATTCTCTAAGAAAAAAGATATAATTGGATCGATGGGAGTATCTTTGAAGTATTATGTATTGGGGGTAAGGTCCAAATGGAGGCCTTCATTATTTAAAGATACTTTGTTTATTTAGTAGCAGTTGACTTGATGTCAATTGAATAATCAATTCCTCAATTGCTGATATGCTTGCCACAGTACAAATTATATATATCAACACAGTTGTATGAATATAAGGAAGCAATATTGGAAATATGAATAAAACTATGCCGGTGATTTTATTTCCGTAAGTGTGAAGACATGCTAAGGTTTTATATTTTTTCAGGGAAATAAACATCGATGCTAATCGGATAATAGCAATTGAAATAATCCAAATTATGATTATAGCTGAAGGATTTACGATTGGGTAAAGTATAAATAATAATACACCTATCATTATCATGTCAGCCATGGAATCAATCTTTGCACCAAGTATGCTTGTTGTCGCTGTTGTTCTTGCGATAAACCCATCTGTAATATCACTGAATCCACAAATAATATATATTACATAAAAGGTTATGCTTAATGGCTTAACAAAAATCAAAATAAGAGAAAAAATTATTCTACTAAACGATATACAATTTGGTATTGTTTTGATCTCATCACCTCCCCCAGTATAATAGTGAATAATAAAAGATTTCATATATGAGAGTAACAAAGGGAAAAATATATTTTTCTGCAATTTTATTGAAATATAGAGTATTTTTTATTATAACATATTTGACTTAAACTGGGCAAAGAAGTTGAATAGTATAGTGCTTATGATATACTTAATAAGTAAAAATTATTTATGTTTTACAAATATGAGGTGAATTAATATGATATATCCACATGGAAATAAGTGTGATAAAG
>Ga0209540_10000426_pt1 | contig 40577 bp, 34 predicted proteins | sample BarGraIncu01121A_FD_184501 | JGI IMG/M metagenome (GOLD analysis project Ga0209540, IMG submission 184501) | Arctic peat soil microbial communities from Barrow, Alaska - Barrow Graham LP Incubations 011-21A (SPAdes) (version 2) | ecosystem: Environmental > Terrestrial > Soil > Wetlands > Peat... | reverse complement strand
CAGCACGAAGGTGATGATTTAACTTGTAAAGATTATGAGAATACCAAGCAAAGAGTTTATGCATCTTTAAAGTATTAGTTAGATAGTTATAGCGAATACTATATTTAAACTTTGAATTATTTTGTATTTCAGAGAATTACAAGGAGGAAAACATATGAAAACAGGTATAGTAAAGTGGTATGATATTGAAAGAGGATATGGATTTATATCTGCTCAAGAAGGTGAAGATTTATTTGTTCACCATTCAGCAATAAAAGAAGAGGGACCCAAAAAGGATCTACATGAGGGTCAAGAAGTGCAATTTGATGTAGTAAATGGGCCCAAAGGACCACAAGCATCTAACGTTCAAAAATCATAAAAAATAATCTGTATGACATTGTATAATAAAAAGGAAGATATTTTGGCACACTCGTTTAGTTTTTGAGCGTGCTTTTTTTATGATATATTTTGGGAAGATTAACTTGGAAAATATGGGATTTGTATACTTTTTTAAAATTAATAGGTTTAAGTTTTAAGAGTGTAGGAAATAATGGTGTGTTAAGTATATAATAATAAGGTATGCTATTTTAAATAAACTATAAAACTAGAAAAATTTGGGGCGGTGAAATTTTTGATTGATATTAACGAAGCAATTATAAAAAAAAATAGTGATAAAGCTGGCTTTAAAAGTGGAAGAGAAGATTATTTAAATGGTAATGTTAAGTTTATAGATATAGAAATAAGCGATCAAGGAAACTTTACGGAAACTAAAATAACTTCAAAGGTAGCATCTTCTGTGGTTACTCAGTATAAAGTAGAGGCTAGCTTTAATAACATTGTGCCCTTTATAATGTATCATTGCGATTGCAATGCATATTATGGTTTCTATGGTAAGACAAGAATGTGTAAGCATGTAGTTGCTACATTATTAAAATATTTTTACGAAAAAGAAGAAATTATAAAATCAAAAAAAATTCGTAAAACAAATAATTTGATTAAACAAATAACTAAAAATATAAGTAGTGACCCAAGGGTAAAAGTAGATTTAAATGTGGAGATAAAATATGAACATGAGTCTATTAGCGATAACAAGAAATCTTTTATTAGTTTGAAGATTGGCGAGGATAAGCTTTATGTAGTTAAAAACATAAAAGAGTTTTTTAACTGCTATCATAAAAGTTTTGAGACTTTGGAGTTTGGTAAAAAATTCACATATAACCCTTATATACACTGTTTTAGAGAAGAAGATTTAAATATTATAGAGCTTTTTAAAGAGGCAAGTGAACTGCAGTCCGTGGCAGAGACTGTAGATACATATAGGAGCAATACGATAAAGTTTTTGTCTGGTAAAAAAGCCTTTTTTACAGATAGCATGATTAAAAGATTATTTAAATGCTTATACAATAGGGATTTAACTGTGGTAATAGAAGGCGAAACATTTATTAATGTTCATATAAAGCAAGAGCCTATGCCCCTAGAATTCAAAATTAATAGAGAAGATGATAAATTTATACTCCAGCAAGAAGAACATATACCTACTTCCCTAAGCCGTGATGGTGAATTCTTTTTTTATGAAGGCAAAATATATGAGCCTCCTATTAATCAAAGGGATGCATATTTGCCTTTTTATAATAGATTTAAAGAGGAAAATGATAATTTTATTGAATTTTATGAAGAAGAAAAAGATAATGTAGCATCATTTGTGCTTCCAACTTTAAACAAGATAAGTAATAAAGTCTCCATAGATACATCCCTAGAAAAAGAATTTTATATAGAAGAGCTTAAGGCAATTGTTTATTTTGAAAAAAAATCTGACCATGTAGAGGTACATATAACTTTTAAGTATGGAGATATAGAGATAAATCCCTTTAATAATGAAGAAAACAAAGCACGAGAGGGAAGAGCACTTGTAAGGGACATGGATAAGGAAATGAATATTATAAATATATTTCATAACTTTGGGTTTGTGAGTTCTGATAAGGGTTTTGAAATAAAGGATGAAGAAAAACTTTTAGAGTTTTTAGTTTCTGGCCTCGAGAAGCTTCAGCAAGTAGCGGAATTATATTATTCAGAAGAATTTAAGAAAATTAAGGTGCATGGAAGTTCGGGATATAAGTCAAATGTATCGCTCAATAAGGATAATCTTTTAGAATTCAGTTTCAGTATTGAAGGGGTAGATAATATTGAGCTTAGTAATGTTTTTTCATCTTTAAGAGAGAAAAAAAAGTATCATAGACTTAAAAATGGAAGCTTTGTACTATTAGATTCAAATAATATATCCAAAGTTGCACAAATGATAGAGTATTTAAATATAAAGGATAAAGATATCTCAAAGAATAAAATTTTACTTTCTAAATATAATGCTATTTACATAGAAGAAAAACTAAAACGAGAACAGCTAGATTTTGTTGATACAAATAAAAAATTTAAAGAATTGATTAATAATGTAAAGGATATTAAGGAATTAAAAGTGTTTGTGCCAAAAGCTTTAGATAATATAATGAGAGATTATCAAAAAGTAGGATTTAAGTGGTTAAAAACTCTTGCAAGTTGTGGTTTTGGCGGAATATTAGCTGATGAGATGGGACTAGGTAAAACACTTGAGGCTATAGCATTTATTCAATCAGAAGTGGAAGAAAACAATAACAAACAACCGTCACTCGTAGTATGCCCAACGTCAGTTGTATACAATTGGAAGGATGAAATAGAAAAGTTTGCCCCCTCACTAAAGTGCAAGGTAATATCTGGTAATAAGAGTCAGAGGGAAGAACAAAAACAAGATATTAGTGATACTGATGTAGTAATTACATCATATGCACTCATAAGGCGAGACCTTGATGATTATAAAAAAATAAATTTTAGATATTGTTTTTTAGATGAGGCACAGTTTATTAAAAATTTTAATTCATTAAATGCGCATTCTGTAAAAAGTATAAATGCCCAATGTAAATTTGCACTTACTGGAACACCTATTGAAAATTCTCTTACTGAACTTTGGTCAATTTTCGACTTTATAATGCCGGGTTATATGTTAAATCATAATGCTTTTTCAAAAAAATACGAAGCTCCGATTGTAAAAAATGGAAGCGCAGAAGCGCTTCAAGAATTAAATAATCATGTAAAGCCATTTATACTTAGGCGCACTAAACAAGAGGTCGCAAAAGATTTACCACCTAAATTAGAACATAGAATTTCAGTAGAAATGACGGAGCAGCAGAAGAGGGTATATCTAGCATACTTGAGGGAAGCTAAAGGAGAATTAGAAAAGGATGTTAAGGAGAAAGGCTTTAATAAAAGCAAGTTTAAAGTGCTTTCAATATTAACAAGGCTAAGACAAATATGCTGTGACCCTTCTACGTTCATAGATAATTATACTGGGGGCAGCGGTAAAATGGAAGCAATAGATGAAATATTAGAAAATAGCTTAGAGCAGGGCCATAGAATATTAATATTTTCTCAATTTACTCGGGTTCTAAAAAACATTTCTAATAGATTAGAGGGTAAAGAGATAAAGTATATGTATTTAGATGGCTCAACCAAAGCTGAAAAAAGGGTAGAAATGGTGAAAACTTTTAATGAAGGTGACTCACAGGTATTTTTAATTTCTCTAAAGGCAGGAGGTACAGGTATAAATCTTACCGGTGCAGATATGGTAATACACTTTGATCCTTGGTGGAACCCAGCTGTTGAAGCTCAAGCTACAGATAGAGCTCATAGAATTGGACAGAAGAAAACAGTAGAGGTGATAAAATTAATAGCAAGAGGAACTATAGAAGAAAAAATATTTAACTTGCAAGAAAAGAAAAAGGAAATCACTGATAGTGTGATTAATGAGGAAACAGGGGCAGAATTATTCTTATCACAGATGAGTCAAAATGATATTGAAGATTTATTTGTATAAAAATAACAGGCACTCACCTTTTAAAAGGGTTTAGTGCCAGTTATTTTTATTTAGAATCTTTTAGTTTTACAGTTTGGCCAACATCAATAATTTTTATGCTTCCGTCATTTATTTTTCTTAAAGTATTACTAGTAACATCATCTTTATCTTGAGCTAAAATATACGTTTTGTAATGTATTGGAATCATAATTTTAGCTTTTGTCATTTTGAACATTTTAAAGCTCTGCTGCGGTGAACAATGCAAAGCTTGGAACTCATCAGGTTTATAGCAACCCACAGGCATAATAGCAACATCGGCTATTAAATCTTTATATACATCAGTATAGGCAGTATCCCCAGCAAAGAAAATTTTTTTAGAACCTCCTTCAATTATATAGGAGTTACTCTCAGAGGTAGTTCCCCAAGGATACCGTCTCCCATCGTGATTTGCTTTTAATGCTTTTATTTTTATGTTATTATCACTATATATTTCATCATTGGTTAGAAGAATTATATTTTTAAAGCCTAAAATTTTTAGGGGTAATTTTAAATTTTTAGGTGCAATAACTATAGCACTTTTATTTATTTTAATAAGGGTTGAGTAATTCAGATGATCCATATGAGCGTGGGATAGTAGTATATAATCAATATTAATGGAGGATAAGTTTAAAGATGGCTTTACTAATCTTTTTATTTGTCCAAGATTTATACTGGTTACGGGGTCAGTTACTATAACATTATCATTTAAATTAATAACTACAGTAGCATGGCCTACCCAATGAATAGAGTTTTTTACTATGGGTTCATGTGATGAATCGCGTATGGGCTTAAAGTACAACTTAAAGTTTCGACGATGTAATTCATACATATATCCAAAGATTTTCGTGAGTTTAGTAAATTTCATTTTATACCTCTTAATTTTTAATATATTAGTTTTATCGTTTGTGATTATGTTTTTATAGTATAGTTTTAAAAATATTGTCTAAATGAATTATACCATAATAGACTAAGGTTTGTATTGTATAGAAATAATACAAATTTGGAGTTATATTAAGTAATATGAGGTCATATATTGAAATAATTAAGAATGTTTTTTATATTAATAGATTATTAAAATTAAAAAAATCTGTAATTATTGTTAAATAATTGACAATGTTACTTTTTCCTGATATTTTAGTATTATAACTATAATTTTTAATAAAAAAAAGGGGGATTATTATGATTACAAACGAAACACAAAATGTAAAAATTACAAACTCAGACCCATCTTCTTTAGGACTATTTGGACTTTCAATGGCATGTCTCGTGGCATCCTCGCAGAAACTTGGACTTACGGAAGGCGTATCCTTTTTAATTCCATGGGTTATATTCTTAGGTGGATTTGCTCAACTATTTGCATGTATAAATGATTCAAAACGTAACAATGTATTTGGAGCGACGGCTTTTGGAGGCTTTTCATTCTTTTGGATGTCTATTGCATTATCGTGGTTAATTAAAGCAGGTGTATTTGGTCAAGCTTTAGCATCAACTATAGATGCCAAGCAATTAGGAGTTGCGTATATTGGGTACTTAATATTTGCATTGTTTATGACTATAGGAGCTGCTGAAACTCATAAAGTCTTATTTACAATTTTTGTATTTGTTGATTTTTTATTGTTAGGATTAGTACTTAATACTTTTGGAATCATGCCTGAATTTTCTCATAAATTAGCAGCATATTCTGAAATGTTAACTGCGCTAGTTGGTTTTTATGGTTCTGCAGCGTCAGTTTTAAATTCTCATTTTGGTAAAGAATTTTTACCTGTTGGAAAGCCATTTGGTATATTTAAATAATATGTAAATTAAATAAAAGCATTGTATTGTAATTCTGCAATATAATGCTTTTATTTTACCTTGCAAAATCAATGTACTTTCATCAATATATGAATAACCCCGTACAGTATTCATATATAGAATGGTTGACGAGGGATTAAGTTAATAACTAAGTTTAAATATCGTTCAGCTTACTGAAAATATGGTTATGGGAATTATATACAAAATACTATGGATTGTTAATTTAAAATTGATTAAAAATCAAAGGGTTCATATTCAATACTTACATCGGTAGTTATATCCAATTCATTCAATTTTTTATACACATCTGATTGTTCAGTTTTTTTCCCCCATTTAACTTTGATTGTTAAATCACCGTAATTTTTATCACTATCAATTTTAACTTGATAATCTAATTCTTCATTATCGGGTATTTGAACAAGCTTTCCTTCTATTTTGAGTTTATCCTTGAATAATTTTATAACTTCATCCTTTAAAAAGAAGTAGAAGTCCTCTTTGCTTCCAGTATATCTTTCTCTATAATCCATTAATAAAGCCCCCTTTCATTATAATAGTATTCCAACTTAAGCATAAAGGTGATAGTAAACATACATATCTATATAGAAAATGATTAAAATAATCTTTTAAATTATATTAGGTTATATCGAAATTCAAATTTTATAATACACAATAATATGATATATTAATACTAGGAGATTTACATACTGAATTGAAAACAGTAAACAGTAAATAATAAATACGTGGTTTGCTTGTATAATATAAACATAGAAGGAAGGTAATATTATGAAAATTTATTCATGGAATGTAAATGGCATAAGAGCTATAAAAAATAAAGGACTTATTGAATGGATTTCGAGTGAACAGCCAGATATTTTATGTACTCAAGAAACAAAAATTCAAGAAAATCAAATAAGTGAAGAGCTTAAAAATATAGAAGGTTATTACTCTTATTTTTCTTGTGCGCAGAAGAAGGGTTATAGTGGTGTGGCTACATATACCAAGCAAAAACCGATATCTGTTACCTATGGTATTGGAATAGAGAGATTTGATAGTGAAGGTAGAATATTAATAACCGAGTTTGAAAATTTTACTCTTTTTAATATATATTTTCCTAATGGGCAGAGAGATGAGGAGCGATTAAATTATAAAATGGAATTTTATGATGCACTACTCGAGTACTGTGAAACATTGAGGAAAAAGGGAAAAAAGTTAATTATTTGTGGGGATTATAATACTGCACATAATGTAATTGATCTTAAAAACCCAAAGGCTAACGAAAAATATTCAGGATTCTTACCTATAGAGCGGGCTTGGATGGATAAATTCATATCTTATGGTTATGTTGATACTTTTAGATATCTCCATGTGGAAGAAGTAAAATATTCTTGGTGGAGTTACAGATTTAAGGCTAGAGAGAAAAATGTAGGATGGAGAATTGACTATTTTTTTGTAACTGAAGATTTATTAAATGAATTAAAGGAAGCTGATATTTTAAATGAAGTTGTAGGATCGGATCATTGTCCTGTAAGCATTATTTTATAGATATATAAAGAAGGGAAGTTTTAGTTATGAGTAATGAGAAAAATTTATATCCTGTTAAATTAAAAAAAAGATATGGGTATATAGATAAAGAAGGCAATGTAGTTATAGAATGTAAATTTAATTATACTGAGGAGTTTGAAGGAGATCTAGCAATAGCTTCTATAGATGAAAAGTATGGCTTTATTAATAAGGCTGGTGAGTTTGTAATAGGGCCTAAATATGATGAAGTTCAGCAGTTTAGTGAAGGCTTTGCAGTAATAAATTTAAAAGGAAAAAAAGGTTATATTGATATAAATGGGAATATTATAGTGGAGCCTAAATATGAAGAAGCAAATTTATTTATTGAAGGAAGAGCTGCAGTAAAAAGTGGATATATGTGGGGATATATAGATAGAGAAGGCAGAGAGGTAGTGCCTCTAAATTTTCTGGATGCTAATGATTTTAGAGAAGGATTAGCAGCAGTGCAAATAGGAGGTAAAATAGCTTATATAGATAAAGATGGCAAAGTTATAATAGATGCAATTTATGACTATGCCTATGAATTTAACGGTGGAATGGCACCTGTTTGTATTAAGGGGAAATATGGGTATATAAACAATAAAGGAGAGACGATTATACCACTTAAATATACTGTATGTGGAGAGTTTAATGAGGGATTAGCGCCAGTTGAAATGAGAGAAAAATATGGTTTTATAAATTGTAATGGAGAAATTATTATAAAACCTAAATTTCAATGGGCAGATAGTTTTTATAATGGCATAGCTGTAATTTGTGAGGATGAAAAATATGGTTGTATTGATAAAAATGGTAGTATTATAATACCCACAAAATTTGAAGACATAGATATTATGAGTGAAGGGTTAATGGCCGCTCAAATAGGGGAAGATTGGGGTTACATAGATTGCATAGGTGAAATAGTTATAGAGCCGAATTTTCAAGAAGCATACGAATTTATCAATGGAATTGCAAGAGTTGAAGTGGGTAAAAGGATTGGATACATTAATAAATTAGGGGAATATGTTTGGAAATTACAATCCTAAAATTTTAGGATAAGGCTTATATTGAAGTTTTGAAATTATTAAATATATTCTCTGACCTTTACTAAAAGTTTAGTGGAGGTTTTTGTTATATTAATGAAAATGTTCAAAGTTCTTATTTTATGACAATATTTATTGTATAATAAGAGATAGAACACTTATTAGGAGAGATGCAAATGGAAAAAATTGAATTACTAGCCCCTGCTGGAAGCATGGAAAGCGTATACGCAGCAGTGCAAATGAGGGCAGATGCAGTTTACATAGGAGGAAGTAAATTTTCAGCAAGAGCGTTTGCTTTTAATTTTGATAATGAGAATATTGCTCTGGCAGTAGACTATTGCCACATTTATGGGGTTAAAATATATATTACTTTAAATACGTTAGTAAAAGATAATGAATTAAAAGAAATTATGGAGTATGTAGGATTTTTGTATAGCGTTGGAGTTGACGCATTGATTGTCCAAGATACCGGATTAATATATTTGATAAAAAATAATTTTCCGGATTTTGAACTCCACGCATCAACGCAGATGACCGTTCACAATGGTGAAGCTGCTTTATTTTTAAAAGAGAGGGGGTTTAAAAGAATAGTTCTCTCAAGAGAGCTTAGTTTAAAAGAGATTGATTACATATCCAATACTTTAAAAATTGAAACAGAAGTTTTTATTCATGGAGCTTTATGTGTGTGTTATTCTGGTCAGTGTCTGATGAGCAGCATTATTGGTGGTAGGAGTGGAAACCGAGGTAGGTGTGCTCAGCCCTGCAGATTACCTTATACACTAATAGATAAAAACACTAATAAAATGCATAAGGCATACATTTTAAGCCCTAAAGATATTTGTACAATAGATAACTTAAAAGACATAGTTGCAAGTGGAACATCTTCACTAAAAATTGAAGGAAGAATGAAAAAACCAGAATATGTCTCAGGGGTGGTGGAAATATATAGACGGGCCTTAGACAATGTTTATAATAATAAAATACAAAAGTTAGACAAGGATACTAAAGTTTTAACACAATTATTTAATAGAGAAGGCTTTTCAAAGGCTTATTTATATGGTAATACAGGAAAAGATATGATGGCATATAAAGTTCCTAAAAATTGTGGAATCCCAATAGGTATTGCGAATAATGATTTGTCAGTGACTCTTTTAGAAAATATATCTTTAAAAGATGGTATAATGTTTTGCGATAATGGATTTACTATTTTAAAAATTATTAAAGATGGAATGGAAACCGAAAATGCAGGTATTGGTGATAGAGTTTTATTAAAACCAACTAAATTTAAAGCAGGAGATTCTTTATATAAAATAGCTGATATTCAATTAATGAATGAGCTTGCAAAGAATTATAGTGATAAATTTAAGAGGAAATTAGAACTCAATCTTTCAATAGAATTTAGAACAGATAAGCCTCTAAGACTAAGTACTAGTTACATGGGAAAGAGTTTTAATGTTAAAGGAGATGTTGTGAAGCAAGCAATAAACAAACCACTTGACAGAGAGCGTGTAATTAAAAATTTAGCTAAAACAGGAGATACTCCTTTTAAAATAAATGAGGTGAATTTTGAAAGCTTTGATGCGGGGTTTGTAACAATGGCAACATTGAATGCAGTTCGACGAGAATTAATAGAGTCTGTTCAAAATTATATAATAGGAAAGTATAAAAGAGAAAAGAATAGTATGCAGATTAATTATAATAAAGGGCTTAGACTTCTAGGTGAAAAGAACTATATAGAATTTAACGAGAAGAAAGATAACATTATACCGGAGACACTTATATATGTAACAAGTGATGAGCAATTAAAAGCCGTTCTTGAAATGGGATTTGATAATATTGCTATAAACCCTTTTATGAGAAGGTGTAACATAGATTTTAATAGAACTGATGTAAACATTTATCTTAAGGTTCCCAATATTATTAAGAGTGAATTCGAAGAAATTTGTGGATTTATTGAAAATAACTTAGAAAAAATAAATGGTATTATTACTGCTAATTTAGGTATAATTAGTAGATTTAACAATAAAATCACTATAATTGGAGATTATAAATTAAATATTTTTAATAGTTATGCGGGAGATTTTTACAAGAGTGTTTTAAATGGGACTTGTATTAGTGTTGAGTTAAATCAAATGGAAATAAAAAAAATAGCAGCTAAAAGTTCTTTGCCACTACAAATTATGGTTTACGGAAAATACGAGCTTATGGTAAGTGAATACTGTGCTATAGGGAGCGTTTTTGGTAACAAAAGTGAGAATAAGATTTGCACGCAAAATTGCATTAAAGGATCTTACACGCTTATTGATAGAAAAGGTGAGGAGTTTAGTATTGATAATGATAAATATTGTAGAAGTTATATTTACAATAATGTGCCTGTAAATTTGATTTCTAATATTGATGAAATAAAGAAAAATAATATTTCCTATTTTAGATTAGATTTTATCTATGAAAGTTACGAGGAAACAATTGAGGTTCTAAAAAATTATATGGAAAAGAAATGGGAAGGGGAATTTAAAAACTATACTAGAGGGCACTATAAAAGAGGAGTAGAGTAAATAGCAATAAGATTTAAGCTTATTAACATAGGAAAGACGGTGTAATTGTGAACATAAAATCATTAAAGGTTTTAGAATATTATAAAATTAAAGATAAGATTAAAGTATATGCAAAAACTACGGCAGGTAAGGATATTATTGATAGTTTACAGCCTTACACTAATATTTATGAAGTAAGAGAACACTTACAGGAAACTAATGAGGCACTAATTCTTTTATCAAAAAAAGGGAGTGCTCCTTTTGAAGGTATATATGATGTCCGTTCTGCAATAACTAGGGCATCTAAAGGAGCGACTCTTATGCCTATGCAGCTTTTGCGAATTGCTCAAATGCTAAGATGTGCTAGATTGTTTAAGAATTATGTTGGCAATAATGAAGGTGAGCACATTTCTAGAGTACTTAGCGATATATGTTTTGGAATTGTTCCAATTAAAAAATTAGAGGATGAAATTTTTATAGCTATTATAAGTGATGACGAAATTTCTGATAGGGCTAGTAGTTTATTATATGGCTTAAGAAAATCTTTAAAAGAAAAAAATGCATCCGTAAAAGAAAAGGTAATTTCTTTAGTTAGGTCTAATGCAAAGTATCTTCAAGAAAGTCTCTACACAATACGAGGAGATAGATATGTAATCCCAGTTAAAGTTGAACATAAAGGCAGTGTTCCAGGGCTCGTGCATGATCAGAGTTCCTCAGGGGCTACGCTGTTCATTGAGCCAATGAGTTTAGTTAACTTAAACAATGAAATTAAAGAAATTATGTTAAAGGAAAAAGCAGAAGTCGAGAGAATTTTAGCTGAGTTATCATATAAAATATACGAAAATATAGATATTGTTCAAAACAATGCAGATATAGTTTGGGAATTAGATTTTATTTTTGCAAAGGCAATGTATGCAATAGAAATTAATGCTATTATTCCCAATGTAAATGAAGAAGGGGAAATAGATATATTTGAGGCAAGGCATCCACTGATTGATCCTAAAGTAGTAGTACCGAGTAATATATATTTAGGAAAAGAATTTACATCGCTCGTAATAACAGGACCCAATACTGGCGGTAAAACAGTAACTTTAAAAACAATAGGGTTAATCGAGTTAATGGCTATGAGTGGAGTTTTAATTCCTGCGAGAGAAGGCTCCATGGTAAGCTTTTTTCAAGAAATTTTTGCAGATATTGGTGATGAACAAAGCATAGAGCAAAGCCTATCTACTTTTTCTTCTCATATGACAAATATAGTTAATATTATTGAAAAAGCAGATAAAAAAACTCTAGCTCTATTTGATGAATTGGGAGCTGGAACAGATCCTACAGAAGGAGCAGCACTTGCTGTTTCAGTACTCGAAAATTTAAGAGCAAGAGATACAAAAGTAGTTGCAACTACCCATTATAGTGAATTAAAGGGATATGCTTTAAAAACTACAGGGGTTGAAAATGCTTCCGTTGAATTTAATGTAGATACACTAAGCCCAACCTATAGATTAATAATTGGAGTGCCAGGTAAATCAAATGCTTTTGAAATATCTAGGAGGCTAGGTCTTCCGGATTATATTATTAAAAGTGCCAAAGAAAATATCTCCAAAGATACATTAGAATTTGAAGAATTAGTTCAAAGTCTGCAAGAAAAAAGCATCAAAGCAGAAGAAGATGCAAGGCTTGCAGAAAGTTTGAAACTACAAGCAAGTAAATTAAAAGACAAATATCAAGAAAAGTTATATAAACTTGAAAACATAAGAGAAAATGCAATGTATGAAGCTCAAAGGGAAGCAAAGAGACTTATAAAAGACGCTAAGGAAGAATCAGATGTCATTCTTAAAAACATGAGACAACTAGAAAATTTGGGATACTCGTCAGAGGCAAGACAAAAACTAGAAGAGGAAAGAATGAAAATCAAAAATAAACTTGAAAGCCTAGAAAAACATGTAGAAAAAAGAAATGATGAACTAGGTAAAAAGTTAAAAAATGTAAAACAAGGTCAAGAGGTATATTTACCATCTCTTAATCAAAAGGTTATTGTAATTTCAAAGCCTGATAAAAAAGGTGAAGTCCAGGTTCAAGCTGGTATTATGAAGATAAATGTTAAATTAGATGATCTACGCGAATCAAAGATTACTGAGGAAGACAAGAAAAAGGCAAAGATAAAAAAAAAGGAAATGAAGCTAAACTTAAGCAATGTATCAACATCTGTAGATCTAAGGGGCATGGATTCTGAGGAGGCTATTTTTACAGTTGATAAGTATTTAGACGAAGCTTATTTAGGAGGTCTTAAAGAAACTACAATTATCCATGGTAAGGGTACAGGGGTTTTAAGAAAAACTATTACAGATATGTTAAAGAGACATGGTCATGTTAAAACATATAGATTGGGAAATTATGGTGAAGGTGGTAGCGGTGTTACTGTAGTAGAGCTTAAGTAGAAGGGAGTTAATAAAGGGGGGATATGTTATGATTATTGTAAGTGCTTGTTTATGTGGCATCAATTGTAAGTATGATGGTGGAAATAATTTAGATGCACGGGTACTTAAACTCTTAAAGGATGGAAAAGCTATGCCAGTATGTCCAGAACAACTAGGCGGACAAGAAACTCCTAGGGACCCTCATGAGATTATAAATGGAAATGGTTTGGATGTGCTAGAAGGTAAAGCGAGAATTCTTGGAGCAGAACTAAATAATGATGTGACCGCAAAGTTTATAAAAGGCGCTTATGAAACTTGCAAAATTGCAGAGGCAGTAGGGGCTAGCATTGCTATTTTAAAAGCAAGAAGCCCTTCTTGTGGAGTTTCTAAAATATATGATGGAACTTTTAGTGGAACTCAAAGGCAGGGTAATGGAGTTACTGCTGAGTTGTTATTATCGCGGGGTATAAAAGTTTTTACAGAAGAAAATTTAGAGGATATAGAATTATAACTAGGGGGGATAAATAAAATGAATTATAAGGATGTTTTAAAAGATGCTAGAGGAAATTTAAACAAAAGCTGCAGAGTTTGTCCCATATGCAATGGAGTAGCATGTGCAGGTGAAGTTCCTGGAATGGGTGGAAAGGGAACTGGAGATGCTTTTAAAATAAACATAGAATCATTGGCTACTTATAAACTCAATATGAGAACCATACATGATGCAAAGAATCCTGATACATCTCTCGAGCTGTTTGGGCGTAAAATGGATATTCCTGTATTTGCAGCGCCTGTATCTGGAACTACCTTAAATATGGGTGGTAAATATAGTGAACAGGAGTATATATCTTGGGTTATTAGTGGTTGCCTCAAGGGCGGAATAATTCCAATGGTTGGAGATACTGCTGTAGATTCCTTTCTCACAACTAATCTTTCTGAACTTGAAAAACAGGGTGGAAATGGAATTGCAATAATAAAACCTTGGGAAAATGCAAATGTTATAGAAAAAATTAAATTAGCAGAGAAAGCGGGCGCATTTGCTATCGGTATGGACATAGATGCTTGTGGTCTTATTACCTTGGCATTACTTGGTAAACCAGTTATGCCTAAAACTGTTGATGAGATTAAAGAAATTGTTAAGTCAACTAAACTTCCATTTATTCTAAAGGGTATAATGACAAAAGACGAAGCAAAACTTGCGGTGGATGCAGGGGTAGCTGCAATTGTAGTGTCAAATCATGGAGGAAGAGTATTAGACCAAACGCCAGGTGTAGCACAGGTTCTTAAGGGAATTGCGAAGGAAGTTAAAGGAAAAGTAATTATTTTAGCTGATGGTGGAGTTCGAAGTGGGGCAGATATACTTAAAATGCTAGCATTAGGTGCAGATGCTGTACTTATAGGCAGACCATTTGTAGCTGCATCTTTTGGAGGCAAAGCAGAGGGTGTAAAATCTTATATTGATTTCTTAAAAAGTGATTTAAAATCTGCAATGGTGCTTACAGGTTGTAAATCTATTGAAAATATTAATGATAGAATTTTATATTAAGTAAAAATAAAAAGAACTCCAATTTAAACTGGAGTTCTTTTTATTTCTAGTCAACAGTTATGTGCACTGCATCTTCTTCGAGAACAACTTTTATATATTCAACTTCAGGATCTTCAGTTCCCTGTACATATAGACCAGTGTTTTTTAATTTTTCAACGTAGTCTACAATTTCTTGTGTTATTCTCTCACCTGGGCAAAGTACAGGAATGCCAGGCGGATAAGCCATTAAGAATTCCCCGCTTATCATGCCAGCACTATTCTTAATTTCTACAGCAGTATTTACACTGTTAAAAGCCTCACGTGGAATTTGAACTTGTTCTGGAATGCTAGGGATATCAATGAAATCTGTTTTTTTTGATCCTTTACCATAGTATTCGTTGCTTATTTCGGCTAAAGCTTTAAGTAATCGCTGCATTCCATCTTTAGTATCTCCAAAAGAACCAACTGCTAATATGTTATAGAGATCAGATAATTCCATTTGCATATGATATTTGTTAGAAAGTATCATATCTAAGTCGTAACCTGTTATGCCTAAATCTCTACAAGTTATTGTAATTTTAGTTGGATCAAAAGCGAAAGATCCAAAACCATTTAAAATCTCTTCGCCAAAACAATAAAATCCTGGGATTTTATTTACTTCATTTCTTACATAATTACATAAATCTATAGTTTTCTCTAAAAGATCCGGGCCTTCCAATGCAATTTGCCTTCTTGCACAATCAAGTGAAGCCATTAATATGTAAGAAGGCGAGGTGGTGTGCATTAAGTTTATTAGCTGGCGTACTCTAGCAGGACTAACACGCTTTGAATTAACATGCAGCATTGAACTTTGAGTTAATGAACCAATAATCTTATGCGTGCTTTGAGCACAAATATCTGCACCAGCTTCCATTGCGGATATTGGTAATCTGTTATTAAATTTAAGATGAGGACCATGAGCTTCGTCAACTATTAAAGGAATGTCATATTCATGAACTATATCCGCGATTCTCTTAATATCAGTGGAAACTCCATAATATGTAGGGTTAATTATAAGTACAGCTTTTGCATCAGGATTATTCTTTAATGTTTCCTCCACAGTTTCTGGAGAAACTCCATGAGCAACACCTATTTTTTTATCAAGCTCGGGTTGCATATAAACTGGCACCGCACCTGATAAAATAATACCACCGGTAATTGATTTATGAACATTTCTCGGAACAATTAATTTATCCCCAGACCCAACTACAGACATAATCATAGCTTGAATAGCACCAGAAGTTCCATGAACTGAGAAAAATGAAGCATCAGCACCATAGGCGTCAGCTGCTAATTCCTGTGCCTTTTTAATAGGCCCAGTGGGATGGTGAAAACTATCAACAAGTTTAAAAACTGTAACATCAATTTTAAAAGGGTTATCCCCCATAAAATTTCTAAACTGTTCATCAGCGCCTACTCCTTTTTTATGCCCAGGTACATGAAAAGGTAAGGTATCCCTGTCTACATATTCCATTAGAGCATCAAATAATGGAGTCTCATTTTGATTTAATCTATACAATTTATACACCCCTCTCAAAAGAATTTATATTAATTTTTTTTAATTACTATTTATAGTATATTCATTCAGCCAATTTTTAATTATATAGGAGTAGATAAGCAAATGCAATTATAATCGTTTTTAAATTAGAAATAATACAAAATAGTTTCTTAAGTGCCTGGAAATTATGGTTTTAAAAGAAAATATAATAATTCAAAATATGTAAAAATGGTTATTTGTCAAAAATGCCTTTTATTTGTAATGGTTTGATAGTATAATGTGATAGACTAAAGGGAGATTAGGGGAATAGCAACGGGGATAATAATTGTCATCTGATTGAAAGAAGCACAGGGAGGATAATATATGACGTATAAAGAAAAATATAAAATTTGGATTAACTCAAATTTTATAGATTTAGAATTAAAGAAGGAGCTTGAGCAGTTAGTAGATGAAAAAGAAATTGAAGATAGATTTTACAAGGATTTAGAGTTTGGTACAGGAGGATTAAGAGGCGTAATTGGTGCAGGAACAAACAGAATGAATATACATACTATTGGAAAAGCTACTCAAGGGCTTGCAGATTATTTAAATTCAAAATATAAGGATAATATATCAGTTACTATAGCATATGATTCAAGAAACATGTCTATGGAATTTGCAAAAGCTGCTGCAGAAACTCTTTGCGGTAATGGCATTTCTGTTAATTTATTTGATGAATTAACACCTACACCAATGTTATCTTATGCTGTTCGTGAATTAAAGAGCAAGGCGGGTATTGTTATTACCGCATCGCATAATCCTAAAGAGTACAATGGATACAAGGTTTATGGGGATGATGGGGGACAAGTTACTGATGAAGTTGCCAGCCAAATTATAACTCGGGCTGGAAATATTAAAGATTTTTCTAAAGTGAAAACTATGGACATTAATAGTGCAAAAACAAATGGAATTTTAAAAATTATTGGGGAAAATCTTTATTTATCATATATAGATAAGACTAAAAATTTAACTATAAGAAAAGATTTGGTTAAAAAATATGCCAATGATTTAAAAGTAATATATACACCTATTCATGGCTCTGGAAATGTACCAGTAAGAAGAGTTTTAAAAGAATTAGGTTATGAGAATGTATTCGTTGTAGCGCAGCAGGAAATGCCAAATGGTAATTTTCCAACAGCACCATATCCTAATCCAGAGGACCCAAAGGTATTTGAATTAGCGCTTATTATGGCGGAAAAAATTAACCCAGACATTATTTTTGGGACAGACCCAGATTGTGATCGAATAGGAGTAGTAGTTAAAGACAAAACAGGAGAGTATAAGGTTCTGTCTGGTAATCAGACAGGGGTATTATTAAGTAATTATATTTTAAATTCATTAAGCGAAACTAAACAATTATCTGAAAAAGGCGTAATAATTAAAACTATAGTTACGACTGATATGGTAGAAAGTATTGCTCAAAAATATAACATCGAAGTGTTAGATGTACTCACAGGATTTAAATACATTGGAGAAAAAATTAAAGAGTTTGAATACAAGGGTGAAAAAAAATTTATATTTGGTTTTGAAGAAAGTTTTGGTTATTTAGCAGGGGATTTTGTACGTGATAAAGATGCAATAATAGCTGCAATGCTAATTTGTGAAATGACACTTTACTATAAAAATAAAGGCATGAGTTTGTACGATGCTTTGATGGACATTTACAAAGAACATGGTTACTACGACGAGAGTCTGGTTTCAATAGAACTTAAAGGAAAAGATGGTGCAGAAAAAATAGGTAATGTGTTAGAACATTTAAGAATTTCAATGAAAGGCTTAATAGGAAATAATAAAATTATAAAAAAAATGGACTATAGAGATAGTTTAGAAGTAGATTTTATTAACAATACTGAAAAAATAATTAAATTGCCAAAATCTAATGTGTTAAAGTTTGTTTTAGAGGATGGTTCTTGGTTTGTAGTTAGACCATCTGGTACAGAGCCAAAAATGAAAATTTATTTATCAGTCAAAGGAAATTGCTTAGAGAATACATCTAAGAAAATAATTGAGCTAAAAGAAAATGTTATGTCAATAGTCAATGAGGCATGCACAAAATAAACATTTATCAAATTAAAACATAATTTCCACTACTATGATTTTATATGTTTACAAATTAGCAACATTATATTATTATTAATAGTAGCTATTGTAGCATAAATAATTAAATGTAGTAGGAAGGAGTAAGCATGGACATTAAAACATATTTTTCTGAAAAGTTGGCAACCCTTCTTTTTTTAGAAATTAAAAAGAGCAGCAAAATTAATGATTTTACAATTTTGGATGATATATATTTCCCAGTTAGAACTAATGAAATAATTCAAAAAGTAAAGAAAAAAGAAGATTTTGATAATATTCCAGTTAATTTATTTATAGAAGGAATGTTCTATGTTTTAGGAGCAGATGAACATTTTAAATATAACGTAGAATATAAAGTAATTATAAATACTGTTCCAAATTCAATAGGATTTATTAAGGGCGTAATATTTAAAGAAATTGAAAATGGGAATTATGAGGAAGCATATATTATGTTAAAAGGATTATTAAGTATAGAAGAAAATGAAGAAAATTACGATAAGATTTTTCTTTTAGTTGATAAATTAAGATTAACTAACATTATGTTTAAAGATGAAGAAATAAAACTTGTTGAAAAAGCTAAAAAAATTACTCGCTATAGTAATGCTTATTTATATGAATCATTAGTTTTTAATAGCGAAAGTAAACATGACTTAGCATTAATAGCTTTAAGAAATTATGTTGCCTGTGGTGGAAAACAAACCACAGATATTATTGAGCTTAAAAATGAGTTAGAAACTATAACAAGTTTTCAAAAAGCAAAAGAAATGGTGACTGATGATCCTAAGGGTGCACTTGAGATTTTCATACCCTTAATGGAACAATTGGGAGATAGACCAGATATATATTACCACAGTGCTGTAGCTTATAGAATTCTACAAAATCATGAAAAGGCTATATATTATTTAAATGAGGCAGTAGCAATTGATAAGGATTTAATTGAGGTAATAAATGAATTTGGTATTAACTATGCCTGTCTTGAAAATTACGATGTAGCTATTCAATACTTTAGAAAAGCATTTGAAGTAACGAAATCTATAGAAATATGTACAAATCTTGTTATGTGTTATTTAAATGTTAAAAACTTTAAGCAGGCAAGAATACATTTAGATATAGCAAAAAAAATTGATGCAAAAGATGAAATTGTATGCCAGTTAGAAAATCTATTCACGGAGGGTAAATAATGGAGATAATTGAATATTTAAATGTCATAAAAAAAAGAATGCTATTAATAATTTTAGTTACAATAGGCGCGACGGTACTTAGTGGAGTTTTAAGTTATTTTGTTATTACGCCTACATATAAATCTGATATATCAGTAATAATTGGAAAACCAGAAAATAAATCTCAAGTATCGCAAGGGTATAATGATGTAATGATGTATCAACAATTGGTTAAAACTTATAGTGAGTTTGTTACATCAAGAAAGGTCTCAGAACATGTTATTAAAGCACTTAAATTAAAAATAAATCCTCTAGTACTTCAAGAAATGGTAACAGTAGCACCTAAAGGAGATACTGAGTTTCTAACGATAACAGTTAAATCTGAGGATCCTAAAGAGGCTATGGACATTGCTAATCAGTTCGCTAAGTCATTAAAATATGTAAGTAATGATGTTAAAAAAGTGGATAATGTGCAACTTTTAGATGAGGCGGTACAACCTACTGTACCAGACAATCCTAATCCAAAGTTAAATATGGCAATTGCGTTTTTCATTGGACTTATGATTTCACTTGGAATAGCATTTTTATTGGAGTATTTAGATAACACTGTAAAAAGTCAAGAAGATATTGAAAAATTAACTGGAATGCCAGTTATAGGTATTATTCCTTTAACTGAAGATAAACAATAGGAAGGTGAGAATATGTTAAAAAAATTAATAACATTAAAAAATCCAAAATCTAGAACGGCAGAAGCATTTAGAACATTAAGAACTAATATTCAATTCTCTTCCTTAGATAAAGAGTTAAAATCTATTGTGGTTACATCATCTGGTTCTGGAGAAGGAAAAAGTACAGTAATGTCGAATTTAGCTATAACTATGGCCGAAAGTGGCATGAGGATTATTCTTGTAGATTGTGATTTAAGAAAGCCTTCTATACATAAGAAAATGGGGATTACAAATTCTGTAGGATTAACAAATGTATTAGTACAAGGTGTGAAAAAAGAAGAATGTGTGGTTAAGACAACTGTTAATAATCTTTTTATACTAACTAGTGGTCCTATTCCACCAAACCCAGCAGAATTATTGGGAAGTAAAAAAATGCGAGATTTTATTGAGGAGCTAAAAAGTGAATTTGATTTGGTTCTTATTGATGCACCACCGGTGCTTGCAGTTACCGATGCACAAATTCTATCTACAATAGTAGATGGTGTTATTTTCGTTGCCTCTTATGGTGAAGCTCAAAAAAATGCATTAGTAGATGCAAAGCATTTAATTGATAAAGTTGGTGGAAAGATACTCGGAATTGTATTTAATAAAGTACCTGAAGCTGTAACTGGTTATCATGGTAAGTACTATAAGGGTTATTATGGGAATGAAAATTAAAATTTTAGAAGGTGTAATTTTATGATAGATTTTCACAGCCATATTATTCACGGAGTTGATGATGGAGCAAAAAGCTTAAATATGTCCCTTGAAATGTTAAAAAATGCAGAAAATGAAGGAGTAGAATATATTTGTGCGACTCCTCATTTTATTACTGAGGAATTTGAAATTAGTCGCAGTGAATATATAGAAAAATTAGATAGATTAGTTACAGCATCTAGGGAAGAAAATTTTAACATTAAAATTTTAGCTGGACTAGAGGTATATATGCATCCTAATTTGCCTAAACTCTTTAAAGAAAAGAAAATTTGGGGAATAAATGACTCTGATTATTTACTTATAGAGCTTCCTATGGGACAATTTCCTATGTACACTGAAGATGTATTTTATGAATTAATGTTACTTGGTGCAAAGCCTATTTTAGCTCACCCAGAGAGAAATCTTAAAATTATGAAAAATCATGATTTGATTATTAATTTAATTAACCAAGGCGTGTTAATGCAAATTAATTCTGGAAGTCTATTGGGTTATTATGGAAAAGAAATCAAAAAAACAGCAATAGAATTTTTAAAAAGGAATATGATACATATTTTGGGTAGCGATGGACATAATATTACAAGCAGAAAAACAAAACTAAAAGAATCTTATGAAATAGTAAAACATGAAAATAAAGAACTATATAACTGGATTATTGAAAATCAAACTAATATTATTAACAATATTTCAATGAGTGAATTTTTAGAATTAAAACTTAAAAAAGCAAAAAGAAAAATTTCATTTTTCAATATTTTCAAATAAAATTTTAAAATATGGTTTAAATATAGGAATATATTATTTGAGGGGAGAAGAACAATGAGAGTGAAAAAAGCTATAATACCAGCAGCGGGACTTGGTACAAGATTTCTACCTGCTACAAAGGCACAACCTAAAGAAATGTTACCAATTGTTGATAAGCCAACAATACAGTATATTATAGAGGAAGCAGTTGCGTCTGGAATTGAAGAAATACTAATTATAACAGGAAGAAATAAAAGAGCAATTGAAGATCATTTCGATAAGTCCATTGAACTTGAATATCAATTAGAGCAAAACGGTAAGTATGATGTACTAGAAATGGTTAGAGACATATCTAATTTGGCAAATATTTATTATATAAGGCAGAAAGAACCTAAAGGATTAGGTCATGCTATAGGTTGTGCAAAAACCTTTGTTGGAAATGAACCTTTTGCTGTAATGTTAGGTGATGACGTGGTAGATAGCGAGGTACCTTGTCTAAAACAACTTATAGAGTGCTATGATGAATATAAAACTTCAATTTTAGGAGTTCAAAAGGTTCCATTAAGTGAAGTTTGCAAATATGGTATAGTAGACGGAAAATCAATGAAGGATAGGGTTTACAAGGTTAAAGATGTTGTCGAAAAACCCAAGATTTCCGAGGCACCATCAAATATAGCGATACTTGGAAGATATATTATAACACCTAAGATATTTGATATTCTAGAAAATACAAAGCCTGGTAAGGGTGGAGAAATCCAACTTACGGATGCTTTAAAGACTTTAATATCAGAAGAAGATATGTACGCTTATAATTTTAAGGGTAGAAGATATGATGTTGGAGACAAAGAAGGATTTTTAGAAGCAAATGTAGAATATGCACTTAAAAGAGATGATCTTAAAGAAGCTTTTATGAAATACCTTTTAACTATTGAGGACAATGAAAAATTTAAAGATATTTATAATGAATGCAAAAACAATAAAAAGAGATGATATTAGTAAAAAAGCCAAGTGAAATTGGCTTTTTTTATTTTGTACAGAGTTGTTTATTAAGATGTTTTAAAGAGTTAATTAATTCAATTTAATTATACAAATAGAATGATTTAGGATATAATGATATGTACTGTCATATAGCATAATAAATATGTGTTGAATAATTTTAGAAATGAGGTAAAATGATTAAAGGAGTTGCATGGTTATTACATTGTGATATTATTTTACTGCTTGTTGTGAAACAAAATTGTTAATAAACCACAAGATCATTAGAATGATCTTGTATTAATTGAAATGAGGTGGGATAGTGAATTTTCCTAAAAATATTTTATTTACATTAACATGTGCCTATATTATGCTATTACCTTTGATTCCAGAAGATATTAAGGTTAAGGGGAAACCATTTACTGATTTAATTTTGGCACTAATAATTTTTGTATACATTGTAGAGCTCGTGGTATCTAAGAAAGGTAGACATAATTTCATTAAAGGGATTATTGATTTTTTTACAGATAAATTAAGCATATTTATGACGGTATTACTTCTTATAATGATTGGATCTACTATTTATGCAGTTGATAAAACATTAGCATTAAGTGAAAGTGCAAGATTTATAACTTACATAATTGTGTATTTTATTATAAAATATGAACTAAATGATAAGAAACAAATAAATGTTTTGTTAAAATGTTATATATTTACATCTTTTGTATTATGTTGTATAGGAATTGTACAGTATTTCACAGGGTTTGGATTGGCCGAAACATTTCAAAAAACAAATGTATTTGGAGAAAGCACAAAGATAGCTGCTACGCTTTTTAATCCAAATGCTTATGCCGCTTATTTAATATTGATAATTTTCCCAGTGATTATGTTAAGCATCTACGAAAAAAATAAAAAAAAGAAAGTAGTTTATATAGTACTTTCAATATTAGTGTTTGCTAATTTATTAATGACTTTATCTAGAAACGCATTATTAGGTTTTGGTTTGGGATTATTAGTGCTTACGCTAATTTATAGCATTAAGTTGATATTTGCTATTGGTGGTTTTGGTATTTTAACATTTCTTATTCCGTCTGTTTTTCAAAGAGTTAAAGGTATCGTTAGTTTATCTCAAAATGAATCAAGAGTTAAGATTTGGAAAACAGCTTTAATGATGATAAAGGAACATCCTATTTTAGGTGTTGGTAATGGAAATTACGTCACTAGATATAATGAATATGTAAGCAAGTATAAAGAGTTGAAGTATTATAAATATCAGACGTTTACAACCCATAATTCATATTTAAAAATACAAAGTGAGTTGGGCATAATAGGGACAGTTTCTTTTCTAGGAATAGCAGTAATTGCTCTATTTAGAATTAAAAAATTATATAGTACTACTATAGATAAATTTAATAGACCATTTTATATTGGAGTAATGGCAAGCATGGCTGCTTTTCTATTTATGAATTTATCAGATAATTTATTATTTGTGCCTAAAGCGACGACCTATTTTTGGTTTTTATTGGCCACAACAGAGGCATTATTAAATAATAGCCAGGAGAAAGCTTTCACTGAAAATATTAAGTAAATAGAATTTATTATTAATCTCAATGTTGGTATTTGTTTTAAAAAAGAAGATGCTCATTAGAGCCGATAAATAATTTACTTAATTATCTATTGTATATAATGTAATATTACACCTATAAGTATAGAATGTAGGTTATTTTGGAGGGCTTATGACAACAAAAATTTTTAAATACGAAATTTTCAATGAAAGTAAAGAGGAGTTAATTAAAAGTTTAAATAGTTTTGAAAAAGTACATATTGTTTCGGGAAATCCCGAAGTGCTTCTTAATGGGCTACAAGATAATGTCTTGTTAGATAACTTCACTAGTAAAAACTCAATGATTATTCCAGATGGAATTGGAACAGTAATCTGTTCCAAAATTGTAGGCCAACCAGTGAAAGAAAAAATTGCGGGTATAGAAGTCATGGATAGTATAATAAAAAAATGTGAAAAAGAAGATAAGGGAATATATTTATTAGGTTCTACAAAGGAAACAGTGGATATGTGCAATATTAATTTGCGAACAAAATACCGCAAATTAAATATTTTAGGAAGTCATGATGGATATTTCGAAATGGACAATTGTGAAGAAATATTAAAAGATATAGAAAAAGTTAACCCAGATGTATTATTTGTTGCAATGGGATGTCCAAGGCAAGAGATATTTATAGCAAAATATATGGACAGATTTCAATGTAGTATATTTATGGGAGTGGGAGGAAGTTTTGATATTATAGCTGGTAATGTCAAACGTGCACCTAAATGGATGATAGATTTAGGAATGGAATGGTTGTTTAGGGTTGTAAAAGAACCATTTAGAATTAAAAGATTATCATCTATACCTAAATTTATTAAAATGGTAATAAAGGACAAATATAAACGTAGATAATTGGTAACTGCAAAGATGAGTAAAGGAGTGGATCCATATTAAAGTTTTGCATATTATATCCGGAAATGATAATGGTGGAGGTGGAAAACACGTATTAAACATATGTAGCAAATGCAATAAAAATTTTGAAAATATAATTGGTTGCATAGGAGAAGGTCCACTTTATTCAAAAGCTAAGGTTATGGATGTTAATTACAAACTTTTTAGTAAGAAACTTTATAATATGGAGCTGGTGAATTTTATAAATCACAATGCAATAAATATAGTTAATTTCCATGGAGCAAAGCCGTTTTTACTGCATTTGATCTTAAAAAAGAAATTAAATATACCTACAGTAGCTGTAGTTCATAGTGATTTTAGATATGATTTTCTTAATAATAAATTAAAATATTTTATTTTTACTCCTTTGAGTATTAGGGGACTAAAGAGCTTTAGTAATTACATTTGCGTGTCGAATAATTTGAAGGTTCTACTAGAGGAGAAAAAAATTGAGGGAAGCAAAGCGGTTGTAAGCAATGGTATAAATATAAAAGAAAGTAGTATTGGAACGACTGCTAAGAATATACGAAATAGTTTAAAATTAGAAGAGCAGGAGTTTGTATATGTTATGGTGGCTAGATTTCATCCTATAAAAAATCATAAAGAAGTTATACTGGCATTTAGAAAACTAACTATTGAATTAAATGATGTAAAATTGATTTTAGTTGGTGATGGAGAGCTTAGAGCCGAATTAGAAAAGTTAATATTGGAATTGAAATTAGAAGATAAAGTTATTATGGTAGGAAATGTTTCTAATCCAATAGACTATATAAACGCCGCAAGTGTTAGTGTTTTAGCTTCTTTAAGTGAAGGTGGATCGCCGCCTTTAACAGTTTTAGAATCAGGAGTTGTAAAGAAACCCTTGATTTATACCGAAGTTGGAGATTTAGAGTCTATACTGGATGAAGATAGTGGGTATAAAGTAATTCATAAAAATAATGAAAACATTTATAAGGCTATGAAAGAGGCATATCTAGATAGAAACAATTTAAATGCAAAAGGTGAGAATTTATATAATATTGTTGTAAATAATTTTACTATAAAAACTTTTTGGTCAAATTATTTTGAAATTTATAAAAATATACTAAAAAAATAATAATATTTTTTAATATAAAATATTTTTAGTTGAAATTAAATATGAGTAGTTAAGATATATTAATTTTTAAATTCACAACAAAATGGAGTGTACCATGAAAGAAAACAAAGTTTTAAAAAGTTCGATGATTGTGATGTTATTTGTAATAATTGGAAAGATGCTAGCTATAGTAAGAGATAGCTTAATGTTTTCTAAGTTTGGAACTACTCATTCAGCAGACATATATGTATGGTGTTTTGGTGTAGTATTTCTCTTTACCAGTTTAGGATATGGTCTTAGCACAACTATAATACCTATTCTTACAGATTATATTGAGAATAAAGAATTAAATGATAGAAATAGTTTTGTGAATAACGTAACTAATACTTCCATGCTATTTACTATAATTATTACGGGAATTGGCATATTATGTTCCTATTATATAGTGTATTTTTTTGCAAATAACTTAGCTAATGACCCAATGATATTTAACCAAACCGTAAAAATACTTAGGATAATGTTTTTATCAGTACTATTTTTAACTCTTCAAGGTGTTGTGGCAGGAGCGCTACAAGCTCATAAAGAATTCTCTATTCCGGCAGCAATGGCAGCGGCAGCAAATTTAATATACATAATATATTTAAGTTTATTTGTAGATAAATTTGGTCTTACCGGTTTTGCTATTACAACTGTTTTAGCTTTTTTTGTACAATTTGTAATTAATGTACCAAAGTTTAAGAAACTAGGATACAAGTATAAATTAGAACTGGATTTTAAGAATAAAGACTTAAGAAAATTGTTTTTATTAATGATACCAATAATAATAAGCACTGCAACAATGCAATTTAATTTATTTATCAATAGATCATTTGCCATGAGTTTATATGAAGGAGCAACTTCAATTCTTGAATGTGCAAATAAAGTGACACTTCTCACATATGAAGTTTTCGCTGTAGCAGTTTCTATGATAATATATCCCATACTGTCCACGTTTATAGTTCAAAATAATCATGAGGAATACAAAAAATCCTTAGTTAAATCAATCAATATAATAAATCTAGTTATGATACCAGCAGCACTTGCAATAGTAATATTAAGAGAACCTTTAATTAGTGTATTATATTTAAGAGGGAAATTTTCTTTAAGAGATGTTTCATTAGTTTCAGAGGCATTAGTGTTCTATTCTCCAACGATGATAGCTTATGGAGTTCGAGACGTTTTAAATAGAGCTTTTTACTCTGCAAAGGACACCAAAACACCAATGGTCTATAGTGTGGTGGGTGTAGTAATAAATGTTATTCTGAGTATCATCTTATACAGGTATATGTCTGTGCCAGGACTAACACTGTCATCATCAATTTCATCTGTAGTTATTACTTTAATGTTGCTATTTAAGATGAATAAGAAATTTAAGGGAATTGATTTTAGTTCTATGCTTAGAACTTTAGTGAAAATATCAATAGCCTCAGTTACTATGGGTGTTGTAGTATATATTATTAAAAAAATATTTATAATAAATGCTACTTCCGCTTTTATTATAAATTCAATAATTTTACTTGTATGCACAACGGTAGGATGCATAATGTATTTTGCTATAACATTTCTTTTGAGGATTGAAGAATGTACATATTTATGGGGAATAATTAAAAATAAAATTGTTAGAAAATAACTACATTATTTATGCGACAATTACACATACTAATTTCAAAGGAGTGTGTTATATGGAATTTTATGATGTAGTTAAAGGTAGAAAAAGTATTAAGAAGTTTAAGAATACCCCAGTAAATGAAGAAAAGTTAGCTAGAATGATTAATGCAGCTATGATGTCACCTTCATGGAAAAATAAGAGTTCTTACAAATTTATTTTGGTTGATGAAAAAAGGGAGTTAGAACAAATATCTAAAGCTATAATGAATAAGGATAATTCAGCAGCGCAATCAATACTTGACGCGCCGATGACCGCTGTTATAGTGGCAGACCCTAATACTTCTGGAGAAGTAGAAGACAAAGAATATTATTTAGTGGATAGTGCGATAGCTATGGAGCATTTTGTTTTATCAGCTACGAATGAGGGGTATGGAACTTGTTGGATTGGGTCAATTAATGAAGATATTATTAAAAAATCATTGTCAATTCCACAAAACTACAAAGTAGTTGCAATAACCCCAATTGGAGAAATTGCAGAAAGTAAAGATCACTACGATAAAAAAGATGTAAAAGATTTTGTGTTTTCAAACACTTGGGATAATTCCTATGTTGAGAACAGAAAATAAATAGTTTTTTTGATGATTTTTTAAGACCATATGTCTTCGGATGAAGACATATGGTCTTAATTTTTAGTGAAAACAATTAAAATGATTTCTTATCTATTGTGATTTTCATAATAATTATAGCTTAAATATTTGTAAAAATATATTTAAATGATGAAAAATTAACATAATGATGGTACAATTTTAGTAGATATTAAAACGATATTAATTTTTATGTGTCTTATATTAAACCGAGGAGGGATACTATGGAAAAAATAAAAGGAATTTTATATATTATTTTATCTGCTAGTGCTTTTGGTATTATGCCCATACTCGCAAAATTGTCATATGGAGAAGGAGTAAATACATATACCACATTATTCCTTAGGTTTTTTTTTGCAGCAATTATGCTTTTATATTATCTGAAATCTAAAAGTATATCTATGAAATTAACTAGAAGGCAATTGATTTTAGTGTTAGTTATGGGGATATTTGGATTTGCATTCGCTACCTCTAGTTTATTTTTATCATACAATTATATAAGTATTGGAATGGCAAGCATGATTTTCTATACATATCCATCTATTGTTACTTTATTGTCATATGTGGTTTATAAAGAAAAGATATACCCTAGAAAAATAATTTCTTTGGTTATTTCCTTAATAGGTATTTATATTTTAATTGATAGAGGTAGTGTTAATTTTAATTTAAAAGGAATAGTGCTTGCAGGTATAGCCTCGGTGCTATATTCATTATATGTGCTAGGCGCATCTCATAAAGAATTTAAAAATATTAACAGTTACGTTTTAACCTTTTATATTTCATGTGCATCTGCTATTGTGATGTTTATAGCAGCAAACACAGCAAGCAATTTTAACATTCATATTTCTTTTTATGCACTTGTGGCAATATTATTGTTAGCATTCATATCCACAGTGGTGGCTTTAATGGCATTTTTAGAAGGAGTTAGGATTATAGGCCCATCTAAAGCTTCAATTTTTAGTACTATAGAACCTATTGTTGGTTTAATACTGGGAACATTAATTTTAGTAGAACCTATTTCATCTAGAATTGTAATTGGCAGTATAATGATTGTAATGTCAGTTGTTATATTAACAAAAGACTAATTAGAGTTTTAGACCTTTTTCAATTCTCTTTCCAAATTCCTTGTTTGCCTTCATGAAGTGAACAAGCATTCTCTCTTGAATAGGCTTTATTGCGTGGCTTAGTGATTCAACGATATTTGAGACTAGGTGATCCTGATCAATGCTATTTAAGGAACAATATCTTTCGCCCGCTTGAGCATAGTCATTTTTTTTGCTTGTTGGTTTCCTTACTTCATAACCTTTAACGTAAATTTTTTCAGGAATTCCGATTTGGGGTGCCTGTTTTGGCAGTCCGCCTCCAAGTGTGTTTGGATAATAATTTATGCTGCCATGGTTTGGAAGTATCTGCATGAAACCATCTTGTTGATTATTGTTGACGGGTACCTTTGGTCGGTTAATTGGGATTTCTAGATAATTTGTACCAAGACGATACCTTTGAGTATCAGTATATGAAAAAACTCTACCTTGAAGTATCTTGTCATTAGAAAAGTCAATTCCAGGCACAATTGTGGCAGGGCAAAATGCTGATTGTTCAACCTCTGCAAAGAAATTTTCAGGGTTTTTATTTAGAACTATTTTGCCAACAGGCATTAATGGGAACATATCCTCCGGCCATATTTTTGTGTCATCTAAAGGATCAAAATCAAATTTGTCCTCATCTTCTATTTCTATAATTTGAACAAATAATTCATACTCCACTGGTATGCCTTTTGCAAGTGTATTGAAAAGATCGCGGCTTGCAATGTCTGGGTCAACACCAGCAAGGCGTGTTGCTTCTGCACTGTTTAGAGATTGAATTCCTCCAAGGGGTTTCCAGTGATATTTAACATAAACGGCTTTCCCTTTTGCATTAACCCATTTATAGGTGTTAACACTAAACCCCTCAATAAATCTGTAGCTCTTTATTGTACCTATATCTGAAAATAAGTAGGTAAGCATATTAGTCGCTTCAGGTGTTAAAGACATATAGTCCCAAAAACGACTATTTGCGGAGGAATCATTCGGTATGTTAGAAACAGGATCTGCCTTTAAGGCATGAATTAAATCTGGAAATTTTATAGCATCTCTAATAAAAAAGACTGGAATATGATTTCCTACTAAATCATAATTGCCATCTTCAGTGTAAAATTTTATTGAAAATCCTCTTACATCACGTACAGTATCTGCCACCCCTTTTGAACCTACAACTACAGAAAATCTTACAAATATAGGGGTTTCTTTTGATGGGTTCTGCAGAAAATTAGCTTTCGTATAGCGCGACATATTTTTATAAACTTTAAAATATCCATGTGCTCCTGCACCTTTAGCATGAACTACTCTCTCGGGAATTCTTTCTCTATCAAACTGGGACATCTTTTCTAAGAAAACATTGTCTTTAATTAATACTGGTCCTCTTTCTCCTATACTTAGTGAATTTTGATCATCACTAACGGGAGCCCCTTGGTTGGTGGTTAGGTAATCTTTTTTCATATTAATCTCCTCTCTATAAATGCAGGTTTGTATTCAATTATAAAAAGCACTCATACATTATACTATGAGTGCTTAAAAAAAATTATGCATTTAACTTTATTTATAAATATGCATAATAAAGTTGTAGTAGCTTATCATAGTGATGCACCATATATTTAAATTTTACTGTTAGATTGACATTGGGAGACTAATGATTAATAATTGAAGGAGTCTTGTTATTTGCCTAAAAATAATATAATTTATATAATGTAGAAAATTAATCTTGAATTTTAAGGAGTGGTATACAACATGTTAGATCAAAAAACTGTTAGACAATTCATTAGTGAATTAGGATCTAAGTCACCTACACCAGGAGGCGGAAGTGTTTCAGCCCTAGGAGCATCTTTAGCTAGTGCATTAGGTGCTATGGTGTTCAATTTAACTGTAGGCAGGAAAGAATATAATGAATACAACCATGAAGAAAAAATGAGTGTTGATAAAAACTTAGTTCAATGTATTGTTAATCAGGACAAATTCTTAGAACTAATGAACAAAGATGCAGATGTCTTTTTAAATCTTATGTCAGCTTTTAAACTTCCGAAAGAAAGCAGCGACGAAAAGAAAATAAGAAGCGATAAAATTAAGGAAGGATATCAAGGAGCATTAGAAATTCCTTTGAATGTCGCAGAAGAAGCATACAAAGTATATGAGTATGTTAAAATAGCGGCGAAATTAGGTAATAAAAATGTAATTTCTGATTCGGGAGTATCAGCTTTACTGCTTCAAGCATCTATTGAAAGTGCAGTTTTAAATGTTAAAATAAATCTTGCTAGTATTAAAGATGAAAATTATAAAGAAAAAATTAAAGCAAGATGTGTGGAATTAGTAAAACAGGGAAGAATAAATCGTGATGAAATATTAGCTCTTGTTAATGAAAGTTTGTAAGGGTTACTTAAAAAAACTAAATAAAACTAGATTAAAATAAGACACCAAAATGTAAATAAATATTTATTTATAGCTAGTTTTAATTTCATAGGTGGGATATAAAAATGCTTGATTTGTTAAAACAAAAAATAAGCGAATTACATAATATAATTATAAGTCCAATAGATGATATGTTCAAAATAATTGCTTTGAAAAATTATAAAAATATAATAGAAGTATCTCAAGAAAAAAGCTTTGGTGAGATTTATTATGAGTTTATTAAAAATAATAAAGAGAAAGGAACAGTTTACACTCCAGAACCTATAACTTCTTATATGATAGAAAATACAATTAAAGCCGAGCTGATAATAAAAAATCCTCATATAAAAATTGTTGATCCATCTTGTGGTACAGGAAATATATTAATTTGGTGCTTTAAATATCTTAGAAATTTATACAAGGATAATTTAAATTTTATAAATGAGAATAATGAGTTGCATTTAAATGCACAAAATATTGATGAACATATAATAGCACATAATTTGTATGGTTTTGATATTGATGATATAGCAATAAAAATTCTTATTATAGATTTATATAGTATAAGTCATGGGAGCATATCAAGTAATATTTCTAATAAGGATTTTTTATTATATGAAAATGAACAGAAATATGACATATTTATAGGTAATCCTCCCTATGTGGGTAAGAAATCTATAGATAACGAATACGCAGCATATTTAAAAATTAGATATAAAGAAGTGTATAGGGATAAAGGAGATTTATCTTATTGTTTTTTTAAAAAAGCATTAGAAGATTTAAACCATGGGGGAAAGCTGACTTTCATTACTTCAAGATATTTTTTAGAATCACCTAGTGGAAAAGATTTGAGAAAGGTTTTAAAAGAAGAATGCACAATAGATAAAATAATAGATTTTTACGGAATAAGGCCATTTAAAAATGTAGGAATAGATCCTGTAATTATGTTTATAACAAACTATGCAAATGAGAATAATGAGATTGAAATTATAAAACCAATAAAAGCATTAGGTAAAGATAAAAAAGGATTTTACAACAGTGTATTTTTGAAAGAAGGAAATGAATTTAACAGTTTTTTTATTAATAAAAAAGAAATAAAGGACAAGGGCTGGATTCTAATTGACAAAAGGGAAAGAACTATAATAGATAAAATAGAAAAGAAAGCTATTACCTATCTAAGTAATGTATGTAATAGTTATCAGGGGATAATAACAGGGTGTGACAAAGCTTTTGTGGTGAATAATGATATTGCTCTACGAGAAAATATTGAAAAAGATATAGTAAAACCTTGGATTAAGAGTAGTTATATAGAAAAAAACGCAGTTTTGAGAAAAGATAGTTATATAATATATTCAGATTTAATTAATGACATACATGAGTACAATTATGCTATAGCTTATATTGAATTGCAGAAGGAAAAGCTATTAAAAAGAAGAGAATGTGAAAAGGGAATTAGAAAATGGTATGAGCTTCAATGGGGCAGAGACCAAAACATATTTGAAGGAGAAAAAATAGTTTTTCCCTTTAAGGCAAGTAGTAATAGATTTGCGCTAGACATAGGAAGCTATTTTAGTGCGGATGTATATTCAATGATATTAAAAGAAAATGTTCCTTTTACTTATGATTTTTTATTATATTTATTAAATAGTAAAATTTATGAATTTTATTTTAAGACTTTTGCAAAAAAGCTAGGTGAAGATGCTTATGAGTATTATCCAAATAATTTAATGAAATTATGCATCCCAATCATGATAGATATTAAAGGCAAAGATGAAAACTATTTATATGAATATTTTGACTTTAGTGATGAGGAGAAAAAGATTATACTTGGGGAGGTGTAACTTTTTCTTGGCATAAAAATTGCTACATATAAAATAAACATTAATATTTAGGAGGAATTATTATGAACAATTTAGAAAAATTAAACAAGGTGTTACGTGATGTATTTGATTTAAAAAAAACGGAGGCTATAAATGATGATATGGGACCAGATGATATAGAGTCTTGGGATTCGTTAGGACATGTAGAACTTATAACAGGTTTGGAGGAGGTTTTTGACATATCTTTAGATGTAGTGGATATCTCTAGAATGTATACCGTAGGAGATATTAAGAAGATAGTTGGAAAATATGGTGTTCAGATATGACATTTACAGATTATATCTTCGAAAATTCATCAAAACTGAATAAAACTTCTGTAATTTTAAAAAATGAAATAAGTTATAAGGAAACATTTGAAAATGTAAAAAAAAAGCTGCTTTTATAAAATCTAGGAAACTTTCAAAAGAGGATGCCGTGCTTTTGGTTTCGGAAAATTCTAATTTTTTTATTGAAAATTATTTTGGTATAATTAAAAGTGGGGTTATTTGTGTTCCTATTAACCCAGCTTTAAGTAGTTTTGAGATAAAGTATATTATAGATTCTCTAAATATTAAGTTGATTTTCACTCAAAATAAATTCAGTGAAAAAATAAAACAGTTAGTTTGTGAAGATGTTGAGATTTATTCTGATAGCAGTGAGTGTAATTTAATTTGTGAACCTGTTAATAGTTATATTGAAGATAAAGATATAGATATACAAGAAGATGTAGCGGTAATACTTTTTACATCGGGTTCCACTGGAAATCCCAAGGGAGTAATGCTTACTCATTATAATCTCATTTATAACACAAATTCTATAATAGAATATTTGAAGCTCACAAAGCGAGATAGAGTGGAGACGGTACTCCCTTTTTATTATTGCTATGGTACTTCTATTTTGCATACCCATTTTAGGGTAGGTGGAAGCCTTGTAATAAATAATAAATTTATGTTCCCGCAAACTGTTGTTGAGGACATAAATAAGTATAATTGCACAGGATTTTCAGGTGTTCCTAGCACTTATCAAATACTGCTTAGAATGACAGATATAAAGAATACTAAGCTTCCAACCTTGAGGTATATAACTCAAGCTGGAGGAAAACTCCCTGAGATTTTTATAAAACAACTAATAGATATTTTAAAAGGAGTAGACATTTTTATAATGTACGGTCAGACCGAGGCTACGGCAAGGTTATCATATTTACCACCACATTTAATTAATGAAAAGATGAATTCCATAGGACGCGGAATAAAAGGAACGGATCTTTTGGTTTTAAATAATGAAGGTACGAGCGTGAAATCTGGAGAAATAGGTGAGGTGGTTGCACATGGTGGAAATATAATGAAGGGATATTTTAATGACACGGAAGAAACTGATAAAGTTCTAAAGCAGGAATATTTATATACAGGAGATTTAGCAAAAGTAGATGATGAGGGGTATATATATATAGTTTCAAGAGAAAAAAATATTATTAAAAGTGGTGGAATTAGAATAAGCCCTAAGGAAATAGAGGACATAATATTACAAATACCACAAGTGGTGGAATGTGCAATTATTGGAGTAGAAGATGATATCCTTGGGGAAGCAGTAAAAGCTTTTGTAGTATTAATAGAAAACAAAGCTTCTATAGACCTTAAATATATATTAGACTTTTGTAAAAAACAGTTACCATCGTATAAAACTCCAAGGTATATAGAATTTTTAAATGCTCTTCCCAAGAATTCTTCGGGTAAAGTGTTAACAAAAGAGCTTAAGTAAAAATAAGAGGGTGAATTAATTGGAGGATTTAGAATTAATAGATGAACTAGTGCTTGCCAAGCAGTTTAATATAGAACAGGAAAAAAAGGAAAAGCTACTTTTAAATATTATATTACCTCAGCTGGAACGCAACAGGGAAAATGTAAACATAGAGGCTATGTATACTAAACTAGGTATAGATATTAGTAGTATTAAAACACTAGAACAGGTTCCTTATATACCTGTAAATATGTTTAAATGTTTCGAACTTAGAATATGTAAGAAAGAGCAAGTGGTAAGAGTATTACAATCTAGTGCTACAACCACTGGAATTCCTAGTAAAATATATTTAGATAAAAAGACTTCAATAAGACAATCGCAAGGGTTAATAAGTACATTATCAAGTTTTTTGGGAAATAAAAGAAGAACTATGCTTATTATAGATAACGCAGATAGCAATAAAAAAGGAGATAGCATAACTGCACGTGGAGCAGCTATAAGGGGAATAAGTACTTTTGCTAGCAAGACTTTTTATGTTATGGATAAAGAAAAAGAAGGATTAAACTTAAATATAGATAAGCTTTGCGAGTTTGAAAAAAAGTATAAGGATGAGGAAATTTTAGTTTATGGATTTACTTATATAGTGTGGTCAAAATTCTTAAAAGTATTAAAGCAGCAGGAAATAAAACTAAATATCCCAAAATTAAAGTTGTTACATAGTGGTGGGTGGAAAAAACTTATTTCGCAGAAGGTGGAAAAAAAAGTATTTTCAGAGACTGCTGCTCAGATATTTAACACAAGTGCAAGTAATGTAATAGATTTTTATGGAATGGTAGAACAAGCAGGAGTGGTTTTTATTGATTGTCAGTATGGGCATAAACATGTACCAAATTTTGCAGAGGTTATTATAAGGGATATTCAGACCCTGCAAGAGGTGAAGTTCGGTGAAGAGGGGCTTATAGAGGTTATGAGCATTTTAGGTACTAGTTACCCATCACAGGCCATCCTAACTGAAGATATTGGTGAGTATATCGGCATTGATGATTGCCCTTGTGGAAGACGGGGCAAGTATTTTAGATTTAAGTCGAGAGTAGAAAAGGCAGAAATCAGAGGATGTGGAGATACCTTTGCAGAGAGGGAGGTAGGAATATGATAAATTGTTATGAAATAAATGGAGAATTCAATAAAAACGGTATAAAATTTGAAAACTTTAATGAAATAGAAACCTGCCTAAACAAGAACTTTGCAAAACTTCATGAATTTCCTGTGCAAGTTATAATACTTATTATAAATGAATATAGCAAGAGAATTGCGATAAATAGAGAGATATTAAGGATAGAGGGCGTTCCATATTTAAGCTTTTATTTGAAAAAAATTAATATTGAAAAACAGTTGAAACTTAATTTGGGAAATATAGAATATCTAAATAGATTTGTACAGGTAGAGGATGAGAAATACATTAAAGCACAGCCAAAGGGTGTAGTGTGCCATTGGATGGCTGGGAATGTGCCTACCCTTGGGATTTATTCCGTGCTACAGAGTATATTATGCAAAAATGCCAATATTCTAAGAGTATCTAAGGAAAGTGTTAGTGCAGTATATGAATTATTAAGACTTTTAGATAATATAGAGGTTGAGTACGAGGGAAATACTTACTCCTCGAAAATTATATTAAAAAATATTTCCCTTATTTATTTTAATAGTGAAGATAAGTATTTTAATTCTCAGATGTCTTTAAAGGCAGATGCACGAATAGTTTGGGGTAGTAAAATGGCAGTAGATGCTATTTCTCTTCTACCTAAAAAAACTACTTGTAAGGATTTAATTTTTGGACCTAAGTATTCTTTTGCAGTTTTTGATAAATCAGCTATTGAAAGTAATGACTTTGAAGAATATTTAGAAAATTTGGTTACAGATATAATTGCATTTTCTCAAAAGGGATGTTCTTCACCTCAGGTGTTGTTTATAGAGAAAAGCAAATTGAGAATTGAGCAAATAGCTCAAATGTTATGCATAAAATTTGAAAAGATTACGAAAAGATATACTAATTTAAATTTAGAAGAGGCTATAGCTGCTAAGGTAATTAACAAAAGAGGTGAATATTTACTAAGCGTTGATAAGGCAGCTTATATAAGTAATGGACTTAAATATACAATATTAATTGATAGTGAGATTAAGCTTGAGGAGGCCATTACAGGACGAACTATATTTATAAAAGAAGTGGAGGATATACTAGAGGTATGTCCTTTAATTACTAAAAACATACAAACGGTAGGAATAGCCTCTAAAAACAGTGATAGGATTTTAGAATTTGCAGAAAGAGTTACTACTTTTGGAGTAGATAGAGTGGTGAAAATTGGCTATATGAATTTTTATGATTCACCTTGGGATGGGTGTTTAATAATGAGTGAATTAGTTAGATGGTGTTCCATTAATATAAAGGGCATGATTTAGATAACCTTTAGGTTCTGATTTAATTAAGTTATTATATTTATTTTTGAATTTTATTTTATATTTGGGGAAAGAAAATGCCAGACATTAAAAGCTTTTGTATAGGTCAAAGTGAGGAGTGTATTAAGAGTTTTACAGAGTACGAAGTGGAATCTTATGCAAGAATTACAGGAGATTATAATTATATGCATATGGATGAAGAAAAAGCTAAAAAATCATTCTTTAAAGGTAGAATCGTACATGGTCAATTAGTAGGAGGACTTATTTCTGCTTTGCTTGGAATGAAATTACCTGGGGGCGGAAATATATATTTACAGCAAAGTTTAGAGTTTTTAAAACCAGTAAGAATTGGCGATATAATTAAAGCAAGGGTTATTATAACCGAAATAAATGAAAAAAAGAAAGTTCTAGTACTTGATACATTTTGTCTAAATGAAGATGAAGAAGTAGTTTTAAGGGGGAAAGCTAAGGTTTTGGTGTTAAAATAATTAACAATTACCGTATAATGTTAAATGTTCCAGTAAACACATGCTTGATTTAAAATAGTACCATAACAATTGAATTAATTGATGCTTTTTCTGATATAATAAAATTAAGCTATTCAATTACAAATGGTGATTAGCTTAATTTTCTATAGATTGAGAGGTATTTTTATGAAAGTAAGGGATGTCATGATTAAATGTAACTTCACACTGAATGAAGAAAATACTTTTTATGAAGCGTCGAAGCTATTTATTGATAATAAAGTTGAAGTTATACCTTTATTAGATGAAAAAGAAATTCTGATTGGTATCGTAACAAAAAATGATATAATTGAGAATTTTATTAAGGGCACTAGTCCAAATGTATGCATGAAATCCATATCACGTGGCAAAAAAAATATTATAAATGAGGATTTTGAAATAGAGGATTACATTGATTCAAAGGAAAGCTATATGGGAGTTAAGAATGCAGAAGGTAAATTTGTAGGCAGTTTTAGTGTGAATAATATATATAAGCAGCGTTTCGACAATGCATTAGAAAAAATAAGTGATCTAAAGCAAAGATTAAACTGTGATAATGAATGTGGTATTGTAAAGCTTAACTGCATAGAATTGGATGCAATTATTGAAGCATCATTTGATGGTATATATATAACAGATGGGAAAGCTAATACATTGAAAATTAATAAATCTTATGAAACTATAACAGGGATAAAAAGAAAAGGTATGATTAATAGAAATATGTATGAACTAGAAAAGGAGGGCTATATATCTAAGTCAGCTACACTTATGGTATTAAAAAACAGAAAATCAAATACAATTGAGCAGGAATTTAGTACTGGTAAAAAGGTGTTGGTTTCAAGTAACCCTATCTTCGATGAGAAGGGCAATATAAGCATGGTGGTTACAAATGTACGAGATATTACAGAACTATATGAGCTGCAAGATCAGCTGGCTAAGAATATGAAGCTAACAGAAAAATATTATTCTGAGATAGAAGCTATGAGAATTCAATATCTAAATTTAACAGACATGATTGCTAAGGATAAAATAATGTTAGATTTACTGGAGGTTGCTAAAAGAGTAGCTAATGTGGATACTACTGTTTTAATACTGGGAGAAACTGGAGTTGGAAAAGAAGAAATTGCTAAATTTATATATAAAAATAGTACGCGACGCGACAAAAACTTTATAAAAATTAATTGTGGAGCAATTCCTCAAAATCTTATAGAATCTGAGCTCTTTGGATATGTAAAAGGGGCATTTACGGGGGCTAATAAAGAAGGCAAGATGGGACTTTTCGAAGTGGCGGATGGGGGTACAGTTTTTTTAGATGAAATCGGAGAACTTCCTTTAGATATACAAGTTAAACTACTTAATGTGCTTCAAGAGGGAGAGGTTGAACGAGTTGGTGCTGTGAAACCAATAAAAATTGATGTAAGATTACTCGCAGCTACTAATAGGAACTTAGAAGAAATGACTAAAGAGAAAACATTCAGAGCAGATTTGTATTATCGTCTAAATGTTGTCCCACTTACGGTACCACCATTAAGAGATAGGAGAGAAGATATTGTTCCTTTAGTTCAATATTTTTTATCTCAATTGAATCATAAATATAACTTTAGAAAAACTTTCACTATTGAGGCACTAAATACACTTTATAATTATAGCTGGCCGGGTAATGTTCGCGAACTTAAAAATATTGTAGAAAGAGTTATAGTGATGAGTAGTAGTAATAAAATTTTTCAAAGTGATTTACCAATTAAAAATTCTCCGAATATGCTAGAGAAAGATATTGGGGGTGAGGACAGATGTAATTTAAAAGAAGCAGTTGAAAAAGTGGAAGCTAAACTTATCATTAAGGCTTTTGATAATGCTGGCAATGTACGTGATGCCGCAAAAATACTTGGAATTGATGCTTCTACATTTGTTAGAAAGCGTAAAAGATACTTAGAAAAAGATATGTTGTAAAAATGAAACGTGTTGCTAAAATGCAACTTTAAATAATAAGAGGGCGAAAC